>Ga0302324_100025245_pt1 | contig 11411 bp, 10 predicted proteins | sample Palsa_T0_1_FD_201949 | JGI IMG/M metagenome (GOLD analysis project Ga0302324, IMG submission 201949) | Peat permafrost microbial communities from Stordalen Mire near Abisko, Sweden - Palsa_T0_1 | ecosystem: Environmental > Terrestrial > Soil > Palsa > Peat permafrost | place: Sweden: Abisko... | reverse complement strand
AGAAGCTCATCGGCAAGACGATCACCGAGATCGCCCGCGAGCGTGGTGTGAGCCCGGAGAACGCGCTCATCGATCTCGTTATTGAAGACGGCGGCGGCGCGGGCGCAGCCTATACGATCATCAGCGAGGAGAACATCGCCAAACAGATTGTGCTGCCCTGGGTGAGCCTGGGTTCAGATGCAGAATCAAGTGCACCTGAGGGTGCGTTCCTGCTCTCCTCGACGCACCCGCGCGCCTACGGCAATTTCGCGCGACTCTTCGCCAAGTATGTCCGCGACGAGCGGCTGCTGACGGTCGAGGAGGCGGTGCGCAAGGTGACCTCCTTGCCCGCAGATGTACTGTCACTGAGGGACCGCGGTCGCTTGCGTCCGGGCGCCTACGCCGACGTCGTCATCTTTGACCCCGCGACCATTCAGGATCACGCGACCTATGCCAAACCGATGCAGTATGCAACCGGCGTCAGCGACGTCATCATTAATGGCAAATTTGCCTTAAGAGACGGGAGGCCCACGGGCATTCCCACCGGACGCATATTGCGCGGACGCGCCTGGACGAGTGCGCCGGGAGGCGGTTGCCAGGCGTCCAGCAAGAACTGGACTTGGATTGATCAGCCGCCGCGCCTTCATTGATTTGGATATTCAGAAGTACAGCCGGGATCTCTTGACGCCGAGATCTGACCGCGGGGCTTGCGGCCGCGCCAAAGAGCCGACTTTTATTCGTGAAGCTGCGTTTGCCAGTTTGAAGGCACCGCTCCGGCCGGTCCCGGCACCGGTTGATCGGCCGGATGCGCGTGCGGAGCGTGAAGCTTCGGGCCGTTGAAGAATTCCTCGGTACGATAGTCGTAGAACCATCCCTCGTCCGGCTCGAAGCTTGTGATGATCGGGTGACCCGTAGTGGCGTTATGCTTCGATGCATGCTGATTCGGTGAGCTATCGCAACAGCCGATGTGACCGCATTCGGTGCATCTGCGAAGATGCAACCACCATACGCCCAGAGCCAAGCATTCAACGCAACCCGTTCCGCTTGGCTTGGCCTCTGGGTTGATGCCATCCCTCTCGGACTTCATAGGCTTCTCTCCGACGTCCTGTTGCTTAAGTTGCTCCTCACGCGTGCCGTCTAACCGTAGGTGAACTCCGGCTTGCTTTGCCCGACTTCTATAATATAACCGTCAGGATCGCGAATGTAGCAGCGCGTCTCGCCGTACTTGTCCTTTGGCTCGGTGATGAAGTTGGCTCCCCGTTTTCGCCATAGTTCATAGCACGCGTGAATATCTGCAACGCGGATATTCATAAAGCTGCTGACTGAATCGGGGTCGGGGGGAACGCTCAAGGTTACTGATGGTTTGTCCGGCGTCGGACCGCCGCCGACGTTTACAATGAGCCACGTGTTCGCGATCTGGATATACCCCGGCGCGCCGCTGCTGTCGCCTCTGCTCAGAATGCGGCCTCCGAACACCGTTTCGTAAAATCGAGCCGATCGTTCGATGTCGGCGACGGTGATGAAGTGCGCGACGGTAAACCCATCCTTCGGCGGCATCTGATAGCTTTTCTGTTCGACTTGTACTTGGTTCATGGACGACTCCAATTAGGATTGGCCTTTTTCCGTTCGCCTAAAGAGCTCCAGGGAATAGAGCAACACGCGACCGGTTGACTTGATGATGAACTGCGAACACCCAACGACAAACGCTTCCGACCTTACGCGACGTACCGTTGCATCGTCGGTCCAATGGCACACGGTTATGGAACGGCGATACCGCACAATACATCGATCGAATATTTTCCCGCACCGGTAATGGAGAGCAGCAAGAAGCCTCCCATAATGCTGAGATTCTTGTAAAAGGCATCCATGCTGTCGACTCGATCGATACCTGTTGCCGTCCAATAGCGATGCGCAATAAGTGCGGTTGCCAGTGTATATAAGATTAAAAGTAAAGCCGCAGGCCGCGTGAACGCACCCACAACGACCGCAAACGCCACCGGAAGCTCCATGAAGATCGCTACGATAGCAGCCAGTGCCGGCATCGGAACGCCAAGCTGCACTATTTGACTGACCGTACCCGAATAGTCCCGGAGCTTTCTCCAGCCGAAAATCAGAAATAGTGTCGCGAGAAGAAGACGGGCCGCAAGAATGAGCTCGTCGTTGATAGTGTTTATTTTCGGATCGATCATAAGAAATCCCGGGCAATAGTGCGATTCCATTCGCGCCGACACAGCTCGTTCGCGCCCTCCCAGGCGCGCAAGCTTCCCTGGAGCAGGAAGGCATTGCCCGTGCATGACATCCGCAGTTGCGTCTCGACCCGGACTTGCCATTCGTTTCGCGATACGGTCTGGGTATTGCTCAGTTCGGCAACGGCGCTGAGCGGATCATTCTCCTCGATGTGATACTCCGACTTATACTGCGTGCCCAAATCAAGACCAATGCGCTCGATGTGTTCAATCCGCACACCATCGCGATGAATGATGGTTGGTTTCTCGGGTGATGCCGTCTCCGGTTCAGGAAATAGCGAAAGATTGGCGTCTGCGACTTTTGGCGAGCGTTGCGGCAGATCGAGCGTGCCAGCAAAGATCTGCACAGTCGCCGTCTCCGGACTGGGCCAGATCATCGGCCAGTAAGTCGTAGATATCGCAAGTCTCACCTTGTGGCCGGGTGGAAATACCGAGCCGGCATCGTTGAGCTGGATGCGCACTCGGTAGCGCTCACCTATTGCCAGCAGGGCGGGCTGTTCGTGACCCTCGCGATGGGTGAGGTTGAGCACCCCATAGCTGACCCGCAGCGATTCACCGGACGGGTGCACGTCGCACAACCGGACTACCAGATTCGCAATGGGCCGGTCGCAGGCGATATCGAGCGTTACGATCGGAGCGCCGAGGATCTCTAGCGGCTCATCAAGTGGCGTCGCCTCGAAAACCAAGGAGCGCATGTCATCTTCTTGCTGGTCGCGAGCCTGATCGTGCCCACGGCCGAATGGCACCCAGTCGCCTGCACACTTACCAAGCGTCTGCGGCGAGCATACGGGACGAGCCGTCAAAGGTGCCGCGGCTTCTCGCAGCCCCTCATCGGTCAAGAACAGCCGCCGCGGCGTTATTCCTGGCGGTGGCCACGAGGGTTCTGCAATCCACCGGCCCGGCAACGTGTCATGGTGGGTCGCCGGTATCACACTGTCCGTCATCCATGCACGCAACATGGGCTCATTCATCACGCCCGTGGCGATGCCCTTCAGCCAATAATCCCACCAACGCAGGATTTCTTGGAGGAATCCGATCTGGGGTCCGGGGAGTGCGAAGTGCGGATAGGCGTGTGCCCAAGGCCCGATGAGACCCTTGCGGGGCACCTTCAGTCGCTCGAGAAGGCGCGGGATGGCATTCTTATAACCGTCGGTCCAACCGCCGACGGCATAGACTGGGCATTGAATTGCTGCGTAGTCCTCGCATACCGATCCGTGCTTCCAATACGCATCGCGTCGTTGGTGCTGCAGCCAATTCTCCAGGAACGGCGGTATGTTCTGCAGGCGCTGCAACCACATCGCTCGCCAGTTATCGCCGACCAGCGCCGGATCGGGCGGAAGACACATCAAGCCGAAAAAGAAAAAGGCCCACTCAAGTGCAGCGGTGGTAAGAAGCGTCCCGCCCATGTAGTGCGCGTCGTCAGCGTAGCGATCGTCGGTTGAACAAATGGTTACGATTGCTTTGAGTGCGGGAGGACGCCGTGCTGCGATCTGAAGTCCATTGAAGCCGCCCCAAGAGATTCCCATCATTCCAACGGCGCCATTGCACCAGGGTTGTGCCGCCAGCCAAGCGATTAGCTCCACGCCATCGTCTTGTTCCTGCTTCGCGTACTCATCGAACAGCAAGCCCGTCGATTCACCGCTACCGCGAATGTCGACACGGACGCCCGCGTAGCCGTGACCTGCGAGATAGGGATGAGTCAGCGCGTCTCGTTCGTAAGTCCCGTCGCGCTTGCGATATGGGAGATATTCCAGGATCGCAGGAACTGGATTCTGCTCAGCATCCACCGGCAGCCAGATGCGAGCCGCCAGCGTCGTACCGTCTTTCAACGGTATCAAAGTATGCTCGATCACCCGCACGGCTCGGGGAAAAGTCGTGACAATCACAAGGACACCACTCTCATTGACTACCATTACGGACCGCTGCGCCGGTCAACCGGTGCGCCCAGTGAGACCCAATTTCTTAAGGCCGTGCGGGTACCGTGTTTGCTACTGTTTGAGCGCCCCGTCTTGGCCCATGCCGCCCATTTTTTTCCTCGTTCGCCCCAGGCCGGGAGCGGCGCTACCGGTTAACACGTCAGTTCGAGGCCTGCAGACGAAGTCTTCCAACATCCGAAGCCGTTACGTCGGACGTCCGTGCACCGAACCGAGCGATAACGTAGTTTGCAACTGCTGCGACTTCCACATCGGAATAAGCAGCACCAAAGCCGGGCATGTAGACCCCGCTCCTTTTCGCTCCCGACAGGACGGCTTGCACCACGTTGACTGCGGAAGGATCGTTGACCGCCCGCACGCCGATCAACGTAGCGTCTTTAAGTACTGGGCTGATGCCTGACCATCCGTGACAGCCGGCGCAAGCGCCCTCGAAGATCTCTTTGCCCCGTGGATCTACGCTTGCAACGACGCCCGCACTGTGCAGAGTCGGCGCCGCAAGATCCTTTACGGCAGGCAGATCATGCGACGTCACGGGCGGAATCGTTCTCACGTATGTCACGAGCGCATCGACGTCACTCGGTGTCAGGTACCGCAAGCTCTGCTCAACGGCCTCCCCCATCGGGCCTGCTGCGGTTCCGCGCCCCTCCGCATGTCCACGGCTGATGTAGCGAGCGATTTGTTCTGATGACCACTGCCCCACGCCTGTCTTGTCGTCCTGGGTGATGTTGTAGGCGCGCCAACCCGCTTGCTTGGCGCCGGCGAACTTGCGGCGATTATCAAGGGAAAATGCGAGGGTGCGCGGCGTATGGCACTCCCCGCAGTGAGCCATCGCTTCGGCCAGGTATGCGCCGCGATTCCATTTCACACTGCGTTCGCTATTCAACGCGAAACGCTTATCGGAACTGAAAGCCGCCGACCATAGCGCCATCAGCCATCGTTGATTGAACGGGAAAGCGAGGGTGTTAGGTGGCTGCGCGACTTTCACGCCAGGCAGTGAAAAAAGATATGCCTTGATCGCGAGCGCATCGGCGTCGGTCATTAGCGTGTATGCCGTGTACGGCATCGCGGGATACAGGCGTTTACCACCGGGCGCAACACCTTCGTGCATTGCGCGCAGGAAATCCGCGTCCGTGTAGTTACCAATTCCCGTCTCCTTGTCCGGGGTGATGTTCGTCGAATAGATGACGCCAAAGGGCAAAACGAAGCCGAGTCCACCCGAGTAAGCCCGGCCGTGTTGCGTCGTGTGACAAGCAGAGCAATCGGCGGCGCGGGCGAGATATTCACCACGCGTGATGAGAGCCGCACTGGCGAGCTCCGGTGGCACGCCGGACGGGTTCCCGTGAATGGCGTCGGAGTGCGCCAGCGAGAGCCGTTTACCCGGCGCAAAAGCCGTGGGCCCAGGCCCGCTGATAAGCCATAGAGCGTAGCCGACGCCGACTGCGATGAGCCCCGCGACAGCTACGAGAAGGAACCTCGCGAGAGGAGTCCTTTCAGAAAATCGTGTCATGTCGATCTCCCGGCCGCAGAACCCTTAAGTGTGTGCGAGGCCTGGCTTGCTACCGGCGAGGACGTCGCGATCAATCGGTAAACGCCGCAATGCAATCCCTGTGGCCGCAAAAATGGCATTGCGCAACGCCGGCGGTGCCGCTGTCGTTCCAGTCTCGCCAATTCCGCCGGGCGGCTCTGCGCTCTTGATGATGTGAATCTGAATGTCTGGCGCTTGATCCATTCGCAGCATGCGGTAGTCGTGAAAGTTACTCTGCTGCACCCGGCCGTTCTCGATCGTGATCTCGCCATACAACGCCGCAGTAATCCCGAAGATGAGACCGCCTTGCAACTGTGCAATCACGGTGTCGGGGTTGACCGCGATCCCCGTGTCGATCGCCAAAACAACACGAGTCACTCGCACTTCGCCATATTTGTCGACTTCGACCTCGGCTACTGTTGCAATGTAACTGGCGAAAGCTACTTGCACTTCGACGCCGCGACCTGTGCGTCCACCATAGCGAGCGGGAATCGGCTTACCCCAGTCCGATTTACGCGCAACCAGCTCCAATGCCGCCTTGAGTCGCGGTGTCTTATCAAGATGAGCTCTACGGAATTCCACGGGATCTTGCCCTGCCTTCTTGGCAAGCTCATCTACGAAGCCTTCCACTGCAAACACATTGTTGTTTGGACCGACGCCCCGCCAAAAACCTGTGGGTACCGCAGGTGGCTCGTGCCGGACATATTCGATGCGTAAATTCGGAATGTCGTACGGCATATCGATCGCGCTGTCGACCGCATCGATGTCGACCCCCTTCTGGAAGCCGGGAGGGAACCACCGCGCCATGATTGAAGATCCCGTAATACGGTGTCTCCAACCGACAATCTTGCCGCCTTTCAGCGTCGCGGACAGCTTATCCACATACACCGGCCGATAAATGTCGTGCTGAATGTCCTCTTCGCGAGTCCACACCACTTTTACCGGCCCTTGAACCTTTTGTGCGACGCGGACCGCCTTCTCAATGTGGTCCACCTCGAGACGGCGTCCAAACCCACCGCCCATCAAAAGGTTATGCGCTACCACCTTTTCCCGAGGTAGCCCCGTAACCTGGGCCGCGATGGCTTGAGCTCGCGAGATAACCTGTGACCCGACCCAGACCTCGCAAGAGTCTTGTTTCACTTCCACCGTGCAGTTCAGCGGTTCCATCGTCGCGTGCGCGAGAAAGGGGAGTTCGAAATCCGCATCGAATCGATCGCCACCCTGCGCAAGAGCCTGCGACGCATCCCCGACCACCTTTGCAGCGACCCCGTCTTGCTCGCTAGCGGCCCGCGTTTGCTCCCACACCTCCCGAGAACTGATCTTTGCGTTCAACCCCGGCTGCCACTCGATGCGAAGCGCGTTGAGTCCCTCCTTGGCTGCCCACGTGCTGTCCGCGACGACGGCCACGAAATCATCGAGAACTACGATCTGCTGGACACCAGGTGAAGCCAATGCGGCACTGTCGTCTACGTGCCCTACCCGGCCGCCAAATACGGGACAGGCGGCGAGCGTCGCGAACTTCATGTTCGGCAGCATCATGTCAATGCCATAGACAAGCTTGCCGTTAACCTTATCGGGTGTATCCAATCTCTTGAGCGGTTGACCGATCAGCTTGAACGCATCAATCGATTTGAGCGGCGGATCAGTTGGCGGTGCAACTCCGGTTGCAGCGCCGATCAGTAACCGGTATGCAATCCGGCGTCCCGTTGGCGTATGGATGACTTCACCGCGGTCGGTCTGGCAAACCGACGGATCTACGTTCCATTTCTTGGCGGCCGCTTGAACCAGTATGACGCGCGCACCGGCGCCCGCCTTGCGTAATGGCGTCCAGAAGGCGCGGATGGAATTAGAGTTCCCCGTGGCCTGAATTCCAAAAGCAGGATTGGCGTACAGCTTCTCGTTTGGCGGGGCGGCTTCCACCTGGACCTGATCCAAGGACACGTCGAGTTCTTCCGCGAGAATCATCGCAATGGATGTGTAGACACCCTGGCCCATTTCTGTTTGCGGCATGATGAGTTTGACCGTGCCGAGTTGATCCATACGTATGAAGGCATTGGGTTCGAACTGCAGCGGCGAGCTCGGCTTCGCTTTCTGGCCCGCCCACGCGGTCGGGATGTGAAACCCGAGTAGCAGGACTCCGCCGGCCGCAGCAACGCCCTTTATCGCCGTTCGTCGTGCGGGATCTTGCAAGCGATCGATGACTTCGGCATTCATGGTTGCACTTTCGAGGCATGCTTGATCGCCTCACGGATGCGTACATAGGTCCCGCAGCGGCAGATGTTTCCGGACATCGCGGCGTTGATGTCGGCATCGGTGGGCTGCGGCGTGCTATTCAGCAGTGCGGTCGCGGACATGATCTGTCCTGGCTGGCAGTACCCGCACTGTATGACTTCCAGGTCCAGCCACGCCTTCTGGATTTTGGCACCGGCAGACGTGACCCCTACACCTTCTACGGTCGTAATCGACCGGGTGCCGACATCTCCTATAGGCAGCAGGCAGGAGCGCACGGGGTTGCCATCAAGGTGAACGGTGCATGCACCGCACTGGCCAATTCCACATCCGAATTTTGTTCCCGTTAACCCCAATAGATCCCGAAGTACCCAGAGCAGAGGCATTTGCTCTGGAGCATCTACATTCGATTCTTGGCCGTTAATCATCAGTGCAACCATTGTCGCTCCCCTGTTTATTGAGTTATCCCGGAAGCAGCCGTGGACCCGTGGCCGCCGTTCGCGGCCACGGCAATGGCTTCAGATTGGGGCTGTCGTGAGTTCGGATTGTCAGTGGCACGAACAGACGCCCCTCGCAGAGGACCAGTCGCGCCGACCTGCGTGATGTCTTCACTCGATCTCGCCCAATGGAGTGAGGTTGCCCGCCTGGGACAATAATAGCACTGCCCGCTCCGGGTGCTCGCTCGTTCATTCGCTCACTTGTGTGTTACTGCGGCATTGAACGCTAGTGGGGAATCAGTGTCGTCAGAATCGTGCCAGATAGGTGACGCTCGTCCTAGCCTGCGAGGAGTGCTGCGATCCTCGCGTCAAGGCTCCACGGTCCTGGCCCCGCCAGCATCACGACGGTCAGCCCGATGCAGTACAGCGATTCGGGAAGGTAGAGCAGGTCGCCGAGCCAATCGGCGCGGTCAATTGGCTGCCATTCACCTATCCGTTTGACGGCGTCGAGTGCAAGGGCTCCAAGACAGATCACGAAGAGTCCGAACGCTGCAAGCACGGACAATAAGCCAATGATGAGCGCGCATCCGCCGCCGAACTCGGCGCTGGGCAACAGCCATTGCATGACCGGCACGGCGTGCACACCGTCGTCTTGTAGCGTACGTGTGAGAGTCGCGTGCCTGGAAGCGTTGAATAGCTTGTGGTAGCCGCCGATCGCGAAGAATGCCCCCAGCGCTACTCGATTGAGTGTGAGCGCGGCGTTGGGAGCCTGCGCGCCTTGTGTGAAAAGTAATAAATCCATGATTTAGAGTGCTCCCAGGTCATCACCACCGAGCGAATCGCCATCTAGCTTGGACCCATAACAGCAATAGCCACTCAGAATTCCTCTTTGCAATTCACCAGCCGCATCCCACCAGCGCGCCCCAAAGGATGTGATCACAGCACTTGCTTCGCGCTGTCCATGCTTGCGACCCATTTCCTACGCCATTCGCTAGCCTCGAAGGGATCAGCGAAGTATTGCGTCTCGTGTGCGACCTTTACCCCGCGGAACTCCATTATGCTCACGGTGTAGTAGGGCCGGACATCGTATGTCAGGACAAATTCAGTGATCCACAAGTCGCCGCTGCCGATGATTCGATGCACTACAAAGCGTTTCTTACTCGGCTGGAGGGTCCGAGTGATCTGTATGTTCTGCCGGCCGAGAATTCGCTCACGGGATTGCGGATAATCCAGGACGGCATCTTCCTCATAGATATCGTGCTCCGTCGTAAAGTCGCCGGAGTCAGATGCTGCCCAATGTCGATCCAGTGCCTGACGTATTTCTTGATCGCTCATGCGAATCTCCCCATTTTATTATCCGTCGCGACCGCCGACCGGATTCTTGCCCCGAGTTCCGTCGCGCTCAACCAGCTCTAATTTCAGCGGCGGTGGGCGGCTTAAGCTCACCTAGCAACGTCGGAATCAACTCAGAGACCGTCGGATGGATGTGTACGGCGCGCTGCAGGGTTGCGTAGGGCGCCTTGGCATACATGACGTCGAGAATCCCGTGGATCGCCTCGTCGCCCCCCGTTCCCAGGATCGCGGCACCAAGGATCAAGTGACTGTCAGCATCGACCAGGATTTTCATGAAACCTCGTGTTTCACCTTTCTCGACCGCTCGTCGGACCTCCGTCATCGGTCGAAAACCGACACGCAGGCGCTTGCCGGCAGCCTTCGCCTGTAGTTCGGTCAGTCCGACCCGGCCAAGCGGTGGATCCGTGAAGAGAGCGTAGGCGGGTATCCGGTCACTGACCCGACGTCTGTCTTGCTCGAGCAGGTTGGCTGCGACGATCTCAAAGTCATTGTAGGCAGTGTGGGTGAAGGCCCCCTTTCCGTTGCAGTCGCCCAACGCCCAGATGCCCGGCGCGCTCGTGCGCAACTCATCGTCGACAACGATGTAGCCGTTCTTGTCGATCTCGACACCCGCGGTTTCCAGTCCAAGGTCACCGGTATTCGGTCGCCGCCCTACAGCGAGCAGCACGTGCGATCCGAGAATCTCCGGCTCACCATCGCGGCAAATGACGTCGACGCGTACATCTTGGCCACTTGTCTCGAAGCGAACGCATTCCGCATTCAGGCGGATTTGGATGCCTTCGGCCGCGAGAATCTCCTGGACGCCGGCCGACACTTCCGGATCCTCGCGCTTGATGAGCCGATCGGCCATTTCCACGACCGTAACCTCCGACCCAAAGCGTCGATAGATCTGGGCGAACTCGAGCCCAACATAGCTGCCGCCGACAATTACGAGATGGCGCGGCAGAATTTGCAGCTCGAGTAGAGTGCTGTTGGTGAGGTAGGCCACTTGATCTATACCGGGCAGATCCGGAACGTTCGCCCGGCCGCCTACATTGAGAAAGATGCGTTCCGCGGTGAGCAAGTCGTTGCCCACGCGTACTTGGCTCGCTGATTCGAGGCGCGCGTGGCCGCGGTAGATCGTGCAGTTGCGTAGGCTCGTCAGCCACGACTCAAGGCCCTCCCTGGAATTGCGCACCACGGTATCCTGCCGCACCTTTACCTTCTTCATGTCCACGGTGACGGTGCCTCCCAAGCTGACGCCGTAATCGCCCGCGCGGCGCGCCAGATATGCAGCATACGCGCTCGCGACCAGCGTCTTGGTCGGCGTGCAACCGGTGTTCACGCAGGTGCCGCCGAACAACTTGCGCTCCGCCAGGGCTACTTTCATGCCGGCAGCTGTCAGACGGCCGGCCAAGGCGGGGCCAGCCTGCCCCGCGCCGACGATAATCGCATCGTAGGTGTGGATCATGATTTGCCCCTCCGTTCTCCCCCCAAGTCGAATGCGAACTTGCCGTTTGTCCAGGCAGTCCAATGAAATTGCTCATAGCCGGCGGCTCGCTATTGGAATCCGTGCGTGGGACGATCCTTGTGAGCCTCTTAATGAACTGTACCCTTAGCGCTTCGTCGTTGTCGGGTGAGCAGGGCCGTCGACGTGGGCCTTCTCACGGTGAAGAGGCGCCATTTATATGCACTCGTACTGGCTGCGCTCGACGATGAACCGGCAAAA
>Ga0302324_100025244_pt1 | contig 11412 bp, 13 predicted proteins | sample Palsa_T0_1_FD_201949 | JGI IMG/M metagenome (GOLD analysis project Ga0302324, IMG submission 201949) | Peat permafrost microbial communities from Stordalen Mire near Abisko, Sweden - Palsa_T0_1 | ecosystem: Environmental > Terrestrial > Soil > Palsa > Peat permafrost | place: Sweden: Abisko... | reverse complement strand
TTGCTGCAATGTACTCGGCGACATCCGACGCGACCAATGGTGTAATAATATTCGAGGAGATTGATCCGTCCTACGGGCATTTTGCGGCGCGGGCGAGACATAGGAAAATTGCGACCGTCGTTTGGGAGCGGTGCGCGGATCCTGGGGAGCGCGAACAAACCATCTTGAGCGCTCTATCAAAAATGAACTTGAACTATCGCACCGACGTGAAGGCGTTTGAGAACTTCATTCGCTCCGACCGTCTCGTCGACAGCATCCGCACCCTAGACGATCGCGTGCGCTTTTTTGAGCAGGCATGTCAAAAAGACCCCACCAGTCCGTACGTGCGCCAGCACTATGCCAGGATGCTGGCCCGTTCGAACCAGCCCAATCTCGCCCTGAGTCAGATTGACGAAGGTCTGAAACTTAACTCACAGATTCGAGTCCTTCATCACACTAAAGGAATGGTCCTTCAACAGCTGGCTATGACGATAGAAAGCAGGGAAATCGCGCGTCGGCGCTTGGCTCAAAGCGAAGAAGAGTTTCGTCATTGCTTGAACGCGAATAACAAGGACGAATATTCGTATCATGGACTTGCAACGCTATATGTCGAGTGGGCAAAGAGAACGTCTGATCCTTCTGAAGTGGCCGACTATCTCGCGAAAGCCGAGGCGGTAGTCAACGACGGGTTGCGACATGTGCGTGTTCGCGATGGTCTTTGGATAGTCTCATCCCAAATACAACACATCCTCGGTAACACCCCCGAATATATGCAGGCCCTCGTTAAGGCAGCGACGGGGTCATCGACCAGTGTCGTCGCGAAGTATCTGTTGGGGCGCGCTTATCGCAAGAGCGGTGATCCCCAAAAAGCCGTCGAAGTATTGAAACCTGTGATCGAAGCTCATACCGACGAGTTTCGTGTGTGCGTGGAATACGCTCGGGCGATGGAAGCACTTGGCGAATCTTACGCCAAGTGCATCGCGGTTCTGAGATTAAGTACTCTGTATGGTTTGAGCGATCCACTCTTTATCGCGACGCTTGGCGGCATGATGTTCCTCAACGGTGAATTCTCGCCAGCCAGGGAATTGTTCGCGAAATCATACAAGCGTGAGTTCCCCGCCCAGGAGCTTTTGCGAATCCACTATCGACCGAGAGACCCTACCGCCTTGACCAAACCACTGCGCCTTGAAGGTAGGGTTACCTCTGTCAAGGCGGGCCACGCCATCTTAGACGCAACAGGATTTCCCGCGTTCATTTGCCCAGGTTCAAAGTTTGGAACAGTCGTTATGAGGACCGGTCTGCGAGTGCAATTCGAGCCGGCGTTCAACGCCAAAGGACCGTTAGCCGATCGGGTTTCGTTATGGTCTGCCGCCCCAGCTTGAAAACGCGGGGAACTATGACGTGGCAACAGTGTCACAAGCGACAGGAATTTGCTCGGGCATCGCTTGTCTCTAGCATTAACATAAAGGACGTTATGTTATACTATGGGCATGAACGACGCTTCCGAATCCAAAGCCCTTGTGCCAGCCGAATACTGGCCGCTGGCGAGCGGCCGCGACGCTTCGCGCCTGGCCGACCCCTCGTTCCGAGGGTCGTCGCGGCGGCCGGCGATCGCGCCGCACGGCGCTTTCTGGAATTCTTCGCCGTCACCATCGAAGACCCCAACACGCGCGAAGCCTACTTTCGCGCTTGCCGGCGCTTCTTCGCCTGGACGGACGCCCGCGGCCTCAAGGAACTGATCGATATCGAGCCGATGCAGTGGGTGCGCCTGCGCTAAAAAGGCGGCAAGCTGCACGAGATGCCGGCGCATCATAATTTGGAGGCCTATCTCGACGCCTATCTTCTGGCGGCGGGGATCCTCGAGGCAAAGAGGACGCCCCTTTTCCGCTCGGCGAGCTGGCACGGCGGTCAGCTGACGGAATCGGCGATGCACCGGGTCGATGTCCGGCGTATGATCTGCCGCCGCGCCGAAGACGCCGGCATCGGCGACGAAATGTGCTGCCATACGTTTCGCGCCACGGGGATTACGGCCTATCTCGACAACAGCGGCACGCTCGAAAATGCACAAGCGATGGCGGCGCACGAAAGTCCGCGCACGACCAAGCTCTATGACCGGACCAGCGATGAGATTACGCTCGACGAAGTCGACCGGATCGCGATTTGACGGAATGGAGCCTATGCGACCTCCGACGACATGGGGGTGGCGCAGGCTAGCAGAGGGACGACTTGTCACGACTGTCCATTCGCGATCTTATCGAACTTCCGGCCCGTCGCTGCGTCGGATGGACGGCTTTGGGAGGGTATCATGTTCCGACACTCGGCTCTGGCAGTAGCTATCGCTTTTTTTCAGCTGCCAATATTTTCCGTGCAAGCTCAAACATCTAGTGACTGTTACAATAAGTGGTCCCACGACAAATCAGAGTGCAGAGATGCCCCGAACGGCGAGAATCCGGTTTGCATGAAGGATGCGGAAAATACGTATAGTGGGTGCATTGCGGATATAAACAGGGCTCCGAGTGACGTCTGTAACACACTTCATTTACAGCACGGACACGCGTATGCTTTGAAAAACGGTGGTTCGGTGATGTGTCCATAACTTGCCTTTCGCCCGAAGACTTCTTTGGCAATGTCGGCAAATTTCCAAAATAAGCCGGCCGAACAAGAGTCGCCGAGCGAGGAAGCAGGGAAATGAGATATGTCCAGATTGTTTGTCCGGAATCTTAGGTAATACGCGCGTCGAAAGGTCGACGACATGTCATGGCTAATTCATTTTACGAAGATTACTTCGGTATCTGTCGTTGGTATGTTGATCTGTCACTCTACGACGTGTGGCGCAGAAGAGATTTTCGTTTGTCACGAATCGAGCTTTATATTCGAAACCTACGACGAGTGGGATGGGTATCAGAAAACCAGTGGCACTTGCAGAGAGTCACCCAATCAGTGCCACAACCATCAAAATTTTGAACTAAAATTTGCGAAGGCCGAACTCAAAAGTTCGCGATTCGCGTATTCTGGACATTGGGTGAATGAATATGACGACAAAACGGATAGAATTATTGATGTAACAATCTCCAGATTAGAGGGGACGTTCGCGGAAAAAGACAATCTTAAATTACGGTCAGGTTTCGGCTATACGAAGTCGACCTATCTTGGGACCTGTGAATTGACCGACGTTCAATCCAAGTTTTGAGGGCGCAGTCGATCTGCGTTCGCAAAGGTTTGGGGCGATTTCAGCGCCTTGACGCTCGCCCTTTGTGCGTGGTCCGCAATCAAGGCTAATGCTGTGAAGCATTCATGCCGCGCGAACCGAGTTGGCATGGACCCGAAAGACGGTCGCAACCTTGGCCGCAGCTGGGGTCTTTTGCGCATGATAAAGGACATTATCATGCGCTTTTGAGGACAAAAACCCACAACCGCGAACGCGCGTTTGGTCGCGCGTGCTGCTTAGCGTCCCATTTCCTCCGCGCGCTCGGCGACGGCCTCGATTATCGCGGCGAGGTAGGTGATATTCTGGTTCGAATGGCCCTGTTGCATCCGCTGGGCAATCGCGGCTTGCATGAGGCGCACGAAGCCGCTCAATGGCGCGTCTGGGTACTTTTCGCGGAACTCGCGCAATAAGTCCCGTGGTTCTATGATTGGGTCCGCCGGCCGCGTTTTGGAGAACAGGCCCATTAGAGCCTCCGGCTTTCAAGATCGAGCGCGATTACGTCGAGAATGTCTAATGCGTAAGGCGACGGCATGAACCGTTCGTCGCTCGCTAACCCTTTTGTGAGTTTTTCGAACAAGCGAATGAAATGGCTCGGCGGCGCGTTGCGGTTGCCCATGCGCCAACCCTCCGCGATTGCTTGCGGCGAAAGAACCCGTCCCGCAGCCGGTTCCTTTTTGCTGAATAGTCCCATCTCTCTCCCCTACGCCCGGTCTCCGCGAAGCTTCCGAGAGTCTGATCTGCCATCTGGACCTGAATTTTGTGTTAAGAATTTCAAACTAAATCAAAGGCTCGCGCGTGTTACACAAATATTGATTTTCGCATCGCATGATGAAACGTCTTTGATGGAGTGTCAGCTATGTGGTTACTAATCGCGTCTGTGCTTCTCGGAATTGTGGGATGGTTGGCAACGAGCTTCTTCGCTAAGCCATTACTAGATTTCCTGAACCTAAGAAGCCAAGTGCTTGAGGAAATGTTTTTCACCGCAAACGTCGATGATGAGAATATGACCGTCTACGAGTCTGCGAAAGAATCGCTGCGTCGTCTCGGGGCGAAGGTGCAGGCGACTGACGTTAGAGCATTGCGACCGTTACGTTGGTTTCTTTCCAAATGGGGATATAACCTTGGCATGGCTGGCAGCGGCTTAATCGGGCTATCTAATTCTTTGAATGTGTCTGGACGTCATCTTCACGCGGATAAAATCGAAAAAGGCTTGCGCTTGCCCCGCACTTCTGCCGACGAATTCCTCGACGAGGTTAAGCAAGAGATTCGGAATCCCCACCGTTAAAGCTCCGGTTTGTCGCCTCCTTCGAGTTGCGCGCTTTAAGACCAACTGTGCTGCCATTCGCAAAGCCGCATAAGCTCCATTACGTCAAATCTCGCGCGCCAGCACGCGAACCCTCATCGTCCCATGCCCGGCCGCTGCGCCGTATGCCAAGCCGGCCGGGTGTTGACCTTTTTCGCGCCGCACTGGCTGCACCGCGTGCGCTGCCCGACTTGAGGCACCCTCAATGAGGCGGGCAGCGCGTCCACGTTCACATCGGCCTCGTGACCGCACGCCTCGCATGATGCGGTGACGGCATGCACGCCGTTTTGCCGCATGTTCCCCAAGTCCATAGGTCGGCCAGTGACGCCCATGGATGATTTTCGCACAAACAGCGCCTTCCTAAAACTAGGGCCTGGTTGCATCTGCTGATGCAACCCTGGCCGTCGCCGAGACCGGGGTGCGCAAGGGGAAAACGGAATCTGCGGGGTGGTGCGGGCCGGAGCGCAGCGACAACACGGCCCGCTGATTGCGCTTGCGCCGCGCCGAGAGTCTCGCCCCTAGCCTTTTCTTCGCGCGAAGGATCGTAACCGGCAGGTTACGCCGACTGCATGGGGCGCTTGCGCCTAGAGCCTGGCCTAACGGGACGCGCCAAATTCCTCTTGTACTTGCTCGCGGTTCTGGCAGACTCGACCCTGCGACTGCGGGCCGTGTTCAAGCGCTCGCTTCACCCGAATCTTTTTTCGCCTCATGTTGTGTTCCCGCGTTCTTCTGTCTGTGCTGCTGCTCTCACTCGCTATCGCGCCGGCGCGCGCATCGGAGACGACGCAGACGGGAGGCACGCACGCTTGCGGGAAATCAATCCAAGAAAATCTGGCCGCTGCGCGGCAGGCGCTGCAGTCCAACGATACGGCGACGCGCGCGGCGCTCGTCTGCATAGCGGAAGCTACCGCTGCTTTAAATGAGCGTGTGGAGAACCTCGATCAAGGTCGGTCGGCGACTGGTGAACTGCGCGCGCCTTTCCTGGACTTCCCACCGCCGCCGAGCCGCTGATGACGCGCTTCGCGAAACAGGCCGGTATTCTGTCAGCAACTTTGCTGGCCGCGCTTTGCCTGAGGGCCTCCCCCAGTCTCGCAGCCTGTAACCCTGCGGGTAACGAGGGCGATGTTTCCTACAGCTCCGTCACTCACATCATGCAGTATTGCAATGGCACCACCTGGGTCAGCATGGGCCAGCCCTACTCAGTAGGTTTCGGTACGTTGACGACTGGCGATCTCTGCGCCGCGACTAGCGGCACACAGATCAGTTGCAGCACGGTTTTGGTGGGGGATGTCACGACGGCGGCCGGAACCGTGACGACGACGGTTGCAAAAATTCATGGCACGACGGTCAGTGGCACAACCGGCACCGGCAATGTGGCGTTCTCAGCCTCGCCGACATTCACGGGCACCGTCACCGGCGCGGCGTCAAACTGGAGCGGCAGTGTCGGGATAGGGACGGCGTCGCCGCAAGCGACGTTACAGGTTCAGAGCGGACAGATATTGGTACCGAACGGCTCTGTGAACGCCCCTTCGGTAGCTGTTGGTACCAGCAATACCGGCATCTATAGCGTGGGCTCGACGGGGTTGGGATTAGGTGTGAATGGAAGTGATGTATTGGATTACGGAATTAGCACTTCGGGCTATTTGACGGCCAGCGAACCTTTAAAGATCAGTTATTTGGGGGCTGGGACAGCCCCACTGCAAGTTGTTCAGGTTGGTGCTACCGGTACCACTTATCTTGCACAATTTCTTTCGCCGTCTATGAATGCTTATAACGTGAGCATAATTCCCTTCGGAGAGAATAGCAGCACGGATAACGAAGGAATATTGGGATTTCAATATGTCTCAAGCACCTCGACGTCCAATAACATTCAAATAGGATTTTCGGGTAATACCAATCTATTAAACTTGGCGGCAACCGGCACAATGACGTTGACTGGCAGCGGCATTTTTACCGGCTCCGTCGGGATCGGGACGACGTCGCCGGGAACATCGCTCGATGTGTATGGAACGGTCGATACCAGAGCTAGAGTCCAGACTTCTGACGCTAATTCGGCTCACTATACCGGGTTTCAGCTTGCGAACGGCGCTGGCACTCCCGAAGGTGGGATGTTCCTTCAAAACAGCAACAAAACTGTTGTACAATTTTGGTCCAATTCGGGAGATGTATTGAATCTTTCCGGAAGTAACGTCGGGATCGGGACGACCAGCCCGAACGCCGGCGCTGTGCTCGATCTCAGCGCCAACACGAATTCCATGCTCCTGCCCGTCGGCACGCAAGGACAGGAGCCCAGCTCGCCGGTCGCCGGCATGATCCGTTACGACAGCACGATCAGCAATGTCGAATATTACAACGGGTCAGCGTGGACCCCTTTTAGACCGTCCGGCCCCCCGCCCGGGGCCGGAAATTTCGTTCTGACCGCAACCCATTACGCTGCTAACTTCGGTGGCATTTCGAGCGCCAACGCCGATTGCCTGACCGATTTGACAACAAACACGGGATGGTGGGGCTACACGCAGGCCAATGCCACTGGCCGCTTGACCAGTTCCAAGGTCTTTGCGTTCCTTTGCGACGGCACCACCTGCAACAATCTTCAGGCAAGCACGGCCTATTATTTTGCTAATAGCGGTGACAATTCGGCCGGCGGCGCTTCCTTCACGACCAACAGCAGCGGTTTTGGCCCAAATGACAGCCTCAACTGGGCCAGGGCTGACCATTTTGGTGGCGAGACCAACACTGCCTCGGGTTGCTTCGGTTCTTGCCGTCCCTGGACCGGTCGTTCTGCAGGAACAAACACTCTCTGGAACGGCACGTCTTATAACGGCGGTAATTGTAGCGCCTGGACATCAACCGCGGGCACCACGGCAGCAACGGGGGATTTTCCCAACGTCACCACGTCGAGCCGCTGGAGCTTCAGTCCCGATCCCTGCACCCTTCCCCAATCTCTGATCTGCTTCGTGAATCCATAAAGCGCTGTGCGGGTGCCGGTGCGCGTGTCGTCACCCTCCCATGCCGGGCCGCTGGATTGTGTGCCAGGCCGGCCGGGTGTTGACCTTCTTCGCGCCGCACTGGCTGTACCGCATCCGCTGCCCGAGTGAGGAGTCGCTGAGCGCCTCTTCCGGCATCGCAGGCGTCACAAAACAGCGTCATTTGCTTTTGAGACTCAAACACGTCCTTTGTGACGCCGCGCCGCGCTAGCTTCGTCGACTCTGCCCCGTGTGCCACCCTTCGGCGAGCGTCAAGGGATTGCGCTGAACCCCACCATAGGATTCACTCCACGCTTGGTCTTTGGCAAAGCTGGCCTTGATCGGGATGGGGTTGGGGAATGCGACTTCTGCTTTTGACTTTCGTGGCGTCGGTGGCTGTTCCTTGCCTTGGAATTGCTCAAGACGCGCCGAACCCTGGCACAATTGCGCGCGATATCATTCGCATGAAAGCATGCGAGGCGTCGTGGAATTACCATGTGCAGGAAGATGCCAATGCTAGGGTAGCCATCGGCGGGTTAATCATGGAAGACCCGACCGGCGCGCCAGATAGCATCGGCACCGTCAGCGGAACGAAATATACGTTTTCCGGCAACGCGGCGGCGGATGAAGATGCCTGCGGATGGTATTTCATTCCAAGCGGCGCGCTGGCGCAGCAACAGGCCAGCGCGATCAATCAAACCATGCCCGCGTTCACGAAGGCGGGCAACGAAATCGTCGAGATAATTCCTCCGTCAACCCCCGGCACTGAGCGGCCGATCAGCATAACCGTGAACTCAAAAGCGATGAGAGACGCCATCGCTCAATATCGGAAAGCGGCAATTATCGCTGACGGCATGCCGACAACCAGCCCACCGAAATTAAACCTCAAAAGCAGCAGCGATGCGACATCGAGGCTTCGAAAAATGATCTCCGATGATATGACCGCATTCGATTATCTTTTCTCTGCCGCGCCGTAGGTTGCGGGTTCGTAGTCAACAAGAAGGTGCATGGTCGTGAGCCAAATTGACCCGAAGAAGTGGGCGCTCGATCCGGAAACCGGCGAATATCGCCGTATAACCTTTTCCAGCAAGTCCGGAGTCCTCGTCAACAAGGCCTCGTATCACGAGCGCTCGACAAAACGGCTCGTAGTAATTCGGTCGGTCTACGGACTTTTAAAGGGTTTCGCGCTTGCAGCGGCCGCGCTGGTCGTTTGCATTGTTCTAACGCAAAGCGCAGTGGCGCATAATTATCACGGGAGCCATTTTCTTCTGATAATGCTTGGTCTGCTGGGCTGCCTCTTAAGCGTCGGCGGACTTTTTTATGCGGCTCTTTTTTTGCTGACTTCTTTTATTCAACTCCAAAGCGCGGAATTAGAGCTTGGCCCGCCGCCAGACCCGCAGCCAGGTCGCGAAGAAGTCGAGCAGCAAAAGGCCTATGGGGATGCAAATGCGGCGAGTGTCCAGGACATACACCAAATATTGGGCGGCAGCGCGCGATCGACGCCGATCGCAAGGCCCGCTCCTCCCGGCCCGCTCTACGACGAGTGACCCATATGGACTGGCTTACTCGCTCCAACGCTCCGCCGGCAACGCGATCGCTCGGCACAATCGGGTCGGACGCACCTGATGCTATCATTCTTGGGCGCGTCCTCGACGCTGACGGCGTCGGCCCTCGTATGCGCGATCCGGGCGAGCGGCATATCCTCGTCTTCGGTCCGAACGGTTCCGGCAAGGGAACACGCCTCCTAATCCCGAATCTGCTGCAACTGGAAGACCGCTCGATCTTCGTTATCGATCCCAAGGGAGAACTCGCGGCCGTCACGGCAAAGCATCGTGCGACCCTCGGCGAAGTGGTCATCATCAATCCGTTTGGGGTTCTCGCCGACCGGCCTGGCTATGAGCACTTGCAAAGCAGAGGGTTTAATCCTCTGACCGCACTCGATCCCCTTGTGAGGTCGTTCAATTCGGACACGGCATTGCTGGCCGAAGCCCTCATCAAAACCGAAAGTCAGAAAGACCCGCATTGGGACGATTCCGCCCGCGCGCTCGTCGCCGCACTCATCATGTATGTCGTCGCCGAAGCACTGGCGTTTAAGCGGCCGCCAAATCTGGAGCGCGTGCGCGCGCTTCTGTGCGCCGCGAGCAAAGAGCCCTCAAAAAAACATCCCCACGGTGTCGGTATTCCAAAATTAGCCCGCGAGATGATGGAATTAGGCCTGCGCGGCTTAGAGAATAAAGCTGGGCAATTCACCAACTGGAACGAAGAGATCCAATCCATCGCATCAAGCGCAAAGCGCCAGACCGAATTTCTCGACGACGACGAAATCGCCGACGACCTCAGCAAGCCAAGCATCGATTTTCGCGACATGAAAAAGCGGCCTATCACGGTCTATCTGATCCTGCCGCCGCAAATGCTTATGCGTCATGCGCGCTGGCTTCGCCTCCTCCTCACCTCGGCGCTCAACGCCAGCATGCGGGAGCGGCAACCGGGCGAACCGCGCATTCTCTTCATGCTCGACGAATTTGCCGCGCTTGGTCACCTGCAAATCATCGAAACAGTCTGGGCGCTCGTGCGCGGCTACGGCATTCAAATCATGCCGGTGCTGCAAGACCTTAATCAACTCAAGGGTATCTACAACGAACGTTGGGAGACATTTATTGGTATGGCCGGCACCGTCTTCTCGTTCGGCCCCAACGATCATACGACCGCCGATTGGCTGTCACGCCGCGCTGGCGACAGAACTGAAGTCGTCAAGGGATACAACCAGGGATCGTCGACCGGTGGACAAGGCAGCAGCAGCCACGGATTGAATTGGCAGCAGGTCAAGGTTCCGCTCCTCCCTGCTCAAAAGCTTTTTGGAATGGCACCGGGACAAACGCTGATCGCGCTGGCCGGCCTTAGCAACATCGTTTCGGGCTACGCACCTGGTTATTGGGAAATCGCGCGCTGCATCGAGCGCGCGCAACCCAATCCCTATTTCCACGGATGAGCGACACGATATGGGAGCGCGAGATTAGCGCCCGCCCCTGCCTCCCCTGCCGTTCGAGAAATTGCGGGAATTATTCGGGTCGTGGGTCGGGTCGAAATCCTTGTCGCTGGACACCCTATTGAACATCTTGGCTATGCGCTCGGCTTTCGCGTCGGAGATTTCACCGCGAGACTCTGACTTCTCCAACCGTTGGTTCGCGCTCGGCTCTTGTCCGTATTTCGAGACAACATCGCGCCCGTTGCTCGCGACGTGGGGTTGAGATTCTTTCTGCGCTTTGCTCGCCGCAAGTATGGCTTTGAACCGTTGCACCGTGCCCGGTATCGGCTCGTTCCGCTTGGCCTCCCGCGAGGCAAGCTTCTGAGCCTCCTGTTCCTTTTGCACAGCCGCCTGCTTTTCTGCCTCTTGCTGCCTTAACTTCTCGGCATCGTGCTCTCGTGCGGCCCGCTGCTTTTCCGCCTTCTCCGCCTCTAGCTCCATTTGCTTGATCGGACTCGGCGATCCTCCACCACCTCCTGGCGGCTTGCGATCGAGGATTTCGTGCGCTACGTCGCGCCATTCGGTCCCCAGCGGATGCGCATCGCTCTTAGCGACAACGGCTGGCTGAGGCGCAGGCTCGATTGGCGGTGTATGTCCGTGCATTTCGAGCCAATGTAAGGCCCCAGGATCACCCTTCGCGGCAAACTCTTTCGTGTAGTTGAGATACCACGCTTCGGCCGTTTGAATTTCGGGGTCGGGTGCGCGGGGGTGGGGCGGATCGTTGTTCGATTGATGGTTTGGCAATTCATCGTAGCGACCGGACTGGTGACGCCGACGATCAAGGGTCTCGGCCTGCGCGACCCATGAGACCGCCGCGCTATCGCCCTTTTGGGCGAGCTCTTTAGCATTGTTGAGGAGCTGCTGCGCGGCCGCCTTCTCAAGTTCCTGCTGTTGGCTGCTGGCCAGTTCCGGGGGCTGCTGCTCGCTTCTC
>Ga0302324_100025243_pt1 | contig 11412 bp, 12 predicted proteins | sample Palsa_T0_1_FD_201949 | JGI IMG/M metagenome (GOLD analysis project Ga0302324, IMG submission 201949) | Peat permafrost microbial communities from Stordalen Mire near Abisko, Sweden - Palsa_T0_1 | ecosystem: Environmental > Terrestrial > Soil > Palsa > Peat permafrost | place: Sweden: Abisko... | reverse complement strand
CCTGAAGCTCTCGGTCGCCGGCCATCTGACGATCTTCCTGACCCGCACGAGGGGGCCCTTCTGGTCGATACGCCCGGCCCCGATCCTGCTGATCGCGGTGTTCGGCACTCAGGCCGTGGCGACCCTAATCGCGGTCTACGGGCTGTTCATGAGCCCACTTGGTTGGGGCTGGGCGGCGTTCGTATGGGGCTATGCTCTTATCTGGTTCCTGGTGAACGACCGCGTGAAGCTGCTCGCTTACAAGATATTCGACGCCGCCGGCGCCAAGGCGAAGCGCGAAGCAACGATGCCGCTCGGGATGAAACCGCGGGCCGCGTAGACATCAATAGCCAAGATGGCCCGCGGTCCGTCGAAGGGAAGACGATGAAAATGCACACGAAGGCGTTTCGCGTCCGCGAGGGCGGCGAGGTCGACCTCGAGAAGTCGCCGACGAAGGTCGATCCCGTCTACAAATCGAAGGATCAATACAAGGCCCTGCTCGAGGCGCACATCGAGAAGCTGAGCGATCAGCAGCAGCTTCTCTACGCATCCAACCGCCATGCGGTCCTCCTGATCTTTCAGGCGATGGACGCGGCGGGGAAGGACGGCGCTATCCGGCACGTGATGTCAGGGGTCAATCCGCAGGGATGCCAAGTGTTCAGTTTCAAGCACCCAAGCGCCGCCGAGCTGGAACACGATTTCCTCTGGCGCACCACGCGCGACCTGCCGGAACGCGGCCGGATCGGTATCTTCAATCGCTCCTACTACGAGGAGGTGCTTATCGTCCGCGTTCACCCCGAGCTTCTGCACAGCGAGGGAATCCCGGACGCGCCACACGATGACATGGCGATCTGGCGCAGCCGATATCGGTCGATCGCCGACATGGAGAAGCATCTCCACGCCAACGGCACGCGGATCATCAAGTTCTTCCTCCACCTTTCCAAGGAGGAGCAGCGCAAGCGCTTTCTGGCGCGCATCGACGAGCCGGACAAGAACTGGAAATTCAGCATGGCTGACGTCGAGGAACGAAAATTATGGAAACACTACATGAAGGCCTTCGAAGAATGTCTCGGCGCCACCAGCACCAAGGACTCGCCCTGGTATGTCGTACCGGCTGACGACAAGGAGAACGCCCGCCTGATCGTCTCGCAGATCATCCTCGACACGTTCGACGAGCTGGACCTTGTCTACCCTAAGACGACCGCCGAGCGGCGAGGAGAACTGGCCGAAATCGCCAAGCAGCTCGCGAAATAGCAGGCCAATCCATCGGCGGACTCAGGGGTTATCCGGCGCCCGACAGCGGCCTCGGGGAGCGAGCTTGGTCAGTCCCCGTCGATCATGGCCTCTACATCCTGCATCAGGAGAAACCACTCCTCCCTCAGTCGCTGAACGACCGAATTGACGATGTCGTCCGGGCAGGATTCCAGCTCGGCCGCGCGAGCCTCCAAGGCTTCCTTCCGGCGCTTCAAGAGGACGATCTGGTCGGCGGCGCGCAGGCGCTGCGCGTCCGAACCGCCTTCGAGCGCTCGCTCCGCGAGCTCGAACTTCTCGTTCGCCTGCGCCAGTAGCGCGTTGACCTCGGCCTTGACCGGTTCGATCGACATCACTTCCGAGCCACTTCCGACCGGATCCAAGCCTGGGCCTGACCCGATTCCTTGTTGGTGAAAGCGCGCACCTCTTCCGGCAATAGAAACCTGAAGGCCTGCACGGTCGGCGCATAACCAGCGGACCCGCGCGGCTCACTCGACCGCGCGGGCGTTCTCCGTCCGCGCTCTACCAATTCTTCGACGGCTCTACTTCGTGAAATCAACGCCTCGCCACATTCCTGTGCTTACTATCGTTCGATATTTGGCTCGGTCAGCCTGCTCGGCCATCGAGGCGGACTTAGGCATCATCTGATCGAACTCCGCCTTCATGGCCAGGTCCCGCTCCTTGTTCGGATCGAGAACCGCCATCGAAACGTAATGCTCGCCCAAGAGGACATTCGGTCCGCTCGTATCGGTATTGACCGCGACCTGAACAAAATAATTGTCGATCAGACCGTGTCTCTTCGCGCTCTCTTCCGCGGGAACCCAGGTCTTCTTCAAGGCGACAAGATAATCGTCGACTCTCGAAGGCTCCACATGGACCAAGGTCTTGGACCATACCCCTTTCGCCGGAGTGTAATCCACCCACTGGTCCGCCAACGCGACGGTCCCCGCGACCGTCAGCAAACCAGCGACCGCGCACGCGCTAATCAACGCCCTCATACCAGCCTCCCTTGTCAGTGAAGGGTGGATTATGACCAAGCCTAGCAGCTTATCAATGCATCGTTCGACCACGGCGGCCCTGGTCGCTCTTGACGGACTATCGGTGGAATCCCCGACCTATCTCGGGAAATCCTTGATGCTGTCGGCGACGGAGTCGGCGACGTGTTCCTTGGTGATGACGCCCGCGACGTCGGGGCCGCGCGGGACGCCGCGGCCGCGCACGACTACGGCCATGATTGCCCCCCGCCGCCACATCCGGCGGATGACGTCGAAGGCGATCTCGTCTTCGCCGACGACCGTGAAGTCGCGCGAGGCGACTTCGCCCAGGGTGACGCCGGTGTGGGCGCCTTCGAGGCCGCGCCTAAGGCCGGTGTTGACGCGGATGACGCCGAAGAGGCGGCCCTTGCGGGTGACGACCACATGGCGCAGGCGCCCGGCGTGCTCGGGCTGGCGAAGATACACATCGAAGCTCATTTCGGCCGGCAGGACCTGGACGTCGGGGTCCATCACCTCGCGCGCGGAGCGGACCAGGAACATGTTGGCGTGGCGGGACTTGGGGATAGCCCGGCCGCGGCGGCTGAGCTTGAGAGTGTAGATGTTTTCCGGCGACAGCACCCGGCGAACGCCGAGGCTCATCGCCACGGCGAGGATCATCGGCATGACGATGCTGTAGTCGAGGGTCATCTCGAAGATCATGGTGACGGCGGTCATCACCGCCCCGGTGCCGCCGCCGACCATGGCCCCCATGCCGACCATGGCGAAGGCCGGCACGCTGAGAGGGGTCATTATGCCGGCGGCGTTGATCAGGGCGGCGAAGGCGCCGCCCAAGGTCGCGCCTATGAACAGAGACGGCGAGAAGATGCCGCCGGAAGATCCCGAGCCGAGGCTGAGGGATGTCGCCAGGAGCTTGGCCAGGGTGAGCAGCCCCAGGAGCCAGAAGGTCGCGAGGCGTCCCGAAAGGACGGCCTGGACGGTCGCATAGCCGACACCGTCGACATAGTACTGACCGAAGAGCACGAAGAGCGCGTACATCATCACGCCGACCAGCAGCATGCCCAGCATGTGGCGCAGGTAGCGCAGGCCAATCTTCTCGAAGAGGTCTTCGGCGACGTGGAGGCCGCGAATGAAGAGCGCCGCGAGCGCGCCGGTCAGGCCCCCCAGGACTGCGAAGAGCACGAGGACGACGAGGCCGCCGCCATCGAGGGTCATCGCCCGAAGCGCCGGCACCTCGAAGGCCGGAGATTCACCGAAAAACCAGCGGCCGACGAAGGTCGCCGCCCCGGTGGCGATCGCCACCGGCAGGAAGGTCTCGGCGCTGACCTCCGGCATCATCAGCTCGATGGCGAACATCACGCCGCCGATCGGGGTGTTGAAGGTGGCGGCGATGCCGGCCCCGGCCCCGGCGGCCACCAGGGCGATCCTCTGGCCGGCCGGCATGCGGATGACCTGACCCAGCGTCGATCCCAGCGCCGAGCCGATCTGGATGATCGGCCCTTCGCGGCCCACCGACGAGCCGCTGCCGATGGCCAGAGCCGAGGCGAGGGACTTGACCAGGGCGACGACCGGCCGAATGACGCCGCCCTTGTAGTAGATGGCGTCCATCACCTCGGGGACGCCGTGGCCCTTGGCCTCCGGGGCGAAGTTGGCGACCAGGAAGGTCACGCCGACCGCGCCGACGACCGGGACCAGGATCACCAGCGGGCCCCACGGCGCGGGCGCGGTGAAGACGTTGGCGTCGTAGCGAACCACGGCATGGCCGGTGAAGAGCAGGTTGTGGATGAGGCCGATCAGGTCGCGGAAGAGCACGGCCCCAAGGCCGGTGACGAGACCCAGGCCCAGGGCGAGGAGGCAGAGCTGCCAGAGGGGCAGCCGCCGTCGCTCATCGGCGGCGATGGCGCCGACTGGGTTGGCCGGGCGATCGGTCATGGCCTCAGGATCGTTCCCTGTCGCGCTGCTTGATCGATACGCCGCGTCCAGGCCCCGCCCCAATAGGGTAGGAGCAACATCAAGCGATTTGCTTCACCCGGTCTGCGCCGGTCGGGCCTCGCCGGACCCGGTGAAGTCGACCGCAAGTTGGTCTAGGCTGTCCGATGGATCGGTGATCCTCACGAGCCCGTCGGGACGTCGCCAGATGTTCTGGACCCGCGGCAGCGTCAGGCCAAAGGGTGTCCGGATCTGGTCACGGACCGTCTGGCTGGCGGGGCCGAACCTTGCCTCGAAGAGAGCGACGAGATCGTCGAAGGCGTTGATCGACGACTTGAATTCGATCCTGGCCAGCCTGCCCGAAACGAAGGTGAACTTCGGACTCCTGGCGAGGTAGGTCTTGGTCAGCGGGAAATCCTGCGCCAGCGCATAGCGCCCGATGCGCGCAACGTAGAAACAGACGACGACCTGGGGGCCCGATCCAGAGGCGTCGAAACTCGCCCTGGAGGTGGCGTCGGGCGCAGCGTCATTCGAGCACGCCGTCGCAACATCCGCGGTCGATCCCTGGGGGGGCGACAGCGCCTTCCATTGGCTCAGCGACATTCCAAGCCTAGCGCCATCGAACTGGGGAACGGGGCCCTCGCCGAAGGCCGGCTGGCCCAACGCCGGCATCGCCGCCGCGACCAGAAGCGCCGCGACGCCAAGCTTGCACGCACGTCTCATCCGGCCCTCCGTTCAGTTTAGGAGCTTGTTTATATCACTCTATGATATAGAAGCCAGCACTTGGGCTTTGGCGCGGGAGTGAGATGATGATGAGAGACGGCCTTCGCGGCGGTTCTCCCCTTGCGACGATGGCGATCGCCGCCTCCCTGCTCGTCGCCTGCGCCTCCCATCCAAAGCCGCTGCCCCTCGCGCCCACGGCCACGCCTCCGCCGACGGCGCAACAGGCGCCGTACGCCGGGCCCGAGCCCTCGCGGGACGCCGTCCGGAGCAGCGTGCTGCCGGGATCGGTGCAGGATTTCGTGATCAACGCCGGAGATCGCATCTACTTCGACTACGACGAGTTCAATCTGCGGCCGGACGCCCTGCCGGTGCTGACCGCCCAGGCGGCGTGGCTCGGGCGTTATCCCGAAGTCCAGGTGCGCATCGAGGGCAACGCCGACGAGCGGGGCACCCGCGAATACAACTTCGCCCTTGGGGCGAGACGAGCCAATGCGGTGAAGGATTTCCTCGAGGAGCGCGGCGTCAACGCCGGCCGGATCACCACTGTCTCCTACGGCAAGGAGCGGCCCATCGATCCAGGGCCCGGTGAGGAGGCCTGGGCGCACAATCGGAACGCCCACACCGCCATCATCGCGGGCGCTCGGTAGCCTGAGCGCGCGTCCGCTCGGCCTCGGGGTGGCGGGAGAGGGTTGATGGCCGGCCGGCGGCGCGTGTTGATCAGCGGATTGGGCATCGCAGGATCGACGCTCGCCTGGTGGCTCGCCGAATTCGGCTTCGATGTCGTGGTGGTCGAGCGGATGCCGGCCTCGCGGCCGGGCGGCTACATGATCGACTTCTGGGGCCTGGGCTACGAAGTCGCCGAACGGATGGGGATCGTCGAGGATCTCAGGACTCGTGGCTATCTGGTCGACGAACTCCGCTTGGTGCGGGCGGACGGAAAACCCCTGACCACCATCGGGGCCAAGGCAATCCGGGCGACCATGGGCGAGCGGTTCTTCAGCATCATGAGGGGTGACCTGGCCAGCGGCATCGAGAGCAGACTCAGCGACCGCGCCGAGATCCGGTTCAACGATTCGATCCACTGGGCGGTTCAGCGAGAGGGGTGGGTCGAGGTCGGTTTCAACCGCGGCGCCGCAGCGAGGTTCGATCTGGTCATCGGAGCGGACGGGGTTCATTCACCGGTGCGCGGGCTTGTCTCTCCGCCCTGGTGCGAGCGTCCGCTTGGCTATTGGACCGCGTCGTTCTCCACGGCCGGCTATCCGCGCCGAGACCCGGGCGCCTACGTGAGCTTCACCGAGGTCGGCCGCCAGGTGGCGCGCTATGCCCTGCGAGACGACCGCACGGCCTTCTTCTTCATCTTCCGCGCGCCCAGGGACAGGCCAACTCCGCGAACGCCGGAGGACCACTTTCTGAAAGAGCGCTTTGGGCGCGCATGGGAATGCGGGGAGATTTTCGAAGCCTTGGACGGCGCTGAGGACCTCTATTTCGACAGCGTCTCCCAGGTGCGCGCGCCGCGGTGGTCCTCGGGCAGGATCGCTCTTGTGGGCGACGCGGCCTATTGCCCTTCGCTCCTGGCCGGCGAGGGGGCCTCGTTCGCGATGGCCGGCGCCTATATCCTGGCTGGAGAACTCCATCGCCGGGGCGCTGAAGATCCGAGCGAGGCCTTCGATAACTATGAGCGCCTGCTTCGGCCGCTGATCGAGCGAAAGCAGCGCGGCGCTCTTCGGTTAGGTGGCTGGTTCGCGCCACGAACCAGACTCGGGCTTTCTGTCCGCAACGGACTGAACCGCCTGGCGGCGGTCCCCATGTTCGCCCCGCTGCTGTTTGGCGACATGCTCTCGGCGGGTCTCGAGCTTCCCGCCTATGGTTGGGGCCGCAGCGCCGACGAGCCCTCTTCGACAAAGGAGCCCAAGGCCCGCCGCCCGTTCTAGCCTGGCGCTCGCTGGCGATCCTCAGCAATTCAACCGGCGGGGTCGGCGGTTTAAGTGAGGCTGATGACACTCGATCCACAAAGCCTCCGGGGCCTCGCCGAGTTTCGCGTCGCCCTGCGTCGTTTCCTCGCCGCCAGCGAGGTCATCAGCCGGGGCGCCGGCGTCACCCAGCAACAGTACCAGGCCTTGCTGGTCATCAAGACATGGAGCGCGGGAGCCATGACGATGAAGGATCTGGCCGAGCAACTCCTGCTGACCCACCACGCTGCGGTTCAGCTCGTCAACAGGCTCGCGAGCGCCGGGCTCGCCGAGCGGACGCCCTCCTCGGAGGATCGCCGCAGCGTCCTCTTGAGGCTGACGCCCGTAGGGGATTCGTTGGTGGAGGAGCTGGCGTCCGAGCATCTGCGCGAAATGCGCCGTCAGGAGCCTCTCCTCGCCGGGGCCTTGCGGCATCTTCGCGCGATCCCCTCGGATCGGGAGGATGGAGCGGACGAACCGTGATCGCTCGCGACAAGCTCAGGCGGCCACGGCCGCGTCCTCGCTGGCGGCCCCGGTGATGACGGCTGGGGTTGCCCTCGAGGCCTGCATGGCGTGGTGTTTCCTCGTGGCGCCCGGGCGACCACCTTGACTGCGGCGACCGGGGAGAGGGAATGGCGATGACACCCGATTTATGGGCCCTCGTGGCGAGCCTTGGCCTGGCCATGGCCCAGCTGGCGGCGGCGAGCATCCTCAGCCTGCGGCAGCTGGGCGGCTCCTGGGTGGCAGGGCCCAGGGACGAACCGCGCGAGACCACCGGTGTCGCCGGCCGGATCGTGCGCGCGCACCGCAACCTGCTGGAGATCTTTCCGCAGTTCCTCGCGGCCCTGTTCGTGATCCACGCGTCCGGACACGTGGGCGCTATGGCGGCGATCGGCGCTTGGACCTTCTTTGTCGGGCGCTGTCTCTACGTGCCCGCCTATGCCTTCGGCCCGACAGGGCTGCGGCCGCTGTGCTGGATCGTGGCGCAGGCGGGGATCGTGATCATCCTGGCGGGGCTCGTGGTCTGACGACGCGGCCCACCGGAATCGTGCGACTACGTTCCGCCTCTAGAGTCTCCTCCTGAGGTATTCGAAGACGAAATACCCGATCAGCGCCGAAATGACTGCGATGGCGAAGTTGTGGAGCGTGAAGATGTCCGCGACCGCGCCACCTAGAGTCTTGCCGCGAGCGATATTGGACCGCGTAAATTCGCCCATGAGCAGATTGGAGTAGAACAGAAAGATAATAGAGCCGACCTCTATGACCCCGCGCAGGATCGGCGACAGCCTCGCGCCCGCCCTTGGAGCCTTCGCCATGTCGGAGTCCTCCTTGGGATCGGCCGCGGCGCATCAAACACCATCGCCTTCAGCCAAGACAGGGCTGTGCGGCAAAGAGAGACGGCGCAGGTGCACGGAGCCGTAACCGTTGTTGCTCATGGTGCGCGCCATGACGAGCATTGCCGATCAGGCGGCGGCGGCTTCGGGGCGACGGTCCGGGACAACGCTGGGCGATGGTTCGCGTCGCGGAATCGTCGACCATGCCTCTTGATCCCGCCCCGAAAGCGAGGCGCGCCTCGGCCTCGGCCGGCCGCCTCATGCGGATCGGGTCGCTAGCCGGCGGCCTGGTGGTCGTTCTCATCCTCGTCATGCAGGCGCTGAGGCCCGTCTATGCGTTCCGGCCGCCCGCCGGGGCCCCTGAACCTTCGTTCAAGGCCTACCTCGACCGCGCCGCGCCCATGATCCTCGCGCACTTCGGCGTGCCGGGCATGGTCGTCTCGACAGTCGTCCATGGGGCACCGCAGAAGACCTATGCCTATGGCTTCGCCGATGTCGCGCATCATCGGCCGATGAGCGACGACACGGTGTTTCGGGTCGCCTCGGTCTCCAAGTCGCTGACCGCCTGGGGGGTGCTGCAACTCGTACGCAACGGCCAGGTCGACCTCGATGCGCCGGTGCAGCAGTATCTCTCCGAATGGCCGCTTCCGAAGTCGAGGTTTTCGACCCGGGGCGTCACCGTCCGGCGCCTGCTCGACCACACGTCCGGACTGAATGCCGGGGCGGACCAGTTCCGCGCGCCAGATGAGCGTGCGCTTTCCGCGGTCGAATTGCTCGCGCGGGAAGGCGATGGGCCGGCGCCCAATCCAGCGCGACAGGTGAGCGAGCCTGGTCGGAGATATCTTTATTCCGTGCCCGGATACACGCTTCTGCGCCTGATGATCGAGGAGCAGACCCACCAACCCTTTTCGGACTTCATGAAGTCCGATGTGCTGCGCCCGCTGGGCATGACTTCCTCGAGCTTCGACTGGGACGCCTCGCTGCGCGGCCGGACTGCGATACCCTACCAGCGCGACGGCCGGCCTATCCCGGTTCTCGTCCCGCAGGACATTGCCGCCGACTCGCTGTTCGCGACCGGCCCCGATCTGGCGCGGTTCCTCATCGCACCCCTGCCGGACTACCGCCTTGCGACCGGGCCCGACGGACTGGGCCAGAAGAGTCGCGGCGGAAAGTCCGCCTTGGCCGATCGGCTGCCCATGATCGAACTCGAGGGGCTGAAGATGGACGGGCCGGGTCTCGGCTGCTTCATCGAACGGCTGCCCGACGGCCGCCTGGTCGTCACCAACGGAGGCTACGATCCGGGATGGGCGTCGCAGTACTACATCGTCCCAAGCACCGGCGATGGCATCGTGGTGCTCACCAATAGCGAGGTCGGCGAGCCGGCGATCGCCGAGGTGCTCGCCGACTGGGCGGCCTGGCGCGGGCTGCCGCCGATGAAGCTGACCCACGCCCACTACATGCTTCGGCTCAACGTCGCCCTGGTTCTGGGCATTCTGGTGATGATCAGCCTCCACTTCGGTTCGGACCTGCTCATCGAAATTGATTCCGGGGCCCGGCGTTTCGGCGATCTTGGCCCGGCCAGCCTGGCGGGCGGGGCCTTCGAGACGACGCTCGCTCTTAGCCTGATGGGGCTTTGGTTCTACCTGCGCGCCCAGATCGTCATGGTCATGCCGATCTTCTACGACTTCGGATCCATCGCCATAGGGCTCTTCGCCTTCGTCGCCGTGGCGCGGCTCGCCTTTCCGCGCCGCCGAAACCGAGTCCCGGCGCCGGCCTCACCCTCCGCAATCCCATTGGTGTCGGGCGCAGGCGCCGGCATCTCCCCGAACTAGCCATCCCCCAGTCCGATCGGCGGGCCGTCGCCGGCGCGCTCGGCGATCGGGCGGGCGTATTGGATCAGGGAGAGGAGGTATTTGCCGCTCTCTTCGGACATCGGCAGGTGCGCCGAATTCTCGAACCACACGAATTGCTTCCACGGGGCCGCCACCGTCGCGAACCAGGCCGCCGCGAGCTCGGCGCTGACGTTGAAATCGTGGCGGCCGGCGAACACGATCAGGGGGCAGGCGAGCTTCGCAATACTGGTCAGATCGAGGCTTAGGGCCTCCGCGAGCAAGTATCGCTCGGCGAACGTATTGCCTTCCCAGATGTGCGGGGCCTCCGCATCGGCGTAGTCCGGCGACAGGTCGGCGAGGTCGCCCTCGGCCTTGTTGCCGCGGCGGTAGGCCATGGTCCCGCCGTAGAATTCCACCCACCGGCGCTGAGCGTAGATATCGGCGAGCGGGATACGCTGGCCGGGCGGCGAATAGGGCGCGATCGCCTCCAGCTCTCGGATGGCCTCTGCGTTCGCGTCCTGGCGGGCCCTCTCCATGGCAAAGGCCCAGCCGCGGCGCTCGCTTTGCGGCATATCGGTCATCTGGCCGACGCCGATATAGGCGTGCAGCCAGTTGGGGCGGCGCCGGGCCAGCTCCAGGCCCAGATAGCTGCCCCAGGAATGGCCGGCGACGAAGATCTTCGCCTTGCCGAAGGATTTGCGGGCCCAATCGGCCGGCTCCTCGACATCGGCCAGCATGCGCTCGCGCGTCAGGGTCGGGGCGACGATCGCAGGATCTGTGAGGAGGTAGGTCTTGCCGGTTCCGCGCTGGTCCCACTGGACGACGGTGAAATACTCCTCCCAGCCCCGGCTGAACCACCAGCTCATCGGTATGGAGATGTAGCCAGGACCGCCGTGGATATGCAGCAGGAGCGGGTTGCGGCGGTCGGCGCCGCGGACCGAAACCCACTGATCGATGCCGCCGATGCGAACCGCCTCCAGCCGCTCGACGCCGCCGGGGGTCACGATCTTGCGCGCATTGGCGATGATCGCGGTGGCCTCGGCGCGGCTCGCCGGCTTGACCAGACTATCTCGGGGAGCGGCGGTGACGGCCTGTGCGCCGGCTGGCGGCGCCGCGCTCATGGCCAAAGAAGCGGCGATGAACTCTCGTCTCTTCACTTAAAGCGTCTCCCTGATGCGATGGCGGTGCTGGTTCACATGGCCGGGAGGAAAACGCGATAGAACTGCTCTCCGCTCTACTGAGCCGTTGGGAAGTTCCGCCTGGCGGGAGTCTCTGCCCAGGTCCGCTTCCCGGCCAAAGGCCCAGGGGCGGGGGTCGACCCACTGCAGAAGTTGGCGACAGTCCGCGTCCTGGAGGAATAGGATGCCGAGGAACAGCGGCGGGCGGGGGCAAGCGAATGGCCAAGGGCTTGCTGGGCGGGCTC
>Ga0302324_100025241_pt1 | contig 11413 bp, 9 predicted proteins | sample Palsa_T0_1_FD_201949 | JGI IMG/M metagenome (GOLD analysis project Ga0302324, IMG submission 201949) | Peat permafrost microbial communities from Stordalen Mire near Abisko, Sweden - Palsa_T0_1 | ecosystem: Environmental > Terrestrial > Soil > Palsa > Peat permafrost | place: Sweden: Abisko... | reverse complement strand
CCGCGATACTCAACCATATTTTTGCGTTCATAGCGATCTATTTGAGAGCACACAAGCAGGAGAAGCTTTTCCAGCTGTCATTAGCAATCGCTATTGCTGTTCTGCTTTCCAATTCCTTCTTTGCCAAAACCTCGGGTGCCTTAGGGATGGTAGCGGGATATCTGGTGATTTTGGCTTTGTTGGGCCTCGGTGGCGGAACCCTGATATTTAATAAATACAGGAGGCTGTGGCATGCTGAGGAGCAAAGCGCTTGAGGAGCTTCGAGAATGGCCCAGGCGCCGCCAGAAAGACGATCGATGAGTTTCAATGAGTCGCGATTTATAACGCTGATGAAGCTCTTCCGGCGCAGTGGGCTGCGTTACGGGATGAACGTGGTTGCAGCGAATCTTGCCCGAAAGTATTCGAAACTTCCGGTCAGGGTTTTCACCGATCTCGAAATCGTATTGAACGAAGAGCGCCCGGCTCGCCTGTTCGCTCCCCGGTGCGGACCTCTCCGGATTAACTGGATTGTTCAAGGTATCGGTCCGGGCAGTGGCGGCTTATTGAATGTATTTCGAACCATTCAACAACTCGAAGCGTCGGGTCACGAAAATCGCGTCTACGTTCTGGGAAGGCTGCCCGGAGGGTCTACTCCACCGAAGGAGCAGATCCGGAAATCATACTTTCCGATCAACGCTGAAGTGGAAGTCCTGTCCGACCATATAAGTGATTCCGATGCTCTGATTGCCACTTCCTGGCCCACGGCATACGTCGTCCGAAGCATTGGAAACACCGCGCAGAAGTTCTATTTTGTTCAGGATATTGAATACATGTTCCATGCTCCCGGCAGCCTCTATGAGCTGGCTCGGCAAACCTATCGGTTCGGTTTTCAGGGAATAACCCTGGGGTCCTGGATTGCCGAGGTGCTGCGACGGGAGTTTCACATGGAATGCTCCGCTTTCGGTTTCTCCTATGACCGCGATGCTTATGCCAACACTGGTCGTCGTCTGTTGCCGGGGGGGAAAAAGCGGGTTCTTTTTTATGCGCGCCCGGAAACGGAAAGGAGAGGGTTCGAACTAGGCGTTCTCGCGCTGTCGCTCGTGGCTAAGAAAATGCCGGATGTAGAGTTCGTATTGGTCGGGTTTCCGCGTCACTCCCTTGACCTGCCCTTTCCGGCGATTTTTCCTGGGGTTCTTCCTATTTCTGAATTGGGCCCTCTTTATCGTAGCTGCGACGTTGCGCTGGTTCTTTCACACACAAACCTGTCGATGTTGCCTCTGGAGTTGATGGCATGTGGGTGCGCTGTGGTGTCGAATGAGGGTGCAAATGTCGAATGGCTATTAACCGATCAGATCGTGCAATTGGCGAAGGCGAACCCGAGATCTCTTGCGGAGGCGATTATTGAGCTTCTCCAGACTGACAAACTGCGGCTTCGAAAGATCGAGGCGGCGCTTGCGTTCGCTCAATCAACAAGCTGGACGAAAGAAATCCGGACCATCGAGTCGGCACTCCTTGCGTACAGAGAAGAGTCACGCTTGGTGCAAGGCGTGGAGAGCTGATTCATGCTACAAGGCGATTGTCAGGGTTGGATTTCGCAACGGTGGCGGTCATTAAGATCGGGGCGACTGAATCTGCGAAATCCAGCGGCAGGCATAGGTAAACGCTCGCGGTCATCAGCCTAATTCTTATGGGAATCATCTATCGGCAAGCAAGAATGCTCCTCGACGCTCATGGTGTTGGCGTCCCCATGAATCGCCTTCTGATGATTGGTCATCAGAGCCTGTTTCTCCATCCCTCAGAGCTGCGGGAGATTCGAAGCGTCTGTCGCGGGGCGCTAGCCGATTACAAATGGGCTGAGTATGCAGACCGTTTCTTTACCGAGTGTCTCGGCGTCTCCGAAGTAAAAACTTTGGACTACTCGTCCTATGAAGGCGCAGACCTCTTGTACGATCTTAACCAGCCGATTCCTGACGAACTTAAGGGACGATTCGATACGATAGTGGAAGCCGGTTCGTTGGAACATATCTTCAATTTTCCGGTCGCCGTTGCGAATCTGATGCAGATGACGAAGGTAGGCGGGACCATCTTCGCTTGCACAGTTTCGAATAATCTCTGTGGTCATGGTTTTTATCAGTTCAGCCCCGAGCTGATATTTCGGGTCTTCACTGCCGAAAATGGCTTTGAGCTTGGCAAAGTTCTGGCTCTGGAAGCACACTATCCAAGCATTGAACGGACACCGATCTCCAATGCGTTCGAGGTCGAAGATCCTGCCCTTGCACACTGCCGAGTCGGACTCATGAGTAAGCGTCCAATTATGTTGCTATTCGATGCGCACAAAACCGCGGAACGGCCGTTATTTGCGAAGACTCCGATGCAGAGCGATTATGCCTCTGCATGGGCTTCGAACGACAAACCTCCCGGTTCGCGGATACCCGCATGGGTCAGGAGTGTGCCTTTTTATGCGCCATTTCGCAACTGGCTAAGTGCACAGCGTCAGCTCAGACAATTTTCGCTGAAGAATAACCGCCTGTTCCGGAAGATCTAGAGGATTCTTGACGAACTTTACAGCCCTAAGAATCGATAAGGCTCCCGCACCCCAAAGAACCTCGCCCCGTGTGGACCCATGAACGCCGAAGTTTGCGCAGCCGTTGTGACCTACCATCCAAACGCGGACTTTGAGCGGTTAGTCAAGTTGCTGCGTCCGCAGGTCGGGCACTTAGTCGTGGTGGATAACCACTCACCGGGCGCAAGTGTCGATGGGCTGAGAATACTGGCGGAGACGTTAGATTTCTTCCTCATCGAAAATCCAGAAAACCTCGGCATTGGAGCCGCGCTTAACCAGTCGATCGAATGGGCGAGGAGAAAAGCGGACTGCGCGTTTATCCTCTTCTTTGACCAAGACAGCCAGCCCTCTGAAACCTTTGTAGCCGAAATGGTATCCGAGTACCACCGCCATGAAGAGAAGGAGCAGATCTTCCTGGTGACCCCCAGGATCATTCACCGAAGAATCGGGGAGACGTATTGCCACGGCGTATACCGCGGCAAGTATCTGGTTGCGCAAACCTCCGGCAGCTTAATGCCGATGCGCGTGTTCGCAAGGGAGGGCTTTTACCGCGAGGATCTATTCATCGACTACGTCGATTATGAGTTCTGTCTCAGGGTTGCAGCCCACGGGTGGAAGATCGTCTACTGCTATTCCGCGGTGCTCTGGCACGACCCCGGCAATGTGAAGCAATTCAATTTCCTCGGAATTCGAAAGGTGACCACATCGAACTACAGCCCCCACAGGAGGTACTATCAGATGCGAAATGGGATCTGGACCATCAAGAAATATGGCTTCTTGTTTCCGGAATGGGCCGCCGATCACGCATGGCAGATGCTGAAGGGAGTTGCGCGTGTTTTGATCTTCGAGCAAGACCGGACTCGGACCATCCTGATGTGGATGTGCGCAATCCGGGATGTCCTGCTTTGCAGATTTGGAAGGTACCCGCGCACGATGAATGCATAATGTAATGATGCAGTCTTGAAACACAGGATAACGGGAAGGCGCAAAGTCACGTTCAGCCTGCAGTTGTGTTGCGGAAAGGAGGGAGGATGACGTCAGTTCTTTTCTATATTGATGCGGCCGAGTTTGGCGGTCACGAAGCCATGACCCTTGTAGCAATACGATGTCTGAGCCAGCGAGACGACCTTGCAATTTCCGTCATTTTTTACGAAGGTAACGTGCGGCTGGGCGCCGGTCTGACGAACCTCGCCCACGAAACCAGGAATCTCACGCTCTTGCCCTTCAAGTTCAAATCCAAGAGTTTGCAGGCGTTTCGATCTCTGATCAGCTTCAGAACGGTTGAATACCTTAAGCATTTGATCAACGAAGTCAACCCGAGTGTAGTCCTAGTCGCACAAGGCCGGATCGAGAGTGGCAGCATAGGATTGTTGGCCGCGAAGCGCGCAGGATTTCGCACCGTCAGTTACCTGCCGATGGCCCATCCTTTATCGGTGTCAGGAAAGCCGGTTGCATTGTGGCTCCGAAAACTGGTGAATGGTTATTTCTATCGCTTGCCCGATCAGTTCATCACCATCAACGAGAGCGCTCGATGCATGCTTTTGGAGCAGGGAGCGCGGGATGTTCTGGTCGTGCCAAACGGGATTGAAGTCACACCGGTCCTACGATCTGACCGGGAGAGATTCAGGCAGAACCACAACATTGGCAAAGAGGAATACTTGGTCGGCGTAATCGGCCGTATCGATTTCCGGCAAAAAGGACAGGATTTTGCGCTCCAAGCAATCAGAGCTTTTCGCAACCGTCTTGACGCTTACAGGTTTGTTTTTATTGGCGAAGGACCTGACACCAAGAAACTCAAAGCGATGATCGCTCAAGCAAACTTGTCGCAATGCGTTCAAGTGCTGCCTTGGTGCCATCATCCTGAAAAGGCCTACGCTGGACTTGACATGTTGTTGATTCCTTCCAAATTCGAAGGTGTTCCGTTGGTGATGCTCGAAGCCATGGCACACAAACTACCGATCGTTGCCTCAAATACGGATGCCATGGCTGAATTACTTCCGCAGTGCTGGCTTTTCCCTTTCGGCGATCACCACGCTCTCGTCGATCGCCTGATTCAGGTCAGACACACCAACACTTCACCCTTGTTGGAGTCTCACCGAAAACAGATCACCGAACAGTTCACCACCGATAAATTCTGTACCAGCATGACGGCTGCGATTCTGGGACAGACGGCTGTGGCAGTTTCGGTTTGTGGAAGGCGATGAATGCCGTTATGTCCATAGTTCATCCAAGAACCGTTACTACCCAAAAAGAGTGGGAGGATCTTGCTCAACTGGATCCTCTCTGGGCGATTCTGAGCGACAACCGGAAGCAGTTCGGCGGATGGGATGAGGAAGAATTTTTTGCGTCTGGCGAACGTGAAATCGCGCTGCTCATGAAATCGTGCCGGTTCGCGGCCGGAGACCACGGAAAGGTGCTGGATTTCGGGTGCGGAGTGGGAAGGCTTTCGAGAGCGCTGCTCCGTTACTTTTCCGCAGTCTATGGGGTAGACATCTCCACGGAGATGATCAGATTGGCCAAGGAATATACGCCCTCATGCACATTCCTCCTCAATCCCGAGGATGACCTGCGCCTGTTTGCGAGTGACTTTTTCGATTTTGTCTACTCAAATATTGTGCTTCAACATCAGCGGACGAAACGGATCGCCATGTCGTACATCACAGAGTTCCTGCGGGTGCTGAAACCTGGAGGTATGGTTGTCTTCCAGATGCCTTATAAACTCAGCCTGCGGGATGCATTGCAACCGCGACGAAGGCTGTATTCCTCGCTCAAAGCGATGGGAGTACCGGCTGATTTCCTGTACCACCAGCTGCACCTGAATCCCATGCGTACGATAAGCGTATCCTTCGACGACGTGAAGGCAGCGATCTCTGCTGCCGGAGGACGCCTGATGCGGTCGCACCTGGACAGTTTCAACCGCAACAGCATGAGTTACATCGTCACAAAGGTACCGCCTCCTGATCGGTGCAGCTTGGACCCACAAGGAGCCCTATGATTTCGCTCGACTTGGCGAACGCCGTGCTGTTGGCCTCCTTGGCTATCTCCACTGGCGCATATATCCAGGTGAGCCGCAGCGAAGGCAGCTACGTCAACATCATGACGCCGGGTTTCCTCGTCAATGTTCCCGCGATGTATCTATTGCCAATTGCCTTCAACAGCCTGTTTGGCGCCGAAGCGAGCCCCTTCGCGTATGTCTATGTCTACGCGACGATTGCCGCCGAGAATCTGATCTTCGCATTCGTCTACACACGACCGAAGACCAAGCCCCTCTGCCTTCCGCTTGCATTTGGCTACAGCAATTTCTGGGGTCTTTCCTTGCTTTGTCTCGCGGGCGCCGGACTGCTTTACCTGCCGATTTTGCTGGAATTCCGGGAGTACATCTTTGACCCGCGCCGGATTTATGAACTCACTCGAACCGGTTTTGGTACCAGTTTTTTCCTCTCGAGCACTCTCGTCTACTTAGCTGTTATTCTCGTTCTGTTCGCCAAACAATCTGTTCGGAGGAGAGTTTTCGTTTTTCTCGGTGCCGGATTCTTGCTGTCGTTGCACGGGAGCAAGGGCCAGGTTCTTCAATTGTTTTTCCTGATCTTGATCTTTGAGATATACGTCAAGCGGCGCAGACTCACCGTTCTGCCCGCTTTAGCGGTCTGCTTCGGGATCAGCATGGTGCTGCTCGGCTTGTTCGCGGCGACGATGACGCTTGAAACACCCGCGGATGCCTTGCAGTCCCTCAGCCAATACTCGGACTATACTCGCAATGCAATGCTGGTCATCGACTCTAACTTCCCGCTGCAGTACGGCCGCCTCACCTGGGAATCGAATGTTCTCGCTTTCGTACCGCGGGCTCTGTTCCCCAGCAAACCAAAGGACTTTGGCGCCTTTTATCTGGATGCAGAGTTCTTCCCTCACGCTATGGACGAAGATCGCGGGGCGCCGGCTTTCGGACCAGGCCTACAATATGCAGATTTTGGTATTCTTGCTATCGTGTATCTTGGTTTGTTTGCCGCTCTTCGGGGTTGGCTGGCGCGTCTCTGGGTCGATCGCCTGAAACACACTTGGCATCCTTCTGATTTCCTGGTTGTTGCATTTCTCGCCGATGTCGTCGTGTTTCCGATTGGAACGGGTTGGCTGCTTCCGGAGACGTTGCTGGTTGCCACGTTTCTTCGATACGTGTCTTGTTTCGGCGCCCCCAAGATATACCACGAACAAGTTCGGCGTAGAGGGTCCGCGCTGCCGCGAGGGGGATCGGAGCCGGTTGGCGGTTTGGAGGGAATCTGACTGAGTGAAATCTTATACGACGCGCGCTGGATCGGTAATCACGGAATTGGCCGGTTCGCGGGTGAACTGCAGCGACTGCTTCCGGAGCTCGTCCCGTTTCGAGCTCAACGCCGGCCCTTTCACGCTTTGGATCCAGTCTTGCTGGGCGCGGCACTTCGCCGCGCAAATCCGCGCCTGTTCTTCAGCCCAGGCTACAACTCGCCGGTGGGTTGGGGCGGACCTTTCATTTTCACGTTGCACGATCTGAATCATCTTCGTGTGCCCGACAATTCCAGCGTTCTCAAACGAGCTTATTATCGCTACATCATAAAGCCTGCCTGTCACAAAGCGGTATTTGTCCTGACGGTCTCGGAATACTCTCGACAGGAAATTGCCACATGGGCGGAAGTCAGCGAAGACAAGATCATCAATGTCGGGAATGGAGTCGCGCCTCCTTTTGTCCCCACGGGTCGCAAGTATGACCCTGGATATCCCTATTTGCTGTACGTTGGAAGCAGAAAACCGCACAAGAATCTTCCGCGACTCTTAGAGGCCTATTCTATTTCTGGCGTTCGCAAAGATGCGCGACTCGTAATATCGGGCAGCCCCGATCCGCAGCTGGAGGCGGAAATTCTTCGTCGGAAACTGGGCAATGACGTCGCCTTCGTGGACCTCGAGTCCAGCGAAATCTTATCGGACGCTTACCGCGGAGCGCTGGGATTTTTGTTTCCTTCCCTTTATGAGGGCTTCGGCCTACCGCCTTTGGAGGCAATGGCGTGTGGCACCCCGGTTCTGACCTCTAACGTTTGTTCTCTTCCTGAGGTGGTAGGCGACGCCGCCGTTCTGGTTCAACCTCTTGAGGTCGAACAGATCGCCGCAGGAATTCGGCAAATCACCTACGACTCAGCCCTGAGAGAACAGTTGCGAGAACGGGGATTGGCCAGGTCCGCCCTATATTCGTGGGAAGAGACCTGTCGCAGGACATCGCTCGCCCTTGCAATGGCTCTCGGAAAAAAGAGCCCGTTGCCAAGGGACTTCGCTGCAAGAGAATCGGGGCGACGCGAATTGGACAACCGCCCGAAACTGTCCTGACGAGGTCTGTGCGAAGGCCCGAACCACAACTGCAATCAGCGCTCCCCAGAGTGTCACGCAACACAGATGCCGTCTCCGTCTTGCAGACCCGGAAACTTTGGTTTGTTGCCGGTGTTTACTGCCAGTAAGGTTCTCGACGTTCCCGAATCCCCGCATCGGTGAGCGGTTTTCTGTTGTTGGAGGCCAAGCCGATTTTCGCGCTGTCGGATACTTATCCACTTCCTACTGACGGAGGCTGTGGTTCCGGGAATCGCGAAACGCATCAAGCAACTCAACGCGCTTCCGGAAGTCTGCAACAAATCCAGACGGGCACGGGGATGACAGCCCCCGCCGGTATATGCCAACATGTTTATAAGCCGAGGATCGACGGAGAGATAGCAATGAGAGAAAAGAAGAAGTCACTGGTGACAGGCGGCGCGGGCTTCATGGGCTCTCACATCGCTGACCATCTCCTGGCGATGGGTCACGAAGTAACGGTTCTCGACGACCTTAGCGGAGGCTTTTCACAAAACGTCCCCCGCCTCGCAAATTTCGTTCAGGGATCGATTACGGATTACAACCTGATCAACGATCTTTTCGATCGTCACTCCTTTCATTATGTCTATCACCTGGCGGCTTATGCGGCGGAAGGCCTTAGTCATTTCATAAAACGCTTCAACTACAACAATAACCTTATCGGCTCTGTCAATCTGATCAATGCTGCCGTGAACCACCAGGTCCAATGCTTCGTGTTCACCTCTTCGATCGCTGTGTACGGCGCGGGACAAAGTCCGATGCCGGAAGATATGATCCCGAAACCGGAGGATTCGTACGGGATTGCGAAACTCGCGGTAGAACAGGAATTGCGGGTGAGTCACGAGATGTTCGGATTAGACTATGTGATCTTCCGCCCTCACAACGTCTACGGCGAACGGCAAAACATCGGAGACCGTTACCGCAACGTGGTCGGCATTTTCATGAATCAACTGTTGCGGGGAGAACCGATGACTGTATTTGGGGACGGAACGCAGCAGCGTGCATTCACCTACATCGACGACGTCGCGCCAATCATCGCAAAGTGTATCGATTATCCCGAAGCGCGAAACAACGTTTTTAATGTGGGAGCAGATGCTCCTCATACGGTGAAAGAACTCGCTACGATGGTTGCGGAGGCACTTGGAATCCAATGTCGATTGCAGCATCTCGACCTCAGGAACGAAGTCAAGATCGCATTTTCCGATCACTCCAAGGCGGAACGGATTTTTGGGAAACGCGTCAAAACCGATTTGCCGACGGGCATCCGCGCGATGGCCGAGTGGGTCCGGAAATACGGCGCGAGAGAAAGCTCAGTCTTTGAAGACATCGAGATTTCAAAAAAGCTGCCTCCGAGTTGGGCCAAGGTCGCAGTCGCCAGAACTTAGCGATTCGTTGTTTTCGAAGAACATTCTCGAAGACGTTTTCGAACAACATTTTCGAGTGGCAAGTTGTAACTTTTAAACCTCGCGTTGCGAATGGGGAGACTTGGGAAAGAATGATTGAAGCATCGATCACGATCATTACCAAGAACGAAGGACCTAACATCGGCCCCTGCCTCGAGGCGGTTTTCTCACAGAAGGACGTTGGCTCCTTCGAGGTGGTTCTCGTGGACTCCGGTTCGACGGATGCGACGGTCGAAATTGCGAGCCGTTTTCCCATACGGATCGAGCAAATTCCGGCCGACTCGTTTCACCATGCTCGCACCCGGAACCTGGCATCCAGGCTCACCAGCGGTCCCATCATTGTGGGCCTTTCCGGAGACGCGATCCCGGCTTCCAACCAATGGCTTCACCATATCCTTGCGAATTTCAGCGATCCCAGCGTGGGAGCGGTCTATGGAAGACAGCTCCCGAAACCCGGGTCCACGGCCGAGAGGCACGGCACGTTCGAAATGGTCTATGGCGACCAGCGGATTGTGAAAGACCCAAAACACCGCAATGGCGCGGGGTATCGTTTCTATCACTTTTCGGATGTGAACGCAGCGATCCGCCGCAGCATATGGGAGCGCACGCCCTTCCCCGAGGAGCTCAAGACGTTCGAGGACTTAGGAATCGCGAAGCGCATCCTCGATTCCGGATGGAAGATCATCTACGACCCGGAAGCGCCCGTCTATCATTCCCACCGCTACACCTCGGTGCAGCTTTTCAAGCGTTACTTCGATATTGGTTTTACTCTAAAAGAATTGCAGATTTGGGACGCCCCGGGCACACGTTCCTCGATGTTCCGTGATTTCAGGCGACTGCTGTACAAGAAGCTTCTCAGCGGCTCAGGCGGCGGGAGCGGGAGCGGTGATGCCGGAAAAGCTATTCTTCAGGATGTAGCCAAATCGGCCGGCCTACTCCTGGGAGCGAATCAGCGCTATTTGCCCTTGGCCATCAAGAAGAACATCAGCGCCTATAAAGTCTTTGAATAGACAGCCAAAGGCTCTTGGCGAGCCGCACGGTCAAAAGCGTTCGCGTTCCAAACCGGCGTTCGAAACTCGTCCGCCTACGTCGGATGCAAAACGCTATCTCCGGGTGCTCCGACCCCCTGCACGAACACAACTTTCTTGCCGCAACCGTGTTAGCGACCAACGTGACCGTCGCGATTTTTCTGGGGAATTGGCGTACAAGAACGATTTTGTGAAGCCGCGGGCTTGGGCAGTTGGTTGTGCCGTTTCGGGATTTGTGTCATTCCGGTTTTTTGTGCTGCCTAAAGTGCGGAAACACTCTAAAATGGGGCGCATACACCGACAATCGGTCTCTCGCTTCTCGTCCAATAAAACGGGGAATGAATCGGGACACAACCGCCGGGTAGTTTGGTGCGGGTTGCCGGAACCCCAATTATTATTGACATTCAAACTCCGTGCCCGTACAGTACCGCACAATCAGCGACAAATTCGCCGAGGTGACAGACGGTTTCGTTTGCCGTGCGCCAAGCCTATATGTTTCTGCTTCCTCTTGGAGTCAATCGGGTCTCAACCAGAGCTATCTGCCGCTTGTGCTCAAGCGACGACTGAGTACTTATCGGGTCTTTGAATGAGACGGTTTTGAAATGAGATGTTTGAATGAAGATAGTTTGATGAGATAGTTTGGACGAGACAGAACGAGACAGGTTGAATGAAACAGAAGGAGGGGCCCCAGCTCTCGGAGGAAGCTTTAAATTTGTATGATTCGCAATCGCCTTAGCTATGTCCGCCTGAACCTGAAAATCTTGACCCTGCTGTTGCCCGCCTGCTCCTATTTCATCGCAGTCAAACTGCGCTTCGGTTTCAACCTCTTCCTGTACCGCACGTCGCCCGCGGGACTGCCCTCCTACTGGGGGCTGGTTTTGTTGACCACGATTGTGTGGGCGATTGCCGCGGAGGAGTCCGGGCTGTGGAATGTCGAGCAACTGTATGCCCCCGGCGGAAAGAGCCGGCGACTGCTGGAGGCTCTGGGTTTCACTTATGTGGTGGTGATGGCGCTCGGTTTTCTCTACCGGCACGCCAGCTATTCCCGGCTGGTCATCGCCATCAGCGCAGTCGCA
>Ga0302324_100025240_pt1 | contig 11414 bp, 11 predicted proteins | sample Palsa_T0_1_FD_201949 | JGI IMG/M metagenome (GOLD analysis project Ga0302324, IMG submission 201949) | Peat permafrost microbial communities from Stordalen Mire near Abisko, Sweden - Palsa_T0_1 | ecosystem: Environmental > Terrestrial > Soil > Palsa > Peat permafrost | place: Sweden: Abisko... | reverse complement strand
GTTCTGTACGGAGCCTTGGCGGCATGGCGCGGGAATCTGCGCGCGAACATCATTACTCATGCGTGGGGCGACGTTTGGTCAGGCTGGCTCAGGGCGGTGGTTTGGAAGTGATTTCGCTGCGGGTCAGTGGGTTTGCGCGGAACTTCCGGCGCTCTTTGAACGTTTAGTTCAGTTGTAACTCCTCGATGCGAAGGATGATGCTCAGTTAGACTTGGAAGCACGCATGAAGATGGTTGCAAGAGCGGCGAAGCTTTACTCGCGGTTGACTTCCTGGTTGCTTGCGCTTCTCTGCGTATCGACTATTCAGCTCGCTGCGCAGACTCCCGCGGTCTTTACGCCGGCTACCGGCTCCGCGAACAACGCGGCTCTTGCCAGGGTTCATGGCACTATCGAACTGGACGGGCCGTGGCGTTTTCAGGTTGGCGACGATCCTGATGGAAGGCTGGGATGGGCCGATCCGGGCTTCGATGATTCTGCGTGGCCAACCGTAATGCTGAGCCCGCCAATTACAGAGCAAGGCTTTGAATCCTACACGGGCTACGGCTGGTACCGGCTGCGCTTGCATCCGCAGCAGCTTGCGCAGTTCAATACCACTCCGGGCGACTCAGCGCTCGATCTTCTTGTTACCAGCTACTCGGTGGGGCAGCTTGGTGTGTATGTCAACGGCACAGAAGCGGGCCATACGCGCGGCATGACGGATCAGCCAGCCATGTATGAATCGCAGCCGCTGGTGGTGCACCTGTCGCGCCCCGGCGTCGACGGCACGATCGTTCTGGCCGTTCGGAGCTGGGCCGGTCCCAGCCTTCCCATTCACCGCGGCCTGCTTGAAAAGGTGGAACTCGGCCCCCAGGGCGACATCGCGGACAAGCTATCCGCGGCCCGAGACCGTGGATGGGATGAGCATGAAATAGCTGGGATGATTTTGAGTTTTCTGTTTATCTGCGTGGCCATGCTGGGAGCAACGCTCTACATGGCGCAGCGCCATCATTCGGAGTACCTGTGGCTTGCGCTGCTTTGTCTCTCGGTGGCAATCATGGGGGCCTCTGAATTCGCCTTCCGCCAGGCGCTCATGCCGTTTTCTGTCTTTGCGGTGCTGAACCTTTGGAATGGCCGCATCTTCATGGCCGTCACGCTGGAGTTCGTTCTCCGCTTCACGGGCGGTCAATATCGCAGATTTGTCCGAGTCGTTCAGATATGCGTATTGCTCCTGCCGGCCCTGTCCCTGGTGCATTTGCAACAGGTTTACGAATATGTGTCAGTGTCCGCGGAAGTTGTGTTCACCGGACTGGTTTCGGTTTTGCTGTTCCGTTCCTGGCGGCGCGGACGCCTGGAGGCGGCCGTCATGCTGGTGCCTTTCTTCCTGGCTTCGACGGCCGATTCGATCGACACAATTCTTGACTACGCCGCCGGCAAGCACTGGATAGGGGAACGATTCGCTGCGCACCACTTCTCTCTGGGGCCCATCGAATTCAACGCCAGCATTGTCAACTACACCGTCTTCCTGGCCAGCCTGTTGGCCGTGATTCTCTATCGCTTCGTTCACGTCAGCCAGGAAGAGCAACGCTCCGCGGCGGAGATTGAAGCTGCGCGCAGCGTGCAATCGATGCTGATTCCGACGCAATTGCCGTCGAACCACAACTTCATGCTGGAAAGCGCGTATCTGCCGGCGAATGGCGTGGGTGGGGATTTCTTTCAAGTGCTGCCGCTGAAGGATGATTCGATGCTTGTTGTGGTGGGCGATGTGAGCGGCAAGGGCTTGCAGGCGGCGATGAACGCCAGCACGCTGGTGGGCGCGCTGCGCAACGAGTTATCGAGCGACCCGGCAACCGTGCTCAATCGACTCAACAACGTGCTGCTGGGCGCAACGTCGGATCCTGGTGGAGGCCTGGAGGCGCGACTGTCGCAAAAGGCGGTGGCCAGCTTTGCCACCTGCGTCTGCGCACGAATCTATCCCGATGGGGCCATGACGATTGCCAATGCAGGCCACCTGCACCCCTATCGCGATGGGCGCGAAATGGACCTGGCCGCCGATCTTCCCCTGGGCGTTATCCCCAACATCCAGTATGCGCAGGCTTCTTTTCAACTGGAAGTTGGCGACAGGCTCATCTTTCTATCGGATGGAGTTGTCGAGGCAGCCAATGCGCACGGTGAACTGTTCGGCTTCGAACGGACGCAGCAGGTGAGCAACGAATCCGCGCGCTACATTGCGCAGACGGCTAAACGGTTTGGTCAGAACGACGATATTACCGTCGTCTCGCTATACTTTGCCGCGCGCAGCGGAAGGCACACCGACCGGCAGGTGGCGCAGCCGGTTTGAGGGTGGCTACGGAGTTGTTTTCAGGCGCGCAGACGAAGCGGGCATAATTACACGGGCTAATACCACGACCGCGTGAAGCGGTAGTCTCCCAGGTCTCAAACGCGAGACCTGGGCCACCCGCCACAACGCAGGGGCTGAGGTCTATGCGCCGCGCACGTGGCCGCGGCCATTGGTCTTGACCTCGTACATGCGGGCATCGGCGACGCCAATGGTCTGGTGTACCGTGAGTCCGTCTGCGGGAGCGGTTGCCACGCCGACGCTGGCGCTGACCTTGAGCTTGACGCCATTTCGCATGAGGAAGTTGGTTTCCATGAGCGCTCGAAGCAGTTCCTTGCTGAGCGCCATGGCGGCTTTGGCGCCGGTTTCCGGGAGAAGAACAACAAACTCATCGCCACCGTAGCGAAAGCAAAGGTTGCGCTTGCCGTTCAACCCCCTGGTTGCCAATTCCTGGAGGCGTTGGCCGGTCTGGGCAAGCAGTTCGCTGCCTACGAGGTGGCCGTGGATGTCGTTGATGAGCTTGAACCGATCGAGGTCAAGAAAGGCCAGGCTTACGGGCAGGCGGTCTGTGGTGCAGCGTTCCAGCTCCCGGCCCAGCACATCGTAAAGATGGCGCGCGTTGTAGAGGCCGGTGCAATCGTCGGTGATGCTCAACTGCTGGATGCGTGCCACGTCGCGCGCGTTCTCGATTGCTATGGCTGCGTGATCGGCCAAAATGTGCAGGAAGGCGATGGTGTAGTTGGTCATGCGATCTGCGCGGGGGTTGAAGATTTCGATCACCCCGTGGGTGCCCTTGCGGCCGCGCAGTGGCAAAGCGATGACCGACCGCACATTTTTGGGATTGCCGGCCTGCTCGCTGGTTAGCCGCGGGTCGTGCGCCGACTCGGGAACAATGAGTGTTTCGCCGTGCGTAGCTACCCAGCCTGCCACGCCCTCGCCCATCTTGACGCGGAGGCCGCGCAGCGCCTCCTGCTCTCCGCCGGCGGCGATGGCGTAATAGAGCTCATGGGTGTCTTCGTCGAGCATCAGAAGCGTCCACAACTCCGCTTCAATGGTGCGTTCCATTTGTTCGAGAATGGTGCGCAGAATGGCATCCAGTTCGAAGCTCGATGTGAGCGAGCGCGTCAACTGATGGAAGACAAGCAGATCTGCGAGCGGGATGCGGTTTTCCGTCTCGTTCGTCATTGATTGACTCGTTGGGGGAGCCTTGAAAACATTTTGTCACATCCAGTGAGATGAGTGATAAAAGGGCACGCGTCCCATGCATACAACAAGGGCGCATCTCGAAATTGTGTGAAGGGGGCGACCGTGGGTTTAGCCGCCGATGTGCACCATGGACCGCGAAGGTTTCAGGAATCCCGGTTCACCGATGTGATGGCGAGCTTCCTTTCCTTGAACGGTACGGTGAATGTAGGCGCAGAGTTCCGCATCTGTTTCGCCGGCCCGCATTCTTCCGTAAAGGTCGTGCTCGACCTGGGAGAACAGACAGGTGCGAATCTTGCCGTCGGAAGTGAGGCGCAGGCGGCTGCATGCGCCGCAGAAGGCCTGCGTGACGGGGGCGATGATGCCAATTTCGCCTGGGCCGTCAACGAAGCCGTAGCGGCGCGCGGTCTCGCTGGCTTCACGCGGGGACAACTCGACCAGCGGGAGAACCTGGCCGATGCGGGCAACAATCTCAGCCAGAGGAACGACAATCTGCGGCGACCAGAGGCGGTCTTCTTCAAGCGGCATGAACTCGATGAAGCGGACGATAACGTCTTCCTGGCGGGCAAAGCGGGCAAAGGCGACGATCTGGTCGTCATTGAAGCCGCGCAGAAGCACGCAGTTGACCTTAAGGGGCGTGAGCCCGGCGGCGCGAGCGGCGCGAATGCCTTTCAGGACCTTTTCAAAGCTGCCGGGAACGCGCGTGATGCGTTCGAAGGTGGGCGCGTCCACGGCGTCCATGCTCACAGTGACGCGATTAAGGCCGGCGTCTTTGAGCGGCGCGGCGAGGGAGCCGAGCAGGTGGCCGTTGGTGGTGATCGCCAGGTCAAGCGGTTCGCCGGAAAGGGTGCGCATGCGCGCGAGTTCCTGAACCATTTCAACGAGCCCACGACGCAGCAGCGGTTCGCCTCCCGTGAGCCGCACCTTGGTGATGCCGAGGCTGACAAAGAGGCGGATGAGGTGCAGATACTCGTCTATGCCGAGTTCCGGATATTGCGCTCCGACTTCACCCGTGCGGCAGTAGACGCACTTGTAGTTGCAGCTATCGGTGATGGAGACGCGGAGGTCGTGAATGACGCGGCCGTGGCTGTCGGTCAGGCGCGCGGCAGAGGCCGGCGCTGCAGGGGTCGGCGACGGGCGAAGGGTTGGGGAAACGGCTGCCATCGGTATGTTAGAGGCTATAAGATTCCGCGCGGTTGCGCCAGCCTGCTGGTTTCCGGAGCCGCCGCCTGGCCGCGTCGGGGCTTGACCTAGCTGGGCAACCCTAATCGAGGCGCGGGGTTCCTTTGCGCAGGACGAGCCCGGTGATGCCGAAGACCGCAATAATGCCAAGCGCAAAGAGGAAGTAGTAGAACATCGGGTGCGCCCAGCCCGGTGAGTATGCGAGGTCCTGGCCAATCCACAGGAGCAGAATGGTGGCGATGACCGCAAACTGGCCAGCGATCACCAGGAAGGTGTGACCCAGGTCGCGCCGTTTGTCGAGAGCTTCGACCTGGTCGGGGGTCAGGTTGCGCTCTTCGGGAGGAAGCAGGGAATTGGCCATCGATGACTCCTGTCTGGCGAGGGGGAAGCGGTCGGCCTCGCACCCGGACTTTGCATATTCGATTCAAACACAGGTTGCGGGGGCTGCGCCAGCGGAGTCGACTGATTGAGGGCCGGTTTGCTGATGGCCAATAACTCACCCACAATCAGTCGATCCGGCGGGTTAGCCCAAAAGATGGAGAAAGACGAGCGAATAGTGCTTTGACAATTGAATGACAAGCTGATGACAACTGGCACGGGAGAGTTTGGTTACTCTTGCGGTGGCCAAATTATAGCCACAGTCGCTGCGGGTGCTATCGCCGGCGAAGCCAATGTGGTAAGCCCCCAGGCGTACCCCTTCGAGCAACGTGTCCTGCCAGGTGCCCAGGACCAGGTGCCTCAAGGCCGGCTCCTCGGCCGCGGATACGCGCTGGACTGCTCAAAGCTCGCTTGACTCGTTCTGTCGAGCGAGCGTTTTTTCGCTTAGAGGTCGATACCTGATTGCAAAAATTGTTGTACCGCTCTTGACAACAGGACTCACCGTCTTCTATAGCTGGCTATGGGAAGCTGTAGCTGGTTGTGGGGAGACAGATGCGCACGCACACCAATGATCGCCTGAAGGGGACGCTCGACCTGCTGGTGTTGAAGACCTTGGCATCCAAAGGCCGAATGCACGGCTACGCCATCACGCTGCGGATTGAAGAGATTTCAGAGAGCGTTCTACGTCTTGAGGAGGGGTCGCTTTACCCTGCTCTTCATCGCATGACCCAGGCTGGATGGCTGCGGTCAGAGTGGGGTGTTTCAGAAAGCAACCGGCGTGCGCGCTACTACTCCATCACGCCGACGGGGCGGAAACAGTTGGAGGAGGAAACACAGGACTGGGTGCAGTTGACTGAGGCCGTAGGGCGGGTGCTGAGGCTGGCGTAGGGCATTGACCTGGGAGCAAAGGAGGTTGCCATGGGGTGGATGAACCGATTGTCGAATTTGTTTCGCCGCGACAAGGTGGGCGAGGAGCTGGAAGAGGAGTTGCAGTTTCACCTGGATGCGCGATTACGCGACAACCTCAACGCAGGCATGAACGAGGCAGCGGCGAGGCATGACGCGACAAGACGCTTTGGGAATGCCACGCTGGCGAAGGAAAGAGCGCATGAGGTAAATATCGTAATGTCGATCGAGACGATTGGACGCGATTTGCGCTACGCTCTGCGCAGCCTGCGGAAGTCGCCGGGATTTACGGTGGTGGCGATTCTCACATTGGCGCTCGGTTTTGGCGCGAACATTGCCGTGTTCACGGTGGTGAATGGGGTGCTTTTCAGACCTCTGCCATTTCCCGATCCGGGGCGGCTTTTCCTGATCTCTTATCAATCGAAAGAGGGGGGGCTGGGTCTTTTCGACAGGGATTATCTCGAATACCAGCGGCACGTTCAGGCGTTTGAACAGATTGCAACTTTCAACCAAGACTCCGCCACTTTGACTGGAGCAGGAGAAGCCGCACGCTTACCTACGGCGGATGTTACATCGAGTTTCTTTTCGGTGCTCGAGGTAAATCCTGCGATGGGGCGAGCGTTTTTGCCGGCAGAGGAAAAGCACGGCAGCAATCGCGTCGTGTTGTTGAGCGACAAAATCTGGAGGAACCGATTCGGCGCGGATGCGAGCATTCTGGGAAAGGCAATCACGCTGGACGGTATCGCATATAGCGTGATTGGCGTCATGCCGGCCGGTTTCGCTTTCGCGCATGAAGCGGAGTTGTGGCTGCCGCTTGAAGTAGGCGGCGACCCGGGAAACTTCACCACACGGGCAGTTGTGGGTAGGCTAAAGCCGCAAGCTTCTCAGCAGCAGGCGCTGGCTGAGTTGGAGGCCTTAGCGAAGCATTTGCCGCCTCTACCGGTGGCCAACCGGGAGGATATGTTTGCGGAGGTTCTCCCGATGAAAGACCTGGTGGTGGGAAAGATCCGGCAATCGTTGTTGATCTTTATGGGCGCCGTGGGCTTTGTGCTGCTGATTGCGTGCGCGAATGTGGCGAATCTGCTGTTGATGCGCGGGACATCGAGGCAACGCGAAATCGCGGTGCGCAATGCGTTGGGCGCGAGCCGGGGGAGGGTGATTCGACAGTTGCTGACAGAGAGCACGCTGCTATCGCTGGGGGGCGTGGCGGCAGGAGTATTGCTGGCACTGCTCGGAGTGCCCGCTTTGCTGGCGCTCGCGCCTGCGGCCGGCGTTCCGCGTATCGAAGAAATACATATTGATGGCTGGGTGCTGGGGTTTGCGTTGCTGCTGGGGGCATTCACTGGAATTCTGTTTGGGTTGGCGCCGGCCTTGCAGGCTACCGGAAATAGGGTGCGGACATTTCTTGCTCTGAGCGGGCCAACTTTGACTGCGCGACGTGCAACGCTGCGGAGCACGCTGGTGGTTTCTGAGATCGCATTGGCGCTTGTGCTACTGACCGGCGCGGGTTTGATGCTGAAAAGCTTCATGCGCATGCGCGCTGTGGATCCTGGATTTCGCACAGAGAAAATTCTCACCATGACGGTCGACCTGCCGGATGCTTCCTATCCGACCGTAACGGCGATTCAGGCCTTCGACTCGAGCATTCTGACCAAGCTATCGAATCTGCCGGGGGTGGTTGCTGCGGGTGCGGTGAATTTCATGCCGCTTCAGCCGGTCCTCATTTCGGGCGATTTCACCCTCGATGGCGGGCGCAAGCTGCCGCGGGATTACAACGTCGCCAAGCCGGACGTGAGCCCGGACTATTTCCGCGTGATGGGAATTCGATTCCTGAAGGGAAGAGGATTTACTGACCAGGACAACAGCAGCGCGCCGGGGGTGGTGATTATCAGCCAATCCGTAGCACGAACGCTCTGGGCCGGCCAGGACCCGATTGGGCAGCGCATCACCATGGAAGACGAACCCAAACCGAAGGACTGGCTTACCATCATAGGGATTGTCGACGACGTCCGGCAGCGTTTGACCGGGCGGCCGCTGCCGGCGATTTACCAGCCTTATCAGCAGGTGACAAGGCCCTTCTTCCTAAGCCATATGAGCTTCGTGGTGCGGACCGCCGAACAACCGCAGAGCGTTGCGACCGGCATGCGCGGGGTGCTCCACGATGTGGACAAGTACCAGCCGGTTTCGATCGCCGCTCTAACGGACCTGGCCGGCGCATCAACGGCGGAAACGTGGTTCCAGGCGCGATTGATTTCGACATTCTCGATTTTGGCGCTGTTTCTGGCGGCAATCGGCATTTATGGCGTTCTGGCTTACGCCGTGACTGAACGCACGCGCGAGATTGGAATCCGGATGGCTCTGGGCGCAAAGAAGAGCGACATCACGCGCATGCTTTTGAAGCGGACTCTTGCGTTGGTGTTGGCTGGCGTAGCGCTGGGGAGCTGCGGAGCGATGGTGTTGACGCGGGTGCTGGCGAAATTCCTGTTCGAGGTGAAGCCAAACGATCCGGCGACATTCTTGTCGGTGGCGGCGATTCTTGCGGCTACCGGAATCATCGCGGGAATGCTGCCAGCGCAACGCGCGACCAAGGTCGATCCGGTTGCGGCGCTCAGGTGGGAGTAGGCTGGGTGTTCTTTAGTCTAGCCCCCGACCTCGACGGCCCAGTGACGCGGCCGCGTGGATCGGTAGTCTCCCAGGTCTCAGACGCGAGACCTGGGGCACCCACGGTTTGAGGTTGAATTACAAATCACGCGGTCTCGATGCTAGTCCGATAGGAAAGCAAGCGACTGGAGTTGGGTGATCTCGAAAGGTTTGCGGCAGCGGATGTTGGCGCAGGAGAGCTTGTCGTCGCGTCTTACCATGTAAGACTGGGCTTTGGCGAAGCGGGCCCGGTCGCGCTCGTCGGCATTGCGGGGTAACTGCGCCCGTTTGCGGCGGACTACCCATGTGACTTTGTACTCGGCTGCCTGGCCGCACTTGGGGCAGGTGAGGGTGTGTGCGCGCTGTTCGGTGGTCTCGTTGAAAAATTCCCGCTCTTCCATGGTCTCCGGCTCTTCCCTTGAAGGGTCAATCTAATCCATACTCGTCCTTAGAATAAAGCAACGCAAGCGAGGGGCCATGGCGAAACGCAAGCCGGAAAAATTTTCGGCTACCAAGGCGGTGAAGGCCAATGCGCGGGAACGGGTGGGTCAGCCTAAACCGGGGCGTGTTGTGGATACGGAACCGCGCACCGGCCGCGAGGCCAAGCACAAACCCAAGCTTGAGGAGATTATTCAGAGAGAGGACTAGTGATGGGCAAAGCTGTTGGAGTGGGTGGAGTGTTTTTGAAGGCGCTGGATCCCAAGGCGCTTTCGGCGTGGTACGCGGAGCATCTGGGTATCCAGCCGCTGGGCGGCGGGATGCTGATTTTTGAAGGCCCGGAGTCGGCAGGCCAAACGGTCTTCGCGCATTTTCCGCTGGACACGAAGAATTTCGGCGATGGCGCCCAGCAAGTAATGGTGAACTTCCGGATCGACAATCTGGACCAACTGATGGCCCAGTTGGAGGCAGCCGCGGTGCGGATCGATCCCAAGCGGGACGACTCCGAATACGGAAAATTTGCGTGGATTTGGGATTTGGAGGGGAACAAGGTGGAGTTGTGGGAGGCTCCGGCTGCGGGGTGAAGAGCGTGCAGGACAAGCGGGCGCAGTTGTCTTACGCATTTGGCGGGTAATCGGCTCTGTCTTACGGTCGAGAGCGGACTGGGGGCGGAAGGCCATCATGATGTCGGACTGTCATACGCCATGCGGGACGAAATCCTGGGGAGAGACGGCGTTGTCTTACGGAGTCTTACGAGCGTCTTACAGGTATCTCACTGGCATATTACGAGTGCTGGACAGGGTAGGACAAATGTCGCGCCATCGTGAGGCGTTTGTCCTGGATGGGTCCCGCGACGGTCACGCACGTGGTCTTACACGCCGGGCAGCGATTCAAGCCAGGCGGCCAATTCGGCGTGGCCGCGTTCGCGCGCGAATTCGGCTGCGGTCTTGCCCTGGTCGTTTTTCTGGTGTGGATCGGCGCCATGGGCGAGGAGGATTTCTGCCAGGTCGCGGCGATTGGCGATGGCAGCAGAAAACATGGCGGTGAATCCGCCGGCCTGGGCGGCGTTGGCCTGGGCGCCATGTTGGAGCAGGAGCCGAATCGTCTCAGTATCCTTGCCCAGCGCGAGGGCTGCGTGGAGGGGCTGGTTCTGCTGCGGATTGCGGCTGACCGCGTCGACTTGCGCGCCGGCCGCCAGCAGGGCGGAGACGGCAGCCGGCGTTCCGAAGGCTGCGGCAAGGTGGAGAGGCGTCCAGCCGTCGCCTGAGAAGGACTGGGCTAGCTCCGGCTGCGCGTCGAGCAAGGCCGCAAGTTGAGCCTCGTTGCCTGTGGCCGCGGCTTCAAAGATGTCGAGGGCGATGCCATCAGCCGCCAGGCGCGCAAGCAGGAAGTCGCGCACCAGCGATTGGTTGAAGTAGACGGCCCAGAGCAGCATGGAAACTCCCTGAGGGTCGCGTGAGTTGACAAGCGCAGGGTCGGCCTGGACGGCGTCGGCTACTTCGGCCGTGGCTCCGGTTTGAATGAGTTTGAGGAATGGAGAGCTCATGGGTAAAGGATAGCGCGGTTGGGTTGATCGAGCGCTATTGAGATGGGAGGAGAGAACAAAGACAAATGCAGGTCCTTCGACTCGCTGCGCTCAGGATGACAGGTTTTTTGCTGAATGGGGTAATTGTTGAGCCTGTGAAGACGCTAGGAATGCGGGACGCTGTAGGGGCCGGGAAGGATGGCACTGGTGGGCTTGACTGCTGGTGCGGCTTTGCTGGATCCGGCGGTCAGACCGGAATAGATGTGGAACTCGACGATCAGGTCAAGCAGGACTGGGACCGGTTTGCCGTCTTTGATGGCTGCCTGGAAGGACGCTTTGCGAATGGAGTCCACTGCGTTCTCGTCGAGGCCAAAGCCGATGGGGCGGGCCACGGCGATCTCGCCTGGCTTGCCGTCTGCGCCGATGACTACGTGATAAAGCGCCAGGCCAGCCACACCATGGGACTGCGCGAATTCGTTCGAGGGCGGCTCGAAGACTGAAACCAGCCTTGCCTTGCTGTCCACGGCACTCTGGCGCAAAACTGCGGGGTTGGCGGGACGGTAATCGGACTTGGCGGCAACGGCCTGGTAGTAAAGCTTCCAGAAGTCGGGCATCGCGGCCATCATGCGGTCGTCGAAGCCGACGGAAAAGATGTGGTCGAGCGCATCCTTGAGCAAAGCGGCGGCATGCGCCGGCGAAGTGGTGGCGGTGACGCTGGCCGGGTCGGCGGGCCGTTCGGCTGGCGGTGCGGCGGCAATCTCGGCCTTGGCCTGGTCGGCTTCGCTGGGCTCATTGGGCTGAGTTGCAGGGGTTGCTGGGGTTGCTGGG
>Ga0302324_100025238_pt1 | contig 11414 bp, 6 predicted proteins | sample Palsa_T0_1_FD_201949 | JGI IMG/M metagenome (GOLD analysis project Ga0302324, IMG submission 201949) | Peat permafrost microbial communities from Stordalen Mire near Abisko, Sweden - Palsa_T0_1 | ecosystem: Environmental > Terrestrial > Soil > Palsa > Peat permafrost | place: Sweden: Abisko... | reverse complement strand
TAGTCGAGCAGCGCAACGCCCAGCGATTTACTGGTGGGATCCAAAAGCCCGGCGGATTTGGTGACGTCTTTGAAGACTCCCTTACCTTCGTTGTGGTACAGCCGGGAACTCTCGCCCTTGTAGGTTTGCGGGGTGCAGTAGGATTTGTGCTTGTTGTCGAGCGAGCAGTACTGATCTTTTTCGATGGACCATTCGATGTAGTGAGTGACGAAAAGGTCGAGCTTTCCGTCGTTGTCGTAATCGAACCAGACCGCGCTTGCAGAAAATCCCGGGCTAGCGACGCCGGCTTTGGCGGTAACGTCGGCAAACTTGCCGTTGCCGAGATTGTGAAACAGGTGGTTGGAGCCGACGGTGGTCAGGTAGAGGTCATCGAAGCCATCATTGTCGTAGTCGCCGACGGCACAGCCCAATCCGTAGGTTTCGATCGCCAAACCAGCCTGGCGAGTGACGTCGGTAAAAGTTCCGTCGTGATTATTGTGGTAAAGAGCGGGATAAGACTTGCCGTTGGTGTGCCCGGGCCAGTCCATTGAATCCACCAGGAAAATATCCTGCCAGCCGTCGTTGTCGTAATCGATGAAACAAACACCGCTGCCCATGGTTTCCGGGAGGTATTTCTTGCCGAATGCGCCGGAGTTGTGTTTGAAATGGATGCCGGCTTGCGCGGTGACGTCGACGAACTGAATCGGGCCGGCCGGCCGGATGGCTGCTGCCACTTGAGGAGTGGCATCCGCCGGCTGCGATGGGGAAGCGCCGGTGGGAGAAGCGGCTTCGGGAGACGACGGCAAGGATGGCGGTGGCTGGGCCGATGCTGGAGCGGGCTTGGCGTCTTCGGCGGCTTTGCGCCCGCACCCGGCCGCCAGAAGCGCCAGGGCTAGCAAGAGAACCAATTTTGGCCGAGGCTGCACAATGCCCAATCCGGCGGGCAAGAATAGGCTCATCACGCGGTCACGGGCTTGGAAGCGGTCCGCCGCGTACTGAACCACATCTCGATCAGCATCGCCGCGGGGCCCACCATGAACAGAGCGTAGAACGGCGCGTAGACCACTTGCGACAAGCGCAGAATCATTTCCACCACCGCGACAACCGCAACCACCACGCACTGCCAGAATGTGGAGCGCACCGTCGTCTTGGGATCGGTGATCATAAAAAATATAAAGAGCTGGTACATCGGTCCGGTAAGCGGAGCAATCTCCGACTGCCATGGGCTGCCGGTGATGTGGCTGCGCAGAAACGCCAGAGCGACAAAACAAATGACGTAGGTAGCGGTGATGTGGAAGCGCCGCACCCGCCAAATGATCACCGAGCCCAGGCACCAAATCACGACCATTGGCAGCAGGTAGTTGCCCCACTGAATGCTCAGGCTGGCCACCGTTTCCGGTGCGAGAAAAAGAAGCGCAGAGATGCCGAAGTTCGAGGGATTCCAGATGTGCCGGCCTTTGATCCGCAACACGTACTTCGACATGATGGAAACCACGGCGCAAAGGACATACGGCCAGAAGGCTGGGGAACGAACCAGGATTCCGACGCTGATGCCGGTGATATAGGCGCTGGCCAGGTTGGGCCACTTGCCGGAAAAAGCGCGGCCGAGCGCGAGCTCAGTAAGAAGGGCGGCGACGATGGCCAGCCCGGTTTTTTGGTAGGACTCCAGAATGCCGAACGAAAGGTGGCCGGCCAACAGGATGCAAGTGATGAACGCCGGAGCTAGATAGCGATTCTCGGGGCCCAAGAAACGCTTCCACGCCGCTTGTTGTGGCGCCGGCGGGACAGCAACCGAGACGACCGGAGGTTGGCTCATGATGGTTCCTTGATGGTATGGATCTGGCCCGGCGCGGGATTGTCGATCGTTTGCGTCTTGCCGGAGGGCCAGCGAATCACCGCTTTTTCCACGCGCGGATTTTTACCCAGGCCAAAGTGCAAGCGACGCTGATTTTGAGCGGCGAACCCGCTGCCCCCGGATACCTCTTGCACCTGGTGCTGGGCGTTCCAAAACATGGTGACCTGCGCACCGATCGCGCTCCGATTGCTCTTGGTTCCCTCGAGATCGAACTCGATCCATTGGTTGTCGGGAGTGACCGTATTCTTGTAGATCAGCAACGGCCCGCGTTGGTTGGCCACCACGACGTCCAGCACGCCGCGATTCCACAGATCTACCAGGGCGACCGCGCGGCCGTCATAGGTATCGGTGACTCCAACCGCCTGCGCCACGTCGACGAATTTCCCGCTACCGTCATTCAGCCACACATGTTTCGTTTGGTATCCGGACAGACTGCGTCCTTCCATCGCCGGCCAGTTTTTAGCATCGTTGATGATCAAGCTGTGGCCACCGGCAATTTTGGAAAAATCGTACCAGTAGCTGCGCTGGTGGTCGAGTGAGACGTAGCCATTGGTGAGGTACAAATCCAGAGTGCCGTCGTTATTCAGATCGCCGAACTGCGCCCCGAAGCTCCACCCGCCGATTTCAACGCCGAAATCCCGCGCCAAATTTTCAAACTTCAATTTATCGCCGCCGGCGCCTTCTTTCGGCATCCACAGGTTATTTCCCTGAATGAGCACGCCGGCTTCGGAGATGTTGGACACATAGACGGCATAGCGGCCCTGATTGAGAATATCTCCAAAGCTTGCGTTCATGCCGCTCTTGGGCGCGAACCCAACACCGGTCTGTTCGCCAACGTCGTGGAAGCTGTGGCCATCGTTGAAATAGAGTTCGGAGACGCCGTAATCGTTGGCTACAAAGAGATCGGGATGGCCGGTTCCCCGCAGGTCGGCCGCGGCAGAGGCCAACGCCCACCGGCGACTATCGATCCCCACCTTTGCGCTGACCTCTTCAAATTTGCCATTCCCGAGATTGTGAAAAAGATATTTCCGGCCGCCATTCTTCGCATATTCAAAACTGTCGGGCATCATTTTGGTAGAAGAGAGATGCCAGAGGTCAACGTTCTCGTTGTAGTAGCCGCCAATGAAGAAGTCCAGCAGACCGTCACCGTCGTAATCGAACCACAAAGCCGTGTTCGCGTTGACCCACGGAGGCAGACCGACCTGATCGGTAACGCGAGTAAAACCGTGCCCGGCATCGTTATGGAATAACTCCGGCTTGCCCCACTTGATCAGCAGGAGATCTTCGTAGCCGTCGTTGTCGTAGTCTCCCCACACCGCGCTCATGGAAACGCCGGTGCCGGGACGATTCACATCGGCGATGCCCATCTCCTCGGCCACGTCTTCAAAGGTGCCATCGTTCATATTGTGATACAGAGCGTTCTTGGCGCCTTCTTTGCTGTTGGTGACGTAGATATCCGGCCATCCATCGCGATCGAAGTCGACGATGGAGACAGACGCCCCCATCGAAGCGACTTGCGGCATGATGTGATCCAAACGGGGATCCAGCGTTGGCCCTTGATGGACGAAATTCACTCCGGCTGCATGCGACACTTCCTGCAAATAGAAACCGTGACGCGCCAGGGCGGTTTGGACATCGAGGCGAGCTTTGGCTTCATTACGCCGCGACGCGTATTGCTTGATGATTAGGGGAGAAATCACCAGCGCCGCGAAGACGATTGCCAGGACGATTCTTGCCGCAGGGCCTCGTTTCACTGGGGTGGCGCGCTCCGAAGAGAATTCTGAAAGACGTAAGGCGTAACGTAACGCGTGTGGTAGTTCTGCCAATCTTCCGGGTGCTGACGATAGACGTACTCATCTTCCAGGCGGCCCGGACGCGTGTCGTACTCGTTCTTTGCGTGATAGGGCAAAGGCAATACCGTCTTCGAGAAAGTGGAGTTGAAATCGCCGTCCTTGATCCAGCCGTCGCCGATCACGATGAAATCGCGCAGCCAACCCGCCGGCGGAGGCGGTTGCTCGTGAAAACGCAACGACATCTCATCGCCGGAATTCACAATCACGTAGCGATCGTCCACGCGATTCAACAGTTCCTTCACATCACCGTAGCGCGTGTAGTAGCCGATCAGATCGCGCCACCGTTGTTTGGTGCCCAGAATCTGGTAGTAGTCGGGCACTTCTGGAGCGGGCGGGCCGTTTTCAGGGCGGTTGATCACCGAGTAGCCGCGATAGCGCAGGTCCGCGACCTCGGGATCGAGTGTCTGCGTTTCCACTTTTGCGTCAGGCGCACCTTGTGCCCACTCGATGCAGTCCCAGTAGATCTCCAGATTGGTGCGCAATCGCACGCGCCGGGGAGTGCCGGGGCGAAAGATGTCGGTGAGGTCGAAAAGAACGGTTTTTTTGCGACCGGCGGGAAAGCCGAGATTCGATTGAACGGTGGCCCATCCGCCGCGTCCGTCGGGAACTTCCACGCTCATTCCTTGAGCGCGCCAACGATTGCCCTGGGTGATGGCCACATTGAGCGAAGATTCGGTGTCATGAATAGAGCCTTGGGCAATCAGGTAGAGCGGGCCGCTCTTAGGAGCGTGATCGCCCAGATCGATCTCGACATAATGATCGCGGGTGATTCCTTGATATTGGCCGCGGCCAAAAGAATCGAGAGAGCGGCCATCCAGTGTGTTGACGATTTCGGTGACGTCATTGCCGAGGTCATCGGTCGCGCGCGCAATGCGATGAGGAGTGGCCACCGTCTTGAACCCTAGTTTGGCCGGAGGGATCACGAACCGTTCGTCGACATATATTTCGGTGCCCGCGGGATGGTCAACGGTCATCAGCGCGAGGCGATCGTAGTAATAGACCTCCCAGAGTTCCGCGGTAATGCGCAGGTCGTAATAGCCGTCGTGCGGCACAAGCTGGTCGCGTCGGATTTTGTACCACTCGCCGGTAGCCGCGATTTTTGCCGAGCCCAGTGTGTTAATCCGCAGCCCAATCGCGGAACCCCATGGCACCGCATCCTTGACGAATTCCATGCGAGTACCATTCCACGCGAAAAGAAACGGGCACGACGCTTTCAGCCGCTGCTCGGTGACCACTTCCTGGTCGGCTTGCACTCCAAATTCGGCGCGCACCGTGCCATTCGGCCACACTACGCGCACCACATCCGTGCTGGTTTGGTTCCCTAGGCCAAAGTGAAGCTGTGGCCCGGTGATTGGTTGCTTCTGGACGACCAGGCCGGAGCGAATTTCGATTTCGCCGCCGACGCCGAAAGGATTGATGCGCTGGTCGCCCACGGCCTGCTTGGCATGCGGCCGAACCACCTGCCAGTGATAGTTTTTGGAACCATGATTTGCGGCCTGAACCGGTTTGCCCTGTAGGTCGAAACCGAGCAGATCAAGGCGTCCGGCGCCGCTCAAATCGGCAATATCGAAAATGGCGCTGAGTCCTGGGGCGCTCTGCAGAACTGTGAATTTTGACGTCGAATCTCCCAACCAGATGAGCGGGGTTGTTTTGGATAGGATATCCGGAGCGGCCACGGAGCTGAGAACGATGTCCAGTGCGCCATTGTTGTCGAGGTCCGCAACTTGCAACCGCACCTCGCCCGCCAAAGCGGCCGCGGGATTGGGAACCTGCACCAGCGGCGTTTCCTTCCATCCAGTCTTTTCGTTGAAGGAGATGCTCGCGATGTTACCGGTGGACTCAACCGCAAGCAGATCCAGCACTCCATCGTTGTCGGCATCGGCTACGTCAATCGCTTTCACCGCCGGCAGATTGGCCGGAAGCGCCACCTCGCTGAATTGGCCCTGCCGTTCGTTGTGAAAGATATGAACCCGGCCGGCGCCGTCGACAATGGCCGCGTCGGCGTTGCCGTCCGCATCGAAATCCGCCCAGGCGAATGCGCGGACTCCAGACACGCCGGGAAAAGGTTGGATCGCTGTGAAGGTGCCGTCTCCGTTGTTTCGCAAGACTTGCGCTGCGCCATCTTTCTTCCCAAGAACGATGTCCAGGTCGCCGTCGGCTTCGATGTCCACCGCCCATGCGCCGGTGTACCACCCGTTGACGATGTTCTTAGGCAGCTTCGCGTCGGCCGTGACATCCGTGAATTTATCGGGAGTATCCTGCCGCATCAGGCGCAAGCCGCCCGCGCCGGCAAGTACCAGGTCGGTTTTGAAATCGTAATTGAAATCGATCTGCAAGATGCTTTCGGGGTTGAGCGCGGCGCCGGACGAACCACCGGGGAAAGGAAATGCTGCGCCCGTCGAAAGACGCACTTCCCGCGAGTTAGCTTGAGCGATCGCTGGCGCTCCCGAGCTGCCTAGCTGAATCGCGCCAACCCAGGTCCAGCGACCAGCGTCTCCGTTGGGTATCGGTTGTGAGGTAAACGTCAGCGCGGTGTCCGAGGGCGCGGGTGAAAAGTCCGGCTGCGGGAGGAGCAGGAAGTGAATGAACGGTTCCGCTTCCTCACCTGCTGGCGCTTGTAACACCGCGAGGCTCTCGCGAAATTCCGGTACACGCATCAGCGTGTTGCGCAAGAACGTGGTGCGCGTGGCCGCCGCATGAAGATCGGGCCCGCTCGCGGCAGTCTGCAGGGCGGCCAACTGCGTTTTCACCTCAGGCGGCCAACTCGAGGAACGGGGAGCGATCTGCAACAATACGGAATGGAGCGTCGCGGCGTCTCCCCGCTTTGCCGCGATACGAGTGAGTTCGAGCTGGGCCGCGAGATTATCCGGTTGCGCGGTGAGAATCTTTTGAATTAGTTGTTGGTACTCTACGTCGCCGTTGGCGTCGGCCTGGCGTTCCACTTCCTGGGCCAACTGATACGCCGCGCGGTAGTTGGCCGGGTTGATCTCAACAGCTTTACGCCAATCGGCGATCGCGTTCGCGGAGTTGCCTCGGGCGCTCTCCAGGAGCCCGCGAAGCTGATAGACGCGATCGTTGTTGGGGACGAGGCGGTTGGCACGTTCAAACCGTTGAGCGGCGGTATCCAGGTTTCGTTGCCGTAGCGCGAGCACTCCCCAATTCGCCCAGCCAGCCGGTTCGCCCGGCGCCACAGTTGTAACTTCGGCAAGTTTGCTTTCGGCGTGAACGTCGTCACCCACCTGCAGCGCGGCCAGCCCGATGTAGAAAGCGGAAACGGCTTCGGCATATTCCTTTGAGGATCGCGGCGGAAGCTTATTGGTGGAGCGGCACGAACACAGACTGACGGACAACGCACTACAAAGGAGCGCCAGGGCCGCCCGCCGGATGTGGAAAGCGTATGAGTTGCGGTGAAATGCAGCCTCGCTACCGACCATCCCACGATCGAGCTTGGCCCCGATTCGCAAAGAATACCCCTCTTCGCCACTGCGCTCAAACAAACAGCCGCGCCGATTTGCCGCCTAGTCTCTCATGCCAAAAGGGCAACCACAAAATCTCGATAGGTCTCTGCGCCATGGCCCTTCGTGACCGTACCACTTGACGCGATGTCTTTGAGCGTAGAAGGTGCCGATGTCTGAGGGCTCACAGGGAGATATTCACGGCCCCGCCCGCTGATCGGTAACAATCGCAAACGCCAGCTGGCTGTCAGCGGCTGCGCTCGCTTCGGCGAACAAGAAACCGGATTAGCTTTGGCTGCAGATCGTAGAACAGGCTCCCCGGAGCATCAATAGTATATTCATACTAGAGCCCTGCACGTCTCGATGCCGGCGGACCGTCACAACCTTCCGGCGTGTTGTTTTTTTTCTAGAAGGTATTGACGCTTCCGGAGTGAAGGCTGAGAATACGCGAGACGCTTGCTTGCAAGTGAGCGATTCAAGCCGGGCGAAAGATTGTTTGAAAATGGGGGAACCGCAAAATGTCTGAGAAAAACGTGATTGCGAACCAGAAGCTGATCCTGCAAAACCAGAAATCGCTTCTTGCGAACCAGGACACTATCAAGGCCAATCAGGAAACCATCAAGAAAAACCAGGCGTCCATTTTGAAGAATCAAAAGCAAATTCTAGCGAAACTCAAGTAGAACCCCTCGCCGGACCTGTGCCACCGCTCCGCCCTAGTTTTTCTTTGCGTGATTGGCGTTTACGTTTTGGCCGGAGAGAACTCCATCCGGCCATTTCCGCTTCGGTTGCCGCGAACCACCGCGACTTCGCGTGCCCAGTCCGTCCCGTACATTACGCCTAGTATCTTTCAGTTATTGCACTCCCGCCTGCGCGAAATAAAATGAGCGCCACTTTTGGTTGGGCTTCGAACACCTCCACCCGCGACGCCCGAGAGACTCCTGTCGTCATGAACAGGCCGCGATTCGTTTGCTGGCGCGATTACCGCGGATTCTGCGCCAGGCAGTGCGCTGAGGCTGTCTGAAAATACTGAGAACTGGAGAGCCCGTGAAGAAATTGATCGTTTGTCTGGTGCTTCTGCTGTCCGCAACGGTGGCCAAAGCACAACAGTCCGATACCCAACCGATTAAGTTGGGAGATGTGACGTTTTCCGGCAGTATCCGCGAAAGAGTCGAGACATGGGACTGGTTTGAACCCAAGACCGGCAACAATCTATACACTTACTCGGGAACCGTCGTTCGTTTCGGGTTCTCTCAAGTGCACGATCACTATGATTGGAACCTGGAGTTTGAAGCCCCAATTTTGCTTGGCCTCCCCACCCATGCCGTGAATCCCGCTCCTCTCGGGCAGTATGGGCTCGGTGGATCCTATTACGCCGCGAACGACAACCATCGCAACGCCGCTTTCATCTTTCCCAAGCAGGCCTTCATTCGCATCAAAGGCGCGCACGAGAGCTTGCGGATGGGGCGCATGGAGTTTACCGACGGCAGCGAGGTGACCCCCAAAGACCCATCCGTCGCTTCGCTGAAAGCAGATCGAATCGGCCAACGATTGATCGGCAACTTCGGATTCTCTGACGTGCAGCGAAGCCTGGACGGAGTGCAGTATCTGTATGGCAAGGGTCCATGGACCTTCACCGGCTTGAGCGCAATACCCACCCGCGGCGTGTTTCAGGTTGACGGCTGGGGATGGGTGAAAACGCCGGTCAGCTATGTGGCGCTGACCCACCAGACCAACTCGGCGCACACCAACGCGGAGTGGCGGATTTTCGGAATCTATTACAACGACGAGCGTGACCTGGTGAAGACTGACAATCGTTCGGCTGCCGCTAAAGCCCACGATTTTGGCGGCATCAATATCGGAACGTATGGCGGGAACTTCATCGTGGTCACGCCGACCTCTTCCGGATCGTTCGACTTGCTCGGCTGGGGCGCGCTGCAGAGCGGCACATGGGGACAGCTCACCCAGAAGTCCGGTGCCGGCACCGTCGAAGCAGGCTGGCAGCCAAAATCCGGAGAAAGCGTACGTCCGTGGTTTCGCGGCGGCTACTACTACTCCAGCGGAGACGGCAATCCCATCGACAAAACGCACGGAACATTCTTCGCGATACTGCCCACTCCTCGCATCTATGCGCGATTTCCGTTCTTCAACTCCATGAACCTCACCGACGGCTTTGGCGAAGTGATGCTTCGGCCGGGCAAGAGATTTGTCGTCCGCAGCGACGTGCATGGACTGTGGCTAAGCAGCAAGACCGATTTGTGGTACTCCGGCGGAGGCGCGTTCCAGCCGTCGACATTCGGCTTCAACGGCAGGCCGTCCAATGGCGCCACTTCCCTGGCGACGCTGTACGACATCAGCGGCGACTACAAAGTGGGCCATGGTTTCTCGGTTGGCTTGTACTTTGGCTACGCCGTGGGCGGCGAAGTGATCAAGAAGATTTACCCAGTCAACTCGAACGGCGCGCTTGGTTACACCGAACTGAACTACCGTTTCTAAGTGCTCGCCGGAAACGGGCTTGATTCAGAGCGTAACTGCCGCCCCTTTTTTGCAGCTGTCCGGCCACTTCCGCGAAAGGCGCGGAAATCTGGAGGGTGGTGTCGTTCCCTGTGGGGCAGGCATCGCGGCATCACCACATCAACCAGCCGAATATGTTTTCTTGCGCACGATGAAAACGGAGACCGCGTACGTCAGGAGTATGAAGATAATTGTGAACAGGCTATGCCGCAGGTCGCCGATCACCGATCCGATAAGGAAAGCAGCCGAGGCGAGCAGCACGACTATGGTGCTCCACGGAAACAACCATGCTTTATGAGGCCGGGGGAGAGCCGGCTCACGTTTCCTTAGGACTAACAACGCTACGAACCCCGACAAGTAGACGCTGACAATCAGAATGGAGTTGACCGCAATCAACGTCTCAAACGTGCCGGTGAGAACCAGGCAGATGCTGGCGAAGGTGCAAAGAAAAAGAGCCACGGTGGGGGTTCCACCTTCATTGACGGAGGTCAAGCGTTCAGGGAAAAGCCCGTCTCGTGCCATCGCGAAGAGGACGCGAGGTATCATCAACAGCGCCGCGTTAATCGCGCTAATTACGGTAACCACGGAGAGGATCAGAATGAACTGCCTTCCATAGCTGCCGAAAATTAACAGCGCAGCGTCAGCCGCCGGCGCCAACGACCCTACCAGACCTTGCATGTGCAAAACGCGAACTAAGGCAGCGTTCACCAGCAGATAGATCACCGTGCACGACAGCACAGTGCCGAACATCGAGCGCGGCAGGTTGCTGGACGGATCGCGATCTTCCTCCACAAAGTAAATCGGTGCGTACCAGCCGCCATAGGTGATGATCACACCCTGTAGCGCCAAAACGATACCGAGAAACAGGCTGTGCTTCACTCCTAACAAATGAGCGACTACCGAAGGAGCGGTGGCCGCAGTTTTGGGCGCAATGGTGAAGCTCGCGACTACCAACGCCAGAAGGCCAAGCGCTTTGGCCAAACTGGTGAGCCCCTGCATCCGGCTGCCCGCACGCAGGCCGAGCCAATTCACAAAAGTAAGGAATCCCAAACTGCCCACCGCGACCAATCGGACATGCTCGGCGAGGCCGGGATACAGCCCGGCGGCAAACTCACCCAATGCGATCGCCAGATACGCTATGGCGATCGTCGGGATCATCGAGTCGCAACAGCCAATAACGAATCCAATCTTCTCCCCGAAGGCTCGCCGCGCATACACATACCACCCACCTATGGTGGGGAGCATGGTGCCGAGTTCCGCCACCGAACTCACACACAGCAGCGAGTAAGCTCCTCCCAACACCCAAACGATCAAGACCAGCGAGGCACTCCCCAGGTGGTTCGCGACCGTCCCAGGCGTTCGGAGAATCCCGGTGCCAATGACCGATCCAACGCCCACAGCAATACCGAAGCCCGCGCCAAGTATGCGCAGCAAGTGCCCGGTTCCGCTTCTCGCGTGATTCGTGTTGGTAGGAATGCAAATTCTCCCGGAGTGGTTCGTTACTCGAAGCCAGGATTCCATTTCTAAGTCGCCGGTGGAAGCGCGTGGAGCTTACAGTGCGTGGAGCTTACAGGAGGGCCGCACACCGGTCAAATCCAGATCCGCAAATGTGTTATCCAGCTAAGCCAATCCCCGCCGCCAGTCTAGTTCCCGGCTGTTTGCACCTGACCACCCATTGACCGGGGTGCACCATCAACTCGGCCCCATAGCGCTTTTCCGGCCCTCAAGCGCCGGCCGCAGGCCGTGGCTTTTTGCTCGTTG
>Ga0302324_100025236_pt1 | contig 11415 bp, 11 predicted proteins | sample Palsa_T0_1_FD_201949 | JGI IMG/M metagenome (GOLD analysis project Ga0302324, IMG submission 201949) | Peat permafrost microbial communities from Stordalen Mire near Abisko, Sweden - Palsa_T0_1 | ecosystem: Environmental > Terrestrial > Soil > Palsa > Peat permafrost | place: Sweden: Abisko... | reverse complement strand
CGCCAGATAGTCGTCAAGTCGCGCCGGAAGAGCCGTCAGCAAACTCTCCTGCAGATAGCGGCTACGAACCTTGTCCTCGAGCGCAAAGAACGCCTTGCGGTCGGGCGATGCAGCCGCCATGGCGCTATTGTCCAGCGGAAACAGCAGGGCATCAATGTAGGGGACCCAACGGAATCGCGGTGGCTCAACCCCTTTGCCCATGGCAACGCGATTGGCCAGCATGGTGGCAATCCCGGACTGATCCAATACCCACGCAGGGAAGCCCTCGCCTTTCTGCGTTGCAAGCTGCCGGCGCGCCTCATTAAGCTGCCTCATCCCCTGCTCATCCAGTGGCGGCGGACTATTGAATCCGTAGAGTGCGCGCCAAGCCTCGCCAAGCAGCGGAAAATCCGGGCGCACGGCGATCGCGTCCGTCTCGGCCTCCAGGGAATCCACCGGCAGCGCATCGAATTCCCGGTCCGACGCGTCGAGCGGTGGTGCCAGCACTGGGTGAGCGTGATTATCGATGGCCTGGATCGCCGCAATCTGCCGGGCAATCTCCGGGTCGATCTGCTGGGCCAGACAGGAGCCGGCTCCGTAGAACAGGACCGAGAAGGCTATCCATGGCCAGATCCGCATTGCATTCATGCCATTCACCGCATCACATCCTATGGTGTGACTGAGATTATGCGCGCAACTTTATGGACGATTCCGGCAAGCAACTTTCGTTGAAGTCCACGTCCTTCGTCTCGGGTCCCGCGAGGGCACCGAGACTGAGCATAAGCCCCGCAAGCGCCAGAAGCACGATCGGACTGAATTCATAGGGCATGAATTTGGCCAAACCAAGCATATAGAAAGAGTACAGTCCGGGCAGAACCGTCGCAAAACTGTAGCTCACGCCGTACCCGCTCGAGCGGATTTCAGTGCGAAAGCTTTCGGCCAAATAAGGGGTAATGACCGACCATACGGGGGTCGTAAGTATCAAGATGAGCGTGACTAATCCGATTAACTTCACAGAGTCGTGATAGGCGCCGGCAACCAAGACGTAGTACAGCGCAGACGCTGGCACGAGATTCAACAGTCCGAGTAAGACGATCATGGGTCGGCGCCCAAACTTCTGGCTCAGAACACCAATCAGCGGGAAAATCGGCACCGATATCGCCGCTCCGAGCAGAATGCCGGTATTCACTCCGGACGATTTCACGCCGAGAACTGTATTGATCACGCCTGGAAGCGCGGCCACGGTCGCGTCCAGGGTGAGCCACGCGCCGCTCATGACCACGATGAGTTGCCCCAGTCGGCGCAATTCAGCACCCGCGAAGATCTCCTTCAGGGGAGCCTCGCTTTTTTTGGAGGAGCGCCAGACTTCAGATTCAGGGACCATGAAATAGTAGTAAAGGAAAAGAGCGCCGGCGAGCAGTGCGCCGAGAACGAATGGGATGCGCCAACCCCAGACCGCATAAGCGGAACTTGCGTCACCGTCGGGCGCCCATTTCAGCATCAAGGCAGCGAGCAAGGACACGCAAACCAGCGCGGCGGGGTAACCGATGTGAATGCACGCCGCATTGAGTCCGCGTTTTTCCTTGGGGGAATATTCCATGGCCAGGGGGTTGGCCGCCGTATATTCGCCCCCGATAAAAATTCCATCTGCCAGGCGCAGCACGAGCAGTGTGGCAATGGACGCGCTACCCCACGCCTCGTAGCCCGGAAGCAGCGCGACCAAAAGAGTCGCGACGGCGAAGCCGCCAACTGAAATCAGTGTTATCCGACGCCTGCCCAGACGATCCCCAAAGTGACCAAAGATCATCGAACCAAATGGTCGACCCATCAGCGAGATCGCAAATACCACAGAGAAAATCGTCGCTTTGGCGGCGCCGCTCAACCCGGTGGGAATGAAGTAGACGAGTGCCGGGGCGAGCACCGCGATGGGCAGATAGACCTCGAACATGTCGACAAAGAAGCCAAAATAGGCCGCTCGTACCGCTCTGCGGGCGAAAAGATCCGGCGTCGCGATTGCCTCTGGGAGATCGGGGTTGGGGTCGATCACTCTCGTTTGGCACCCGTCGGAAACAGCATCGGAACTCGCGCCCGGTAGGCGCCGTACTCCGCGGCGTGGTGCTTCATGAGGTCGCGCTCTTCCAGGAATATTCCGACCAAGATGTAGCCAGTCGTGGCGATCGCAAACACGAGATGTCCGACCGACATGTGCGGCGCTGCCCAGAAGGCAATTAAAAAGCCGAGCATGATCGGGTGACGCACGAACTTGTAAAACGCCCACTGCTTGAAAACCAATGGCGTGTAATCGACGCCGCGCATGCGCAAATACACCTGCCGCAAGCCGAACAGATCGAAGTGATTAATCATGAACGTCGACAGCAGCAGAATCAGCCATCCCAGCGCGAAGAGCGCAAGCAGCAACGCTTTGAACTCGGGTGAGGAAACGTCCCAGACTACGGCGGGAATGGCTTGCCATTTCCAGCAGATCAGGGCCAGCAACAGGCTCGAAGCCAGAACGTATGTGCTCCTCTCGACCGAGCGCGGAACGATGCGAGTCCAGACAGCCTTGAAGCCTGGACGGGCCATGACGCTGTGCTGCACGGCGAAGATGCCGAGGAGCACTATATCTATGGCGAGTGCCTCAGGGAACGGAGCGCCAGGTCCTGAATCGATTGTCTTCGGGACCACGAGGTCCCCGACGAAGCCAATCGCGTAGAGAAATGACCCTAGGAAAATAACGTAACAGATGACGCCGTACACGGCCGCAATGAGACCCATGTGGATTCCCTCTCGAGTGTTTGGCCCAAGGTATTCTTTTTCTGGTTTATCCGCCGATCACTTTCTCACATGCCAAGATTACTCCCGGTCAGCGCGCGTTTCCAGACTTCCAGGATACGCTCAAGTTGCCGGTCCACTTTTAGCAGCACCAGAAGGGGGTCACGTACCTGCGATGCCTTGTTCAACCGGAATGCCGGGCTTCACCAGGGCCATCGCAATCATCGCGACTGCCGTAACCGCCGCGGCGGCAAGAAACATCGACGGGTAACCAAAGGCAGCGGCCAGATATCCGGTCAATGTCGGCGCAATGACCGCGGCAAAACTCGCGATGAAATGCATCGAGCCGCTGATGGCACCGACCCGCGAGGCTGGCACGGAGTCGATGATCACGGTCCAGTACACGACGTTCGGCAATGAGTTGGACGCATTGGCCAGCGTCATCAGCGCAATCACCGTCACCGCCGAGTGAGCCTGGGAGAGCAGCGCGAGGCACAACGTAGTCAGCAGCAGTGATGCGGCCGCAAACACGCTACGGGCGACGACGAGGCTCGCGGTTCGGCGCATCAACCAGTCGGAGATGCGGCCGCCGAGCAGGATCGTAATGCAGGCTCCGGCCCAGGGGATCATGCCGACGTACCACAGCGATGTAAGGCTGAAATGGAACTGGTCCTGAAGGTACTTCGGTGTCCAGCTGACCAGCATGAAGGTCACGTACACAAGCGAAAAATACGCGATGGTGTTCAGGATCAGCGTTGGGCGCCGGATCAGCGATAGGTAGCTCACGGATACGGCCGGCGCCGTGGCGACATCGGAGGTGCTGGCGCCACGGATTATCTCCAGTTCACGCGCGCTGACGCGCGGATTGTCCTTGGGTAGACTGGTGAAAATCGTCAGGAATGCCGCCAGCACCAGCGCACTGACGATCGCCAGGATCAGGAACGTGATCCGCCAGTTGCCAGTCAGCAGCAAAAGGCCGACGGACACCGGGGCTGTAACCAGCGCGCCGAGCGGCGTGCTGAGGATCCCCACCGAGACCGATGTTGCGCGTTCGGCGGGCGCCGCCCACGCGGACATGGTCTTGTTCATGACGGAATAAACAGGTCCTTCCGTGAATCCGAACAGGATGCGCACCACGGCAAAGCCCGCGAGCGCCGAGCCGCCGAAGAGCATCAGGCCGAGGTCGCCCGCGAACGCGGACGCTCCCTCGAAGAACGACCAGGCGAATCCCATGAGCGCCCATACGCGCCGCGTGCCCCAAACGTCCGCCAGCGCGCCTCCCGCCAGAGCGCCGAACATGTAGCCGTAGCCGAAGAATCCCAGCACCTGGCCCCAGGCCACGCCGCCCATGCCGTATTCATGGGTGATGCTTTCAGCCGCGTAGGAGATCGCGCCGCGATCGATGTAGTTGATCATCGTGATGACGAGGACCATCAGAAAGATCAGGTAGCGGAATCGATGGTGGGTCGATGCTCGCGACAAGCCGGGGGCCCTCGTTGAGTGCCGCGTCATACTGGCAGAGAACAGCGCGCCGGGGTACCTGGCGAAAGGACTGATTATCCAAGCCGTTGCGGATTGGCTCAGCATTTCGCCGAAAACCGCCGCTCATCATATTCAGCTTACCTACACGAAGATCGGGGTTTCCACCCGTGCTGCCGCGTGCCTGTGGGCGACGCAAAATGCAGGGATTCGCTGAGTTCGCGATAGAGCGTCCGTCGGCGTCATCTCACTCGGGCGCGCTGGCGAGAAACAGTGCCTCGCATGGCGCGAGGCGGCGATTTGCGCAGGTCAGCGAGCAGGGCGCTGGCAGCGACTACGAATCGCCTCGGGTCGCCGTAGGAACGCGCAATCAGCATCGCGCCCTCGAGCGCTCCCAGTAACAGGCGAGCGCGTTCATTCGTACCTTCCTTAAATCCGAACCGGCCGACTCGACGCCCTTCCTCCAGAACAGCCGTGAGCCAACGCTCGTTGGCGTCGAAGAACAGATGCAGTTGCGTTTGCATGGGTGCAGGCAGCGTCGCGTATTCCGCCGCCAGCATGCCGCACAAACACATCCTGTTGTTTTGCAGAACGGCATCGTAGAGCGCGACGTACCGTTCCAACTTTCGGCAGGGCTCGTCGGTCTCACGACTGATGGAATCGAGACTTTCGGAGAAAGCCACATGGTATCGCTCTATCAGCGCCCGCCCGAGCTCCGCTTTGGAGCGGAAATGGTAGTGAAGACTCGCTTTGGTCACGCCGAGTTGCGCTGCAACATCCGCATAGCTAAATCCGTTGTAGCCGCGCGTCTGCGCCAGCGCTTCCGCTGAGTCGAGGATCGCGCGCGCCGCCGCCGTCGGCACGGCCGACGCTGGCTCTGGTCTAGAAACTATGTTCATGGTCACTTGATTTTAACCTACTAGTAGATAAACTCACAATCCGATCACCGGTACATTGCAGGCTGGCGCAATGGTGTCGCCGGGTGGCAACTCTCTAAATCTAGCGAGGAGGATGTCATGCATAAGCACGAGCAGAAAACCGAGCACAAGTCATTCACGAAGCCCGATGAAGTGCGGGCGTTTCCACATGGGCGAGCGGAAATCCTATCGGTAGGCGGCGCGGAGGTCGGCCGGCTGGTGTTCGAACCCGGTTGGCGCTGGTCAACTGACGTAAAACCGCTTGCGAAGACTTCCAGCTGTGAAGCACCTCACTTTCAATACCACGTCGCGGGGAAGCTGGCGATCCGCATGGACGATGGCACCGAGTTGATCGCAGGTCCGGGGGATATAACGTCGCTACCGAGCGGTCACGATGCGTGGGTCATCGGCGACGAGCCGGTCGTCGTCGTCGACTGGTTTGGCGCGAGTCAATACGGTAAGCGCGCCTGATCCGGACTAGCCCGTTTTTCCGCAAGAGGATCACAGACGACGATCGCGCATTAGAGGCAATCCAGCAATCAGGCCTTCTCTCCCACCGGTCAGTCGTTCAGTCGACTTACGGTGGACGTTGATGTCGATCCTGCGGTAGTTCGGCAGCGCCAGCGCGCATGTGCGCTCGTCAAGTGGCCCCGTTGGCCACCGTTGACCAGCGCTTGACATGCAAGACACGACTTGCCTATAATTTAGGCAAGCAATTACTTGCATATAGGACATGACGGAGCGCGACGACACCGACTTGCTGTTCAAGGCCCTGGCCGATCCCAGCCGGCGCAAGTTGCTGGATCTGCTGCATGCGCACGACGGCCGCACCCTCAACGATCTCTGCGAACACCTGGACATGACGCGGCAGGGCGTGACCCAGCACCTGGACCTGCTCGAAGCCGCGAACCTGGTGGCCACCACCCGGCGCGGCCGCGAGAAGCTGCACTTTCTCAATCCGGTCCCGCTGCAAGAAATCTATGAGCGCTGGATTGCCAAGTTTGAAAAGCCGCGCCTCAATGCGCTCTCGAATCTAAAGAAAAGACTGGAGAAGGCCAATGGCTAAATCGACCTTTGTCTACGTGACTTATATTCGCACGACGCCCCAGAAACTGTGGTCAGCGCTGACCGACGATACGGAGTTCATGAAACAGTACTGGTTCGGCACGCACTGCGAAAGTCAGTGGACGGCGGGATCTTCGTGGAAGATGGTGCACCCCGATGGCAGCATCAGCGACTCCGGCGAGATCGTTGAAGCCGAGCCGCCACGGCTATTGGTGATTCGCTGGCAGCATCTGAACAAGCCAGAGCTCAAGGCCGAAGGCGAGTCGCGCTGCTCCATAGAACTGGAACCTATCGGACCGACCGTCAAGCTCTCCATCACCCATACCATCGAGCGCGAGCCCTCCAAGCTCATCGTCGCGGTGTCCGGCGGGTGGCCGAAGATCATCTCCAACCTGAAGTCCCTGCTGGAAACCGGCTCCGCCGTTCTGGGGGATCCCCAGCCGCCGGGCAAGCAGGGGTAGGCGCGCGGCAGTCAGCGGGATTCTTTGCCAGGTACTTCTGGCAATAATCGGCTAGACGGGGACGCCAATACCTGACGGGAGCTCGAAGGTCAACTGAATATCACCGCTCCGATCGCGCGCAGCAACATTCACGATTTCGTAATCGGCCGTGAATATTCTAGCAAGCACGCGTGAACATAACCTGGGCCATGCGTTCGATCACTGACAACGACCAGGACCACGGGAGAAAAACTTGAACAGAATTCTGGAATTGACCCTAGCAATTGGCATTTCTGCACTGATGGCCGCGTGCGGGGATACAGGACCTGCCGGCGCAACGGGCGCTACGGGCGCCACCGGTGCAACGGGCGCCACGGGTGCGACCGGTGCGCCGGGCGCTACGGGTGCAACCGGTGCTACGGGTGCCATAGGAGCCACATCCGTCGCCGACGCGGCGGCGAGCTATAAGACGGCGACACCCATTAAGCACATTGTCGTCATCTTCCAGGAGAACATCTCCTTCGATCATTACTTTGGCACTTACCCATACAACGTGAATCCGAGCAGCAGCGCCCAAACGTTGTTTTCGACAACCGCGGTGGATCCTGCGGATGTCAACAATTACATCAAGACGACGACGCTTCTGACCAGCAATCCCAATTCTTTGAATGCGCTGAACGACGGCGCACCAATGGATGGCAATTCGGCGACGGTCACGAGCGGCGGCGCCGTGAATCCTTTTCTGCTGGTGCGTGCAGCGGCGGCCACGGACGACCAGGATCATGATTACCCGGATGAGCAGAAAGCCTTCGACAATGGCGCTCTGGATCTATTCCCGTTGTACACGGGCAACGGCGGCGCCTATTCCACCTCATCGACCAATCCGTTTGGTCAGCCGAACGTGCCAGCCGCCTACGAGACCGACGGGCAAGTTATGGGCTTTTACGACGGCACGACGGTCACAGGCTACTGGAACTACGCACAGCACTTTGCGATGAGCGACCAGTCGTTTGGTACAACCTTTGGACCATCCTCAGTAGGCGCCATCAATCTCGTCTCCGGGCAGACCGACGGCGTCATAACCAACAATGGTGCGGGATCCTCTGTCATCGCCGACGGGGTCGGCAGCTTCGCCCTGGTCGGTGACGTGGATCCCACCGGCGACCTGTGCTCTTCGGCCACCGCGAACGTTCAGTTGGGGGGCAAGAATATCGGCGACCTGCTGAACGCTGCCGGTGTGAGCTGGGGCTTTTTCGAAGGCGGCTTCAATCTGAGCTTGACCAACGCCAACGGCACGACCGGTTGCTCCCGAAGCACGACCTCGACGGTCACCGCGGTGAAGAAAGCCGACTACATTCCGCACCACGAACCATACCAGTACTACGTCTCCACCGCCAACCCAAATCACAATCGGCCGGCATCGGTCGCGGTGATCGGCACCGATCTGGATACGGGCACAGCTGCGTATCAGGCGAATCATCAATACGACATGAATGACTTCTTCTCAGCCGTCAGCGCCGGTAACTTCCCTGCCGTGAGCTTTCTGAAGGCGCCCGGTTATCAGGACGGTCATGCAGGGTATTCCGATCCCATTGACGAGCAGGAATTTGTCGTGCAGGTTGTCAATTACCTTGAGCAGCAACCCGGATGGAGTTCCACACTCGTCGTGATCGCCTACGACGATTCCGATGGCTGGTACGATCATGTCGAGAAGATCGTCAACGCCTCGGCAACAAGCTCGGACGCGTTGAACGGTGCCGGCGTCTGCAACGGGGGTAGCACTTCCACAATGACGGTGCTCGCCGGCTACACCGGGACCGCCGGCGCCCAGGGTCGCTGTGGCTACGGGCCACGCTTGCCGATGGTCCTGATTTCCCCGTATTCCAAGAACAATTACGTCGATCACACAACCACAGATCAATCCTCTATTACAAAGTTTATCGAGGACAACTGGCTCGCTTCCCAACGGATTACCGGGTCCTATGATTCATTGGCGGGCACGTTGGAAAATATGCTCGATTTCACAAAGACCACGACGACGACGCAGACACCGGCGCTGTTTCTGGATCCCGTCGAGGGAATACCGCTAACCACCGAATGAAGTGCCGGCCTTCGCCGAAAGACGTGAAACACCTTCAGCCTGCCGCCGCGCTCATCGAGCGCGGCGGTTTTGGTTTATTCATCGTTCTGAGTTTCCTATATGGCTAACATTACGCGCCGGACACTGGTGCTGCAGGGCGGTCTGGCCACCGCGTCATTGGCGTTTGGCGGTTCCTTGTCAGAGGAACTGACGCTCGCGCAGCCGATGTGCAATACATCTGATCAGCCGCTAAGACGGGTGCGCCTGGAGATCGACTCCGCGCCGATCCGACCGGCTCTGCAAGTAGCGTCCCTGCAACCGTTTGTCGATGCGCTGCCGATTCCACCGGCCGCAACAAGCAGCCTTGTACTAGCGAATCCAGACGGAACAGGCGGCAAAGTGCCCCTCTACCGGATGCGAATGCGCGAAATGTACGCGCGCGTGCATCGAGACCTGCAACCGACTCGATTCTGGTCCTACAACGGTACTGTGCCTGGACCCACCATCCATGCCCGGCAGAGCACTGATATGCTCATCGAGTGGCGTAATGAGCTGCCGACCAGGCATTTTTTGCCAATCGATCATCGGCTGCATGGTGCAGAGGCGGACAAGCCGCAAGTTCGAACCGTGGTGCACGTCCATGGCGCCAAGGCTCGGCACGAAAGCGACGGCTATCCCGAGGATTGGTATACAGCCGGCGAATCAAAGCTGTGCCGCTATGCCAATCACCAGGATGCAGCGACGCTCTGGTATCACGACCATGCCATGGGTATCAATCGGCTCAACATGTACGCCGGCTTGCTCGGTGCCTACATCATCCATGATGACGCCGAACGGGAGTTGAATCTGCCTGCCGGGGAGTTTGACATTCCGCTGCTGTTTTGCGACCGCATGTTTTATCGCGATGATCACCAGCTGTACTACCCTGCGTCCCCATATGTGGGGGCACCGTGGGTGGCGGATCTGCGCGCAGATGGCACCCTGATCAACGGCAAATTGTTTCCGTATTTCGCGGTGCAACCGCGCAAGTACCGATTTCGCATTATAAACGCCGCAAATAATCGTGGTTTCGATCTGTCGCTGGCCACGGGACAACCGATGATCATGATTGCTTCGGACCAGGGGCTGCTTGCGGCTCCCGCTTCACGACCCAGAGTTCTGCTCGCGCCAGGGGAGCGAGCCGATGTTGTGATCGATTTCAGCAAGCTGGCGGGCACGAACGTCGTACTCAATAGCGGCGCCCAGGGTGTGCTGCAGTTCCGCGTGTCGGAAGGACCGACTTCCGATCCGAGCTCCGTTCCGGCGCAATTGCGTAGCGTGCAACGGCTGGCGGAAGCCGCTGCCGTCAAGACGCGGCGCCTCACATTGACGGAGCATGATGATCGGGCCGGCGATCCGGTAGCCATGACTCTCAACGAAGCCCATTGGCACGATCCAGTAACCGAAACGCCAACTCTTGACAGCATCGAAGTATGGGAATTCCTGAATCTAACCGACGACGTACATCCCATCCATCTGCATCTGGTGCGCTTCCAGCTTCTGAATCGGCAAAATTTTCACCCTGCAGAATACATCCGCTCGCGCAAAATCAATCTCACGGCACCTCCCGTGCCGCCCAGCGCGGCGGAAGCCGGCTGGAAGGACACGATTCAGGTCTATCCAGGCACGGTCACTCGAATCATCGTCCGCTTTGAAGGCTACACAGGCCGCTACCTGTGGCACTGCCACATTCTTGAGCACGAAGCGAACGAAATGATGCGTCCGTTTGAGGTACTTGCGCCGACGACCGCCATCTGAATCCGTGCGATCCATGCGGTCCCTTTGGTACATGTCCCGGTGATCAATTTTTCTGCATGCAGCTATCGGGACCCGGCAGCGACGTAGTGCGCGACTATTTGCCTGTCGGAATCGGAAAGCGCGAGTTCTCGCGCCGCGCGGAATTGCTCCAATGCCTGTGCATGATCGCCAAGTTTTTCGAGTGACTCGCCCCAGTGCAGATGCAACGCACCCCAGTTCGGGGCATAAGTAGAGGCCTCTGCATACTTCTGCACTGCCGCTTGAAATTGGCTCTGCGCGGCCAACGCTTCGCCCCAATGTTCAATGGGATCCGCCCAGTGCAGACCACGCTCGTGCGCCGCGCGGAATTTCTCGATCGCCGCGCTCGGCTCGTTGTGGGCCGCGAGCACTTCGCCCCAAATCTCGTAGGCCATTGGGAGCGACGGTGCCAGCTCCACTGTGGTCGACTTGAAACAATTGACGACCGCGTGCTTTCAGGACAGCTATTGGAATTTCGCGGCCAAATCGCTTACAGGGATGACAACGCTCTCGGAATCATTGACTCCCTGCAAGGTCGCGAGTAAAGGGGGAGGGGCGTTCATTGCCGCGAGATTCGAGATCTTCGACCGCGGACGGACTGAAAAATAAGCCCCTTGGGTATGTGAGTTCCTTTACTCCCTCGCAACGACTCGACACTGGACCGTCTCTCTATCTTCGGGTAAGAAGATCGTATGATTAGCGGCAGAAGTTGACTTCACACGGGAAACCTCAACGTTAGTGAAGCACTACTCGGCTCAGCACGTCGACCAATCACAATCCTAATCGACACTGAAACGATAGGTGCCGATGACTTTATTTCCACCTGATGTGATCAATCATTTCCCGAGGACTATTCTCCATTCAAATC
>Ga0302324_100025235_pt1 | contig 11415 bp, 12 predicted proteins | sample Palsa_T0_1_FD_201949 | JGI IMG/M metagenome (GOLD analysis project Ga0302324, IMG submission 201949) | Peat permafrost microbial communities from Stordalen Mire near Abisko, Sweden - Palsa_T0_1 | ecosystem: Environmental > Terrestrial > Soil > Palsa > Peat permafrost | place: Sweden: Abisko... | reverse complement strand
ATTTTCTTTGGCAGACTCTCTTACGATGACATATTTCATGGATTTGGTGATGCCGGTGCTCGTGGTAAGAGGATGTCCCGATTTTATCAGCCGACTGCGCATACGTAGGCATAGGTTTAGAAGAATGTTGGCCATCGAGCAGAGGATGAAACCGGTGACGTAAGCAAGCGCGATAAATACGACGATGGGCAGGATGCGGTATTCTGTGGTAAAAAAGGCCGGATCGATCATTGAAACAGGGTGCCCGGGTACAAAGGCTGTTATGTAAACGGTGCAGAACAGGAAGAAGGTGCCGGGTAATGCGTAGGCGAACAAATCGAATAAGCCATATTTAATATTCTCCATGAGCAAAGCGAATTGCAATGAATACAATTTAGTACAACGGCGCCTTAATCAGAGATGGTCCATTTCGTGGATGGATAATAAAAGCGGGAATTTTCGGTGGGAGGATTAAGGGTTAAGTGCGTTAAAAATAGCCGGTATTTTCTACAAATGCAATTTTTATCAGGTAAGTGAATACTCTTAAAATCCGGAAATACCGTTAAATCACCCAATTTGCCGCTAACTTAATGACATGGGTCAAAACACCCATATTTCGGCATGTCCGGACCGGTTTCCATCGAATTATAGCGGAATGACATCCAGTTTAAAGTCGCCGTTTGGAGGGATATGGATTCGGTACGCGCCAATCCGGATACCGTCCGCTGGTATGGGTGATTGGACCGGATGTTGCAGCCAGCGCATGAATAGAATGGCGTCCAAATAGTGGATGAAGGTTAATTCAGGCTTCTCGCCGGTGATCATATTTTCTATTTTTATAATTGGGTTATTCGCGAGGATGGTATCTGTCCCGCGACGGATGACCCACGCTTTTGGCCATACCTCGTCTTTAACGATGAGGGCGGTTACCGGCTGACTGAAATGGCCATAATAGTATTTCACTGCGTCATCGCCTTCGAAATACGTGTCATCGCCCGTTGCTACATGCCGGATCAGATAGTTGCAAGAGAGGTTGGCGTTGAGTGCATCTTCTATCAACTGGGGAAGCAGGTAGGTAGTGCTCTTCACTGTCACCTTCTCCTGCTTAGTCGCGTCGGCTTTGTCGTCAAACAGATTGGAGAAGGAGTAGATGTATCTTAGAACGATGCCTTTGGCCTTCATGCTGACTGTAAGAGACGTTCTGCCCAGCAGGGTCGTCGTGGGGACGCTGTTCATTTCCAGCACGAACCCTTTTTCGGTCAGATGTCCGCTGAGTGAAACGTATTGCTGGATGAGCGAGTCGCTCTGCTGGAAGCTGTCCGTTTTGGACAGCGAACCTACGGAGGCAGTCACCGTGCCGATCGTCACAGACGGATTGAGGGTGGCGGCGGTGCTTCTGCCAAAGCTGATACCACCGATATTATACTGACCGTATTTGGTAGTCAGCTGACTCCAGCCGTCGAATTTTTCTTCTTTGCTGGCTGTTTCGTCCAGGGTCATGCTTATATCCAATCTCTCGATCCGGTCGGCAGGGCTAAGGGTCCTGCTGACCAGCGAACTCATTTCTTCGCTAACATCGAAGGTGATCTGCCGGTTTTGGCTGGTAAGATCAATGATGCTCTCGTCCTGTTTCGTGTCCTGGAAGGTCATGTTAGCCAACGCCTCGAGGGCAGAGTCTATTTTCGGATCTTTTTTGGCCGTGAGCTCTTCCATCTCGGCCTGTCCCTTAGGGGTGAGATCAAATAGCGTTTTTTTTGGTTTGGGCGCATTGGACGCTGCGGGCACGGGAGCTATTTCGGTGGCGATCTTCACCAGGGCGGAATCATTACTTCTCGGTTCGTAGCCGATGAGGGATTTGTACCTGTCCGGTATTGTTTTGGCCGCGTGTTTGGAAGAGCAGCAACCGGAGATCAGCGTTATGGCCAGAAGGGCGAACAACAGTCGTTTCATTCCTTTAGATTTTGTAAATGAGGGTATTTAAGGGCGCGCCGGTCTCTATGCAAGTGATCGACTGGCTGGTTACGAGGATGGCGGTGGGCAAATTTTTATGCTGTCCCGAAGCGCAGGCGGGAGTTACCCGGGCGAACAGTTGAGTATAGGAAGCATCCATATCTATAACGTATAGATCGGATAGGGCACTTTGTGATGGGTCGACGCGTAGATACATGGTGATATTTTTAAGTTGTCCCGAAGATAGCCGACAGGAATAAGACAATATACGGGAAAAACACCCTTTTATCGGAAGGGGAAAGAAATTTTTTGATTACCAGAGCCCTGAGCGATCGCGGCTTTGTTATAAGATCAAGAAGCTCAAAGGAGGATGGATTGACATCGCATAGAGCGGCAGGGGGATCCCGGGCCGCGTATTTTCCGCGGGCTTTCCGTCCTTAGGACATAACTACAGTCAGTTTTTTTATTTATGGAGAAGGAAGACTCCATCGATCCACACAAGATCTGTTGAGCGTTTCTTAGTTCCTCACTAGCCAACCAGATCGCCATTTCATTTCTGCGAAGCTGCCAGTTGCGGCTCCCTTCCGGGTTAGGGGTCGATGATCACTTTGAAATTGATCGGTACGACGTTGGATGGGCTGACGGTAGCATAGGCGCCGGCCATTGTCACTTGAACCTGCAGAGCGGCGGGCAGTCCGGGTGCTGGGAACCCGGTTATATACATGTAATCCACGCCTGAAATAGTAAATGGCATCAAAGTTTGGATATCCGATTGGGTCCAATAGACGTATACTCCACCGGTGTCGATGATACCCTGAGTCAGTGCGGGAATCTCCGCGGTATAGTTCCATGTGCCTGGAGACCCCGAAGTTGCAAACCAGTCGGATGATTGGGCGGTGAATTGATATGTTTTTTCGTTGGCTGCGCCTGATGGACCTTGTGGACCGGCGGGGCCCTGAGCACCTTGAGCGCCTTGTGGACCTACGGCCCCTTTTTGGCAGGAGATCATCAGAATAGCTGCGGAGAACAATATGGATAACGTTCGCCTCATGGTCATTTGCATGGAGAGGTTCATAGTCGATTATTTTTTGGTTATGGAATTCGAAATAGATTACATTGATTGCCGATCACCGAGATGGATCCACCGGCAATGGAGCAGCCCCCGCTGGTCGTTACCGTGTAGGTATACAGTCCCTGCGCCAGGTATAGGTAACCTCCGACCTGATTGACGCAATCTGGTGGGGCGCCGTTGTAATAACCAGTGATGTTGGTCTGCTGACCATTGTTCAAGACAATGGTTAGTGCTCCGCAAGTATTGAGTTCTGCATTGTCGCTGGTCCAGAACAGAACACCTCCTTTTGGCAGGTTGGCAGAATTATCCGACGAACTATTGGTATTGTTGCTACTATTGTCGTTGTGCTTCGAGCATCCCAGTGGCAGAAGAAAAGCGGCCAGCAGCGCGGAAACGAGTGTTTTTTTCATACTGAAGTATTTGATACAATACTACTATCCGGTGGCGGGGCTGCATTCAGTAGTTTTCACGAAAAAAAAAGGGGATTTTCCCGTGGGAGGGTGAGAAAGAAAGACAGAGTAACTATAGGTTGACCAGTCCGTTCTTGACGGCATAGAGAGCCATCCCCACGCGGGTGGTAACGTTGAGCTTTTTGAAGATAGAGTCGCGGTAGCCGTCGATAGTCCTTTCGCTAAGGAACATTTCTTTTGCAATCTCAAAATAGGTTTTTTCGCTGCAGGCTAGCTTTAGGAAGCTGAGTTCGTTCTCGGTCAGTTTGCTGAACACGCCATTTTCGTCTGCGTTATCGCCGAGATGGTGGATGTTCTGGAGGACTGTCCTGGATACGAGGTCGTTGAAGAAATACCCGAGGCTAAGGACATCATCAAAAGCGCGCTTCAGTTCAGCGGGCTCGGCATCTTTCAAGACATAGCCTCTTGCGCCGTTCCTGATCATTTTGATGATGGCATTCTCGCCTTCCATGGTACTTAGCGCGAGGATGCGGATTTCCGGATAGTTGAGGCGGATCCATTTGGCGGTGGTATAGCCATCCATTTCCGGCATGACGATATCGAGCAGGAGGATGTCTGGCGGGTTTACCGATTGCAGCTGCTTAAGCAAGTCCTGGCCATTGGCAGCTTCGAGTTGGACTTGATAGCCCGGGAAGAGATTGATCAGGGATACGAGTCCTTTGCGGAACATGGTATGGTCGTCAACGATAGCGATATTCTTTATCTCACTCATAAGGCATATTTATTATGATGGTGGTACCGGTTTCCGGCCGGCTTTCGATCTTACTGCGACCCCCGGCGAGCATGGCGCGGGTCCTGATATTCGACAGACCGAGGCCGGTACTGCGGTTGGTGGCTTCGACTATATCGAAACCCTGGCCGTTGTCGCTGATGACGGTCTCGACTTCGTCGGTGTTATAACTGAACCGGATGATGGTCTCCGAGGCCTTGGCGTGTTTGATGATGTTCTGGATGCTTTCCTGGATGATCCGGAACATGATCAGTTTTTTGTCTTCCTGCATTTTTCTTTCCTGACCTTCCACTTCGACATCGATCTGGATGATTCCACTTTTGTTGAGGCGTTCGGCTTCGCTGAGCGCGGCCGCATGGACGCTGAGGGTGCGGATACGGTCGCTGCTGAGGCTACGGGCGATGTCGCGGAGGTCGGTCATGGCTTTGCCGATATTGAGCCTGACGTCGTTTAGCATGTCCTTATTCATGTCGTTCGATTCGGTCATGATACTGATCTGCACTTTGGCGAGGCTCATGATCTGGCCGACATTATCGTGGATCTCCTGGCTGATCCGGTTAAAGGTCTCCTCCTGCATTTCCAGTTGGGATTTCAGGAGCTCTTCGGAGAAACGTTTTTTCATATCGCGTATCTGTTGATGGTGCCGGGCTTTTTTCCGTTGGTAGACGAGGATGATGAGGACAACCATGACAGTAATAAAGAAAAAGATCATTACACCCACTAGGTCGTCTACCAGGATCTCGTTGTATTTGTCAGTCGTCGGCATAAGTAGGCATATATAATCGTAAGATACATTAGGATATTCAGGATCTGCAACACATCTTCGAGCCAAAGGGTCACCTGTTTGTGATGCGCGGCGAGGTAGTTGAGGCGGCCGGTTATTGGGATCTCACTGCAACAATATATGAGTGTGCCCGCGGTGATCCAAAATTCCGCCGATGTTTTCAGGTCGATCAGTTCCTCCGACGCGAGGACCTCAAAAAGATATGCCGCGCACATCCCGACAGTGGCTGCGTCGCCGATGAGGACAGCATAGCTATTCCAGGTAGTGATATGCAGCCAAACTGTCGTCGCGATCCAGATAAGGGGGAAGATCAGAAGGTAGGCGGAAAGCACCCCCTTTATCCTGGTATTCCTGATAATGGACTTGAAAAATAGGGCATACAGACAATATTCGGGCAGCATAAATGAATTGTAGATAATGTAGTTGGTTTCCCAATGATAGTAGATGGCTATGTTTGCCAGCGTCTCCGTGACGACCGTCAGACCGAGAAAAATGGAAAATATTTTCAAGGCATGGGTATGCTGCCTGAAACGGATCAGGCTGCAAAGAAAGGAAACACATAGGACAAACAAGTAGGTCCAATAGAGCAATAGTATAGGGTTTAATTATTGGTTTGGTAGCAGTACGCCGACATCCGTCCCACAGGGACTTGGCGGTGGGCAGGGTTTTCCGGTGTCGCTGCCGCCGGAACTATCGCCTGTTGCCGCAAATTCTTTCTTAAATGCATATTTTGCCCAGGGAGATCTGTCGAACGAATTTAAAGTTAAGTATTGTTTCGTCTCGCCTATGTCCAGTTGGAAGACGATGCTTAGCTTTTTCCTGTATCCGATAAAATTTGAGCCAACGAATGCGGCGAATTTCGCGTAGACCTTTGTTTTCGGATAGCAACATTTTTTGCATTCTAGGATATCCAATAAGCCGTTACTCCAGTCATCGCTATGCTTTACATAGTCTATATTATACCAAAGGTTATGCGTTTCGCGGAAATTCCTTTGCCATTTGTGGCGGCGGCGGCTTTCCAAGGTATCCAGAACCCGGTGTTGAGCTTTGTTGATCCACATCGAGGCAAATCTGGCTGAAATGAGAACGGCCTGATCACCGTTGATGAGCCTGCAATTCACCGTGTCATCGATGTGACGGCGATGTTTTATCCAGCCAAGCCGGTAGTAACCTTTCCACTTCGTGGGAACATAGATCACTGTCAATTTGTCCTCCTGGCCTTTGGGTACCAGGTTGTAGCCGGAATCAGATGGGTTTGGTTGTTTGGACGGATAGACTCCAATATAAGCCCTGAACCCGTCGTAATCAGTCTTATACGTAAATTTGGTTAGCAGATCGATGGCGCCATTGATGGTATATTCGACTTCTGTTGCCAGTTTCAACCCGCAATCATTTATTTTATTTTGGTAGGCCCGCATTCTGTCTTTTGCTAATCCGGGAAGTATGATGGTAAAAGGCGGCCGGGATGTACAAGTGCATGTCGGACAATCTCTGGTGAATTGGTTTTGTTGACTTATAAACAGGAGGTCTGCGGCGTTATATGAAGTATCAATTTTTTTCTGCGCGGTAGCGGCGTAGCCGATCAGGGTCAGGAGCAGGAGAGGCAGGAACTGTTTCATTGTTGTGATTTTCTTAAAGATAGACAGCAGGCGGGCGTCAAAAAACCGTGAAAACACCCTTTTTATTACTAAACAGGCGGAGGAAGTGAGGGTCTCTGCTCACTGGTGAGGAAGGGCAGCCGCCGGAGCGACCGCCCTATTCCAGCATGTGCGTGGGGCTTAGACGAGTATGATCAAACCGGGCAAACGGCGGCGAAGCCCTTCTTCAAGAGTAGTGCAACCAGCCCAATTACAATTGGCAGCAATACGGCCGGCAGGCCACCGGTGAATGCGGGTATCAGGGCGAGCAGAACGCCCTTGATTATATCCTCCGGTTTACCGACATCCAGGCCGTTTACCGTCTCGCAGAAGATCTTTTGGATCTTTTCCTTTAGCCTGCCGAAAAGCTGAATGCCGGCATCCGATGGCTGTAGCGTCAAATCAGTTGGACCGGGAGTAGTATGAGCCGCCAGAAAGGAGCGGACCGGCTGGTCGTTAATCTTTGAATCGGCATACCGGGTGATGGCCTGATCCTCTTGCTGTGACAGCGCGCTCGACTCCCGGGCGAGGCTGGCGACCAACTGATCGCTGACATCTTCCTTGTTCAAGGTTTCCATATTGAGTTTTTTTTAGATGTTACTACAAGTGCGTTCTTCAAGCCGCCTCCTTTCGTTTGACCGTCTACGTTACGGAACCCTTTGCGAGGCTGGATGGTTGGGGCGGATGAGCTCAGGGCAGTTGCAGCAGCGCGGTCGTCAGTTCCGTCAAATCCGGGACGCCGATCCCTGTAACCATATCATATCCATCGCCTGCGCTAAAGGCGCCGTTGCTGCCGGAAGTGATATCGCGGAAGGCCGGAGTGCCGTTCAGTTGATAAAGATGGCTGTTGAGGAAAGGAAGCGGGGATTTGCCGGCCTTGGTTCTCGCCTCATTGAGCAGCGCGCAGAAGCCGGCCCAAACGGGTGCACTCCAACTGGTGCCGCCGACGCCCTGCTGGACTCCATGGAGTACGATCATCGCTCCCTTATTGGGATCGGCCGTCAGGCTGACATCCGGCACGAGGCGTTGACTTCCGGAATCCACGCCATTGCCGGTCTGCCATTCGGGGCGCTGGAAGAAGGAACTGATCCCGCCGCCGCCATTGACCCATCCGGTTTCTGATTCGACCGATCCGTCCGCAGCGAGCGAAAGGCTGGTGCCGCCTACCCCGATAACATTGGGGTCGGAGGAAGGATATTCGACCTGAGTCGGACCAGTGGGATGATGACCGCTGGCATCAGGATTAGAACCTGCGTCACCGCTGGAAACGAAGACATTTACGCCGGCCGCGGCGAACCGGAGGAATTTCTGTCCCTCAGTGGAGGCTTCGCCGGATTCGCCGCCAGGGATAAAAGTCTCCCCCAGCCCCAGGCTAATGGAGAGTTGACGAAGGCTGGGAATGGAATCCAGGTCATCGAGAATGGCGTCGAGGGCCTGATCGAGGTCGACCCATGCGAGGGAACCGCTGGCATAGATGCGGGTAGCGGCACCGGGGGCGATCCCGCTGGCCCATTCGGCGTCCAGGGTTTCCTCACCAGTGGGGGCTGGGAGAGTGCCTCCATTGACATTGATCTTCTGGATTTGCGCAGGATTCACCGTGATCCCATTCATAGACCAGAATGCGCTCAAATCCGCGTCGGCGGGAAATGTATCGATTAGGATAGCGATCGTTTGACCGGCGCCCGTTACCCCAAGACCGGCAGCGTTATAGGCGCCGAGGATTTCGTTGACGAGGTAGGGTGGAGCATTTTGAACCTGGGCCGAGGGACCGGCCGCTTTCCTTACCGCAACGCGGGTGGCGGGTAGCAGCCGACGTTTATTGAGCTGCCTGAAAGGCTGAAGACCGGCAATCGTCTGCACACTGTTAGCCACTTCCGAGGGTAGGCTGGGCGCATCCTTGGCGGCAGTATAGGTGATGCCGTCCCTTGTAACCCTCACCATATTGACCTGCAGGCTTTTTTCGATTTGAGAGGCGGGTGCTTTTGCGTAGACGCCTGTACCGTTCGGCGAAACCCTGACATCCTTGAACCCCTGGCCTTCCAGCCAGGATACAAGCGCAACGGTGTCCTTCTGATCGGCGACATAGGTCGTCTTCAACTCCTTCGGCGAAACCACCTCCCCTCTGGCTACGCGCTGTTCAAGTTCCTTTTGCTTGTCGGGCGGCATGGCAAGCGAGAAAAGGATATTCAATTCGCTGTCCTGATCTTCTGCCAGGGCCTTGTTGACCATAAGGCCATGGCTGGTAATGCCCGGCTCGTCGGGCAACGGAATGATGCTGTTCGGAAATGATTTACGGGTGCTCATGATATTCCCCCTTTTGTTTGAGTAAGTGATTGTTTGAGTAAGTGATTGCGAAACGGAGAGCAAGATAGCGCCACCGTTATTCCGGAACAACGGGAAAAAGACGGTATTTTATTTGCCTGACGGCGGAGGACTGGAGGACAAAGGGCGGCCATATACGGGAAAAACCCCGGTTCGGCGAAGAGAAAAGCGCGGTAATTTGTATTTCACTAATCAAATTCAATCATTATGTCAAATATCGACCACGGCCATGCGCGGTTCGGAGATCCGCGTTATGAGGCTGACGATGCGGAACTGTATATATCGGATATGCATTTACTGGTGGCGAAGAGGCAAAGGCAAACGCTGGTCGGAGGAGTTTCGCTTTCCGATCGGGAACTTGCCTTTCTTCGGCTGGCATGTAGTGAGAAAACCTATTTCGTGATTGCCCGGGAGATGTACGTCAGCGAAAGGACAGTGGATGGATACCGGGATTCCTTGTTCAGAAAACTGAATGTGGTGTCGCGGGTTGGACTGGTCCTTTATGCCGTGAGGAACGGAGTCGTTCGGGTGTAAGCGCGGGTGTGTCTTATGGCTTAACACTGACATTGAAGGCGCCGAGGATACCCTGGGCGGCGGTCAGTATCCCCGAACCGTTGCCGCTGACGATGGAGAGACCCAGCGAAATGACCGATGCCGCAAAGCTTATCCATTTGTCGGTTTGTTGGATAGTATGGAGATTTTGGTTGATGACTGCTATGGCCTGGTCGACGCGCTGAAAATATTGCTGGTCGTTTCCGAAGGTTATCTTATCCCCCAAAGAAAAAAATTGGGTGGAATAGGAAAGTATGGTGGCCTGGTTGGTCACCAGCAGGTTGAGATTGGTCTGGTCTTTTGACAGGGCAGTGATATTCTGCTGGATATAGCTGTCCATCTGCCGGGCGATCTGTTGAAAGAGGTTGCCGAGATCAAGGGCTTCTTGTGCGTAGTCGATTGGCATAAACCGTTAGTTTTTTCAGTTAGATAAATAGCTGATATTATTTGCAAAGGCCAGCAGCTCTTGCTTCAGGTTCTTCGATCTGATATCACCCGCATTAATGACCAGTTGATGATAGCCGCTTCGGATGAGTTGGATCTGGCTGATCAGGTTCTTGAAGCCGGCTTGCCTGCCGGTCAGCTCTCTCATCTTTTGATTGTAGACTGCCACGACAGAAAAGCGTTCGGGTCCGGGAGCAGTGACAGCTCTGTATGCAATGAGCCGGGTATTAAGATAGATGATCAGATTTGTTGTCTGGCCGTCGAGGGCTTCCAGATGACGGATGTAGGCGGCCAGGGAAGAATCGACGGCGTTCCCATAGGTTTGAAGGTTGGCCGTCAGATGCTTCGATTTGAAATTGACGGTCAGCAGGTCCTGGATGCCCGTCGCCACGCCACTGGCGACGGAAGCCTCCGTGGAGGAAATCGTCAGGGATCCGTAAGTCCCTGCAGTAACCACCGCCCCAAGCGTATCCACTTTGATCACGTCTGCGGAGCCCGATAATTTGGCGAGCGCGGTAAAATAGCTGCCCAGTTTTCCGCTTTCCCTGATGACCGCGGTATCATAAGCAGCGGCGGTCTTGCAGTCGCAGGGGTAGTGTTCGGGATTGGTCGAGTTGTCATAGATATAGCAAGAATCAAAGCAGTAGTCGGAATAGCCGTACGGGAAGCGCTGCGCAATCGTCTTGCAACTGCTGCCGGCAAATTTGTTGATCCCTTTCAGGTCGGCACAGGCGGTATAAAGCAGGGCCTGGAGGATCAGGCAACTACACAAAAGGGAGCTTTTCATTTTTTTCGATCGTTTGGATGACAAGGTAAATGTTCTTCGGTGGGCAAACAACCGTGAAATCACCTGAAATTGGGTGTTTTCCCCGTTGCAAAAAAGAACGGGAGGATCGTACTTTGCAGAGTGGATCCAAGGAAACGGGGTTTTTCCCCTAGGGTCTCCTGGATTGTGTCCTACCTTTAAGAAATGAAAATTACCATTGGCCTTGTTGATGACGAACGGTTGTTTGTAACGGCGTTGAGCGAACTCATCCGTAGCACGAACGTCCAATTTGACGTTATCGTGGACGCGGTAGACGGGGAAACTTTTCTCTCGAAGCTTGCCAAATTGCCGGACCTGCCGGATATCGTGCTGGTCGATGTGCGGATGGAAGGTATGAATGGAGCGGAGGTGGTCCAGGAGATGAGCCGGCGGTTCCCGCTGGTGCGAAAGGTTGCGCTGTCCAGTGTCGACAAGGAGGACGCGATCATCGGCATGCTGAGGGCGGGCTGTTGTGCGTACCTGCTGAAGTCGATCGATGCACCGGAATTGGAAAGAGCGTTGCTGGAGATCTATCAGCTGGGGTATTACAATGCGGACGGGCTCAATATTCACTATCGCCGGCTGGCGCGGCTGGCGCCCGACAAGCCTGGTGTCCGGCTAAATGCCCGGGAGACTGAATTCCTCAGGTTGGCTTGCTCCGACCTGACGT
>Ga0302324_100025232_pt1 | contig 11415 bp, 5 predicted proteins | sample Palsa_T0_1_FD_201949 | JGI IMG/M metagenome (GOLD analysis project Ga0302324, IMG submission 201949) | Peat permafrost microbial communities from Stordalen Mire near Abisko, Sweden - Palsa_T0_1 | ecosystem: Environmental > Terrestrial > Soil > Palsa > Peat permafrost | place: Sweden: Abisko... | reverse complement strand
CCCATATCGCATACTTCGCCCCGTCCCCTCACTTCGGCGGCGAAGCGATCGAGCAGTGCGCGGTCGAGCGGCTTGTGCTGAAGCTCGTCGAAAATTCGCCGCGCATACTCTTCCGCGAGCCGATCGTAGCTTTCCCGAACCGATTCTATGGCGCGGTCAGTCATATGGTTCCGGCAAAACGTTGAGACGAAAGGATACTGAATTATCCTCCTGAGTGGAGTCGAATGGGAGTCGAATTAAGTCGAATACCTGTCGTTGTCTCGGACGGTGTTTCCAGTGTATAGTCTTTGGCATGACCGATAGCCGCGTCGTGCAAGCCGACTTCGATCAAATCGCTCAGCTGTCCCCAAGCGCCTTCGATCACAACGCCTATTACCATGACTTTCTTCTAAAAGCTCTTCAACCGCACATGAATCAGGCTCTCGATGTCGGCTGCGGCACTGGCCGGTTCACGCGGTTACTGGCGGCGCGAGCAGATCAGGTGCTGGCGTTAGACCTCTCCGCGAATATGATCGCAGCTGCTCGGCGGCAGTCGGCAGCGTTCAAGAATATCGATTTCCGCCAAGCCGATACACTGGCCTGGGAATGGCCCACGGAGCAGTTCGACACTATCGTCTCTGTCGCGACGTTGCATCACTTGCCAGCAGAATACGTCCTAACCAAGATGAAGGCGGCGCTCCGTTCAGGCGGCGCCCTGGCGGTGCTGGACATCCGCCGAGCCGCGAACATCGCGGAACGGGTGCTGCTTGGGGCCGTCGAATTCCCGTCGAGCTTGATGCTTCACCTCCTCAACACAGGCCGTCTTCGCCAAGACCCGGAGGCACGCCGCGCATGGGTCGAGCATGGCAAGACCGACCGGTATCTCTCGGTTGAAGAAGTTCGCCGGGTATGCCTGCCTATACTGCCGGGAGCGATAATCCGGCGCCATCTCTTGTGGCGTTATTCCCTGGTCTGGCGAAAGCCGTAGTTGGCGCGGTTGCCCGCCGCCGGCGGCGAAGTAATTCGGGAAGTGAAGCGCGGCTCAAAGAAACGGGTTGGTCATCGATTAATTGTGCCCGGCGGCATCGACCCGGAAGCGCCGCAGTACAGGCTCTCGCAACCTGAGAGTAACGCTCTGTGAGTCTTCGTCTTCACGTATTTCAGCGTATCGCCGGAATGTATGATCCCGGCGACCTGAGGGCTTAACCTTAGCGCGCCTTTCTGCGCAAGTTACCGACGCGGGTAGTGTGCGAAGGCGCATGGTCCGAAATAGCCGCCTGAAAGGCGGCTGCAGGCAAGATTGCCTGCCCCACATTCAGTTATAGCGCCGCAGCCTTCACTGTCCGTCCCAGCTTCACCGCGTTTTCCATCAACTTCAGCCCATGATCGCCTTCCGCTGTGAGGATCGATTCCGGGTGAAACTGCACGCCCTCAATCGGTAGCTCGCGGTGGCGGACGCCCATGATCACTCCGTCCTCAGTCTCGGCGGTGATTTCAAGGCACGCCGGAAAGGTTTCCCGCCGCGCGAACAGCGAATGGTAGCGGCCCACGGTGAACTCCTCGGGCAGCCCTTCGAAGACGCCGATGCCGCGGTGTCTCACCACCGACGGTTTCCCGTGCATCGGGTAATCCAGCACTCCCAATTCGCCGCCAAACGCCTCCACAATTCCTTGCAGGCCCAGGCATACGCCGAACACCGGCACGCCCAGCCGCACCGCCGACTTCACCAGCGCCGGCACGCCGAAATCCTCTGGACGCCCCGGCCCGGGCGAGATCAGAATCAGGTTCGGCGCGACCGTCGCAATCAACTCGGGCGGGAATCCGGCGCGATACGTGACTACCTCCGCGCCCGACTGCCGCGCGTAGTTCGCCAGCGTGTGGATGAAGCAATCGTCGTTGTCTACCAGTAGCAGTTTCGTCCCTGCGCCCCGCTCTTCAAATTCGCCTTCGCTCTCCGCCGCCGCCGTAGACACCGCCCCTTCGCCGGCGCCCAGCACGCGAAAGAAGCCCGTGGCCTTGAGCCGTGTTTCGCGCTCTTCCATCTCGGGAACCGAATCGTAGAGCAGTGTCGCGCCGACTCGATAAGAAGCCACACCGTCCCGCAGATGCGTGGTGCGAATCAGGATTCCGGTATTGATATCGCCATTGAGAGAGATCATTCCCACCGCGCCGCCGTACCAGCCGCGAGCGTTCTTTTCGAGCGCTTCCACTACTTGCGCGGCGGCTTTTTTGGGAGCGCCGATCACCGTCACGGCCCACATGTGGCTGAGGAACGCGTCCAGCGCGTCGAACCCCTCCTGGATGATGCCCTCCACATGATCCACGGTATGAAACACGCCGGCATACGATTCGATCAGCCGCCGCCCAATGACGCGCACGGTACCCGGCTCGCACACGCGTGACTTATCGTTGCGGTCGACATCCGTACACATCGTAAGCTCCGACTCTTCCTTCGCCGATTTCAATAGCTCGCGGATGTTGTCGGCATCCCGCAGCGGATCGCCCGTGCGCTGCGCCGTTCCCGAAATGGGGCAGGTCTCTACGCGATGCCCTTCCACGCGCACAAACATTTCCGGCGACGCGCCCACCAGTTGCTCATCGCCGAATTGCAGCAGGAACTCGTACGGGCTGGGGCTGGCGCGCTGCACGCGCCCGAATAATTCGGACACCTTCCCCGAGTAGGGTGTGCTGAACGTCTGGCCCAGAACCACTTCGTAGTAGTCGCCGCGCCTGGCGCCTTCGCGCACCACTTCCACGTTCGCCATGTACTCTTCGGGCGTATGATCACAGACGATGGGGCCGGCCGCCACCTTGCCCGGCGGCGCCACCTTTTCGCCGTCGCGCGGCAAACCGCGAGTGGATACGGATTCGCGCGTGAACTCGTATTGATACCGCTCGATCTGTTCCTTCTTGCGGTCCATGAACCAGATGTCGTCGTAGAGGAACAGGTGCAGATCTTTGTGGCCGTGGCGCGGGAGTTTCTTTTCGACGGGCTCGAACTGAAATAGCAGATCGTAGCCGAATGCGCCCACCAGGCCAAGGCGCAAATCCTCCGCCCCGCGGAATTCCTCAATCAGCGCGCGGAGAATCGAAAACACCGAGGGCTGCTTGCTGCGCTGCTCCTCGGGAAACAGCGGCGGCAGCGGCTTGAGCAGGCCTTCGAGAATGCCATTCGAGGCTTCGAAACTCTCCCAATCTGGGTGCTCCGCCAGCACCGGATGCAGAATTTCCAGAATGCGGCGGCCGCGCTGGTTGAGCGGGCGAAACTCAACGCGGCGGTCATAAGAGACGATCTCGAGCGGTGGACAGGTGGAACCGAAATCCCAGCGCGAGTATCTGCCGGGATACTCGTAGCCGGACGAAAAGTAGACGCCGCGGCGGCGGTCGAGATCGCGCAGAAGGTGCTTCAAGCCGCGGCGGTAGTTGATTTTCGATACCGTGTGGGCGACCTCAATTCCGTGCGGGGTGGTATAGCTGTATTCACGCATGGGTGGTGTTCCCTTGAAGAATTAATCCCCAGCATAGCAGAGCTACCAATCGCGGGGCGCCTTCTCGTCCAGGAGGCTCCCCTCGAAAAGTCTGCCCAGGTAAGGAGGATCGTCATTCGAAGCAGTTTTCCGCATCGTCCCGGCCTGCTCCCGCTCGGCCTCAGATTCCTGCTTTCGGCCAAGCGCGGTATAAACCTGAGCCAGGCTGGCGTGGGCCTCGGCAAAACGCGGGCGCAGGTGGATGGCCGCGCGGTCCCGGTCCACGGCAAGCTGGTATTCGCCCCTTTCAAAAGCGATGCGGCCGGCAAGAGCCTGTATCCACGGGTCGCCGGGCGACAGTTTGAGGGCTTGCCGGATCAGCGGCTCCGCAGCGTCTTTCCGCCCCGCGCGAATCGTGCAGTCAGCCAGAAAGAAGTACGTCTCAGGGCTGCTCGCGCCCAGGACAACCGCCGTCTCCAACGCCTGTCGCGCCTCTTCATTATGTCCGTGAGTGGCCAAAATAATCCCGTGCGCCAGCCAGACGTTGGGCCATTCCGGCCAGCGAGTCTGCACCTCACTCAGCAGACGATCGGCATCGGCGGCGCGCTGGGCAAATTCGAGGGTGGTGGCTTTCAGCAGCAGAATTTCGCGATTCTGGGGTAGGAAGCGGGCCCCGTCTTCGATGATTCGCAGCGCTTCCGGCGCCTGTCCCCGCTTCACCAGCAGCGCCACCGCTTGCCGGTATAAATCTGGCCGTTCGGGGGCCGCATGCAGCGCCTGGTCGAGGGCCGACGCGGCCTCCTGAACTTTCCCGGAAGTGTCCAGCATTTGTGCGCGCGCGAGATAATAATCGCCGGTTCGCGCGGATTCCGGCACGTGATCTATCAAGTCGAGCCCGGCTTTCACGCCGGTGGCATGGAAAGTCGCGATAGCGAGATCCAACTCCACACCGCCGCCGCGTGGATCAGCCGCGGCTGCCTGCTGCAACAGGTCCCTCGCGAGGGCGTACTGGTTCGCCACAAGCAGCGCGCGCCCCGCGTCGGCAAGTACGGACGCGGCGGGTTTCAAGGCGGCGATCCGCTTCGCCGCGGCTGCCACGCGATCGGCATTGTGGTCCTCGATCATCAGTTTCAGGAATTGCACCTGCGCCGCGGCGTCCTCAGGATGATCGTGGACTGCCTTCTCAACACGCGCCCGGTAATCGGCGCGCCTCTGCTCGGGCGTCAGGCTCAAATACTCGACGAGTCCGGCAGGCACATCTTTCTTTTGCACCGGGCCCAGCCGGCGGAAGCGGTCCATCACTACTTCGGATTCTTGAGTCTGCCCCGCATCGGCCAGCGCGCGGGCAAAGTGAAGCACCGTCGCGGAGTTTTCGGGAGCCATCCCGGCAGCCTTGCGCAGAACCCGAACCGCGTCGGCGGGCCGGTCCAATGCCTGATACGTTTGTCCCAGGCGATCCAGGTTCGCCGCGTCGTCCGGCTGCTGCGATGCCACAAGTTCCAGGTCCGCCAGGGCAGACTCTGGTTTACCCTCTTGATAGTAGAGACTGCCGCGAGCCGCCCGCGCCGGCGCGTAGTCCGGTTTGAGCGCCAGAGCTTTGTTCAGGTGCTCCAGCGACTGAACCATGTCGACTGTGCGCTCGGCCTGCGCCAGCTCATAGTGCCCCACCGGGTCGTCGGGATGCCGCGCCAGAAACCACTCCAGTTCGACGATGGCCTGTTCCAGTTTCCCCATCTTGGCCGCCGTATACGCTCGCTCCCGGCGCGCGACCTCGTCGTTCGGCTCGAGCTTCAGATAACGGTCCCATGCCGCGGACGCATCATCCAGGGCTCCTAACTCGGTGGTGGTGACAGCCAGCAATTTCTGAACATCGGCCCGTCGCGGATCCAGCTTGGCAGCCTGAGCCAGCCGCATTACGGCAGACTCCCATTGCCTGGTTGCCTCTTCCACGAACGCCAAACGGTAAAGCACATCAACGTTTTGGGGCTGCTGCCGCAGGGCGGATTCAAGCGCCTCATGGGCCCGTTCGTAATGGCCGGTATAAGTAGCCATCACGCCCAGGTTGGAAAGCGCATTGAAATACGCCGGAGCGGCGGCCAAGGCGCTCGCGAAGGTGATTTCGGCCTTGTCGAATTGCCCGGCGATCCACTGATGTGTTCCGTAGTTATTGAGAATCTCCGCCGAGCGTGGAGACGCCGCGACCGCCCGGCTATGGAACTCCTCGGCTTCGGGAAGTCTCTTCTGATTATCGAGCGCGACGCCGAGAAGGCTTAAGGTCCAAGCATCGCCGGAGTGGGTTTCGAGTTCGCCTCGAAGCGTCTTTTCGGCCGTCTGAAAATCGCCTCGTTGCATGGCGGCCACCGCGGATTGGGCGGCTGCGTCCTGCTGCGCGCCCTGGCTCGGGGAAGAGCAGAGCAGCAAGACCGCAGCGAGTAGGGTGACCGCGTGGTTTTGCATTTTTGCCAGCAACCACTCCCTTGCGGTCGCGACTCTGATCGGAGCGGCGCGCGTCAGCACTAAGCGGCCCATGGAAAACCCAGTGTAACGCTACTCCAGTTTCGCCCTCGCGAAGGGGCGCGCAAATGCAGCCGGCACGCTGTGCGCGGTAGTGCTGGCGGCTCTTCTGTAATACTCCTGCGCCTTCGCCCGGTCGCCCAGCTTGTCATATGTTTGCGCGATCAGACATTGTATAAAGGGATCGGTCTGGACCGCGTTCTGCAGATCGGCCAGAGCCGCCGCATAATCGCCGGCGTAAAACGCGACGTAACCGGTGAGGTACGGGAAAAAAACCTGTTGCTCCGGACTATTGCCCTTTTTCAGTATGGCCTGGGCGGCAGCGACGTATTTGCGCGCGTCCTCAAGTTTGCCACGGCGGGCTGCGATACGCGCCCTCGCATGCGCCCAGCGGAAGTCCCAAAGGTCTTTGCGAGTCTGCGGAATATCGGTCTCCTGCAGTCCGGCATCGCGGCCTTTGCGATACCAGTCGTAGGCGGTATCGAGGTCGCCTGCATCGAGACACAATCGTCCTACTTCATCCGCTACTTCGCCGGCGCTATAGAAATCCGGAGCCGCCAGGAAATAGTCGTAGGCGCTGCGATCGGCTTTCTCAGCGCCCCGGCAGTCGCGGGCGAACCCGAACGAGATCGCCAGGGCCCGCTGCGCCTGCGCTTTCTCCAGAGGCGTTGGGGCTGCCTTAATCGCCTGGCTGAAGTATTTCCTGGCCTCCGTGAAGCGGCCCAACAGGTCGAGCGCCACGCCTGCCCCATTGTTGGCGGCGACCGACTTCGGGGAAGCTTCCACGCCCCGGCGGAACACTTCCAGAGCTTCCTCGAGTCTCCCGTCATGGACCAGTTGCGGCCCCATCGCGATAGAGGCGGGCTGCTGACCGGCCTGAAAGGCCATGCTGGCCGCGACCATTGAGAGAGAGACAGAGAGAGAGACCGCCGCTCGACGGCCAAACGAAAAAGCCGCCGCGCGCATGCCGCGAGCTGTCACCGAAGCGTTCATCTCCCGATTCTAAAAGAAGAAGCCGATATCCGCGGAACGGATACCGGCTCCAAGTAACTTGCAGGTCAGTGTTATTCCCGCGTCAGAATTGGAACCGCAATTCGAGTGACAGAATACGCGGGCCTCTGTCACTGGTGTACTGCCCGGTATTTGCCGTAGTGTTAGGGCTTCCATTGAGGTTTGGATTGATAGCGAACGCCGAGGCGACGCCGCTGAACTCTACGTGGTTGAAGACGTTGAACGCCTCTATTCTCAGCTTGAGCTGGCGCTTCTCGCCGACGATCGGAATCGATCTGGAGAGCGATGCGTCGAAGTTCAGCCATCCCGGACCGTACAATATGCCTGCTCCGCCGCCGGCGTTGCCGATGGTTCCGACGGCGGGCACTGCGAACGCCGCGGGATTGAAGGCCAGTTTGCCGTTGGGCAGCCCCGGACTCGAGGGAATATTCGCGTAGGGGTTGCCGATCACGTTGATGCGGGCGCCCTCATTGGTGGATCCGGTTATATCCTCGCTGTTGGTGGTGCTGAAACTCGGAGTAAACGGGGCGCCGCTGTTGGCGGTGGTGATACCTGAAATCTGCCAGCCGTCCGTGACAACCGTGAGCAGTTTGCTATGCATCGCCTGTCCCGGTTTCGGAAGATCGTAGGAGTAATTGACGCCCAATGTCTGACGCCGGTCGATGGCTTGCGGTCCGTAGTTACGCGAGTAATTGTTCGCCACCAGCGGGTCAAAAGCCAGAAGCTGCATAGCGCGCGACCAGGAATGGGACACGCCCAACAGCAGGCCGCGCGATAAGCGCTTGCGCAGGGTTGACTGCAATCCGCTGTAACTCGACTTGCCGTTGAATACAAACTCATTCAAGGTGCCCAGGCTCGGATAGATAGTCCGCTCCAAATTAGCGGTGACCGCCTTGTTGCCGGACACAGTCGGATCGATGAACTGGGGTAAAAAGTCGGCGCCGATCGGAATCGCGTTCATGTTCTCATACACGTTCCGGTTCAGACCCCAGTTACCTTGATAAGCGACATCCAACACCATGCCGAACCCAACATTCTGCTGGACGCCAAAGCTAGCGCTGCGAACCTGGGGCAGGTTGGTGTGGCCGGACCATTGAGTGATGGTCTGGGGCCCGAGGAGTCCGGCCGTGCTGGCCAACCCGGTGAGTTGCCCATAGTACGCGGTGGGCGCGTACACAACCGGAGGGTTGCTGGCCATGCTATACACTTCATTGCCGTCCAAGCGGTCGTAGAATACGCCCACGCCGCCGCGGATCGCAGTCTTGCCGTTGCCGAACAGATCATAAGCGAAACCGAGGCGCGGAGCCGCGACGAGCGGCGCAGTGTTGTAAGTGTTCCACGGGACGCCGTTCGAGCCCGCTGTGACAAATCCATCGGCAGGATTGCCGCTATTTGGGACGAACAATCCAATCGCGCCGACGCCGGCAGTAGCGCCTGTAAGCGGATCCTGGGCCACGCGCTTTCCTCCGACGATCGCCGGAACATATAACCTGGGGGCATTTGCCGGGTTATATGCAGCCGGGCTGAAATAGGCGAACTGGTTTCCAGCCTCCTTGTCGACCTCTGGCGTCTGGTGGTAGAAGCGGAGGCCAAGGTCGAGAGTCAGTCTCTTGGTGATGCGCCAGTTGTCCTGGGCGTAGAACTCGACGTTCCAGAAGGTGTCATTCACGACGATCTTCGCTGTCCACTCGTTGTAAGTGTCGTAATAGCCCAACAGAGCATTCGCGTATCCATCGTTAGTGTTGAGAGGGTTGTTGGCATCCGTAGTGAAACTGTAGGCGCCGGTATAACCATTGCATCCGGCGGAGCCGCACGGCTGAACTTTCCGGTTGAACTCGATATAGGCTCCAACCTTGAAGCTATGCTGACCCCAAACCTTGCTTAAGTTGTCAGTGACGGTGTCAATGATGTTGTTATTGGAGTACTCCGGGTTGCCGTTGGCGTAGGTAGGTTGATTCGGGGTTGCGCCACCAAAGGTCAGGTTAGGCATATAGTTCGAGTAGCCATTCGAAGCGTTGTCGGCGCCCTCGACGAGCTGGCTGCCACCGACGCCGGGGCCAACCGTGTGGAGAGGGAATAAGCTAGGCAGCGCCTGTCCCGCTTGCGGGGTACCCGAGGTCCCATTAAGAACAGAACGGTCCACGGCAGCGGGATCCACTTCAAACCAGGACCAGTGATTGAGGGTCTTGCTGTAAGTGAATTGATTGACCAGGGTCGGGCTGAACACATAGTTGGCGGAGGCCAGAATACCGTGACCCGGCGCCGGGTGATCCTGGGTAAGATTGCCGGTGGGGCCGACAAGAAACTGCGAGCTCTGGTAGAGTTCAGTCCAGTCGTCGGCATCGTGTCCCCAGCGGAGATAGGCGTTCAGCTTCGAGGTTATATTAAAATCGACGCGGACGATATCGTTGCGGCGAGGATGCGCAGCGCTTCCCGCCGATTGGAAGTTGTCCTGCAAGTATTGCGCAGTCCCCTGGGCAAAGCCTGTATTCGGGAGCGGGAAGAAATTGAGCATCGCCTGGCCCCAGCCGTTAATCCGGCTCTGGGGAACGACGTTCCCGGGGAATGGGGTCGCGGCGCCCGCAGAGTTTAGGGCCAAGGGATCATTGACAACGATGAGCGCGCCGGCGCCGTTCACGCTTTGGGAAAAATTCCCGGTGCGCTCCAAGGCCGTCGGCATGCTGCGGTATTGGTTGGCGGCGTTTACAAGCTGTTGCGTGTATTCCTGAGACGCGAAGAAGAACACTTTGGTCTTAGCGATATTGAAGTGTTTGGGAATGAACACCGGACCGCCGAGACTCCAGCCGGCAATGTTGAACCGATACCGGCTGCGGGGCAGGCCGGTGATGTTATTGAAGAAATCGTTAGCGTTCAAATCCTCATTGCGGTGGGTCCACCAGCCGGAGCCATGGAACGTTTGAGTGCCGCTCTTGGTGACGACTTGTATCGCTCCGCCCGCGTTACGGCCAAATTCCGCTTGATAGTTGGAAGTCAAGACCTTGACTTCACCGATAGAGTCGATGTTAGGCTCAAAGTGAGTAAAACAATTGCTGCAGCCGGTGTCCATGTCCGCGATGCCGTCCACCATGAAACCGGTGAGGCCGGTACTACCGTTGAAGGTTAGGCCCCCCAGCACGCTTCCGCCGGTCGCATCGCGCGCCACGGTGGTATCTACCACGCCTGGAAGCATGCGCATGAAGCTCATCATTTCGCGACCCCGGATGGCCTCGCTGTTGAGTTGGTTGCCATCAATCACGGATGATCTTTCGGAACTGGAGGTCTGGACCGGCGTTACCTCGGCTGTAACGGTGATAGATTCTCCGACATTGCCGATTTCGAGCGCCAGACGGCCGACATCGCGATTCTCGCTGAGCCCCACCGTAATGTCTCTCTCGACGCGTGTTTTGAAACCTTTGGCTTGTACCGATACCGTATAGGTGGCGGGAGATAGGTTAGGGAAGCGAAACAGTCCCTCATTGTCAGTGGTCGCTGTGAGTACAGCGGCCGTACCCTGATTGGTCAGTTGGATTGGCGCACCCGGCACCGCCGAGCCTGCCGGATCGACAACCGTGCCCACTAGCGTGCCCGTAACCGTTTGAGCAAACGCGCAAGCGCTAACAAGCATAAATAAGCAAACCGACGCGGCTTTGTTTTTAAGCGTCATGAGACTTACCTTTCCTTCTGCAGGCTGAAGCAGCCTAACCAGGGGCTTAACGATTTGTTAAGCACTGTTCGAGAATTTGCAAGATGTCGAGATTGTTTTCGCGGCACGAGGACCGATTGCCGCGCCGGTTGATGGGAACCGGCGGATTTCGCAGGGAATTCGCGTACGGTACAGGAACGCGCCCAGTCGATTGGCGTCAACTCATCGTTTGGAACGGCTGCATATTGTGCGCCCTTACCGGCCCCGGAAAAGCTTTCCGGCGCAAGGCCCCAAACACCGATCGCGAATCCACCCCGGGCGGTGGCGGTTAACAAGCCCGGCTTACTGTTAGATCCCAAAGCTGACAGGAGCATGTGATCCTACCGTGCAAACTTCTTTTTGAGTCTGACCCCGATGACAGCGTTTACATGAACGCCTAGTGGAGTATACGGCAGGACCAGTTCGCGAGTCAAACTAAATTTTCAGGCGAGAGTCAATGGCAATACGCGAGAGGGGTTTCACCGGGTCTAGACAGGCACAGGGAACAGACCCAGCAGCGCCGCCTGCAACCGCTGTTGTTAACAAATCAAGCTGGCCGGCATTATTCAAGTGCTCATTCCGCCTTGTGAAACTCAGTGATGCGGCCAACTGATTTTGGCGCCTGATTCGGCCGTCCGCCCCATCTCAACAGCCGGCAGCTGCCGGTCTGATCCACCACCGGCGACACTCGTTCCAGCCTAAACCGGCACGCTCGCTGTAAGCGCTTGCTTTGATTTGTTAAAAGCTGTATGATTGGCCGTG
>Ga0302324_100025228_pt1 | contig 11416 bp, 12 predicted proteins | sample Palsa_T0_1_FD_201949 | JGI IMG/M metagenome (GOLD analysis project Ga0302324, IMG submission 201949) | Peat permafrost microbial communities from Stordalen Mire near Abisko, Sweden - Palsa_T0_1 | ecosystem: Environmental > Terrestrial > Soil > Palsa > Peat permafrost | place: Sweden: Abisko... | reverse complement strand
CCGAAGACGGCCAAAAAGGACACCGGCGCAATCGAATAGCTGTGGGGCAGCGCCATGCGCTGCCATCACCGTCCGGCAGCGCATGGCGCTGCCCCACGCGTAATGGATAAGAAATTATGTTAATGCGTATCGCAGTACCTTCGTTATTTGTGTGTCTCAGCGCCTTCGCGGCGCCGGCTGTCACCTTCCATAAGGACGTCGAACCCATCCTCCAAAGAAGCTGCCAGGAATGCCACCGGCCCGGCGAAATCGCGCCGATGTCGTTTCTGACCTATGAGCAGGTCCGTCCCTACGCCAAAGCCATCAAGTCCGACATCCTGATGCATAAGATGCCCCCGTGGCCGGCCGATCCCCATTTTTCGAAGTTCGAAAACGACCGCTCGCTGACACCCGAAGAAGTGCAGACCATCGCCGCGTGGGCCGATTCCGGCGCCAAGGAAGGCGACAAATCCGACGCACCCAAGCCCCGGAGGTTTACCGAGGGTTGGAACATCTCCAAACCCGATCTGATCATCGCGATGCCTCAGGCTTACGAAGTTCCGGCCAAGGGCGAAATCGAGTATACCTATTTCGTCGTGCCCTCCGGGTTCACGGAAGACCGCTGGGTGCAGCAGGTGGAAGTGCGACCGTCCGACCGCACGGTGGTGCATCACGCCGTGGTTTATCTGCGCGAGCCCGGCTCAAAGTGGATGGCCGACGCGAAACCAGGCATGGGGTTCGTGCCCTCGAATCTCAACACGGGAAGCCGGTTCGCCAACGTTCTCGGCGCGCAAAACGACGTGCTGACGGTCTATACTCCCGGCATGGTTCCCGATATTTACAAACCCGGGCAAGCCAAACAGATTAAAGCCGGCACGGATTTCGTGATTCAGATGCATTACACCGCCAGCGGCAAGGACACCAAGGACCTGACCAGCATCGGCCTCGTCTTCGCCAAGGAAGAACCCAAGGAGCGCATCATCACCACCGCCGCGGTGAACAACCGCTTCACGATTCCCGCGGGCGATGGAAATTTCAAAGCCGAGGCCATCGTTCCGGTGGTGAATCCCATGACCATGGTCAGCCTGTTCCCGCACATGCACCTGCGCGGCAAGGCCTTCCAGTACGATCTGATTTACCCTACCGGCGAAACCAAGACCATCCTGTTCGTCGACCACTGGAGCTTGAACTGGCAGCTTTCCTACAAGCTTGCCGAGCCGATCCAGCTCACGCCCGGCATGAAAGTGAAGGCCACGGCGTGGTGGGATAATTCGGCCAATAACCCTTCCAATCCCGATCCGTCTAAAGAAGTGAAGTGGGGCGACCAGAGCTGGGAAGAAATGCTGGTCGGCTTCTACGACGTCGCGGTGGATCCGAAGATCACCAATAAGAGCATCTATAAGAAGATGGAGTAATGCCCCGCTGGTTTGTTTTGATGTTCGCGAGCCTCAGTCTGGCACAGGCCCACGACATCATCACTACAAAAATAACGTTCTCGAAAGAGATCTCCAGGCTGATTTATAAACGCTGCGCCACCTGCCATCACGAAGGCGGCGCGGCGTTTTCGCTGCTGACTTACGACCAAGCCCGTCCGTGGGCCAAGGCCATCAAGGAGGAAGCGCTGGAGCGCCGCATGCCTCCCTGGGAAGCGGTGAAAGGCTTCGGCGAATTCCGCGACGACCGCGGCCTGACCGAGGAAGAACTGGAAACCATCTCCGCGTGGGTGGAAGGAGGCGCGCCCGAAGGCGACCCGAAATATCTTCCGCCGCGCCCGAAGCTCGCCGCATGGCAGGACCCGGCAGCGCCCAAAGGATCGTCGGAAGTGGTCGTCGCCGACGGCGCGAGGCTTTCCGCCACCTCCAAAGTGTTGGCCATTCGCGCGAAAAACCTGAAAGCGGGAGCCACAGTGCAGATCGTCGCCATCCGCCCGGACTCCTCCGTCGAGCCCCTACTTTGGCTTTATCAGTACAACCCAGCCTTCCACCGCACGTATTACTACGCCTCGGCCGTCGCGCTGCCGGCCGGCACGAAAATCGAAATGAGCCCGGCAGGGGCGGGTACCGTAGGCCTGTTCGTAAAGCAAACCGCAACCGCACGACGCTAAGCCATGTGGTGCAGGTTGGCAACCTGCGCGCTCTTGTTTTCACGCGCCCAGGCGGGTTACCACAAGCTAACTGATGATCCCTTTACGCACCGCGTAGAGAATCAACTCCGGCACGCTATGGATATTCAGCTTCTGCAAAATGTGCGTGCGATGCGTCTCCACCGTGTACAGACTCAAATTCAACAGATTCGCGACTTCCTTGTTGCTCTTTCCCTCGGCCACCAGTTGCAGCACCTCGCGCTCGCGCGTCGTCAGCAGCTCGTACGTATCCTCCGCGCCCATTTCGGCCAATTGATGCATGTAATCTTCTTTCAAGAGCCTCCGCACCAGCGGACTGAAGAACGACTTCCCGTCCATAATCGCGTGAATCGCATTAATTAAGTCCGACTCCGCAGAATCCTTCAATAAATACGCCCTCGCCCCCGCCTTCAATGACCGGATCACGTAGCTCTCGTCGCTATGCATGCTCAGGATCGCGACTGCCGTCTGTGGCGCGCGATTCACGATCTGCCTCGCCGCCTCCACGCCGTTCAGATGAGGCATCGCGATATCCATCACCACCACGTCCGGTTTGGTCGATGCCGCCAGTTCCACCGCCTGCCGGCCATCCGCAGCCTCGGCGACCACTTCCAGGTTCGGCTGACGCTCCAGCAGCAGCCGCAGCCCGCTGCGCATCACCGTATGATCGTCAGCCAGTAAAATTCGAATCGCCATCAGCCCGCCAGCGGCAGCTCCGCCGCGATCTTCGTTCCCGCGCCGGGCCTCGATTGCACTTCAAACGCGCCGCCCAGGTGCGTCACTCTCTCCTCCATGCCCACCAGTCCCAATCCGCGCACGCGTCCCGCATCGAACCCATGCCCGTCGTCCTCCACGGACAATAAAATCCGGTGTGCTTCCTGCCTCACGATTACCCTCACGCTCCGCGCCTGCGAATGGCGCGCGCAGTTATGCAACGCCTCCTGCACCACGCGATAAATGCAGGTCCGCAGTTGATCCGGCAGCTCGCCCGACGCTTCTCCAGCCGTCACGTGAACCCTCAACCCGGTCCTCTTCGACACCTCCCGAGCCTGCCATTCCAGCGCCGGAACCAGCCCGAAATCGTCCAGCATCGAAGGCCTCAGCAGCAGAGTCATATTACGAATCACATTGACGCTCGCCTCGGCCAGTTTTTTAATCGACTCCACGTGGCGCCGCACATCGACAGAAGCATCCGGCACCCGCGCCGCCGCGTTCCCCGCCTCCATCAACAGCGCCGATAGCGATTGCCCTACTTCGTCGTGCAGCTCCCGCGAAATCGCGCGCCTCTCTTCTTCCTGCGCCGACACCAGCCGCGCCGAAAGTTCCTGCAACTCGCTCCGCGCCCGGACTCCTTCTTCATACCGCTTTTGCAGCTCCGTCTCCAGATGCAGCGTCCGACGGATCGTGAACGCGGCAAGAAGCAGTCCGACACCCAGAGTCGCCCCCAGCATCGCCATCAGCCGCAAGCGCAGGCTCCGGAACGCCTCGTCCAGGGCTTCATCCCCCGCATGAAGCTGACGCGTGCTGATCTGGTCGATTCTGTCCACCAGGTCCAGCATCGCCGTCCTCCTCCGCACCAGTTCATTCGAAAGATACTCCGAGTTGCGACGCCGCGTATCTTTTTCCCTCATCTGGGTGATGAAGTCCAGCAGCCGCCAGTACACGCTCACCTCGGCCCGCAGACTGTTGTAAGGAGCCAGCTCCGCTTTATCCAGCGCCCCCGCGCCGTCCTGCAAAGCCTGATCGGTACCCAGGCGAATGTCCTTCCAGCTTGCAACCTGCGCCGCCGCGACCTCCGGGTCGGACGCCAGCAAAAAATCCCTCATCACGATCGCCGATTGATAAATTCCCGCCCGCACCCGGTCCAGCGCCCTGCTGCGGCGTACGTAAACGTCGCGAACCTGCGTGTCGCTGGCGCGCACCTGCCGCAGTACCAGCAGCGCATCGCCTCCCGCCACGATCATCAATACCAGCAATCCTCCGAAACCGGCCAGCAGCAGACGCCGTCCGCCGGCTATGGGCTCCATATTCATATGCGCAGTTCCAGTCTATAGGACGCGGCTACGTACAAAATACCGTCTACAGGGGATTGCCCCTCTGCCCCAAACTCAGGTGTAATGTATATAGATCGCAACGAAAAAGAGGATTTAATGAAACACGCAACATTAGCCCTGTTGGGCTTGGCTACACTGCTCACGACGGCCGCATGCCATAAAGCGGCGCCGGTCGCCCAGAAACCGAAGGACACCACGCCGGTCGCATCGGCCCCGCCTCCCGCCCAGGCTGCGCCCTTGCAGCAGCGCGCGTCCGCGCCTGCTCCCACCCCGGCCGCCCCACCCCAGGAGCGCGGCGCCGTCATGACGCCGGTGGAACGCGCCACTCTGAACGAGAAATTAGCCCGCCTCAACGACGCTCTGTTCGACTACGACAAGTCCGTCATTCGCGACGACGCGTCCACCGTTCTGAAATCCGACGTCGGCGTCATCCGCGACATCCTGGCCAACTATCCCAACCAGAAACTCCTCATCGAAGGCAATGCCGATGAGCGTGGCTCGGAAGAATACAATCTCGCTCTCGGCGATCGCCGCGCCCGCGCCGCGCAGGAATTCCTGGTTCAAATGGGAATCCCGGCCGCCCAGCTCAGTCTGGTCAGCTACGGCAAGGAGCGTCCCATCTGCACCGATAAAACCGAGGACTGCTGGCAGCGCAACCGTCGCGCCCACGTCACGGCCGCTCCGTAATTTCGTTTCCTCCACCCTTTGTGGCACAGCACCTCCCGCCCCGGCGAATGCCGGGCCGGGAGGATTTTTTGTTTGCGCAGTTGTATAATCGGTGAACCTGTTAAGACCTCCTGCGCTGTCTGGAGCCGCGCCCAGCGGGAGCGGTCGGCGGAGTGAGGAGGCAGCAATGGGAATTTTCTCGATTTTTCCGCGCATTCTAGACGCGCTCAACGATGGACGCGTCATTAAGAAAGCGGTTGTCTGCGCCCTCTGGCTGGCTGCGGGCCTCTCCACCTTCGCGGCGCTGTTCATCGCCTATACCGTCGCGAAACTCGCCTTTGTGGCCGGCACGCCCGCCGAAACGACCGTCGGTCTCACACTGTTCCTCGTTGTCTACCTGCTCTCGGTCGTGTGCCAGATCCAGATTCTTCTCTACCGCGCAAAATCCGTGCTCGCGCTGGAGAATTCGCAGTATACGGTGGTGCCCGTCGTCTCTTTGCTGTTTCGCGGAGTGGGCGAAAGCCTCGCCACCTATATCTGTTTCCTCGGATTCGGCGCGACGCTCGCCATCTGGGTCTCGAAGCAAAATCCGCTGGGCCTGGTCGGCATGAACATGTTGATACCAAGCTTCAACACTTCCGAGTACCTGCTGGCCGGCGTGGTGATGCTGTTCTGGTCCTTCCTGGTGGGGTTCAGCCTGCTGATCGTCTTCTACTTTCTCGCCGAGGTCTCGCATGCCGGCGTGGACATCGCCAGGAACATCCGGCTTCTGGTTTCGAGAGAAGCCGCCATGCCCCCTCCTCCCCCTGTCGCGCCTCCTCCCGTGTTTGTTGGTCCGCCTCCTGAACCCCCTTCGCCGATTCACGCCGCGACCACAACGGAGCCGTTTTTCATGTCCGCCGCTCCGCCCGCAAACACGATCTGTTCCGCCTGTCAATTCCAGGTCCAGCCAGGCGACCGATTCTGTCCCATCTGCGGAACGGAGATCCCGGAATAAGCCGGCAGATCAGCTCCCATCCGGAAACCCGCCCCGATGCAGCACCATCGGATAATCGGGCAGCGCCTCGGGCTTTCCCGTCCTCCATCCTCCAGGAGGAGGCTCCAGCCCGGCAAACAGCGGCCCGCCATCCAACTCCTCCAGCGACTCCCGCAACTCCCGAATCGCCCTATCTCCGTACCGCGCCCGCCACCAATCCTCGATCGCCCCCAACCTTCGCCCATATCCCTCCCGCACCTCACGGCCTTTCGGCGTCAGGCGCGCCAACCTGGTCCCGGGCTCGACCGTCAACAGACCTCTCTTCTCCAGCCACCCCGCGGCCACCTGAATCGCTTCCTTCGCAACTCCCGACCTCAGCGGCAAGTCCCGCAACCGCACTCCCTCATCGCTTACCAATCGCACCACATTCGCGCAAATCGCCAGCGACACCTCCGACTCGCGTTCGAAATCCAGCGCGAACGCAAGCAGAGCCCGCGAAAGCAGCGCCGCGATAGAGGAAGGAGGCGCGGTCATCCGGCTCTTAATCTCGAATCTAGCCACCAAGCCGTACCCCAGTTCGGGCAAATACTCCGGCAGCTCCACGTCGAACTGCGTTACCACCGCCGCCAGCCTCTCGCGCAGCCGGGCCATCTTCGCGCTGCCAAAACGCTCCTCCCATCGACCCTCGATCTCCCCCGCAAGCGGCCTCCATACTGCTTGCGCCTTGCGTCCCCCGGCGCTCAGCCGGACCAAGCCCTTTTCGACGATCACATAACCCCACCACTTCCCCATGCGCTGGATTAACTGCTTTCCGGTCACCCGCTGAAGCTCGCCGGCCGCGATCCCCTCCTCCGGTACGAATCGCATGAAGTTCGACCACATCGCCATCGACACCAGCCACGGATCAGAAGGCGAGCCGCCGTGTCTCGTTGTCCGATGCGGCATGCGTCTCTCGAACTCATTGTCAAACTCAATCGTAAAAGCCACCAGCGCGTGAGAAAGGAGTGTCGGCAAGGGCACCATACGCCCATCCTTCCACAACAAAAGATCGTTCGACAGGCGAAAGCGCCTGTCCCACCTCGCTGTAATTGTTTGGTTTGGTATGGTGGGGCAGGCGGTTCCGCCTGCCAAATCGGCCGGCCAAAGGCCAGTTGCGTATCGATTACGATACACTGTACCTCAGCCGCGCGCGGTCCCCAAAAAAGCGGTGGAGGAGCCAACAATGAAATGGTATTACGCTGACGCAGGCCGCCAGGTCGGCCCGGTCGAGGACGCTCAGCTTGACGAACTGGTGCGCTCGGGAGCCGTTCGAGACGACACCCTCATCTGGCGCGAAGGAATGGCCAACTGGCAGCCGCACTCCACCGCGCGCGGGCCGGTCAAGCCCATCCCTATTCCCGCCGCGGCTGTTCCCATCGCCGCCGAAACTCGTTTCTGCTCCGAATGCGGACGCCCTTTCCCGGCCCACGAAATGGTCACCATCGGGGCGGCCACTATCTGCGCCCAATGCAAGCCACTCTACATGCAGCGCGTGCGCGAAGGTGGACAAGCCATCGGCGTGCGCCGCTACGGCGGATTCTGGATTCGCTTCCTGGCGCTGATCATCGACGGCATTATTCTGGCCGTGGTCGGCGGCATCATCGGGCTTCCTCTGCGGCTGTTGCTCGGCGTCTCCGCCGTCTCCGTCGCGCAGACGCAGGATCCTTCCCAAGTGGCCGCCATGCTGCCCGCCATGATGGGCATGCTCGGCATCAGCATGTTAATCAACCTGGTGGTGGGCATCTCCTACGACATGTGGTTCGTACACAACAAGGGGGGGACTATCGGCAAGCTCGCTCTCGGCCTGCAAATCATCCGTCTCGATGGATCGAGGCTCTCCTACGGTCAGGCCGTCGGCCGCTACTTCGCCAAGTGGCTCAGCTCCATTATTCTGTGTATCGGCTACATCATGGCCGGGCTCGACGCGGAAAAACGGTCCCTGCATGACCGCATCTGCAACACCCTCGTGATCTATTCCAGGTAATGGCCGCCAACGCGATCGCCTGCGCGGCGTGCTCGACGCCGGTTCCCCGGGAATTCTGGAACCGCGATGAAGGAGTGCGCTGCCAGGGATGCGGCCAGATGGTCCGCGCGGCTGTATTTCCAGCCATCGCCAACTTCGCTCTGGGCATCTCGCCCGCAACTCTGCAAGGTGAGACCGAAGCCAGTTGCTTCTATCATCCGCACAGCCGCGCCATTGTTCCCTGCCAGCAATGCGGCCGGTTCTTATGCGCCCTGTGCGATCTCGAAGTCGACGGCCGCCACGTCTGCCCCCGCTGTTTTGAAAAAACCGAAAATGTAGAGCCCCGCCGCATGATGTACGATTCGCTGGCCCTCGCGATTTCGACTTTCCCCGCGCTCCTGTTCTGGCCCGCCCTGGTCAGCGCGCCGTGGGCCCTGTTCCTGGTCTTCCGCCGCTGGAACGCCCCGTCGAGCATCGTGCCGAGGACAAAAATCCGTTTCATCCTGGCCGCCCTATTCGCCGCAGCCGAAATAGCCTCCATCATCTTCGTCGTCTACATGGTTACCCAAGTAGCCCTGAAAGGGCCCCGCCGATGACCCGCACGCGGCGGAGTAGGCCGGGCAGGAGTTTCTTGTGGGGCGGGCTATGCAGCCGGCAGCCTGCTTCCAGCAGGCTTTTCGCTGCTGAAAACAAGAGCCGCCCTGAAGGCGGCTGCCGGCTGATAGCCCGCCCCACGTTTGAAACAATAGCGGACCCGAGCTAAATGCACCCCTACACCAAGCTCACTCCCCGTCACCGCACCCTGGGCGGCTACACTCAACTCTGGCTCGCCGCCGACCACCTTTTGCTCCTCTCCAACACCCGCTTCTCCGAAGAGTACAAACGCTTCTCCTTCGCCGACATCCAATCCATCGTCGTTACCAACCGCCCTTCGCAAATAGTGCTCCAAATCGTCATGATCCTCGCCGCCCTGGCCTGGATGTCGTTGTGGTTCGCCGTCCACTCCAACTCCGCCCGCTGGGCGATAGAAATCACCGGCGCGTTAGCCCTGCTCGTTCCCATCGTCGATATCGCCCGCGGCCCCCGCTGCCGCTGTTTTCTCCGCACGCGTGTCAGCGGAGAACTGCTGGCGCCGGTCTCCCGCGTCAAAATCGCCGACAATTTTCTCGCCCTCATCCGCCCGGTGATCGAATCCGCGCAGGGAGTTCTTCCCGCCGAAGCCTTCTCCTCCGCCGAAGCTCCCTCGCTGGAACCTCCTCCGCCCAAAATCCTCTCCGCGCCGCCTTGGATACCGGAAATCCTGTTCGGAACATTTCTCCTCAATGCGCTTCTCATCTGGGCGTCCACCATGTTCCCGAAAGTCCCGGAACTCCCCGCCATTCTCCTGAACACTCTCTTGGGCGAGTTCGTCCTCCTCGTCGTCGCGCTGGTGCGCCGCCAGGGACGCGACCCGCGCCTTGTGATTTATGTCATCGCGGCCCTGTCGATCATCGGCGTCGCGTACGATGGAGTCACCATCATCGGCGAACTCGTCAGGTGGTATACCAAAGTGCTGGACAAAGCGAAAGCGGGCGATAAAACCATCACGCCTCTCACCTTCCTGCCGGCGGGAGGGATGCGCATCATTATTGCCAGCGCCTGGCGTGCGGTGGCCGGAGTCATCGGCCTGAGCATGGCGTTTTACGAGCGCCGAAAGCCATGAACCTGGTCGACCAGCGCTGTCTGAATCACGCCCTGCGCGAAGCCGCCGTGCAGTGTCCGTCCTGTAAACGTTTCTTCTGCCGCGAATGCGTAACCGAACATCAAGGCCGCATGATCTGCGTCAGTTGCGTGACTATTCAAACAGCCACCCAGCCCCGTTCCCGCCTCCAACCCGCGTGGACCATAGCAGCCCTGGCCGGCATCCTGATTGCCTGGCTGGTTTTTTATTATCTCGGCCTGACCCTATCCAGAATCCCCTCCGAATTCCATGTGGGGCAGGCTGCCAGCCTGCGGCCGATTGATAATCGGCCCTCAGGGAGCGATTAATGACCCGCCAACGCTCCTCCATCGACATCCTGGAAGAAGCAGTAAACCTCCTTCGCTCCAGTCCTCTGGAAACAATCCTGACGTACTTAATCGGCGCGGTCCCTCTCACCCTGGCCTTCCTCTTCTTTCTAGCCGACATGAGCCGCAGCCCCTACGCCTTCGAACACTTACCCTGGGCCTCGCTGGCGCTAGCGATCTTGTATATCTGGAAAAACTCCTGGCAAGCGATCTTCATGGCCAAGCTTTACCATCACCTCTCGCCCTCGGAAGCCGAATCCAGCAGCCCGATGCAAGCCGTCGTCGTGCAGGCGACTCTCCAACCCCTTGGACTGCTTATTCCTCTTCCCTTCCCCTGGATCACAGCATTTTTTCGGAACGTCGCGCTGTACTCCGCCCTGGGCCGTCCCGACGCGCTTTCCGCCGCCCGCCGCCAGTCCGTCTACGCGACGCGTCAAAATTGGGGAGTGCTGCTGATCGTTACGCTCGGCTCGATTCTGTTATTTGCTAATGTGTTGGCAACCCTCGTCGCCCTGCCGCAACTGGCGCGATCCTTTCTCGGAATCGAAGGCGACCTGGTCCGGCTCGGCGGAGGTATTGTCAATCTGACCACCGTGGGCGTGGCTGCGGCCATTACCTGGCTGGCGGTGGATCCCTTGCTCGATGTCGTTTATACGCTTCGCTGCTTCTATGGAGAGTCGGTCGCAACCGGAAGCGATCTGCGCGCGGCCTTGAAGCGGCTTGTCGCCATCGTTTTGATGGCGGCCGCCGCCCACGCCCAAACGATTGACGAAAAAAAACTTGACCACGCCATCTCTCAAGTCGTCCATCAGCGCGAATTCACATGGCGCGTCCCTCGTCAGGCCAATTCGGGACCGGAGGGCAAGTGGGTCGGCTGGTATCGCAGCTCGGTCAAAATGGTCGAGGATCTTTGGGATTTGGTGTGGGAAAAACTGCGCGCGTGGCTGCATCCCGATCAGGAGATGAGCGGAAACGGCAAGGATGCATCGGTCAATCGCAAGGCTATGCTGGCGCTGATCCTGTTCATTGTGGCGTTAATTGCGGCGGGCATTATTGTATTTTTCCTGCGGCGGCAACGGTCCCATGTTGTGGCTGCGCAGGCGGTTAACGCGACGCCGCCGGTGAACCTGGCCGATGAATCGCTGACGGCGGACCGGTTGCCGGAAAGCGAATGGCTGGCGCTGGCCGATGAATGGATGGAAAAGGGCGATTTTCGATTGGCCCTGAGAGCCATGTACCTGGCCTCGCTCAACTATTTGAACGGCAGGGATTTAGTTTCTCTCCGGCGTTGGAAAAGCGGTCTCGATTACCAACGCGAACTGGCCCGCAGGGCTCGGTCGAAGCCGGATTTGCCGGCCGCATTTTCGCGCAGTGTCGCGATTTTTGAGCAAGGGTGGTATGGACGGATTACGGTCGACCGCGCGATGGCCGAAGCTTTGGCAAATGGGCTCAATGAGATGAGGGCGCATGCTCAGTAAGATTTTCTTGGCCGTCCTTATCGTCGCGCTAGCCTGGGGATTGGAACAGGTAGTTGTGTCTCCACTTCAAACCGGAACGGCGTATCCCGAATA
>Ga0302324_100025225_pt1 | contig 11416 bp, 14 predicted proteins | sample Palsa_T0_1_FD_201949 | JGI IMG/M metagenome (GOLD analysis project Ga0302324, IMG submission 201949) | Peat permafrost microbial communities from Stordalen Mire near Abisko, Sweden - Palsa_T0_1 | ecosystem: Environmental > Terrestrial > Soil > Palsa > Peat permafrost | place: Sweden: Abisko... | reverse complement strand
CGGCCCTTTCTTTTCTCCAATGAGTTTCCTCTTGAACAGCGGTGCCCCTTCGAATACTCCTACTCCCTCAGTCTTATGCTCGGCACCCAGATCGTTCTCGATCCCAGCCTACGGGATCGTTGCCGAGACAATGTTGGAGTATCCGCTCTGAACCCCACTTGAATCCAGCGTCGTCACGGCATAGTAGTACGTTTGACCGACTACTCCAGTGGTGTCGGTAAACGTATTCCCCGATACGGGAGTGCTGTTAAGCAGAGTATAGGGCCCGCCTGCAGTCGTTCCGCGGTACACGTCGTATCCCATCGCCGTCGGCGACGCGCTGGACGCCCACGACAGGATCACCGAATGGACCACCGGCGCCGGTTGCGCGCCCGTTCCCGTCAGGCCAAGAGCCACGCTGGCGTCCGCGGCGTTGCTGGTGAATGTCACCGAGCCCGTCGACGTTCCTGTCGCTGCTGGTGTGAATGTCACGGTGAGCGTAGAGCTCTGTCCGGCCGTCAAGGTTGTTCCCGCAGATACCCCCGTCGCAGCCAGGCCCGGCCCCGCAAGGCTCACATTCGAAATCGTGAGGCTGCCCGCGCCAGCATTCGAAACCGTGAACGATTCACTGGCGCTGCTCCCGATAAGCACGGTTCCAAAATTGAAGCTTGTGGGGCTCACAGATAGCTGCCCCTGCGGCGTTACTGGCGGAGTTGTGGTGGTTGTCGGTGGCGTGGAGGAAGCCTGCGTCTGGGTGCCCCCTGTCAGCGTGTAGGCGGTACTTACTTCAGCCGCGCTCAGCGCGCGATCGTAAACCTGCACTTCATCGATGCTTCCCGTGAAGTAGTTGCCGTAAGGCGCGTAAGAAGAGCTTCCCACCTCCAGGTTAGACCACGCATCCCCGTTGGCCAGCGTGTACATCGCGGCAGTCGAGCTAAGCTGCCCGTCCACGTAGAATTGAACGTTCTGGCCCATCGTAATCACCGCGGCCACGTGGTGCCATTGCCCGTTATTCACGATGCTCGTGTCGGTAACCGTGGCGGGATATGCGCTCAGATCTCCTGAGCCGACCATCAGTTCCACATGCCCGGCGGCGTTGGTCCGGAACACATATCCATCTCCACTTCCCGCGGCGCTGTACTTTGAAATGATCGCTTCCGTGCGCGAGCTGTTTGTCGTGTTGATCCACGCCGAAAGAGTGATGCTGTTATTGAACTCCGTGAGGCGGTCTCCATAGGCGTACATCGAGACCAGGGAATTCACGCCGTTGAAGCTGAGCGCCTGGCCGAGCTTTCCGGTTACCACCGCCGGATTTCCGTACAGGGTGCCGGTTCCGCCGTTGTTGGATGTGTCGGTTACTGTAGTTCCGGAGATGCTGGCCGTATCGAACGTCCAGTGGAGCGCCAGGCCGTTCGGAAGCGATGTAGAAGACGCCGGGGCTGGCGTCTGGGAAGGCGCCAGGCTAACCGTCGCGCTGGCGAATGCCGTGGCGGGCGCTGCGGCGCTGGTGGCCGTCACGCTCACGATTTGAGACGCCGCTATCGTCGCGGGAGCCGTATACACCCCAGTGGAAGAGATCGTGCCTACATTCGGGCTGATCGTCCACGTAACCGAGCTGTTTGTGGAATTTTGCACCGTTGCGGAAAAAGCCTGTGCTTGCCCTTGGGCTAAGGCGGCTATCGAGGGTGCTACGGATACGGAAACGGGCTCGGTTGCCGAAACGGTCGTGGGAGCCGTCGTGCCGCCCGATGGGCTCGGGGCGGTTGCGCTTCCAAAGAATATTCCGCTGATCACCGCGTTGCCGTTGCCGGTAAGCGTCACGGTAATCTTGACGTGCCCGGTGACGTTCCAGATCAGGTAGATTCCATTCGTAAAGCCGGAAATGTTCCGTGTGTCCAGCACGGCGCCGCTTACGGCATCCGCAATCTGGACCTCCTCCGCCCGGCCCCCGTACAAATCGTCCCAATCGAGGGCGTAGAGGGCCACTTGATGCGGTTTGCCGTCCGTGAGGTTGACGTCGAAATCAAAATTTGAATTGCTGAACCACGTCGCCGCGATTCTTCCCGAGCCAGTGACCGTTTCCAGAGCTCGCGGGTCGCTGGTGCCTGCGGCCCATGTGTAATTGAGCTGGTTCTGCACGGAGACCGCGGCATACGAAGGAATGCTCTGCGAAGCGTTGGCCATCGAATATCCGTCCGACCCGTACTTGCCAATCCAGGTTCCTTCGGTAGCTGTATCCGAGGTTACGAAGCTGGCCGCCGAGGCCCCCGGCTGGTTCGTTGCCGTATTCGCGGCGTAGGAGGCGACGCCGCTCCCGAAGAAAACTCCGCTGACCACCGCGTTTCCGCCCGAATTAAGCATCACATTGATCGTCACGTGTCCCGAAATGTTCCAAACCAGATAAGTCCCGTTAACGAAATTGGGAAGCGCGCGGCTGTCGATCAGCGCTCCCGTCGCGGCGTCCAGGATCTGCACCGTCTCCGCGCGAATACCAAAGTAGCTATCCCAATCGAGTGCGTAGATGGCCAGCTGATGCGTGTTCCCGTCGGTAAAATTCACGTCGAAATTAAATGCGGGAACGCCTTCCCACGTCGAGGCGATCCGGCCATCGCCGCTCGCCGATTGGAGCGCTCGCGGATCGCTCGTGCTCGCCGCCCAGGTATAGGTTCCTTGGCTCTGAACTGCGAACGTGGCGTAGCCGGGGATGCTCGGCGTATTATTCGCGATCGAATATCCATCTGCCCCGTAAGTCCCTTTCCACGTCCCCTGCGTGGTAGTGTCCTGGCGGACGAAAGTGGCGCTCGCAGATCCCGTTGTAGGCGGGGTGCCGGCGGAGATGGAGGCCAAGGTCAGGCTCGCGAGGAAGCAGAGCAGCAAATTTCGCAGAACGGTCATGTCTTGTCCTTGTGAGAATTAGCTTTGTGTCTGGGGGCAGAGTACACACGCCGGATGTTCCGATTCGACTGTCCGAATGGTCGGATTTGGTACATCGGCCTAACAGTCCAGTGCGGCCGGCTAAGGTGCCCAGGTGGCCATTCACGGTTCGGCTCTTGGGCAAACGTGAGGATTGGGCTGCGTGCGTCAAGGCAGAACGAAAGCACTTGGCGACGCCTATACGGAAGGAGAACGTGAGAAAGAGGGATTGCGCAGACCGGAGGAGGGGGGATAAGAGCGAAACTAAATCGCGGGCAGGATCTCCAAGGACGGCGTCGGACCCGTCAGCGACGCATGGAAACTGAACCGTCTTTCAGGCAGCAGGCAGGAGAAAACTGGAAATTACTGCGAAATGACCATCTGGGATGTGCTGGTCATGCAAATGTTAGCGGTCACGGGAGGAGAGCCGAGTGTGCAAGTCGTGGTTGGCATGAGCGGGAAAATGAAGTTAAACGGGTAGGTCACGCTAACTTGTACTGTACAACCCGGCGCATTCTGGTTGTTGCTGGTGGAACAAATAGATGGGCTGTTTGCCACAATAGGCCACGTGGTCGAAGCAGTTAATTGACTCGAATTTAGGCCGCTTGCCAAACCAGCCAAATAGGTTTGGATTTGGGCAGATTGTATATTGCAGTCAGGCAGCGTAATACATGTGTTTCCACGGACCATCGCATAGCGCGTGCCCTCGCGTGCCGCATTCCCCACGAAGTGGTAGGCATATAGCGCTCTGCCAAAATCAACAATGCCGAAAAAAAGGGTGAAGAAGAGAATCGCTACGAGTGCGAACTCCACCAAGGTGCTTCCTCGCTCGCTGGCTCTCCGAGTTTGTGATTTATAAATCATGCGCTGACTCCGGCTTAGTCTTGCCCCACCCGCAATTGGACGCTCCCATTGACCGTAATCGGAGAAGGAATGCCCGGATATTGGAACAAAGAATTGAAGATGGCCTGCGTGTTTACCTGCACATAGACGAGCGGATGAGCTGGAGAGCTGCAGCTTGCCGGGCATGTGGCGCCGGGAGGGACCGGCTGGCTGCCCGATCCATCCGTGGAGCAACCGCACAGGACATAGCCCTGGCCCTGGTAAGCGTTGACCGGGTAGGGAACCGCCAAACAACCAGGGGTATTGTTCGTGGTTGTGATCGAACCGCAAGCGGGAATCTGGGAATCGTTGACCGCCGCACTTTGTATGGCACTGGAGCTGGCGGCCGTAGCAAGGTTCTGCGCTCCGTACTGAGCTCCCGCACGAGCTGCACTCGCAACCTGAATGCTCAGTTCGGCATAACGCCCAATCTCGATTATTCCGAGCACGAGAATCAGCAGGATCGGGAGAAGAAAGGCGAATTCAATCAGACTGGTGCCGGCCTCATCAGAGTGAATGTGCAATCTGGGTGAGTCACCAGATGTCGCGGAAGGTATATTTACCGTTGTCGCGCGCGCCATCATTGCACCAGCACCACATTCTTGATTGGAGAGTTTCCGCTGGGCCAATTGTCGCCAAATTGAATTATGCCCCCCAGATAAAGCTGATTTGCGACGGCTGCCGCGTATCCCGGTGGTGGTTGATTGGCGGGCAAATTCAAGGTTGTCGAAGATCCCAAATTTAGCAAGTTAAGCGCCGCCGTCGGAAAGTAGAGGGCCCCTTCCAGGGTAGTGGTGCCGGTTGTGGCCATGGGATAGTTGTTGCCGTTGACGGTACCGGGCGTCAGGTTTCCAGGGTCCTGGAAGAAAAGGACTCCGGGGTACAGGGCGGCGGGATCCGTGGGAGCGGTGAGGTCGACGGTGGCAACCGGTGCAGTTGTGCCAACCGGGTTAGGGCAACCGGCTGTTGCCGCAACCGGAGCAACGCAGATGTTGATTGAGCCGGTCGTGCCGGCGGTGTAGAAGGTCACGCCTGCACCGGTCACCGAAAGATTGGTGGTCGTAGAATCGGCAGTAATAGAAAGACCGTTTCCGAGGACATAGGTTCCCGGATCGAAGATGACAGTCGCGTTCTCGTTAATTTGAATCTGGCCAGTAAAGGTCTGAACTCCCGAAGGATTTTGGAATTCGACATTCGCACCCTTATCAATGAGCACACCACAATAGCCGCTCAAGCTTGACGGGGTGATCGGCACGGGTGTGGTCTGCGACGTTGCGACGAACTCCAGAGGGGTATGCCCCGAGGTGCAATTTTCGGAGTCGGTCTGGGAATATGTGTAAGGTTGCAAATAAGCCAATGGGTTGGCAACCGGAACAATTGTCACGGCAGTTGGCATAATATTGGGGCCCGTGCAAGCCTGAGCGCAACCTACGTATCCAGCATCGATTTCCTCGCTATTGAGCGTCATAGGGGAGTTGCTATAAACGCCACAAGCCGTAGCGTACGCGTCGAATCCGACATCCGTCCCCGAAGGGTAGTAAACAGCCGACCCCATCGAAGTAATCCCATAAAAGCAACCGTTACCATCCCCTTGGCGGGCGATAGCAGTGGCGCTCACGGTTTCTGAGTTCAGGCCGACAATTCGCATGAAGAAGGTGGGGATATTGGAATCAATAACAGTCGCCTGTACATATAAAGGCTGCCCTTGAAACGGTCCGCTTTGGACAGGACCAACGGTGATGCTGACGCACTTCGCCGTGGATGGATTGCAGCCCGGGCTATTGGTGAAACCGTTGTAGGAGGCATCGGTTTGCCCCGATGTCTGGTAGTAGGTATATTGTGAATCGGCGGCACCTGCCAGGGCTGCGCTGTCGGCGGCGGCTTGTATGCGGCGCCTCTCGTAGCGGAGGTAACCCATGTCAATTGAGAGGCCGGCAGCCAACATCAATACGGTGAGGCCAAGGGCAGCTAGAACCAGCGTTTGCCCAGCCTCCCTGTTGCGCAAGATAGCTAGCTTACGATGAGACTTTCCGTCTAATTGGGATCGAGTTGTCCGCATCCAAGTACGCCCGCGTGGACCCATGGTCAACATTCAGATACTCCCGGGCCTTTGTGGCTGCCGGGCTGTGTTTCGGCCGTTCTACCTAGGTTTCAAGCTATTGTAAATAAGCATCTTAAATAATAATTGGAAGGCAGCTTTCGAGATCGCCCGATGCCGGATTTCGCTGCCGGGACCCTCGCCTAATACAGTGCAATCGGCATTCCCAAAAGCCGTGAAAGCCCTCTGTGCGTGGCGCGGAAAATCGGGCCCGGTTCTGGGGAGCAAAAGCGCGATTCTGATGCGCGGGAAAATCTTTTAGTGTGTAGGTCAGCGCGTGCCGACTCTGGTTGTTTTCAGCGAGTTGCAGATGCATTGGATCGCGATCGCTACCGATCAATTTGGACGGGAAAATTGGCGCCGAATGCGGTTCCCTGGCGATCTCAAAAGCAGGGAAGATTGCGACCTTCCTGAGCATATGACAGCGGTATTCCTTAGCGGCTGAAGAGGCCGGGGAAAAATGCGCAAACCTTTCCTCATGGGCTGGGGTTTGAGCGGAATCCGCCCCATTGAAGGATCTCGGGATTACAACATTTTCCATGACAACTTCAAGCTATCACGAAAAAACCAGGATGCAACTGGTAGTTGTCCTGCGACCGTATGTCTATGTAAACGAGTGCTTTGCTGTAAAGGAGCGCACTTGATTGTCGAACGGTCTGGGCGGCTTGGGCTGGGCCGAATCAGCTTGGGGGGCGGCCAGAAAAGATAAAGGCGCGGCCTGCACTCCGGGCCGCGCCTTTGCTGGTTGCGGTGGCTGTGCTTCGTGGGTTTAGGGGACGATTGCGGCCACCTCGTTTGAGTAGGCGCTTTCGTTGTTGTTCGTATCGACCGACGTTACGACGGTAGTAGCGGGTTTGCGCGGTCTGGAGATCCGAATCGGTGTAGTCCATTACTGCCACTGGAGCGCCGGTTAGTTTTGCATACCCGCTGCCCGAGACCAGGCTAGACGTATACATTGTAGCCGACCACCGTGGATGCGCTGGGCGACCACGATAGTGCGACGGAGTGCTGCACCGGGGCCGAACCCGTCCCTGTGAGAGACACGATGTCTGCTCCGGCAGTGGCATTGCTGATTACCGTGATGCTGCCGGTGACGCTGCCGCTGGCCGCCGGCGCAAACGTGACGCTTAGGGCTGCAGACTGTCCGGGCCGTACCGGTCGCGATACCGGCGGCATTGAAGCCCGCGACGGTATTAATAGCCGTCCGTTCGATCGGCAGCCGCGGTTGGCCCGGCGGAGGCCACATGCCAAGGGCCGCCGCGCGCGATGGTGTGAGCGCTGATCATGCCTGCGAAGAACATCATCTCCGCTCCAATGAAAACGGTAATGGTTCGGCATCGCCCAGTCGATGGGCACAGGTGATCACTCGGCACAGTCCCGCAAATGTACTCGTTTGTGACATCGGTCGCATAGGGTAATGAGATTTCCGTCTGCATCGTCTCCCAGTGAACTGCGCGACTGTATATGATGAACCTGAAGATCGCGCATAGAGCCACGGCTTTGACAGCGCCAACCATCCCGTCGCAGAACCGTTTCATGCAATATTCGATAGGACTGCTGATCCAACTTGAGCCGCGGGTGTTTGGGGCGGACCGGTTTCATGAAGGCATTTGCACTTTCCTGTCTTTTGGACCGAGGAAGGGAATCGAACAGCCGATCCAAGAAGGTCAAGAGAACATCAGAGCTGCCCATTTTCAAGATTTGCCCCAGCCAAAAAATCAGCGCAAATCATTTCCAGGATGTAGCCTCGCGATTTGTCACTTCCGAGCATCAGGCCGGCCGTTTCAAGCGCCTGCTCGATGACTGTAAGCTGGCCCTTGTAGACCTTGAAATAAATCAGTTCCCAGGGTTCGGACTCTTTCCCGGTCAGATGTTTTTCGACTTCGCGCTCAAACTCTACTCTGGGAAGCTCCTTGGCCTTGTGCACCCAGGGTACACAGTCGAACAACTCTCCTTCTCGCTGGGCCACCTTCACCATCTCCGCCGCCTTGCGCCAGCCTATTTCCCTTAGCTGCTGTTTCGGAATCTTCGTTAAGTTCTCGTGAATGGCCATTAGGTAGTACGCCTTCCGGCGCGATTCCGGGAATCGATTTTCCAGGAACTGGTCAAACGACTTCAGATTCTCCAGCCTCCAGTATTGCCCCGCTCGAACCTCGCACAAATACTGGCCCAGCTCGACGAAACGCACGTCGCGCTCCTGCTCCTTGGTTTTCTCCCAGAACAGGATCTCATCGATCTTTTCGATGATAAGGAGAGCCCGCTTGCGGTTGAGTTCTGGCGCAACCATAGGTAATCCCTTAATCCACAAGTTCGTCAAGCCAATCAAGGTCGCTCGCTCCCGGCCGCCGGATCAGTCTCGTTTCGATCAGCTTCTGGTTCCCAAGGCAGAGGCCCAGATGTGCGCAGCTCGTGCAGCCGTTTTGCGGAAAGCGGATACCGCTGTGCGAGGCGAATTGCCCGGACTCAAGCTGCTGGATGGTAGTCTCAACGAGGCGGCCAAATTCCTTGCGCTGTTCAACCGAGATGGTGGCCTGCAGGTATTGGATCTCGGGCACCTGCTTCCGGACGAATACGACAAAAGCCACATCGGCGATACCGCTGATCCAGGAATAGCAAATAAGCTGTGGATCAAGCGAGAGGATCCCCTCGGGCTCCTCGGAATACCGGCTGGTCGTGGTTTTCCAGTCGATCAGGCAGGGCTTGCCATCCAGCTCGCCGATCGCGTCGACATAGGAGACGAAATCGTTGCCTCCTCCGAGGTTGCGAATGATCTTGAGCTGCAGGTTTTCCTTTGGGGCGACACGAACCCGGTCCTCCCGGACAAACTTTTCGATCAGATGGGTTCCTTGGTGCAGGAGCCGATCCCAGGATTCACCCTTGCGGTACACAAAGGGAGTGTCACGGAAGGCTTCCCATTCCTTGAACAGCGCCTGGGTGCAGTCCCGTCGTTCGAAGTAAGCGCGCAGTGCGTTCTCAAAGCATCGCCCGAAGACCATGGCGGCCCGGGTGTCCTTTTCGCGCCAGCCATCGAGATAGCGGTAGCGATAGCTGCGAGGGCAGCGCAGATACTGGCTGATCTGGGTGTAGCTGTAAATCATCGCAGTTCCTGTGTGTGGATTACGGTCGCCTCGGCCAGAGACAGCTCAGCCCAGTCCGACTCCGGCGCGAACGCTTCGAGGTTCTGGAAGGTGTGGCCGTTCAGCGTTTTGTATGTGGTCCTGACGACTCCACGAAGGTTGATCAAGGCTTTTTCGTCCATCTGGTCCTGGCTGAGCAATTCCATGTCATAGCCGAAATCCCGCAGGAACCAGTTGAGCTTCCAAAGCGCGCGCTCGGTTGAGTAGAGCCGCCCGGAGAAGGACCGGCGGGCGAAAGAGGCGGGTTCGAGCACGACGAATCGGACTTGGACGAAAGCCTTTTGCGGATGCCAGCGGTAGGAGGCCCATTCGACCCGAGCCAGGAACAAGCCCTCCAAGGGAGCGTCGCCGTTCGGCTGCCGGGAATGAAGACCTGGAATATGGCGTTTCACTGTTTCCCCTCCACAGGGCGCGAAAAGGAGTTGAGCTTGCAGATCAGGCCGTCAATGTCTTCTTTGGCCGAGGACGAGAGGTGGGCGATAAAGGATTCGACGAGATCGCGGCTCGCGTCCTTGATGGTTTCGGTGCCGCAGAAATGGGCGGCATATTCCTTAACGAGGGTTGGATCGAGGTTGTACTGGCGGATCAGGAGGCAGAGTTTATCCCGGAGCCGGCTGGGTCCGCCGTTTGAACCGGTCGAGCCATTCCCGGCATGCGAGCCGTTTGAACCGAGGAAACTGTGAGAACCGTTCGAATTGCTCGAAGAGGATGGCGACTTCGGGGGCAGGGAAGCCCACCCTAGCTCCTCGACGGAGCAGAGGCCGATGCCGTAGGCCTTGCGGAGAGCGCGGTTGACCGCTCGGGTCTCGGCAACGCGCATCTCGGCGCCGCGGACGAGAGGCGATGTATTCGAGGGATCAGCATCTCCATAACCGACGAACCCACGGGAAGATGAACGTTTGTAAACAGTTGCCCTGAACACCCAGCGATCACTCTCTGGATTGGAGAGCTGTTTGAGGAGGGCTGTGTTGATCCCCGTGCAACGACCACGTTGGGCAATGCGAAGTAGGCCGGAATGCGTGACGTACCATTTACCATCCAAAATCTGAAGATCTCCGGCCGCCACGGAAAGTGAATGTGTCCTAGTCAACTCTTTAAGGCCTCGCATGGCAGTTCTGGAAATTTCTCCCCAGGTTTTGCGCGCTAGCAGGGCATTTACTCGAAACGAAACGACTGTCTTCTTCATGGAGTCTGCTCCGTGACACTCTGAAACTCTGTGTGACTGGACATTAATTCGGTGTCTTGACGCGTCGCCCGAAACTATTGCCTTCCTCTGATACATCTTCTTAGGAATTCATTGCTCCCAGTAATTGCATACGATATACAAGAGGTTCTACATACAAAGCTATCGGCAGGACTATACCCGCTCAAGGAATAATATACCACTATAATGGGTAGGCGTCAAGGGAATAACGAGACACCACAAGGGAAAGTTCTAATCGACCTTAAAGGTATAGGCCGACGCATCCGCGAAATCCGTGGATTTGATCTCACCCAAGCAGATTTCGCGCGAATTCTAGGAATCGGACAGACACAGCTGTCAAAGTACGAACTAGGGCAAAGCGCCCCGACCCTCGAAATCCTTTTGAAGCTCAAGACATATAGTCGCAGCACAATAGATTGGATCGTGACAGGGGAAGACGAGAGCAGAAAGCCTTGAAGGGCCGAAGGTTAGCATTAGAATCTCCTTCAAGATCGACCGCGCGACGAAAGCGAAACTTATTGCGCTTGCCAAAGCGGAAGACAGGACGCTTTCGAACTTCATAGAAAAGATCCTCAAAGCCGAGATCCAAAAGCACGAAGCGAAGCCCAAAGTATCCTCACCTCACACTAAATTCCCGAATCCATCGGCACCTGTAAGGGTGGAACAGGTTGATCCTTCAATCGGTCCTCGATGGTAAGTTCCGGACTAGGTCTTTAATTCTTCAGTCCCAAAGCGCAGCCTCCAGAGCGGCAGGATGACAGCGATTGAGAACAAAAAGATTCTTGACCAGCACGAGATGCTTGGGTATGGTAGGCGAAGATAAAGCGAATCCATGGCAGCGACAAAAAGCCCGGTTTCCTCGGATCCGTCGACAGCCAGTGATGGCGGGCCCGGGCGCATCACGTGGGCGTTTGTGCAAACTGGTTGCACAACCCGGTTAGGGAGAATGGGAAGTTGCGGCCATTTGTGCTCCCATGGTGCACAGCGAGAGGACGAAGCGCCAAGCGGTTCCGTCTAGCCGCACCGCAGGGAAAGTGTGCAACCTGGTTGCACTGCCGAAATTCTTTTGACGATTGGGGCGCTGATTTTCCGCGGCCCTGGAGCGCCATCAACGGACGATGGTGGTCTCAGAACGCACCGGAGCTGCGCCTTGCCTCGTGTTTCACTCAAGATTCAGGTTCAGCATCGAGCAACGCTGCAAGG
>Ga0302324_100025222_pt1 | contig 11417 bp, 8 predicted proteins | sample Palsa_T0_1_FD_201949 | JGI IMG/M metagenome (GOLD analysis project Ga0302324, IMG submission 201949) | Peat permafrost microbial communities from Stordalen Mire near Abisko, Sweden - Palsa_T0_1 | ecosystem: Environmental > Terrestrial > Soil > Palsa > Peat permafrost | place: Sweden: Abisko... | reverse complement strand
GAAGCTCTCGAAAAGACGTGAAATTTGCAACGCGCGATCGGCGCGGAATTCCACGCTCTCCCCGCTTCTCTATGGTACACTGCAGGCAACTGCCGACCGGGTCCTTTGACCCGGGGCTGCGAACACTTGAATGAAGGACATCCGCGATGTTGAAGTCGATTCTGGCTGCCTGTGCCGCCGCGGTCGTTTTCCAGATGGCAGGGCCTGCGAACGCCGCCGCGGAGCGGCCGATTTACGCTTTCAAGAACGGCAGTGACGGAGCCCTTCCGATCAGTCAACTGATCGCTATGGGTGGAGTGCTCTACGGCACCACGGAAGCGGGCGGCCCCACCCACTCGGGCACCGTATTCGCGGTCACACCCAAAGGCGTGGAACATGTGGTCTATACCTTCAATGGGGGAAGCGACGGCGAGTTGCCGCGCGCCGGACTGATCGACATCGGCGGATTGCTCTTCGGCACGACGGCTTATGGGGGCGGAACCGGCTGCGGCGGCGCAGGCTGCGGCACGGTATTTTCGGTGACGCCGGATGGTACCGAAAAGATCGTCTATGCCTTCAAGGGCGGCGACGACGGGTATCAGCCAGGTGCCACTCTCCTGCGCGTCGGAAACCGGCTCTACGGAACCACGACGGACGGCGGAGGGACAGGCTGCGGCGGCGCAGGCTGCGGCACGGTTTTCTGGGTCACGCCGAAAGGCAATGAAAAAGTCATCCATGCGTTTGCCGGCGGCAGCGACGGTAACCAACCCGAAAATGCGGGCGTGATCGATGTCGGCGGAACATTCTACGGGACGACCGTATATGGCGGCGGAACGGGCTGCGGCGGCAATGGCTGCGGCACAGTGTATGCCGTGACGGCGACTGGCCAGGAGAACATCGTCTATGCCTTCTCGGGCAATGTCTCCTTTCCCTATGGTGGCTTGATCGATGTCGACGGGGTCCTCTACGGCACGACGGACAGCGGCGCCTTCTATTCCATGACGACCGCAGGTGCGGAAAACACGCTTCACAACTTCGACGGCGGCAGCGACGGCGCCAATCCCTATTCCGGCCTGATCGAAATGGGCGGGACGCTGTACGGCACCACCGATACCGGGGGCGGGAGCGGATGCAACGGCGAAGGCTGCGGCACCGTCTATTCGATCACCACCGCAGGCGCCGAATCCGTCGTCTACGCATTCAAGGGCGGCAACGACGGCATTGGTCCGCAGGCGGCTTTGATCGACGTCAACGGCACGCTTTACGGCACCACGTTGGGCGGCGGCGGTCAGGTCGACTGCTTCGACGGCGGAAGCTGCGGAACGGTTTTCAAAGTGAAGCCGTAACTCTGATTCCCTCCCTCCCTTTGGGAGGGGGGCTAGGGTGAGTGGGTGTTTCCGCCTTTCAATTCGAGAAGAACGGTCGGAATTAATACGGGGACGTCTAATCTATTTCCAAATGCGACCACAACGATGCGTCGCGATTGCTGCAACGAAATGGATTAGACGTCCCCGCATTCCCAGTTCAACCTTGAAGGGCCGGAACTAGCTACGCCGGGGTTTTGCGTGCGTGTTCTGAAACGCCGGAAAACGGATCATCCGTTTCGCAGAAATCCTTGGGTGCTGGCGGCGTGGTGGCCAGATAGGCTTGAAACTCCGGCGAGTAAGCGAGGCGCCGGCGCGCCCACCACGCACTTTGAACGCCATGGCTGTGATAGAACGAGCGCAACATGGTTTCCCAGCCCATCCATTGCGTTTCGTCGAGCGCGCCGCTCTTGTGCTGATACCAGGCGTTCTCCGCCAATTTGAAATAGGAGAACAGGAAGAAATGCGCGAGGATGCGCTGCTCGCGTGTGGCAGTGCTCCAATCTTTCAGTGTCTTCGCGAGCGCTTCGCCGAGCGCGGGTGACCGCATCGCGGGCACATTGATGTCGGCGATCGCCGCGGCCAGCGAATTCACCGCCACGATCTTCTGCGATTTCGTGTTCTGACGAATCTGGAAGCCGACGAACAGGAGCGAGGCCCACACCGCTATCGCTCCGAAGATCTGGCTCAAACTCACCGCTTGCTCAAATGTCATGACGTGCCCAGAATTGGAGGCCTGAAAGAACTGATCCCAGAATAGAAAATGCGTGAAGCGCGCCCGGTTTCCCGCTCGTCAAAACTGGCGCTAGAGTTGGCCGAACGACATATCCGAGGAAAGGACCCATGGACTTTTCGATCCCCAAAGAGATCACCGAAGAAATACGGGGACGTCTAATCCATCTCGTTGCAGCAATCGCGACGCATCGCCGTGGTCGCATTTGGAAATGGATTAGACGTCCCCGCATTCCATTTTTCTTGCCCACAGTGAATTTGCATGGAGTCGCCGGACCCGCAAAAGCAGCATGAGTATTTATCCTCATAGCGGAGGGAATTCCGAGGGCGCGGAAGGCAGGCTATCTCTGGGTGCCGTTTCTTCGCCGGAGTTCTTCGCCGTCCCTTAATTGAACCTTCAGCAGCCGCGGCGATAAATGCGGGTTCCGTCCCGAAGTGCATCGCCATGACTCAAGCGCCCGTCTCCGATACCCGCCCGGCAGAGGGCTGCTTCATCGCCAATGCAAGCGACTTTGCCTGGCTTTTTCCCGGCTCTCAGCGTGCGTTGCGTATCGATGCCGGTGACAGGTGCTACGACCGGCTCGCCGCGTCGGGAACATTCCAGTGACCAATCCCCACAAGGGCCGCAGCCGCGAGGGGTGGATGAGCCCCCGCATCGCGGGCCCGATCCAACGCGAAGACACGGCCGGCCACAATCGCCCGGATCGCGATGCGCCCAGTCTTGCGATCCGGATGGACGAGGCAGCGACTCTTCTTCACGCCATTGTGCCCGCCCGGATGATCCTGATCATCCTGGGTGGGTTTGTGGCCGTCTTGATTCTGCCGCGACAACCCTGCGTGGAGTGGGTTGCCGGCGGCTTGGCCGTGGAGACATGGTCATGGTTCGCGACGCGCGCCCAGGCATCGGGCAAACCCATCGGCCGTTGGGCCAGAGCGAACTTCATCGCCAATTATGTGGCGTTGAATCTGTGTTGGCTGCTGCTGGGCGCTCTGCTTTGGCATGCCGGCACGCCGGAGGGTATGGCAAGCGGCGTGGTCCTTTTCCTGGCGATCGGTTCGATCTTCTCATTGCTGTTCTACGCCGCACCCGTGATGTTTCTGGTGGCGGGCGCCGTACCCGCGATCGGCACAATGACCGTAATCGCGCTGACGGACGGGCACAGTTGGCATCAGTTGCTGCCGATTTGGCTGATGCTGGGCCTGGCAACCATTTTCAATCTCGGTCGCGCCATGGGTACGCCTTCCGCCCAGCAGCAGCAGCACTGGCTAAGCGAGAGCCTGAACAGCTACGAGGTTTTGGCGGAGAACATCACGGACGTCATTACGCGCGTCGATCTCGGGGGCACGTGTGAATACGCCTCGCCGGCCGCGCTGACCGCCCTGGGCTACCGTCCCGATGAGCTGGTCGGAACGAACCTGATCGGGCTGCTCGATCCCGAAAGCACGACCGCGATCGCGGATGTCTTCGCCAAATTGTCGGCCGACATGACGCGGCCCGGAGTTTTGACGACGCGTGCGCGCCATCGGGACGGCCATTGGTTGTGGCTTCAGACGAGCTTGAAAATGATATGCGCCGACGGGACGGCGATAGGCCTCATCGGCGTCAGCCGGGACATCAGCGAGCAGATGGCCGCCGATATTGCCCTTCGCCAGGCGCGCGACGACGTTGCAGCGGCCCGCGACGTCGCGATCGAAGCCAGTCGTGCCAAGACGAATTTCCTCGCCAATATGAGCCACGAGTTGCGGACGCCGCTGAATGCGGTTCTGGGATTCGCCGAACTCCTGTCGATCGACAGCTTCGCCGACAGACGCACGGAATACGCGGAGTTCATTCACGGCTCCGGCATGCATCTGCTCGGCCTCGTAGACGACCTGCTCGATCTGTCGCGCATCGAAGCGGGAAAATTGGAACTCAGGAACGAATCGATTTTCATGGAAGCGCTGATCGACGAGTGCCTGACGACCGTAGACCCAAAGGCGCGCGCAGGCCGGTTGAATCTGATGACCGGGATTGAGCCACGATTGCCAAGGGTGCTCGCCGATCGGCGCGCGCTGAAGCAGATCTTGCTCAATCTTCTCACCAACGCGATCAAGTTCACCGCCGAAGGCGGAGTTGTCGAGACTTTCGCGCGGCTCGATCCCTCCGGAGAATTTTGTTTCGGCGTCAGGGATACGGGTGTCGGCATCGCCGAGAAAGACCAGCAGCGGGTGTTCGAACGTTTCGGACAGTCCCGGCACGACGTTGCGAGCGCCGAAATGGGAACGGGTCTTGGGCTTCCCATCGTCCGGGGGCTTGCGGAAGCGCATGGCGGGAGCGTGACGCTGGAAAGCCGCCTGGCGCATGGAACCTGCGTCACCGTGCGGCTGCCGAGCCAATCCATGCCACGGGCGATCCGGGTCGTCGCTTAGCGCGCTTGGGGGTCATGGCACAGAATTCATCGCCGATCTCGAACGGCGGCTTGGACGGACCGTTGCGCGCCACGCGCCCGGACCAAACCGGCGCGCGTCAGTCGATTACGCGCAAAACTGTTGCGACGTTACGGCAGGCTAACGGGGGTATCGCCGTTGTCACCGTATCTCCCTGGTCGCATGGAGACTGCCAACGCAGCAGTTTCAACAGCTTAGCGCATCCAGGTTGCAATCGACGGCGGATGGATCATGGTCTGCATTCCGGGCCTTTCCATCGATCGATCCGCAATGTCCTCGCTTGACGCCTTTTTCGCCTGGGTCAGCGGCCGTGAACAGATCCTGTCGGGATTGGCGGCGCTGGTCGTCATTGCCGGCGTCTTCCTTTCGCCGCTCGGACATGGCGTGCGCATGCTGGTCGCGCGCCGTGGGCCGGCGCCGGAACACGCCACGAAAATCGAGACACAGAGCGCACCGATCCATCCGGACGTCGTTCTGGACCGCCCTTCACTCGCCGTCCTTCCCTTCGACAACATGTCTGACGACCGCGCACTCGAGTTCGCCGCCGATGGATTGAGCGACGACATCATCGTCGAGATGTCGCGCGATCGCAGACTGTTCGTCGTCGCGCGCAATTCGAGCTTCGCCTACAAGGGCAAATCGCCCAATTTGCGCACCGTGGGGCGCGAACTCGGCGTGCAATTCGTGCTGGAGGGCAGTCTGCGCCGCGTCGGAGAGGCGGTGCGCGTCACCGCGCAGCTGATCGATGCGCGAAGCGGCGCCCATGTTTGGTCCGACACGCTCGACCGCGCCGACGGCGATCTCGTCACGGCGCAGGACCAGTTCGGCCACCACATCGCGACCGCGCTCACTTCGCATTTTATCCGCGACGAATCGCCGGATGCGGCGCGCGCGAAACCGGAATCGCTGCAAGCCTGGGAATTGAGCGCACGTGCAGCCTCCCGCTGGGCGGCAGGTCAGAACAACAAGAGGTCGTATGACGACATGGTCAGCCTGCTCAAGCTGGCGGCCGAGAAATATCCCGACGACCCCGACGTCCTGGCCATGGCCGGCTCCACCGGGGCGTTCGCCTGGCTTTACGATCCGGCTGTGGATTTTGTGGAATCAAGCAAGGCCGCCCGCATCGCCATCGAACGCGCGCTGGCTCTCGCACCCGGCAACCCGGCGTATATTGGCACCCACGGCTCCTTCCTTGTCTGGACGGGAAAGCCCAGGCTGGCCGTGCCGATCCTGCGTCGCGCGATCGGCCAGCTGCCGAACGACGATCAACCGACGCGAATCAATCTCGCCTATGCGCTGCTCTTCAGCGGCTGCTTCAGCGAGGCACTGACGGAACTGGATTCGCTTTCCCGCGCAGGGCTGCCCGACATGTTGCGCGGCGTCTACGACCTTGCGCGCGCCGACATCGAGCTTGCGCTGGACAATTATCCCGAGTCCGAGAGATGCGCGCGCGAAGCGATCGGCGGGGCGGGCGCGAACGCCTGGAGCTGGATCACGCTTGCGCTCGCGCTGGCCGCCCAGGATCGCATCGGCGAAGCCGGGGACGCCCTCGTCCAGTCGCTGCAATACATGCCGGGCTTCACGACCGAATTCTACGAGGGCGCATTGCGCATTCTCTTCGCTGCCGGCGACCCCGAAATCGCCAAACGATCGAAGCTGATCGCACTGGCATCGCCTCCGAAAGAAGCGACGTCTGGATGACGTGTCGGGCCCATGACACTGCTCCGCCTTATTTCTCCCCACCCGCTGTCGTGTCTTTCTTGTCCGCAGGCTTGTCCGGATCATCGTCGCTGAGATTCCAATCCACCTTCACCGTCATCGGCGCGTCGGCCAGCTGGTCGTTGACGATCGCGGGCCGGTAGTGCCACCTGGCCACGCAGTCGATCGCCGCGTCGTCCAGCCGATCCGAGCCGCTGGATTTGGTGACCTTGATGCTGCTCAGCGTGCCGTCGGCCATCACCTGGAAAGCGAGTTCGGTCGTGCCCTCCTGATCGAAGATGCGCGCGATCAGGGGGTAATCTGCCCGGCAATTCTCCGGCCTTGAGAGCGCAGGCGGACGGGAGATGTGCTGCACGACAGGCACGCGCACCACTTGCCTGACCACTTTGACCGAAGCCTCGGTCCGCAACTCCAGTTTCTCATAGAGATCGTAGAAGAACAGGAGTGACGAACCTGTCGCGATGCCGCCCGCAATCAGCACCGCCCAAAGGTGGTGGCGAAAGCGCCCGCTGTAAAACAACCCCGACGAAACGACGAAGACGACAAACTCGATGACGATCACGTCTGCTCCGGTGTATGTAAGATGGACCCTCAATTGTCAGTGTCGGGATGGCCGGGCCAGGCCGCGGACAATCGCTTCCTCGAAAATGTCAGGATTGGTGCGGTTGTTATAGCGGAATTAGAACTCAGTCGCATAGAGGCCAATACTTGGCCGAATCCTCGTAGAAAGTGCCGACAAAGCCGTATCAGACTTGCGCCACGCCGTGGCTCGCGAAGACGTCGAGCAGTCCGCGCGGCGAATCCGCGGCAAAGGCGATTTCGAGGTTCGCAGCGGATTCGGCGGCCTTCTCCCGGGCGCGCGGAAAAATCGCCGCTTCATAATCGGCAAAAGCGCGTTCGATATCATCGGGGTGCGCGACGATGGCGCTGGCGAGATCCGCCCCATCGATCATGGCCAGATTGACCCCTTCGCCGGCGAAGGGCGACATCAGGTGCGCGGCATCGCCTAGAAGCGTCACGCCCTGTGTGCGCGGCCAGTCATGCCCGATGGGCAGCGCACAGATGGGCCGAGGCAGCAGATCGCCGTCGCTCTCGGCCAGCATTTCGCGAAAATCGGCATGCCAATCGGCAAAGTGCTGGTGCAGCATCGCGCGAGAGACCGGCTGCTCGCACCAATCGGCCGGAACCCTGAGTGCGGCGTAGACGCACAATTCGCTGTTGGGTTCGCGGTGCCCGATGATGCCGCGTCCGTCCGACAGCGCGAACATCATTCCCTTGCCGACAAGAGCCGCCGCTCTCGGATATTTAAGATCGGCATCGAGATATCTGAGCTCGACGGCGCTCACGCCCGAATAGATCGGAATCGCGCCCGACACGAGCGGCCGCACCTTCGACCCTGCTCCGTCGGCGCCGATGAGGATGTTCGTCGCAGCGACACTGCCGTCGGCAAACGACAGCTCGAATGCATTATCCACTTTGCGTATTCCTATCACGCGCGCATTCCAGCTAACGAGACCGGGCGGCAGAGACGACAAAAGCAGGTCGCGCAACGCACCCCGTTCGATTTCCGGTCGCGATCCGTTGCCGTCGTCGCTCATGCGCAAAGTGCCGGTCTTGTCCAGAATGCGCAGGGCGTCGCCGTTTTCGAGGACAAGATCGCCGAATGCGTCAAGCAGGCCGGCAGCCTGTAGCGCCACCTGACCCGTATCGCGATGGATATCGAGCATGCCGCCCTGATGGCGGGATTCGGCCGAGATATCTGCATCATAAACGACGGTCTCAACACCGTTCCTGTGGAGAATGCTCGCCAGGGTGAGACCGCCCATTCCGGCGCCGACAATCGCGATCATGATGCCTCAACGAATGAGAAGCTACGCGGAATGCCCGGCCGTCACGCTCCGGCGGCTGTCTTCAGGGGTTGCCCGCGGCGCAGCCATACCGCGCCATAGGCCAGAGCGGCCAGCGCAATTGCGAGCACGCTCCAGATCAGCAGGTCGGCTTCGGACTCGGCGATGAGGGCCACGCAAAACACGGCGCCGCAAAGCCCCAGCGCGCGCGCCACGATCCTGTATTTCGGCGGGAACGCGCCGCTCATGCGCAACAGCGACACGCAGGCGGCAATATAGGCAAACATGATGAACGTCACGGTGAGGTCTGCCGCGATCGTGAACTGCCGCGCGAGCGTCGGGCTCGCCGTGGCAATAAGGGCCGCGCTCATCAAAATGCCCGTGAAGATCAGGTTCGGCATCGAAGCCCGTTGCGTATCGCGCGCAGCCGGCACGTTGCGAATCTGGCCCATCACAGAATCGCTCCCGGCTGTTTCGACCACGAGCAGGATCACGGCGCCCAGCGTACCGGACGCTTTCAGCATCGCGCACAAGGCGACGGCCGCTGCGACCGATGCCCCCAGCATCGGCACGACCGCATCGGCAAACGGCGCGCTGGATTTCGCCAGAACGCTGGCCGGCAATATTCCCATGATCGCCGCACACGCAGAGATGTAGATCGCCGACGCAATCGCGAGCCCGCCGAAGGTTGCGATGGGAACATCGCGCACCGGGTTTCGCACCCGCGTCGCCAGCACGAGCGCGCTTTCGACACCGAGAAACGCCCAATAGGCGATTACGATGGATTTCGGCACGATGTGGGCAAAGCTCTGGCCGCTGACGTTCCAGGATGCGACGAAGATCTGGCCGTGAAAATAGAACCAGCCGCCGATAGCGACGAGGATGACGGGCGCCAAACCGAGAAGCAGAGTCCAGCTTTGAATCCGCGCGACGAAGCGCGGGCCCACGATGTTGGCGCCGATCATGAGCCACACGACGAGCAGGTTCGAGATCATCGTGCCGGGCGGCCTGGCCACTGCCGGCAGAAAGACGCTCAGATATCCCGTCACCGCGAGCGCGACCGCGACGGCGCCGATCCAGCACGCGAACCAGTAAAGGACGGCGGCGACAAATCCGATACCCGGGCCCAATGCCTCGCGAATATAGGAGAAAAGCCCTGCCGCGCCCGGCTTGAAAATTGCCAGGCAGGTGAACACGCCAGCGAGCGTGGACGCGCAGACGACCGCGCCGGCCCAGCCCAGAATGGAAATCGAGCCGATCGTGCCGAGACCTGCCGGCAGCAGATAGATACCGGAGCCGATCATGGTGCTGACGACGACCATCGTCGCCAGAAAAGGACCGAGCTTCTTGTGTGCGACCGTCGAATCCATTGTCTCCCCGAACTTCCCGAACGGCGCATGCCGAAGAAGCCGAGATGGATTGCGCCCTTTCCCGCCCCGGCTTCCGACAACCCTTAAACGAATATGCCCATGCGAGATACCTTTCTGCTTAACCGCTCGCCCGTCATGATTTCGACGGCAAAGGTGGAATGGTGAATCCGCATTTTGCTTCTGTTCGCAATGTTCATGCGGTCGGCGGATGTGCACCGACTTGCCGGGATGTCCGGGCCGTGCCAGTTTGTGCCTGCATTTCGCCTGGGGGGCATTGCGATGGGGAAGATCTGCGCGGCTGCGCTGCTTTGCGTTGCGTGTTGTTTGGCAAACATGTCGAGCGGATACGCGGCGACCGGACTGCCGATCAAACTGTTTCTGTCGACCGACGGTTTGGCGCTGTCGTCCTTCCCGCATCGTTACGCGTTGCGGCAGACCGTTCGCGTCATCCGCACGGAGGGATCCCAGCAAGTCGCATGGACTGCAATATCCAACCAGCCCTGGCTTACGGTGACCGCCAGCGGCGTGACGGGAGGCAAGCTGAAAGTCGAGGCGAGTCCGAAAGAGTTGGCGAAAAACCAGTTCTATCTGGCGCAAGTGACGGTCTCGACCAGCGGCGGCGACTTTACCGATACGGAAACGCTGAATGTGGGATTGTGGGTCGGGTCGAGCGATCCCACCACCGTCACGCTTTCGACAAACGCCCTGACGATCGCAGCCAACCCGGTCGAGCCCTTCGCCTATGTTGCCAATGGCGGCAGCTCGATATCCGAGTACAATGTCTACAGCGGAGCACTCGTCACCACGTTTCAAAACGTTGCGACGAATGTCGGCGCAATGGAAGTCAGCAGCGACGGCAACACGCTGTTCGCGGCGGATATGTCGAACAATAACATCGTTGCCTTGAACGCTTCCACCGGCGCGCAGCTCGGCTCCTATGCATCGGGTTCCACGGTCGATTCCTGGTTCAACATGGCCTATGCGCGCCCCTACGGCCAGCCGGCGATCTACGCCATGGGCGGCTCGATCATCGCGTACCCGTCCGGCAAAGTCCTGGCCGGCGGCATTCCGAACAATTACTACATCGCGGTCACTCCCGACGGCAGGAAGCTGTTTGCCGTCGATATCGGCCTGAGCCCGTCCATTCTTGCCGCTTTTTCATTCCGCGCGAGGAACGGCACGTTCACCCTGGCACCCGTCGCTTCGACAACGATTCAAGTTGCAAACTGCCAGGATTTGGCGGTCTCGCACGACGGCACCCGTGTCTATCCGGCCTGCGGCTCGGCCGGCGAGTTCGACGTGTACAACGACAAGACTCTTGCTCAGGTCCAAACACTGCCCGGCAATGCCTATCCGGCCAATATTGAAGTCGATGTGAACGACGATGCGGTCGGCGGCCTCGACGCCAGCTATCTGCCGGACGACGTGTATGTCTACAATCCGCAGGGATTTCTGGTGGGCGAAGTGCCAACCCTGTCGCCAAACGCGTCCAACACCCAGCAGGCCGCGGCCATGAGGGTTTCCGGCGATGGAACGCGCGTCGTCTCGGTCACATACCCCATTCCCGATTACCCGCAAACGCTGATGCTCCGCAATATGCCGTGAACGCGATTATGGTGACGCGAGAGCTGTGATTCCGTGTGAGTGCGCGGCCTCAACGGCTGGCCATTTGATCCAGAGAATTCTGCCCGACCGGGCATCGTCGGCCATTGGACAAACGATATCTACGATCGCCTTGCGCCAGGTATTCGAGAGGAACTGCATCGCCGCATGCGTCGAAATGATCGCGGGAAGCCTACCCAAAAATTGACGCAATATTTGACGCCAGAAGAAGGGAAGCCTCGGCTCCGAGAGCTGCTGGAGGGGGTCAAGGCACTTATGAAAACGTCAGCTAATTGGGCCGACTTCATGACAAAGCTTGATGCGGTTTATCCCCGCATAGGAGATACGCTCCAACCCCCGTTTTATGGCGGTCCGCA
>Ga0302324_100025220_pt1 | contig 11417 bp, 12 predicted proteins | sample Palsa_T0_1_FD_201949 | JGI IMG/M metagenome (GOLD analysis project Ga0302324, IMG submission 201949) | Peat permafrost microbial communities from Stordalen Mire near Abisko, Sweden - Palsa_T0_1 | ecosystem: Environmental > Terrestrial > Soil > Palsa > Peat permafrost | place: Sweden: Abisko... | reverse complement strand
TCGGAAGAAGGAGTCGGTTTCAGCGGCATAAGGGGGCTGGCCCACCTTTGGTGCGTTCGGCGGTTTTTCGCTGATGCCGCCTGAAAATCAGGCAAGTGTGGGCCACCCGCCCAGATGAGCACTGTTCATCGGATTTGGAGTCGTCAATGAGCAGCGTACGAATCGAACAGAAGAGCTATGAGATGCCCCCGCGCGACGGGTTCGCCGTGACACATTTCATCACTGTAGCCGACATCCTCAGCGTCCCAGCCGACCCCGATAAGGTCGGCAGCTTCCTGAATATCCGCGTTGTCGATATCCAAGCCTGCTATGAATTATGGAAAAGTCGAGGCGCCGAGTTCATCACGGAGCCGAAGCAAAAGTACGGCGAGATTCGCTGCTACATCCGCGATCCTGACGGTTATATTATCGAGGTCGGACAGAGCACCGACCTCACGTAAGGCTAACGCTCGGCCGGGATAGGACGCGGATTTATGCGCTGACGGGTGCGAGAGTCTGTTGTGATATCTAAATTCTCTGGACGAAGGAGGTTTGTATGTCTCAGAAAGCGAGCGCCGTAACGCGCGCTCAGCAAAGCGAAGTCCGGCTTCACCAACCCGGGCAGGAGGTTTTCAAAACCGTCTTGTCCGAAGATGTCGATTGGAAACCGTTCCCGGCGTTCCCACCTTCCGTCCGCCTGGCCGTCGTCGTGGGCCAGCCCTCGGAGCCCGGCCCTTACACAATCAGGGTCAAAGTGCCCCACGGCGAGAAGTTGATGCCTCACAAGCACCCTGAGGACCGAGTCTATACCGTGATTTCCGGCGTCTTTTATATAGGACTGGGTGATGAATTCGACGCGAGTAAGTTGGAAGCCTATCCGCCCGGCGCCGTGATTATTCTCCCTGGCAACACGCCGCATTTCCATTGGGCGAAATCCAGCGAGTACGTCACGCAAGTAACCGCGGTGGGGCCGCTTGGATTGGAATATCTCAGCGCGAAAGACGATCCGCGAAACAGCAACTTGTAGGGGCAGTCTGAGCAGCTTCTTGGTAGGCCTCCAACGATCAACAAAGGAAGGAGGAGTGTTCTCGGGTGCGAGACCAAGAGACACGTGCTGCGCTGGATCGGGATTGGGCGGCCTCCGATGTCAACGATTCTGAAACGGGCGCCGCATCTATCACGAGGACGCCGTCCTGGAATACCCGCAGTCAGGCGAGCGAACGCGCGGTCGACGCAACATACAGAGCCAAACTCGCGAGTCAGCCGAGCAAGAAACGGTTTGTTGTCCGGCGAATCATTGGCCTTTGCGGATCGATTCGTGGCTCCCGCATCGCGCGCTCAATGGGTCGAACGGATGGACACATAATCTTGAGGCGAAGGAGGAGAAGATGGATTGGAAACGGTTGGTCGGGTTTGCGCTGCTTGGTAGCAGTGATTTCGAACAATATGCGATCGTGCTGGTACGCGTTTCGCTCGGGCTATTCTTCGCCATCTCCGGGGCAAACAAATTGTTTGCCGCCGGCGGCATGAAAGCTATTTACAAAACGCTCGTTCAGGCCAAGGTCCCGTTTCCCCACCAGACGGCTTATTTCGTGTCGGGTGTTGAGTTCGTTGGCGGATGCTTGCTGACCCTGGGGCTTCTTTCGAGCCCGGCCTGCGTGGCTTTGTTGATTGATATGGTTGTCGCAGTCCTGACCAACACGCTTTCCACCATGCCTAAAGGACTCTCGCCTCTTAACTGGCTCGACGATTTCCTCTACCTTCCAGAGGTCTTGTACGTGCTCTTTTTTTTCTGGCTGATCTGCTCCGGTCCGGGAAAGTTCAGTGTCGATTGCTGGCTCGCCGGCAAGTTACTGGGGTGATCGAACGATTTTGTCCAACCCAACCGCCCTGCTCGACCAGAAGCTGTGTTTGCAAATGAGCCCGCAAGGCGCCGATTGAACGTCTCGTCGGGATCCGGGTCATTTGTTCGTCGCCGCGAGCTGGCCGATTATTGCCGCGCCTGCCTTGCTGACCACCTCATCCTGCGAATCGGTGCCACCCGAACAACCGATCGCGCCGATAATCTTGCCCTGCTCGATCAGTGGAATGCCGCCCCGAGACGCAATGATTCCGTCGAACGCGAGCAGATAGTTGAGATGCATAAGCTGGATGCCGTCCTCGAAGACCTTTGTTGGGCGCCGGAACATCGCGGCTGCTCGCGCCTTGTGTTCCGCAATCTGAATTGAGGCAAGCATCGCTCCGTCCATTCGTTGGAAGGCAACTAAGTTGCCGCCGGAGTCGGCTACTGCTACGTTCATCTTCCAATCCCGCTTCTTGGCCTCTGCCACGGCCGCGCGAATAACCGCCTGGGCTTCGTCTAGTGATACCGGCAGCCCATAGGGCACATCGAATGGTATTTCGTCTGGGACGGCGTCAAGAGGATTCGACGACGTGAGCCGTGGATCAGTGGCGGTTTCTGTTTTACTGCTCGACATACATTTTCCCTCCTAAGGGTTAGAAGTTAGTTTCAATGACATCATTCGAGTTAGCGTTGCTCATTTGTGCGGGCGAGGCGGCAAGTATCATCTGCGGGCGCAGCGTTGGTGTTCGGGAACCGTGCACTTCCGCGTTATGCACATCGCGGCGATAAGCCTCCGGTTCGGATGGATCAAACGAAAGATCGTACTTGCCCCATATCACCAGAAGCCGTGGTTGGCGCTCCCGCATCCATGCCTGCCATTTCGGATACGATTGCACATTGCTTCGGTAGTCGTAAAACAACTCCGTCTGGATGTCGATCTGACCAGGCTGGCTGAGGAAAGCAAACTCATCGGTCCACAAGTCGGGGTCATAACGCTCGACATTGGGATCGTTACCCAGGTGGCGGGTGCGCGTGGCGGGAAGCGAGAGGAGGTTGGTGCGAAGCGCACTCTCGTTGGCTTTCCGGTCTGCCCAAAACGCTCGTCGAGTTTTCCAATTCGCTCCAAGCCCTTCGTTGTGCGCGACGGCATCCTGAACGATCAACGCCTGGACACGTTCCGGATGCGTCAACGCCATGCGAAAGCCGACAGGTCCGCCGTAGTCCTGCATGTACAGTGTGTAGCGCGGTATCGCGAGCGCCTCAGTGAACCGGGCCATGATCTCGGCATAGCGGTCGAACGTGTACGCGAATTCCTTCGGATTGGGCCAATCGCTGTGGCCGAATCCCGGGTAGTCGGGCGCTATGAGGTGGTAACGATCGGCAAGGCGATCGAACAGCGGCTCGAACATGCGCGACGACGACGGCAGGCCGTGAAGCAAGAGGAGGGTATAGGTGAACCCTGAGGCAGTGTCGCCGCAAGCGCCACATTCGGGTGAAGCGAGAGTCCCTAAAACCATTATACAGGAAGGAAAAAAGGGCTTTCGGGATTTGATGATTGTTTTCATGAAGATACAGCCTGTCACTGGGTTTTTCGGAAAGGTATGACGCGGAGCAACCGGCGAGTTTCACGGTATGATTGCCGGAATAGAGTGACTGCAAACATGGTAGTTAGGGCGGAAAGCCGGACTATTCCGGAAAACGTGTAAGTACAACTGACTCGCGTCCCGGATTGCAGAAGCGCCCACAAGAGGGAATGGATAGCGAAATGACCCGGACATTAGTGATGAGGCGTGCTGCGGGGCACTAAGTCGCGGGGCACTAAGTCGCGGGGCACTAAGTCGCGACGCACATACTGCACATTTGTGCGACGGCTCTCTTGCGTGCCGAGTCGAGATGTGAAGCGCGTCACACGAGCGGGTGACGGCCCTAAGCTAGGGGGAGCTTCGGCGGCGAGACGCCGGTCGGCCTTACCTTGGGAGCGGCTGATTGCTGGCGCATAGGTTGTTTACGACATAGATTTTCAGCGGGAACTCCTCATCTCCCATAACGCGGACTTCACAGGAGTGATGGCCGAACGACGTCTAATAGGTGACCATTCTACGAGTGGCCGACGATCCACTCAAACTGAGGCTGAGCAACTTCGTTGGTTCGGGCGTTTTGCGACCATTTTGGCGATTACTACATGACGCAAGCCGACTTGTTGTTCCTAATCACCTAAACGCGGCCATTGTCCGAGTGGGCGACAACACACACGCAGCGGTTCGTAACATCGGCGACACCTTGCCCCTCTTCACGAACGTGAAGTTCACGAGACAAGCTACAAGTGCCTATAAACTAGCTCGGCTGATACAGCTACGAGTACTAATTGCAGAGTAGGCAGGGCAATCAGAGGGAGTCGCCAGAATCGGAGGATGCGAATCCGCTGCCGGCCTTCAGTCCGTAAGGAGCTGGCGAAGATCACGTTCAGCAAGGTTGCGATGTGCAGCGTGGCCATACCTGCGGCTGCCGCCAAGACGTACCCTAAAACCGTAATGGTTGCACCCAGAACCGATCGCGAGTACGGTGCGAATAAATAGCTGAGGCACAGAGTTCGGATCGTGAGTAGTGCCAAAGGTGGAAAGAGTATTGAGAGTCCGGTGATGACCTGCAGGGCCAACAGTTCGCGCTGCTCCTGCCGGTCGAGCACCTCGTCCGCGATCTCACGGCGGTAGATCTCGTAGTCCCGGTTGGGACAGGCTCGCAACAAGGCGATCAGCTTGTTCCACAGTCTGGGATCGGAAAAGTAGTTCCAGTGCGGCCCATCACCTAGGCCACACTCAATATATCCCATCTCCGATACCGCACCCAGGCTTCGGCCGATAATGTCCGAATCGCGGTATGCGTGCAGCCAGCACTCCAGCGTGCCGGCTTCCCGATATCGCGCCATAAAGGCCGCCGGACAGTCCACCACTCCCGGAAACACTCTCGCCATGAGCTTCAAGGGCGAACCGAGGGTCACCAATAGAATGGGCTTACGGCAGGAGGCTCCGTCGATCGCTTTCGTGACCGCGACACTGCCCAGACTGTGTCCAACCAGCATCACGCGGCCGTCGCTTTGCTCGTCTTCAATTTTCGCCAGAATCTGGCGAATTACTCCCAACAGCCTCTCACGATGATAACGGTCGGTTACAAACGCGGCTACGTCCGCAATCAGATCGAAGATACGCGTGGCGATCGCCAATAGAAAGCTCACGGCAGCGGCGATGAATATCGCGATCCCAACGTGCTCCCAGCTATCGCACCATTTTTCCATGTCCTCCAGCGTCCAGTATCCGAACTGCGTCTTGAACAAGACCAGTTCGCGGAGCGTGGAATGGTAGTTGCTTAAGACCCAAAACCACACACTCGGATGAAAACGCAGGACGCCGATTGCCATCACCGCCAAGGGAACAGACACGGCAGCCGCGCACCAGACTGCCAGGGCAAACAAAACCATCGCACAGACGACTGCTGTTGCCGCGCGCCATAGGAACGGACGGGCCTGGAACGGAGTCTCAGCGATATGCTTCACCACGGACCAGGCATGGCTCTTGACTATGGGTATTACGTATTTCAAGACCCGCCAGCCAATCTGGAAGAGAAAGATCCCGGTGTGCGCGGGGGCTATCGGCCGAATCTCAGAATCGATCTTGCCACTCAGAATCGCACGGCTCAGGCGGTCCCGCAGGCCGGACCAGACAACCGCGATTACCAGGTGCTGTTGCGTTCCGGCCGTTATCCGAAGTGCGGATAAGGACACTCCCGGCGCCCCCGGTGACACCAGGGCTTGAACGTCCAGATTCTGTGTTTGAATCCCATCGCCAGCGGGTGTGGGCAGGGTTGAGCGAAACCCCTGTTCGGCGGCCTTCAGGATGTCTACCGTGCTGTGGTCGCCTACGCCATGAACCACGACTGCAACCGTTGACGCCCGACGAAGGTCATCCCTGCTAAGTGTTTCGCTCATGGTTCAGGCCCGCCCACCGGGCACAACGCGTTCGTCAGGCGGCCGAAGTCTCCCGACGGATGCATATCCTGAATCTCCGCCATTAGGCCGCCGTCTTTGAAAGGCGGCCGTATGAACAAAAGCGGATATCGCCCCACTTTGAGTCGTTGTAAGGCCGCAAACTGGTGAATACACCGGTTCGCAAGCGACGCAGAATCGTGGATGAGCTGCGTCCAGGCAGGGCCGGTGTCGGTCTCGAAAATTGGCCAGAAGTACCGGGACTGGCAGCCTGGGTCGCGGCCAAGCGTGGTCAAAACCGTCGCGAGCGCAGTGCCTGAGGCCGTCAGCTCTGAACTCAGAGTAATACCATTCGCCCACAAATTCCGTGGCACGTCTACACTGCTCGGAATTGGGCCACGGCCGAGGCCCTTCCATGTGCGCTCCGCATAGGAAGCTCCGTCGAAAACGGCAACGAATTCAGTGTAGGAACGAAACGAACGCAGAAACCGCGCGCGGGTGTGCAATACCTCCTCGATACGGAAGAAACAAGTCCGTCCAATCCCGTTGACCCGGATCTCCGTGATGCGATCTTCTGACGGCAGTTCCGGCAACGGAACCGAGAACTCGCGACCATCGGAATCCCACTTCGCGAGGTACCCTGGCAGTTTCTGCGAGTCCAGTTCATCGGCTACGGCGGAAGACCATCCAAAGAAATACGATTCGGAATGGCTACGTTCGTGAAGTCCCAGGCTTTGCGTGGAGGGAGCAGGCTTGATCAAGTGGTTGGGAATTGGTCGATCGGCGCTCAAACCCAAGATTGACGGCTGGTTGCGAAGGTAGGCGCCTCGATGGTACCCAGTTTCGCGTTGATTTGGGTCCGGCTCCTCCAATAAAACCGCAGGCACAAGCAGGCGCTTCGCCTCGTACGCCAGCACCTCTTCACTTGCCCTAACTTCCGCAAGTCGGGCTGCAAGCCGGGCACGAGAATACCGAGGGCGTTGCTGCTGAGCCACCAAATAGACCCACGTCATCCCGGAGACCACCACCAGCATCCACGCAACGCGTCCGCACATTACGGGAGTCTAGCATGAACCTAGCCAAAGGCCGGGGCTTGTCTCATCATAGTCAAGCCGAATATTCAAAGACGCCATGACTTCTCGAAAGCGAGCCAACGATCGGAGGCACGTTGGAATTCGCCATCTTATGGGAGTTGTCCTGCTGACGTTTCGTCGGCCTATAGGCGGATCACGCGCCACTCGTACATTGACCCAGCGCCGAGTACGAATGCAGGGCGATAGTGGATTCCTCCAGTGAGCCGCCGCTCGCGTCGTTTGCAAAAGCACGAGACCGCTCGAAGAAGCTCACGGCGCTCTTCTGCGAATCCGCCCTCCGCAACCGGCCCGTACGGGAGTAGGTCCGGAGTTGCACGAATCGAAGCTCTGGCGGCGAAGGTTTTCATGAGTGGACCTGTTCTCGCCCGCCCTTCGATGGCACGTCAACACACCGGAATGTGCGTAACGCGTCTAATGCGCGGCCAGCAGCTTCTTCCCCCAGATCAGCAATTTCTAGAATGCCGGCATGAGACCCTTCCCGAGCTTCGTCAGATCGTGCCGGGCCATGCGGCCTCGTCCCAGAGTCTCGCGCCAGCAAGCCAGCATTGGTGAGATCCCGCAAATTGCGCGTGAGTTCTTTCTGGCTGATCGCCATTACGATCTCGAGCAGTTGGTTGTACCGTTGTGGACCATTGAGCGGCAGCGACCGCAGGATAAGCAGCTTCCATTTGCCGCCGATAATCTGGATGGCTTCTTCGACTGGGCACTGTATGACGCCATTGGCCATTCGATTATGTTATTCCGTTGCGAGGCGCCGGCGCCGCGGCGAAGGCTCCTGAGATCCGCGCGTTAGAATGAGCTTGATGCCTGAAGAGTTTTATCGAATTCAAAAGTTGCCGCCCTATGTGTTCGCGGTGATCAACGAGATGTGCGCGAAAGCGCGGGCGCAACAGATGGATGTCATCGATCTCGGAATGGGGAATCCGGACGGCGCCACGCCGCGCCCCGTGGTGAAGAAGCTCATCGAAGAGGCGCGGCATGCGCGCAATCACCGCTATTCGCAATCGAAAGGCATCGCGATTCTGCGGCAGGAAATTGTTAACCGGTATCGCGCCAATTACGGCGTCGAGCTGGACCCGGAAAGCGAAGCCATTGTCACCATCGGCGCCAAGGAAGCGCTGGCGCACCTGCTGCTGGCTGTGCTCGCTCCTGGCGACGCGGTGGTGTCGCCCAATCCCGCCTATCCCATCCATCAGTTCGGCGTAGTGCTTGCGGAAGGCCATGCGTGCATGCTGCCTATGCCGGATGCGGCGACGTTTCTGAACGGCTTGGAGGATCTCTATCGCACTTCGTCGCGGAAGCCGAAGATGATTCTGATCTCGTTTCCGCACAACCCCACCACCATCTGCGTGGACCTGAATTATCTGGGTGAAATCGTACGCCTTGCCAGCTTCCACGGAACCATGGTGATCCACGATTTCGCCTATGCCGACCTTGGGTTCGACGGCTACAAGCCGCCCAGCATTCTGCAGGTGGAGGGCGCCAAGGAAGTGGCGGTCGAGATTTTTTCCATGTCGAAGAGCTACAACATGGCAGGCTGGCGGGTCGGGTTCTGCCTGGGCAATCCGCGCCTGGTCGCCGCGCTGACGCGCATCAAAAGCTACCTCGATTACGGAGTGTTTCAGCCGATCCAGATTGCCGCCGCAACCGGGCTGCATGAATGCGAAGAGGACACGCGAAAAATCTGCGCGATATATGAAAAGCGCCGCGATGCCCTGGTGAAGGGCCTGAACGGCGCCGGATGGCCGGTGGAGAAGCCGCGAGGGTCGATGTTCCTCTGGGCGGCGATACCGGAGAAACATCGCGCGCAGGGGTCGCTGGAATTCGCTGTGAAACTGCTGGAGAAAACGCATGTTGCGGTGTCGCCGGGCATCGGTTTCGGCCCCATGGGCGAAGGGTTCGTGCGCTTCTCTCTGCTGGGAACTGAAAAACGGCTACGGGAAGCGGCGGCCCGGATCGGCGACTTTCTGGTCTAGCTTTAACTAAGTACACCATTTCATAAATACGGCCGCGTATTTCGAGAAGACCGCTCCCTCACGGTCGCGGCTCCGATCAGAGCCGCGCGCGTCAGCAAGCGGTGTTTTGATACGTTGGCGTATTTATGAAACGGTGTACTAAGCTAGCGGCGCGGGCTCACGGCCTGTGAAGACGATCCGAACAGCAGATTTGGAACAAATTCCCGAGCGCTCGGCGCGGCTCGGGACGCCGCAGGCCATGGGCCCGCGCTACTGAATCTGATAGGGTACGGAGATTTCTACGTTCTTCGGTGGGAAACAGGTGGTGCTGTTGCAGGCTTGATATCTCAGTTTACCCGCTGCTACGCCCGGGCCCGCGGGCGCGCTCGCGCTTACCTTGAAGCTGGCGATCAGATCGAAGCTCCCGGTGTAGACGGTAAGTGTATCGTCGCCTACCTTCTCTTTGGTTGCCTTCGGGTACGTCACTTTGCCCGCTTCCAGTGCGCCCGTCGCACTCCAGGTGACACTCAGGGGAATCAAATATTCGGCCGCGGCAGGGTTGCTGTTCACGTGGAAGCCCGGATCTACGGTTACCGGAATCTTAGTTTGCACCGATGCGTTGCGCGCGCCCGAAATCTTGGCAGGCGAACCCACCGATAAGTGTCCGCTACCTTGCGCCGCGAGATAGGGAAGCCCGGTCAATAACAATGCCAGCGGGAGCATGCAAGAGCTCTTCAACGCCATCTTCGAAAACCTTTCTGCTCGCGAGCCCAATATGGATCGCGGCGATCTTGCCTTGGCGGTCGATCAGAAATGTGCTGGGCAGCGAATCGACGCCGCCGTACATTTGCGTAGTCTCGTCATTACCGATGACTACACGGTAATTCATGCCCACGCTCTTCATGAAGGGCTTCACCACTTCCCAGCCCTCGTCGTCCATGGAGACGCCGAGAACCTCGAAGCCCCGGTCTTTGTTCTTCCTTTGCAGGTCGATAAACCACGGAATCTCGAGGCGGCAGGGGTCGCACCAGGTCGCCCAAAAATCGAGCAGCACCACCTTGCCGCGATATTCCGAAAGGTGCACGGTCTTGCCGTCGGCATCCTTCAGCGTGAAATCGGGAGCGTCACGGCGCTGACTGTTCGGTTTCAAGGAAGCAGCCTTCACTGTGGTGGGCGCCCGCGAGCAACCCACAAACAAGCAGCCCGCCAGGACGGCGGTGGCGAAAACGGTAAACAGGCGCATAAGGGACATCGACGATTCCTGATCCATTATATCGGCAATTGGCCGCCGCCCAACGTTCGGGCGAACCATTGGCTGCGAGTTTTCCGGCAACGCGTTGCCAATGTAAACTCGTCGTGCCGCTCGACGCCGGAATATAGCCATGCGGCGGTATCGCAAAAGCTCTCGCAGCAGTATTCCCGCCAGCGCCGCGTGCGGTTGCGCCGGTCGGCCACCGTCAGTTTTGCTTTACGCAATTCGGCCGACCAGCCCAGCTCACCGCTTACGCCGCTTTCGAGCTCGCTGGCCAGCAGGTACTCGAATGAGATTCTCGCCGCATTGCCGGCCCGCAGCCAGACGAAATGAAACACCTCGTGGACGAATATGCGCGGGAATTCGGCTGGCTCGCAATCGAAGAGAATGCGCCGGTCGCGAAGCATCGTTCCGGCATGCGACGCGCCATAGCGGTCACGGAGGCCCGGCGCGCGGCCGATGCGAATGGGCGCTCCGGCGAGGGGCGGCAACCGGCGTAACAACCTTACCACCCCGGGCGCCAGCGAAGGGTGTTCCGTCACGAAGGGACCGGATTTTTTCATGCGCCGCCTGTGGGGTGGGCCCATGGCCTGCCGAAGATCCGCGCCCGAAAGCCGAGCGCTCGGAGCGGCTCGGGACACGCTGGCCATGGGCCCGCCCCACGGGCAAGCTAAAGCATACCCCACCTTTGGGCATTCTGATCGGTATTGAAATGGAGAATTTACAGTACTTCACGGGCTTCGGCGTGATGGCGCACGTCGATGCCTTTCACCAGGAACAGCACGTCCTCCGCGATGTTGGTGGCGTGGTCGGCGACGCGCTCCAGGTTCTGGGCGATGAACAGCAGGTTGATGGCGCGCTGGATAGTAGTGCGCTCCTCTTGCATGAAACGGATCAACTCGCTGTAAACGGCATCGCGCAGATTGTCCACCTCGTCGTCGGCCAGCAGGACTTCGCGCGCCATCTCGGCGTCGCCGCGCGCAAAGGCGTCGAGAGCGCGGTGCACCATGCTCTCGGCCAACTCGGCGATCTTCGGAATATCCACCAGCGGCCGCAGCGTCGGCTCCTGCATCAGAGAGAGCGCACGCTCGGTGATGTTCACCGCCAGGTCGCCCATGCGCTCCAGGTCGGCGTTCATCTTGATCACGGCGGTGATGAACCGCAGGTCGCGCGCCATGGGCTGGAACAGCGCGAGCATGCGGGTGGCCAAGTCGTCAATCTCCATTTCCTTCTGATTGACCTGGGCCTCCTTCCACATCACTTCCTTGGCGCGCTCTTCGTCGCGCTCCACCAGCGCATAAATACTGTTGTGGAT
>Ga0302324_100025219_pt1 | contig 11417 bp, 10 predicted proteins | sample Palsa_T0_1_FD_201949 | JGI IMG/M metagenome (GOLD analysis project Ga0302324, IMG submission 201949) | Peat permafrost microbial communities from Stordalen Mire near Abisko, Sweden - Palsa_T0_1 | ecosystem: Environmental > Terrestrial > Soil > Palsa > Peat permafrost | place: Sweden: Abisko... | reverse complement strand
GCAGGTCGTCGAGGAATTGCGGCGAGAATCGCATGGTGATTCGCCACGATAGCGCGGAAGGCCGCTGGATTTACGGCGGCATAGCGGCCCAACGCCCACGGCGCGAGCCGTGGCGATGCTTGTCCCGGTTATCCACAGGCGCCGATCAGGCCCGGGGGGCCAAGGAGACACCTTGACGTGGCTGCCGCATATCTGTATATACATATCGTCTATACATATCTTAACATTATTTTGAACATGGAGATTTGAATGACCCTCAACCGACTCACCGCACAGCGGCGAAAGCATAGTAGGAGCGCTACCCCGTGGACGCAGAAGGCTTTGAATGGGACGACGAGAAGCGCCAGAGAAACATTAGAGAGCACGGTATCGACTTCGAGGAAGCCGCCGAGATTTTCTATCGGCCGTATTTGAGCCATCGTTCCGACCGCAAACAGGAGGTGCGTTGGCTCGCGGTAGGTGAATCGCAAGGCCGTGTCATCGCAGTGGCTTTCACGCGACGAAGCGGTCGAATTCGTATCATCTCAGCACGCCGCGCTCGGAAAAATGAAGCACGAAAATACTATAGTAAGACGATGGGGAGATCGAAGAAAGGGCAAGACTAATTGGGCTGCCATTGACGCGTTGACGGATAAGGAGATCGTAGAAGCCATCCGCAACGACCCGGATGCGGTTCCGCTCGATGTGGATTGGTCGAAAGCCGTTCTTGTCATTCCGCCGAAGAAAAAAGCGATCTCGATCCGCGTCGACGATGATGTGCTCGACTACTTCAAGAAGGAAGGCGCGGGCTACCAGCGCCGCATCAACGCGGTGCTGCGCTTCTATATGCAGCAAAAACGCAAGAAGCGAGCCTAAGGCGACCGGCCATTCCGTCATTGCGAGGAGCGAAAGCGACGAAACAATCCAGATCCCTCGCTTTGCGATTGGATTGCTTCGCCAGCGCTCGCAATGGCGGTTTCACCGCCGTGCCTCAGCCGGGCAAGAGCTTTATCACCGACGCGCTGACATTGCCGCCGTCACTTCGCGTCGTGGAAGATGATGCCGACGGTGTGGCGGCGTCCGGAGCGGACGCGGCTGACGCCGTGCCGCAAATTGACCCGGTAGTCACCCTTTGTGCCTCTCACGGGTCGATAATGGACCGCAAAAATCACCCCGTCACCCTGGCGTAGCGGCACGACCTCGGCGCGAGACTGCATGCGCGGCCGCTGCTCGGTGATGACGAATTCGCCGCCGGTGAAATCGCGCCCCGGCTCCGAGAGCAGGATGGTGACTTGCAGCGGAAAAACTAAGTCGCCGTAAAGATCCTGATGCAGGCAATTATAATCGTCTGGACCGTATTGCAGCAGCAGGGGCGTCGGGCGCGATTGGCCGGCCTGGTGGCATCGCGCGAGAAACGCGGCATGCGTCGCCGGGAAGCGCGTTTCGACGCCTAAGCGCGTATTCCAATCGTTGGCGATCGCGGCGAGCGGAGGGTAAAGCGTCGAACGCAGGCTCGCGATCGGTTCGGGCAGCGGATAGGAGAAGTATTTGTATTCACCTCTGCCAAAACCGTGCCGGCTCATGACGATGCGGCTGCGAAAGCCATGGTCGCCGGCATAGCGCGCGGCAAGGCGCTCACAGTCGCGCGGCGTCAAGAGTTTTTGCAGAACCGCGCTGCCATGCGCGTTCAAGTCGGAACTGACCTGATCCCAGCCGGCTTGCACGCTGGATTCTTGCACGCCGGATTCTAATGTCTGTTCCCCGACGAGATGAAGCTGCGGCTTGGTTGTCATGCACGCCTTCCCGAAATCGCGTTGCAAGGATGGTGACGCTTGTTGGGGCGTCGCGACACCCGATTTCTGCCGATTTTTGCTCAGAAGCGCGCGGCGCCGCACGCCAGAGTCAGCCGGCGAGCAGCTTCTTCACCAGCGCGCTGGCCTTGGAGAAATCCATGCGCCCGGCATAACGGTCTTTGAGCGCCGTCATGGTACGGCCCATGTCCTTTAGCGTCGCGGCCTCGAGCTCCTTGATGAGTTCAGAGATCGCGTGGCCCGCTTCCAGGTCGGAGAGCTGCTGTGGCAGATAAGCGGCAATGATCTCGATCTCCTCGCGCTCCTGCGCCGCGAGGTCGGTGCGGCCGGCCTTCTCGTAGATGTCGAGCGATTCCTGACGCTGCTTGATCATCTTGCCCATGACGTCGAGAATTTCGGCGTCGGTCAACGTGACGCGTTCGGCTGCGCTGGTTTCGCGCTTCAATATCTCGGCATTGATCAGGCGCAGCGTCGAAACCCGGCGCTTGTCACCGGCCTTCATCGCCTCCTTGAGGGCATTGTTGATCTCGTCGCGCAACACGGCTATGGCCACCCGCACATCGCCCGCCGGAAAGTGGCGGGCACGCAACATGATCTAAGACTTTGCCCATGCCGACACAACCGCGACCGACGCGTCCATCTTGGGACGATCCCGAACCGACAGCGCTGTTGGTGCTGGCCGACGGCACCGTGCTGGAAGGTTTTGGCTTCGGGGCCACCGGCCTCGCCGTCGGTGAAGTCTGTTTCAATACCGCCATGACCGGCTACGAGGAAATTCTCACCGACCCCTCTTATGCTGGCCAGATCATCACCTTCACCTTTCCTCACATCGGCAATGTCGGCACCAACGAAGACGACATTGAAACCGTCAACCTCGCGGCCACGCCGGGCGCGCGCGGCGCCATTCTGCATTCGGCGATCACCGCGCCGTCGAATTACCGCGCGACGCGCGGCCTCGACCAGTGGCTGAAAAGCCGCGGCGTCATTGGTCTTGGCGGCATCGATACCCGCGCGCTCACAGGATTGATCCGCGAACGCGGCATGCCGAACGCAGTGATCGCGCACGAGCCGTCCGGCCGTTTCGACATCGACGCGCTCAAGGCCGAAGCCAAAGCCTGGCCGGGCCTGGTCGGCATGGACCTCGTGCCGATGGTGACGACCGGGCAGCGCTTCACTTGGCAGGAGACGCCCTGGCAATGGGACGGCGGCTACGGCGAATTGCGCGACGCCGAATTCCACGTGGTCGCCATCGACTATGGCATCAAGCGCAATATCCTGCGTCAGCTCGCCGGCAATAACTGCAAAGTCACCGTGGTGCCGGCGCAAACTTCCGCGGCCGACATCCTCTCGCTCAAGCCCGACGGGGTTTTTCTTTCCAACGGACCTGGCGATCCGGCGGCGACTGGTGCGTATGCAGTGCCGGTCATCCGCACGCTAATGGAGCAAAAACCGGTTTTCGGCATCTGCCTCGGCCACCAAATGCTGGCGCTCGCTACCGGCGCCCGCACTATGAAAATGCACCAAGGCCATCACGGCGCCAACCATCCGGTCAAAGACCTTGCGACCGGGAAGGTCGAGATCACGTCAATGAATCACGGCTTTGCCGTCGACCGTGCGAGCCTGCCGGACAGTGTCGTCGAAACCCACGTCTCGCTGTTCGACGGCTCGAATTGCGGGCTTGCTTTGAAGGAGCGGCCGGCATTTTCGGTGCAATATCATCCCGAAGCGTCGCCCGGACCGCAGGACTCGCATGGCTTGTTCAAGCGCTTCATCGGCATGATGCGCGACGCGAAGCGCGGTTAAGCTCGTGCTCCAAATGAAATGGTCGCCCGCGATGGATCTCGCAGGCGACCTCAAGATGTTTGCTCCACGATGGTTTGCATGATGTTTTTTTGGGACGCTCGTTGCCGTCCTTAATTTTTCAGGTTCGCTTCCGGAGCCGCCTGCCCGTTCGCGGCCAGAAATTCCTGATACGTACGGCCCGCATAGTTCTGGGAGGTCGGGGCAGCAGCGACGGCCGGTTGTGCTTCGGTCGCGTCCGAGGACTTGTCGGCGGGCGGGACCGGTTTCTCCGTGTCGGCACTGCCATCCACGCGGGCGCTGGCCGCTTCCTTGGTGCAAACGTCGGCGAACACCACGAGGCCGTCCTGCGTGTAGGTCTTGGTCAGGCAGGTGCACGGCCCGGAAACCGGAGTGGCCGGCACGTCATCGACGGCTTCGTCAATCGTGATCCAGCGGCCAAAGCGGAACACCAGGTGTCCATGAGGATGATAGGTCCAGTTGTGGCCAGGATGGCCGGGCCAACGCGGAAAGCGCGGATTGCCGGTGTGGCCGGGATTGAGAATTGGGGTCAGCGTCCGTCCGCTGCTGGCGATGTGGCCGCCGCGGAAACCGCCGCTGGCGACGCGGCCGCCGCGGAAACCGCCGCTGGCGACGCGGCCGCCGCCGAAACCGCCGCCAAATCCCCTGGCGTCTGCAGTGCTGGAGCCGAGGCTCGCCGCAGCGATCGTGGCCGCAGTTGCGAGAGCTAAGGTGAGGGTGAGTTTGCGTGACATGGTCGTTCTCCGAGGGTTGGGGTTAAGTCGAATTTCCGTTCCAGTACCCATTGGTCGGAGCAGCCGGGAAAAGGTTCAGACCTACTGAAAAAAATTTGCGCGGCATCTCGCGCGCTGTAGGCGGCTACGCCGTCTCACACGGGCAGACGGCCGGTTTTTGCCGCCGCATCAGCGACTTACCGATGCTGCCCTCGCGAGGAAGTGGCCTTGCCGCCTCCGACTTGCCGGGCGCGGGCCGAACGGGGAAACTAGTGGTCCGCTAGCAACTATAAGTTCCAGTGGAGCTTTGGATTTGACATTGGCTTCGCGAGTTTGCGGCTGACCGGGTAGCCAATGTCAAATCCGCTCCACTGGGTTGCCGCCTAGCTGCAAAAAGACCGCGCAAATTTTTCTCGATTGCGATTGAACCCGCGCGCCCGCGCCCGCGACTAAAGTAACGAGCCGACGGCTGCCGATGCAGACGACTTCGGACGAGAACCTGATCGGACGAATCGGCGGCGGCGATCGGCTCGCGATGCAAGTGCTGTACGCGCGTCACCATGTGCGGGTGTATCGCTTCATGCTGCGCCTGGTGCGCAACGAGGCGACGGCGGAAGATTTGTTGAGCGATGTCTTCCTCGACGTCTGGCGGCAAGCCGGAAAGTTCGAGGGGCGGTCCGCGGTCTCGACGTGGCTCCTGAGCATCGCCCGCTTCAAGGCGCTGTCGGTGCTACGGCAGCGCGGCGAGGAGCAACTGGACGACGAGCAGGCCGGCGCGATCGAGGATCAGGCAGACGATCCGGAGATCGCAATGGCAAAGAAGGACAAGGGTGAAGCGTTGCGGCAATGCCTGACCAAATTATCGGCCGAGCATCGAGAGGTCATCGATCTCGTCTACTACCACGAGAAATCGGTGGATGAGGTGGCGGCGATCGTCGGTGTGCCGGAGGCAACAGTGAAGACGCGCATGTTCTATGCGCGGAAGAAATTATCCGAGCTCCTGAAGGAGCGTGGAATCGATCGAGGCTGGCCATGACGACGGCGAACGAGAGCGGGCGCGGCGATATCGAAGACCTGCTGCCTTGGCACGCGGCAGGAACGCTGAGCCCACGCGACACGCAGCGCGTCGAGACCGCGCTCGCCGCAGACCCCGAACTCGCCCGTCGCTATGAGCTGGTGCGCGAGGAATTGGCGCAAACTATCCATCTTAATGAAAGCCTCGGCGCACCATCGGCGCGCGCCGTAGAGGCGCTGTTTGCCAAAATCGACGCAGAGCCGGCGCGTGCCCCGGCGATCTCGGGGAATCTCGGGGCGCGCATCCGCGACTTTTTCGCCGCTCTTTCCCCGCGCACGGTCGCCTGGTCGGCTGCCGCAGCAGCGCTCGCTATTGTATTGCAGGCCGGCGTGATCGGCGTCGTCCTAGTGAATGAGAACAACGAGCGTGGTTATGAGACCGCTTCGGCGCCCTCGACCATCTCCGGCGACGGAACATACGCCTTGATCCGCTTTCAGCCGCAAGTGAGCGCCGCCGACATCACCCGCTTTCTCGACACCAATAAGTTCAGCATCGCGGCAGGTCCGTTGGCCGGCGGATTGTTCCGTGTGCGCATCGCACCGACCAGGCTCGCAAAGACAGACCGCGATCGTCTCATCACAACGGTGCAAACGGATCAGGTCGTGAGTTTCATTGCCGCTACACAGTGATCGACCCAGGGGGTTGGCATGCGAATAAAAGCAAGACTGCCGCGGCTGCTCTCGGCCGTTATCTTCTGTGGTGTGCTGGTGTTCGCCGCATCCTTGGGTGAATCGAATCACGCAGATGCATTCGGCATGGGCGGTTTCGCCCGCATGGGCGGCTTCCGCGGGCCCCCGGCCAATGGCGCCATGCCCGGGGCGCCGCGCCAGAATCCCGGCCGTGTTGTCGGCGGCGGCCGGCCGCCCGGTGGAAACAGCAACGGCTCGAAAGGCCCCCGGCATCCGATCGTGGGCACCGGCGGGCCCTCCGCGCTGGGGCCGCCGCTTGCCGCGCGGTTGCCGATTGCGGGCGGCGGCGCTAGCGGCAGCGGTGTGCCGCCGCCGGGCGAACGACGCTTTGTTGCCGACGAAATCGTCACCGAAATTTCGGCGAGCGCTACGCCGCAGGCGCTCGAGTCGATGGCGCGCCGCTATAACTTGACGCGCCTTGAATCGATCAATCTTCCGCTCATTGGCGGCACGGTTTATCGCTGGCGCGTCGGCGGCCGCCGTTCGGTAGCTGACATTGTCGGCGCGATCGAAGACCAGCACGCGGTCGTCGCCAGCGCGCAGCCGAACTACGTTTTTAGATTGCAGGAAGACGCTGCCCAGGATTCGCCGCGCACCGGCGATGTCAGCGCCCAATACGTTCTCGACAAGCTGCAAATCGACCAGGCACATCGGCTCGCGACCGGGAAAAACGTCCCTATCGCCGTGATCGATTCCGAAATCGACACCAAACATCCCGATCTGGACGGAACGGTGATGAAACGCTTCGACGCGCTCGGCGGCGAACAAAAGCCGCACCAGCACGGGACCGCTATGGCAGGCGCCATCGCTGCGCACGGAAAACTTGTCGGCGTCGCGCTCGGGCCGCAGCTCTTGGCCGCGCGGGCCTTCGACGACACGTCCGGCGAGGCCAAGGGCACATCGTTTGCCATTTATAAGAGTTTGCAATGGGCGGCGGACAATTCGGCACGCGTCGTGAATATGAGCTTCGCCGGACCAATAGACCCGCTGCTGCATCGGATGCTGGCTGCAGCTTACGGCAAAGGCATGGTGCTGATCGCGGCTGCCGGCAATGCCGGACCGAATTCCGCCCCGCTCTATCCGGCGGCTGATGCCGACGTCATCGCGGTAACCGCGACCGACATGAGCGACGGCCTCTACAAGATGGCGAATCGAGGCCAGTTCATCGCGGTCGCTGCACCCGGCGTCGATGTGCTCGCGCTCGCTCCGGGAGAATCCTATCAGGTCACGACGGGAACGTCCGTTGCCGCAGCCGAAGTGAGCGGAATCGCCGCACTCCTGCTCGAGCTCAAACCGTCGCTCACGCCTGCCGATATCCGCACCATCCTCGTGACGACGGCCAAGCCGATGGGCGCCACCGGCCAACATGCCGATTTCGGCGCCGGACTTGCCAACGCCTATCAAGCTGTCAACGCTTTGAACAGCAAACCGAGTGCGCCCGGCGCAGGCCAATAGTCCGGGCAGTAAGCGCTCCGGCGATGCTAGCTCTGCTTCGCCCCGACGGTATCGGCCATCACCGCGCCGCGTGCACCCAACGGCTTCTCGCCGCCGATAGTCGAATCGCGCGCGGTCTGGTGCTCGATCTCGGCATTGAGTTCGGCGCCGAGCAGCACAAGGATGGTGGAAATCCATAACCACATCATCAAACCGACGACCGCGCCCAGCGAACCGTAGGTCGCGTTGTAGTTGGCGAAGCTCGCCAGATACCAGGAGAACAAATACGACGCGATGATCCAGGTCACCGCGGCAAAAACACTGCCGGCGCTCACCCACTGCCAGCGCGCGGCGCGCCGATCCGGCCCGTAGCGGTAGAGCGCGGCCAGCCCGGTCAAGAGAAGCAGCAAAAGCAGCGGCCAGCGCCCAAACCGCGTGAGCGTTCCGGCGGCGCTGCCAAGTCCGACCGGCGCGAGAACCAGCGGCAAGACGACGACCGCGGCAATCGCCAGCAGAAAAGCGGCAAACCCGCAAAGGGTGAAGAGGAGCGCCACCAAGCTGAGCTTGAAGAAATTCCGGCTCTCCTGTTGCTCGTAAATGACGTTGAGCGCGTCGATCATCGCCTTGACGCCGCTCATGGCGCTCCACAGCGAAACCAGAATGCCGACGAATACGCCGAGGCTCAGAGCTCGGCCGCTGTTCGCGCCGATGCGTCGTGCCTGCTCATGCACAATCCCGAGCACATTGTCAGGAACGATGTCGGTCAGCAGCGAAAGATTGTTGGTGATGGTGGACGCATTGAAAAACAACCCGTAGGCCGAAACCAGCGCGGTGATGGCGGGAAAAATGGCGAGGAGAACAAAGAAGCTAACGCCGCCGGCGATCGACAATAGCCGGTCCGACTGCATCTCCGCATAAGTCCGCCAGAAGATGTCCTTCCAACCTGTCCAAGGAATTTGCAGCGGATGGATGGCGTGCCGGCCGCGGCCGTATTCGTGCGCCCGCTTAAGCTCGATCTCGCGCGGTTCTTCGGAGCTGCGCGGCTCGCCGAACGGCCGGGTCTCTTCGGCAGTGGGGCGTAGCCGGCGCCGTCTCGCCTCGATGCGGTCGTGCAAAGGCATCGCCAGCGTCAACAGCGCGGTAGCGCCGAGACTGAGCAAGAATGGCAAATCGGAGCGTTTGAGCGGCATAAAGATCGGGAATCTGCGGGCCCGACGAACAACGAAGATGGGGGGCAAACGGTTGCAGCTCGAAAAACCGGGACGAGCCGGCAGCGCCCATTTTAGGCTGTGCCCAATTCTTGTATGACCTTGCCGATCCCTTCCCTGCCCGCCATTTCTAGTCTAAACAGCGCCCGCGCGGGGCTTAAGCTCCGGCGCCAGGCCTTGTTGGCGGAGCATGATCTTTTCGGAAAACCGGTAGCCACTTTTCCGGATCACGCTTGAAGGACGCGCGGTCGCGCGCCCTTTTTTTGTGGCCTTATATAAGCTCGCGATTATGCCCAAGCGAACCGACATCTCCTCGATCCTGATCATCGGCGCCGGACCGATCATCATCGGCCAGGCGTGCGAGTTCGACTATTCCGGCACGCAAGCCTGCAAGGCGCTCAAGGCCGAAGGCTACCGGGTCATTCTCGTCAACTCCAATCCGGCGACGATCATGACCGATCCGGATTTGGCCGATGCCACTTACATCGAGCCGATCACGCCCGAGATTGTCGCGCAAATCGTCGCCAAGGAACGCCCCGACGCGCTGTTGCCGACCATGGGCGGGCAGACCGCGCTCAACACCGCACTCTCGCTGCGCAAGATGGGCGTGCTGGACAAGTTCGGTGTCAAAATGATCGGGGCCACCGCCGACGCCATCGACAAGGCCGAGGACCGCAAGCTGTTTCGCGAGGCGATGACGCGGATTGGGCTTGCGACGCCGCGCTCGCACCAGGTCAAGACCCTGATCGGCGCGCTGGAAGCGCTCGACGACATCGGACTTCCCGCCATCATCCGCCCTTCATTCACCCTCGGCGGGACCGGCGGCGGCATCGCCTACAACAAGGCCGAGTTCATCGAGATCGTCGAGCGCGGCATCGACGCGTCGCCGACCGCCGAAGTGCTGATCGAGGAATCGGTGCTCGGCTGGAAAGAGTTCGAGATGGAGGTGGTGCGCGATAAAAATGACAACTGCATCATCGTCTGCTCGATCGAGAACGTCGATCCGATGGGCATTCACACCGGCGACTCGATCACGGTGGCGCCGGCGCTGACGCTGACCGACAAGGAATATCAGCGCCTGCGCGATGCTTCAATTGCGGTGTTGCGCGAGATCGGGGTGGAGACCGGCGGCTCCAACGTGCAGTTCGCCATCAACCCCGCAGACGGCCGCCTCGTCGTCATTGAAATGAATCCGCGCGTGTCGCGTTCGTCCGCGCTCGCTTCCAAGGCGACCGGTTTTCCGATCGCCAAAGTCGCCGCCAAGCTCGCGGTCGGTTATACGCTCGACGAGATCAAAAACGACATCACCGGCGGCGCTACGCCGGCCTCGTTCGAGCCGACCATCGACTACGTGGTCACCAAAATCCCGCGCTTTGCTTTCGAAAAATTTCCCGGCGCCGAAGCGGTGCTGACTACTTCGATGAAGTCGGTCGGCGAGGCAATGGCGATCGGCCGTACCTTTCAGGAGAGCCTGCAAAAGGCGCTGCGCTCGCTGGAAACTGGCCTGACCGGGCTCGACGAGGTGGTGATTGCCGGCCTCGGCCAGGGCGATGACAAGAACGCCATCCGCGCCGCGCTCGGCACACCGTCACCGGACGGCCTCCTCAAGGTCGCGCAGGCGATGCGGCTGGGGGTTTCCGATACCGAAATCCACAGCGCCTGCCGCATCGATCCCTGGTTTCTGGCGCAAATCCGCGGCATCATCGACATGGAGGCCGAAGTCCGGGCCAAAGGCCTGCCGGAAACGCCGCGCGCCTTTCGCCGCCTGAAGCGAATGGGTTTTTCCGATGCGCGTCTTGGAAAGCTCACCGACCTTGCCGCCGAACAAGTATCCGGCCGCCGCAGAGAGCTTGGCGTCCGCCCGACATTCAAACGCATCGATACGTGCGCCGCCGAATTCGCTTCACCGACGGCCTACATGTACTCGACCTACGAAACCCCGTTCGCGGGCCGGAGCGCGGACGAGGTCGCGCCTTCGGACGAGCGCAAAGTCATTATCCTGGGCGGCGGGCCGAACCGCATCGGCCAAGGCATTGAATTCGACTATTGCTGCTGCCACGCCGCGTTCGCGCTCAAGGACGCCGGCTATCAAACCATCATGATCAATTGCAATCCGGAGACCGTGTCGACCGATTACGACACGTCCGACCGGCTTTATTTTGAGCCGCTCACCGCCGAGGATGTGATCGAGATCATCGACGCCGAGCGCAACGCCGGAACGCTGCACGGCGTCATTGTCCAGTTCGGCGGCCAGACGCCGCTCAAGCTCGCCGAGCCGCTGTCCGCGGCGCGCGTGCCCATTCTCGGCACTTCGCCGGACGCGATCGATCTCGCCGAGGACCGCGAGCGGTTTCGCGTGTTGCTCAATCGGCTCCGCTTGCGTCAGCCGAGAAGCGGCATTGCCACGAGCCTGGAAAGCGCTCGCGCCATCGCCGACGAGATCGGTTATCCGATCGTGATCCGTCCCTCCTACGTGCTCGGCGGCCGCGCGATGGAAATCGTTCGCGAGCCAGGCCAGCTCGACCGATACGTGGTGCGGCTTGCCGCCGATCTCGATCGGCCCTCGGAATTGGCGGTGTCGCAGAAGCGTCCGCTGTTGATCGACAGCTATTTGACCGACGCCGTGGAAGTCGACGTCGACTGCCTTGCCGACGGCAAGGATTTCTACATCGCCGGAATCATGGAGC
>Ga0302324_100025217_pt1 | contig 11419 bp, 13 predicted proteins | sample Palsa_T0_1_FD_201949 | JGI IMG/M metagenome (GOLD analysis project Ga0302324, IMG submission 201949) | Peat permafrost microbial communities from Stordalen Mire near Abisko, Sweden - Palsa_T0_1 | ecosystem: Environmental > Terrestrial > Soil > Palsa > Peat permafrost | place: Sweden: Abisko... | reverse complement strand
TGTCAGGCTCCCCTTTTCCTGGTCCAGGCTCACTCCGACGATCTCAAAACCTTTGGGATGATTTTTATCGTAGGTCTCCTTGACATGCGGGATTTCTCCCACGCAGGGCCCGCACCAGGTCGCCCAAAAATCAATCAGCACGACTTTGCCTTTCATCTTCGACACATCCACTTCGCGTCCGTCCACGGCGGTGAAGTGCAGGTCAACGGGTTTGCCGACGAAATCCAGTTTCTTTAATTCGCCGGCGGCGGACTGTTTGATGTCGTCGCCGGCCACGGCGCTGTTGGTGATCTCCTGCAAGAGAGAGCGCGCCTTTTCGCCTTCAAAATCGCCCGCCATTTCCAGCAGCATCTGCATGATTTCCGGCCGCTTGGGGAATTCCTTCTGCAAGGCGCGGATGCCCTTCTCCAGCTCGGCGGTGGTGGCCGCGTCGCCCTCGGATTCCTTGGCTTGGGCGGCGCGTTGGATGTCGCTTTGACGAATGCTGAAGCGATCGTCCTCGGAGAGGGTGGAGTCGGCCAGCAGATCCTTCTCCGCGGCGTCCAGGCGGGTTTGCTGGTTGGTGGCGCCCAGGGCCACGGCCACGCCTGTCATTTCCAATTCCTGTTTGCGCGCCTCCAGGGCGTGGCTGTCCTTGGGGAATCGGGTGTAAAAATCCTTGGCCTTATCCATCAAGGCCAGAGCGTAGGGCATGAGAAAATCCGACATTTCCTTTTCGCTCGGCTCCTTGGCTTGCCACTGGGCGGGCGGTTCCGGCCGGCGCGAGGCGGCCTGCAGCTCGTCCCAAGCCGCGTCGGGTTCCTTGGCGGCCAGGCTATGCACGAGCAAATTAGTGTCCGGCGGTATCAACGCCGCCGGCACTTGATTGGTCGGCGCCGGCAGCAACGCTGGCGGCACTGTTTGCGCACCCGCCGTAACGGCCAGACTCCACAGACCCAACATCGTGATTGAAATGGTAATTCGCATAGATTGTTAACTTACTCCACTGCTGGTTTAGCCGCCAGGGCTTGCTTTTCCAAGCCAAATCGCACCCGCCTCGGATTGTTAGCGGCATCGAAATCGCCTTCCGCCGCCTCCGCCTCCGCTTCCTTGGCCGGCGGCGCGGCGTTTTGTTCCAAACGCGCCACTTTGCGGGCGAATTCCAGCAACAGCGCGCACGGTTCAAGACATGGGATCAGGCTCTTGCGCGCGGCGGCGTCCGGCTCCAATCCTTCCACCGACCACAGCCGCCGCTTCAAACAAAAATCGACATGACAGCAGGCGCGAATGGCCGCTCCGGCGATGGCGTCATCGAGCATGGTCGTGATACGATACATCCCCGTTTGCCGCGCCGTGAACTGGCGGTAGGACGTCAGCGGCGGAGGCGTCCCTTGCGCCGCAAACCAATCCGCCACCGCGCCCGGATAAAGGTAGTGGAGCAAAAGATCAAGCTCCGCGCCGTCCGCCGCCACGGCCCGCCAGCCGGGCCGCAAATTGGGCGCGGACTTCAGCGGTCGAAAGGCGCCGCCAGCGGCCTCTTGCGCCCAGGCGCGCAGCGCGGTTCCGTGGAGTGTGGTCAAGGCGTCGGCGGCGACGGCACGATCTGCCTCGTGCCGCAACTCAAACCCCCGTTCCAGCCGCCGCACGGCCACTTGTCCGAACACAATCTCCGTGTCGAACGCCGCCAGGAATGCGCGCACATCCGGGTTCATCCGCCGGCCACAATATTGACGATCTCCAGGCGGTCGCCGTCCGCCAGCGGGCGCTGGCCGAATTCCGAAGGCGCCACCGCCTGCCCGTTATGTTCGACCACCACACAGCGTGGCGGAAGTTTCCGCGCCCGCAGGAACTGCTCGATGGTGCAGGGGGACTCGGTGGCAATCCTCTGCCCGTTGGCGATGACGAAGTGGTCGTTCATTCAAACAATTGTCAACAATTATATTTGGCCTCAGGCCGTCAGCGCCGCGTCCCAATCCTTCCAGACCGGATCGTAACCCAGGCGCTTGAGCAAGTCGGCCACCTCGCCGGGGGAGCGAGGGTCGGCGATATCGAACTGGCCCGTCGCGCCGGAAGCCCATTCGCTGGAACCCGCGGCCAGCTCCACCATGCGTCCGTGTTGAGTGTGATGCAACTTCTCCCGGCCCGCTCCGGTATAGCCTCCCGGTTCGGTGTGGCTGCCCGCGCTGATCATCGTGATGCCCAGCGGTATCAGGCCGTCGCGCAACCGCGCTGATTCCCGCGTCGAGAGCACCAGCCCGGCGTCCGGCAGCAACAGGCGCAGGGCGCAGACCAATTGCACCAGGTCGCGCTCGGACATGGGCGCAGGCGCTTGAAACTCGCCCGCGCACGGGCGCAGCCGCGGCAGCGACACCGTCAATTGCGCCTTCCAACAATGGCGCAACAGATACTCGGCGTGCGCGGCCAGACTGATCGCCTCGCGGCGCCAGTCGCCCAAGCCATACAAAGCGCCGATGCCCAGCCGGCGGAATCCCGCCGCGTAAGCCCGTTCGGGCGTTTCCAGACGCCAATCGAAATTCCGTTTCGGCCCCGCAGTGTGCATCTCCGCGTACACCGCGCGGTCATAACTTTCCTGATAAACGACCAATCCATCCGCGCCGGCCTGGACCAGCGGGAGGTATTGCTCCGTTTCCATCGGCCCCAGTTCCAGGGAGATGGACGGCACCTCGGCGTGCAACGCGCGGATGCAATCAGCCAGGTATCGCCCGGAGACAAATTTGGGGTGTTCGCCCGCCACCAGCAGAATGTTGCGGAATCCTTGTTCCCGCAACGCCCGCGCCTCGCGCACGACATCCTCGACGCTGAGGGTCACGCGGACAATGGGATTATCGCGCGAGAAACCGCAGTACTTGCAATTATTGACACACTCGTTGGAGAGGTAGAGCGGAGCGAAAAGGCGGATGACATGCCCAAAGCGCCGGCGGGTCAGCGCCTGCGAACGCCGAGCCAATTCCTCCAGGTCCGCGCCGGCGGCGGGAGAAATCAGCCGCGCGAAATCCGTCAAGGCAAGGCGCGGCTTCTCCAGCGCCTCCCGCGCTTGGGCCGCCGTGGCCTCCAACGAAGCTTGCAGCAGCCCATCCAGAGGAAGCGTATTGAACTCACCAACAAAACTCACGTCTGCCGGCATAACAACGAAAAAACTATTGCCCTTCATCGCCCGTTGACGCGCCGGGATCGCACCACAGCGGCCCAGGCTTTATCTTCAGCTCATTGTTGAAAACCTTTTGTGTAATAAAATAAGCCTGCCCGGTTATACCCATCAGGACTCCGCCGGACTTCATGTGATAAGGGCCGACCCCGCAACCTTGGTCTGGCGCGCTGGAACCGTCATTATAAGCGCCCGCAAACCCCCAGGTTTGCTGATAAAGAGCCTCATCCGGCTCCCATAATATAACGGAGTCGCCTCGGAACTGCCCCATTTTGTAAGTCCTCGGCACGATCGAGCCCCATTCGCACACCACCCCGTTCATAACGTAAGTCGAGAGCTTGTCAGCCCTGGCCAGCCAATAAACGGTGTTGCTGAGATCATTTGGGCAGACGTAGGTCTTGGGGGCTTTAACGTAAGGCCACCACAGACCCCCCTGGTAGGGCAAATTAGGCGACTGGGCGCTCAACGGAGGAGGCTCGCCAGCGATGGGGGCGTAAAGCCATCCGACCTGTTCATTGCCCCAATTTGGGTAAGCCATGTAATCCCTGTTATCATTCACGTACATGTGCATGGCCAGGGCCAATTGTTTGTTATTATTGATGCAAGAAGTCAATTGCGCCTGTTCCTTCGCCCGTGACAACGCCGGCAGCAGCATGGCCGCCAGAATGGCGATGATGGCAATGACCACCAACAGTTCAATGAGCGTGAATCCGCGCGGGCGTTCTCCCGTCCGATTCGTGGCAGAGGCATGAGTAGGATTCATAAGTGTAGGGTTGAAACCACAAACTCCAATTCAGCTTGGTCTAATTCCAGATTTTGGCAAGCCTTCTCTAGTAAAGCCTTTTCTAGGAAAGGCACATTCTCCAGGGCGCAAATCAGGTTTTGTCTGTTTGGCTCCCTCGCCCCGTGTGGCGTGCAGAGATTTCGCCGAGAGCTTTCGCTCGTGGAACCCATGAACCTGCGAGCGTCGCTCCATCTCCCTCTCCTCCACATACTTGTGGAGGGCTGGGGTGAGGAGGACCCTCTTTCGGTTGGGGTTCATGGGGCCTCCACTTGCGCGGAGGAGAGGGGGTTCAACAAAACCTGCACTGTCCACTGTCCACTCCAATGCTTCGCAGGTTGGATTTGGTTGGATTTGGTCGGATTTGGCCTGATTGGGCCGCGCAGGTTTGATCCGGTTGGAGAAGGTCGGACTCGCCCAGGACGGATTCTCCTTGAATTCGGCCTTCCTCACTACCCAACGATCCTGCGGAGCTCCCAGGTCTATTGCTCAAGGTCATGCAAATTCTCCTTCATCACCCCTTTTTATAATTCTCATGGCCACATTATATCACAATTCCCCCGTACCAACAGTGGTGCCGCACCACCAATCGTTCAAATGCAACTTTCGGGTGAAGCCGCCAGCTTATCGCTAATGATTGGGGTTTCTGCATGAATCGGTTAAGCCCAAAACTTGCGGTTAAAACGCTGGAATGAAACAGACAGGATGAACAGGATAGACTGCCGACTAAAAACAGCCTTCAGCAAATGGTGAAGATTCATTTCCCAGGCCGCTCTTCCATCCTGTTCATCCTGTTCATCCTGTCCCCATTCCTGCGAGGCGTGCTTCCCGTCTGCGCCGACGTCGCCGGGACGGCCCAACCGCGCTCAATAAGGCGAATCGTAAAACAGGTCGCCTTTGGTAACGGTACCAAAAACCGAACGTCCTGCGCGCTTGCCGCCGTCGTCAACACCGTCCTCGCCAACGCTGTACAACAGCCAGTTGGTGCCTTGCGGATGGTAAATCACCGGTCTGCCGCTAAACGGGTCTGAGGGCACCTGCCGAAGATACTTTGGAACCAGTTGATCCAGACTTGCGGGCGGACGCCCCTGCTCGCTTTGGTAACAACGCACGGCCAGTTCGGTTGCCAGCAGCCGCTCATGGGCGATAACTCTATTATGCACTCTTTCGCATTGTTGATTTGTTTGCCGACGTTGCCACAGCGGTCAGGACCCAACCGATTGCATTGAACCCCGTGCGGACTAGATGCCATGAATACCTGTTGTCGTTTCGCGTGCTTTCCTCCCACGTGACTCTGGCACCGTCGATTTTCTCCAAGTCAGCTATGACCGGGCTGGCCTCTTGCGGCCTAAGCTTCGGCACAAGTTCGCTGAGCCGAGTGCCGCCAATCGACTCACACGCGATTCCTACGAGTCGGTTGACGATGAATCCGCCCCGGCTCATTTCCTGTCCCAAGCGGATGGCATCAATGTAGCTCTGCGCGGCGTCCGCAAGGCGGTTGTCCAATTCCCGCAGCCGCCCCTCCGCTGCCAGCAATTGAGCCAGTTGTTTCATTGCTGCCAAATCACCCAGCATCCCCGAAACGTTCGTCATCGCAGAATCTGCGGGAAGAGCGCACTGGCGGGTCAGACCAAGGCGCAGCAAGCGCAGCGATTCGGCGTTCGTGGACACCAATGCCTGAAGGGCTTCGTGGTCGAGCGTTGTAGAGTCGATCGGCTTGCCGGTCAATAGCGCTGCGGCTTTGAGGAAATCGTCGTACCGTTAGGGTTCGGCAGCGGCACGGGCGGGGGTAGAAGGCTCACAGACAAAAAAAGCACCGCCAAAGTCGCCAGCAGAAAGACGGCGGCCAACGCGAGCAGCAGTGTGCGGGTCTTACGCGGCATCGCTGTCAGCCAGATCTCCTATTCCACCTCCACCGTCACGGTGCTCAGGATGCGTGTCTCGCGGCGTTGCAGCAGACGGCCCAGCGGACCGAGCGTCTGCCAATACACCAACGCCAGCACCGCCAGCAGCATGACCGAGAGGATAAGGTTCACGGGCACCAAGGCTGATAATCCCGCGCTGTGCCACAATAATTCCGCCAGCGGCGGCAGGAACGCCGGCGCCATCGCGATGGGAAAAAGCATCTGGCAAAGCAGGATCGTCAAGATGGCCAAGCCGGGCATTTTGGTCGGCTTCATCGAGCCTTGTTGGATGCGGTAAGGCATGAGGATCGAGCACACGTTGCCGGCCAGTCCGGCCAGCAACAGTATCGCCCCCAATTGCAGCACGGCGGCCACGAACACCAGCGGCGGCGGATGCAAACGCACCGAACTCAACACCAGCAGCATCAAGCCGCCCAGCACCCCGACCGGCACGCAGGCCAGGTTCTTACCCAGCAGGATGAGTCTCCGGTCCGCGGGCGAAAGAACCAGGGCGCGGAAGCCGTCGCGATCGAACCCGAATTGATTGCCGAAAAATTGAATGAGCATGAAAACCGAGAACGCCACCGCGCCCGTGGCCAGGAATGGTTTCGCGGCCTCAGGCACCTTGAAGGAGGAGCGGAACAGGAGCGACCCGCCCACCAGCAGCGGCACCAGGAACGAACTCCCCCACGCGATTTTCACCTCCGGGGCCCGCAGCATGGAGCGGAAGCTGGCCAGGGCCAGCACGGCGGCTTGTTCGGGCACGCCGGGCAGCCGGAGTTCCAGGAATAGGCTGCCGACTTTGGCCGGCGCCACCACGGCGGCCGGCGTTCGATTTACTTCAACACGCACCGCGATTTTCCGCCCGGTTTCGCCGCGATAAAACTGCAGCGTGCCTTGATACGCGCGGCGCAAGCCCAGCGCGCCAATGGCACAGAAACCCAGGGTGCCCAACAACGCCGGCCATGTGCTTCCTTCGGCCAGCGCCTGGGCGCCGAGGGGCAGCCAGAGCGGCGGGACGTACTTTTGGATCGAGGTGATTTGGTCGATCGTTTTCTGATGACTGGCGTCCCGCGTCTCGCGCTGGCGCTTTACTTGTTCGGACTTGGCCGCCGACGCAGGATTGTCGAATCGGTGAAAGACGTTAAAGTAAAGGTTGGGGGTCTGGGCCAGAAGAATGAAGCAAGCGACGATGGCCATGGTGACATTGCGGCGGCGGCGCGGATTGCTCATCAAGGTCGCCAGCCAGCCGCGCAGGCAATACGTCCAGGCCGAGACCATGAAGATCAGGCCCAAGACCAGCGGCGCCAGCAGCAGCATGGCGGGGCCGCGCGAGATCGTCAGGCCAAGGGCCAGTCCCAACATCGCGGGCAGAGCGAGGACGATGCTGATGGCGAAGAGCGACGCAATGTAATTGATGACGAACATCTGGCCCAGTGCCACCGGCAGATGCATCAGGCGCTGCAGGTCAATGGTCTCCGAGCGCTGAATTTCCTGCAGCAGACCGATCATCCAAAAGAACAAGAACGCCACTGTCACCCCGCACCAGACTTCCCACAAAACCACCGCCTTCGATTCGCCCAGCCCATATATTCCGACCAGCAGCGCCACGGCGAAGCTCACCCCGCCCATCACGCAGGCGCCGACCGCAATGATCCCGGCGATGACGGCGCCCAACCCTTTGCTGCGCATCCACTGGTTGCGCGCCAGGCGCCAGCGCAGCCAGAGTATGGTCTGGAGTTGGTCCCAGTTCACTTCATCCTTCCAGCCAGCTTAACTTCTGCGTCTCATGCCCCTCCTGGCCCACCACCGCCAGGAATTTGTCCTCCAGCGATCCCTCTCGCCGCAACTCCTCCATCGTCCCTTGATGAACCAGTTCCCCATGCGCGATGATGCCCACGTCGGTGCAAAGCCTCTCCACGATTTCCAGCACGTGCGAGGTCAGAAAGACCGTCGCCCCGCGCCCGACGCACTGCTTGAGCGTGTCCCGCAACACACGTGAGGCCACGGCATCGACGCCCTCGAACGGCTCGTCCAGGAACAACAGGTCGGGATTGGGAATCAACGCTGCGGCCAAAGCCAGCTTCTTTTTCATGCCATGTGAAAATTCCAGCGTGAGCTTCTTTTCATCCTGCGCCAGGTCCATCATCGCCAGCAATTCGTCGCAACGCGCTCGGACGGTGGCCGGCGGCAACAGATACATGCGCCCGATGAATGTGAGGTGCTCGCGCGCCGTCAGGTTATCGAACAGCGCCAGGTTCTCCGGCACCACGCCCACGCGCCGCTTGACTTCCAGCGCCAGCCGCGCGTCGCTCATGTCCTGCCCCAGAATGCGCATCGTGCCGCTGCTCGGCGCCAGCAAGCCCGTGAACATCTTGATGGTCGTCGATTTGCCCGCCCCATTGGGTCCCAGAAAACCGTAGAACCGCCCTGCTTCGACCCGCAGATTCAGTTGGTTGACAGCACGAAAGATCCCGAAGTCTCGCGTCAAGTTGCTGGTTTCGATGGCTGGGTTCATGGCATCTCTACGGCGCGGCACACTACCGGACTTGGGCCGCCAGGGCAATCTCGAAAACTGGCAGGCCCCCTATTTCAGATTCCAGGTTTTCAGCGTTCCTACCTCACGCCTAAGTTGCCTGGATCGCGCTTGCTGATCGGAACGATCACTTCGCTTGCGATCTCCCATGCGCTTGACCAGAAACAGGATGATGGCGATGGCCAACGAGACGCGAATAGCCCCGCCCGCCGTGTACCCGCACACCAGTCCCATCAGCCACAGCACGGCCAGGATTGCCGCAATCGCATACATAAATCTGATCCCTTGGCTTTCGTGTCGTGAGTCTAATCAAGCTCGGCACGGCACCTGCCCGCCTGACCGTCGGCTATGGGGTGTTCACCCCATTAGTATAAAACCTGATTGACAATGTCTGATTTAAGGGTCGGGGTGAACACCCCATAGCGAGCACGCTTTTTTTCAGCATATTCTAGTCTGTGGCGTACAACCATTCTTCAATAATAAAGGGTAAACCCTCGCCAGCCGAGGTTTCAGGCCGGACCGCGACCTCCGACGCGCGGGAAAAAGCGATTCCCGACAGCGACGCCGTCACGGTAGAGATGGCCGCCCCGGTCGGGCGCGAAGAAACTCTGCTGAAAGCCGGCGCCCTGCAGAGCGCCATTTTCAACAGCGCCAATTTCTCCAGTTTCGCCACCGACGAGAAGGGCGTCATTCAAATCTTCAATGTCGGGGCCCAGCGCATGCTGGGTAACATCAAAGAGTTCATGGACACGCTCAATGAGGTGCTGGCATTTGCGGAAAAAAAGTCAGTCCAGGCGTCTGAGGCGGGAGAACAAGCACTAGTGTCGTGATCACTTCCTTGGACATCCTCAAGGCTGGCATCCTGATCGTTGACGACCAAGAGCTCACTGTCTCTCTGCTGGAGCAAACGCTGCGCGGCGCCGGCTATCTCTCCGTTTCGTCCACCTGCAATCCGCACGAGGCCTCCGCCCTCCACCGCCAAAACCATTATTCTCTCATCTTGCTCGACCTGGAGATGCCCGGCCTGGATGGATTCCAAGTGATGGAGCGCCTGAAGACAATCGAAACCAGCGGCTATCTTCCCATTCTGGTGCTGACAGCCCAGCCGGACCACAAGTTGCGCGCACTCAAAGCCGGGGCCAAAGATTTCATCAGCAAACCGTTCGATCTGGCAGAAATTTTGTTGCGCGTTCACAATATGCTCCAAAACTGTTTGCTGCACAGGGAAGCGGAAAAGCAGACCGAAGAGGCCAAAGCGTCGATGCGCGCCTCCGAAATCCGTTACCGCCGCCTCTTTGAAGCAGCCAGGGACGGCATCTTGATCCTGGAGGCGGACACGGGGCAAATCAGCGATGTGAACCCCTTCCTGGTGGAACTGCTGGGTTTTTCCCGCGCCGAAATGATCGGCAAAACCGTAGGCGAGCTGAGTCCCTTCAAGGACATGGAGTCCAACAAGATCATGCTGGAGCGATTGCAGAAGAATGGCTATGCCCGCTATGAAAACCTGCCGCTGCAAACCAAGGATGGTCGCATGATTGCCGTGGAATTTGTCTGCAACGTATATCATTCCGGTGACGTGGACGTGATCCAATGCAACGTCCGCGACATTACAGCCCGCAAGCAGGGGGAAAAAACACTCAGCCTCTTGGGGGCCATCGTCAAATCTTCCGACGACGCCATCATCGGCCTCGAACTTAACGGCATCATCACCAGTTGGAATTACGGCGCGCAGAAGATTTTCGGGTATGCTGCCGACGAAATTCTAGGGACGTCCATTATGCGGTTGATTCCAACCAACCAGCGCAATGGGGAGAATCAAATTCTGAGCAAGATTAAAAACGGCGAAAGCATCGAGCACTTTGAGACCCTGCGCCAAACCAAGAACGGACGCCTGATTGAGGTCTCGGTCACAGTCTCACCCATCAAGGACGCCGCCGGCCATGTCATCGGCATGTCCAAAGTGGCGCGTGACATCACCGAGCGCAAGCATAACGAAGAAAAAATTCGCCAACTCAACATAGATCTGGAGCGACGGGTCGTCGAGCGCACGGCGCAACTGCAATCCGCCAACAAGGAACTGGAAGCCTTTAGTTATTCCGTCTCCCACGATTTGCGCGCCCCGCTCCGCCATATCATGGGCTTCGTGGAGGTGCTCCAAAAAGACGCCGGGCCGAGGCTTTCTCCCGTCAACCTCCGCGATCTGACCACTATTTCCCAAGCGGCCAAACGGATGGGCAACTTGATTGACGACTTGCTCTCCTTCGCCCGCCTCGGCCGCGCCGAATTGCGCAAGGCGCACGTCAATCTCAGCCAGTTGGTCCAGGAGACGGTGGGCGATTTTAAGCTCGAATCCGCCCAGCGCAACATTGTCTGGGAAATCCACCCCTTGCCAGAGGTGTGGGCCGACCTAAACCTGCTGCGCCTGGCGCTGATCAATCTTATCTCCAATGCCGTGAAGTTCACCGGCGCCCGCACCCAGGCCAAAATCGAAATTGGCGGCCTTCCCAGTGGCAACGGCGTGGACGTGTTCTTCATACGCGACAACGGGGCCGGCTTTGATCCGCGGTATGCCGACAAACTTTTCGGCGTCTTTCAACGCCTGCACAGCCAGGATGAGTTTGAGGGCACGGGCATAGGGCTGGCCAACGTCCAGCGCATCATTCAGCGCCACGGGGGCCGCGTCTGGGCCGAAAGCGTGGTGGACGGCGGCGCGACCTTTTTCGTTTCAATTCCAAAGCAAAAAGGAGGCCACAATGGAGACTGAAACCATCAGCATCAAGAACATCCTGTTGGTCGAAGACGATCCGCGCGATATGGAACTGACTTTGACCGCGCTGGAGGAGAACCATTTGGCTAACAGGGTCGCTGTGGTGGACAACGGCGCGGAGGCGTTGGATTATCTCTATCGACGGGGCAAATTCAAAATGCGCCCGGGCGGCCACCCCATCCTGGTCATGCTGGACCTCAAGATGCCCAAGATCAGCGGACTGGAGGTGTTGAAGATCATCAAGGCCGACGAGCAGTTGAAGATCATACCCGTGGTTGTGCTTTCT
>Ga0302324_100025216_pt1 | contig 11420 bp, 8 predicted proteins | sample Palsa_T0_1_FD_201949 | JGI IMG/M metagenome (GOLD analysis project Ga0302324, IMG submission 201949) | Peat permafrost microbial communities from Stordalen Mire near Abisko, Sweden - Palsa_T0_1 | ecosystem: Environmental > Terrestrial > Soil > Palsa > Peat permafrost | place: Sweden: Abisko... | reverse complement strand
CGGCCAACTGCGTCATCCGGGCTTCTGGTGCGATGCCAATCTGGTCAGATTGCGGCGCTCGATCGAAAAGATCACCGACGCGCTGCCGCCGGAGCGATTCTCCGAGGCCGATTGGGCCTCGCTGCTCGATGGCTACTTCACGCACGTTTCGCAGGCCTCGGCCGCGTAAATCCGTGCGCCGCCTCTATACGCTGCTGCTGTACCTGGCGCTGCCGTTCGCAACGCTGATCGTGGGCTGGCGTGGGCTGCGCACGCGCGACTATTGGCGCGGCGGCGCGGCGCGCTTCGGGCTCGGCGCGGCGCGCGCCGGCGGCGGCATATGGGTGCATGCGGTCTCGGTCGGTGAGGTGCAGGTTGCCGCCATACTGATTGCAGCGCTGCGCGAACGCGAACCGGGGCGCGAAATCACCCTGACCTGCGCCACGCCGACCGGGCGCGCGCGCGCGCGCGCGTTGCTGCCAGGGCTCGAGGTGCGCTATGCGCCCTACGATCTGCCGGGGTGCGTGCGCCGCTGTCTGGCGCGCCTGCGGCCGCGGCTGCTGATCGTGATCGAGACCGAACTGTGGCCCAACCTGCTCGCAGAGGCCAGTCGCGCGCGCGTGCCGGTGCTGATTGCCAGCGCCCGGATCTCGGCCCGTAGCGCAAAAATTTATCAGCGCCTGCCCGGGCTCATGCGCACCGCCCTTGCCGCCAACGTCTGGGTGGGGGCTCAGACCGTTGCCGATCTCGAGCGCTTTGCCGCGATCGGGGTCGCGCCACAGCGCCTGATGCTGTCGGGCAACGTCAAGTTCGACCGCACCTTGCCGGCCGACATCTACGAGCGCGGCGCGCTGCTGCGCGCCTGCTACGCCGCCGGCCGGCCGGTATGGGTGGCAGGAAGTACCCACCCGGCCGAGGAACTCATCGTGCTGAGGGCACACCGGCAGCTGCGCGCGAGTGAGCCGCGTGCGCTGCTGATACTGGCGCCGCGACATCCAGCGCGTTTCGCGGCCGCGGCGGCGGCCATTGCCGCTCAGGGATTTGATTGCGTGCGCCGCTCGAGCATTGGATCGGATCCAAGGGCCGCAGCGGTGCTCGATAGCGGCCATCAAGTGCTGCTGCTCGACAGCCTCGGCGAGCTGCTCGACTTCTACGCGGCCGCCGACATCGCCTTCGTCGGCGGCAGCCTGGTGCCGATCGGCGGCCACAATCTGCTCGAGCCGGCAGCGCTGGGCCTGCCGGTGCTGGCGGGGCCGCAGCAGTTCAATAGTCCCGACATCGCGCAGGTGCTGGCGCAGCAGGGGGGCTTGATCACGGTGCACGATGCCGACGATCTGGCCGCGGCGCTCGCGGGCTTGTTCGGCGATGCCGACCGGCGCGCGCTCAAGGGTGAGGCGGCGCGTCTGGCCACCGACGCGCATCGCGGTGCGCTGGGCAAACTGCTGCGGCTCATCGATACGCTGATGCAGCCGGCGTAGCGAGGGCTACTGAGCCGGGCCGGGCTGCCCGAGCCAGCCGTTGATCAGCTCGACCGTGTGGCGGTCGATGCTGCCGGCTGCCAGGCGCAACGATACGATGTCATCCAGATAGCCGTATTTGGCCTGTGCGTAGTTGGTTTCGGCCTGCACCAACAGCTCGCGCGAAGTCAGCACATCCACCGCCGTTTTTATGCCCACCGCGTAGCCGGCCTCGCTGGCCTGCAACGAGACACGACTGGATTCGACCGCCTGCTTCAATGCCTGCACCTGCGAGATCTGGCTGATCACGCCCTGATAGGCATCGCGGGTCTGCTCCTCGGTCTGGCGCGAAGCGAAGTCCAGACCCGCCTTGGCGGCGTCCCAGGTGTAGCGCGCCTGGCGTACCTTGGATTGGGTCGCGCCGCCGCTGAAGATCGGCACCGAGATTCCGACCTGCCAGATGGTATCGGTGTTGCCGCTCAGAGGTGCAAGCGTGCCGAGCAATGCATCGACTTCCGCCGGTGGCGTGAAATTGCCGTGCTCGAGCGCCCAATTGCGGTACACGTTGATACCGATGGTCGGCAAGTGACCGCCATAAGCCGCCAGCAGGCCATCGCGCGCGATTTCAGCGGCCATGCGGCTGGCAATCAGATTCGCGTTCTGTTCCATGGCAGTGGTCACCCAGGCATCTTCGCTGGCGGGTTCCGGACTCAATAACGGCATATCGTCGCCCGGCCCCGCTAGATTGGCATAGCTGTCGCCGGTGATTGCTCGCAGCAGGTCCTGTTGGGTCGCGAGTGCACGCTTGGCGGCGATGACTGCAGCGTTGGTGCTGTCGCGCGAGGCGCGTGCGATCTCGACGTCGGTGATGGCAATCAGGCCGACGTGGTAGCGCTGTTCAGCCTGGTCGAGCTGGATCTGGACCGATTGCAAAGCGCTTTGCTGGGCGCTCAAAGTGTCCTGCGCCGCGAGCACCGCGAAATACTGTGAGGTCACACGCTGCACCAGACTCTGCTGGGCGGCCAGGAAATTCGCCTCGCCCTGCGCCACGGTCGCATCGGCGGATTTCAACGCCACCCAGCTGTTCCACGAAAATAGATTGACCGCCAGGCTCAGGCTGGCCGTGACGGGAGTCGTGATCGGCAGGCTGCCGATACCTTGCCAGTATTTGTTGACGCTCAGGTCGATCGGCAGCAGACCGATCAGTGCCTGGGTCCGGGTCTCACGAATGGCCAGATGCGTGGCCGAGGCCTGCTGAATCAGCGGATCGGTGACTGTTGCGCGATCGTAGACCTGCAGCAGGTCGGCGACCGCGGCGCTGGCCGTGCTGCAGGCGCACACGATGCTGAGCATCCAGGAGGCCTTGCTGCAATCCACGCTGTTCGGCCCTAATAGCTGTCCAGGCTCGGATCGATGTCACGCGTCCAGGCGTCGATTCCGCCGGCGAGATTGGCGACGCGGCTGAAGCCATGATTCGCCAGGAATTCGGCCGCGCGGCGGCTGCGTCCGCCTGCCTTGCACATGACCACCAGCTCGGCAGCGCTGTCGAGCTCGTTCAGGCGCGATGGGATTTCATTGACAGGGATGTTGAGCGCGCCGGCTACGCGTGCAATCGCGCATTCCCAGGGCTCGCGCACGTCGAGCACGGTCAGCGTCTCGCCCGCATCGAGGCGGCCTTTGAGTTCCAGCGGCGTTATCTCCGGCGCGCGCGCCATACACTAGAAGCCGAAGACCGCAGGCCGGGGTGCACTCTCGAGCGATTCGATGCAAGTCTCGAACAGCGGCTCGCTGCTGCAATCGCCGCGGCCGGCGCAGCGTACCAGGCGCGCTTGCTGCGGCGCGTCGCTGCCGACCACGACGAACAGACGCCCGCCCGGGCGCAGTGCCTGCTCGAAGCGCGGTTGGTAGATCGGCAACGAGGCCGTCAGCACGATGACGTCATAGTGCGCGGCTTGGTCGAGCTGCATGCCGTCGGCGTTGATGACCTCGACCGGCGGGCAACCCGCGAGCGCCGCAAGGTTCGCGCGCGCCTGCTCGGCGAGCTGCGGGTGCAGCTCGAGTGTACGCACCTGGCCGCCCAGCCGCGCCAGACAAGCTGAGACATAACCTGAGCCGGTACCCACTTCCAACACCTGCTCGCCGCCGCGCACAGCCAGCGACTGCAGCAGTCGCCCTACCAGCATTGGCCGCAGCATGCGTTTTGCGCACGCCAATGGGATCTCGCAGTCGGCAAAGGACAGTTCGCGCCAGTGCTCAGGCACAAAACACTCGCGCGGCACGGCGCGCAGCGCGTCCAATATGCGTTGATCGAGCACGTCCCAGGCGCGCACCTGCTGCTCGATCATCTGCTCGCGGGCCTCTGGCATCAGCATTGAACGTAATCCCGAACACGCTACCGAGGCACGTTAAGGGTTTTTAGCGGATATGCCAAGCTGGCGCCCCACGATATGGTGAAATCCCATGGGTGCTACCCCGTACTCGGCTATGCTGGTGTTGCAGGTGATGGCAGAGCTTGGCCCTCCTACCAAGGAAAGCATCGCTTGAACAGACGACCTTGATGTCGATAATCGCGCTGCTCTGCCTGTTATTCGGTGTTGCCGCACTGTTGCTGCTGGTGCTGTACTTCCTGCAACGACGCCAACTCGCCGCCCTCGAAGAAGTATCGCGGCAGGTGCAACGCACCGCCATCGGCGGCTCTTTGAAAACCCGCATTGAACTGCAGACCGATCAGCCCGAGCTCGCGGTGCTGGTAACGGCCGTCAATCATCTGCTGGCGCGTGCCTCGGTGGCGGTCGAGCAGCCGCCGGCCACCAGTGCGCCCATCGGCGCGCTCGGTGATCGCGTGCACGAGGCGGTGTTGATTCACGGCAAGTCGATCCGCTACGCCAATCCCCAATTTGCGAATCTCATGGGCTGCCGGGTCGATGAGCTCATTGGCCGCCGGCTCGAGGACCTGGTGCCAGCGGAATACACCGAACTGGTCGGCGACAACATGCGCCGGCGCCTGACCGGCGAGGCTACCGCCGAGCGCTACGAAATCGATCTGAGCGGCACGCAGGGCAATAGCGCGCGGCTGGAGCTCTCAACCTGGCCGATCGAGCACGAAGGTGAGCAGGCGCTTTTGGTCGTGGGCGTGGAAGTGCTGCCGACTCAGAGCGTACAGGCATTGCAGCTGCCCGAGCGGCGCTCGCGCGCGCGGCTGGCACTGGAATCGCTGCCGGAAGCACTGATCACGATCGACAACGAGGGCAGAGTCGAGCATCTGAATCTGGCGGCTGCGCGCCTGCTCGGCATGGATGCCGCCGCCGCCGCCGGCAAACCGCTCGATGAGGTGGCGCGCGCGGTCGAGGATTCTGATCGCAAGCTGCTGACCGAGCCGGTCAGGCAGGCACTCGCGGTCGGCACTCCGCTCAACATCGGACGCCGCGCACTGTTGATTCGCTCGATCAACGGCGAACGCCTGGTCGAGCTGTCGGCAGCGCCGATCCGTATGGAAACCGGCGAGAGCGTCGGCGTGGTGGTGTTGCTGCACGATGTGACCGAGGTGCGCGGCCTGGCTCGGCAGATGTCCTATCAGGCCACACACGATGCGCTGACCGGACTGCTCAACCGGCGCGACTTCGAGCGCGTGTTGCAGGCGGCCACGGACATTGCCCATCGCGGTGACAGCACTCACGTGCTGTGTTATCTGGACTTGGACCGCTTCAAGAGCATCAATGACAGCAGCGGTCACCAGGCCGGCGATGCCATGCTGCGCGAGGCGGCCAAGATTCTGCGCGATGCGGTGCGCGATTCGGATACCGTCGCCCGAATCGGTGGCGATGAATTCGGCATGCTGCTGGTGGGCTGCCCGCTGGACAAAGCGCGTCAGATTGCCGACGACGTGTGCCGCGCGATCAAGGATTTCCGCTTTGTCTGGAAGGACAAGATCTTCAACGTCGGGGTAAGCATCGGTCTGGTCGAGATTGCGCGCGACAGCGGCAGCATCGAGGAGCTGCTGGCGGCCGCGGATTCTGCCTGCTACGTCGCCAAGCGCCAGGGAGGTCATGTGGCGGTGTACTCGGCGCGCGACGAGGTGTTTGCGCGCCAGACCGGCGAGATACACTGGCTGCAGACGCTGCAGGCGGCACTGCGCGACAGCCGCTTCGAGCTGTATTGCCAGCCGATCGTCGCCTCCTACGCCGCCAACGATGAAGGGCCGGCCATGGAAGTGCTGGTGCGACTGCGCAACGATCTGGGCGAGCAGCTCGTGCCGCTGGAATTCCTGCGTGCCGCCGAGCGATACCGGCTCATGGGCCTGATCGATCGCTGGGTGGTGCAGACCACCTTGACCGCGCTCGGGCGCGGCGCGATCGCACTGGCACCCAAACGCAGCATCGCGATCAATATCTCCGGACAGACGCTTGCGGATCTGCAGTTTCTCGAGTTCGTGGTCGAGTGTTTCGATTCCACCGGCGCCAGCCCGACGCAGATCTGCTTCGAGATCGCCGAGAGCACCGTAGTAGCCAACTTCGAGCAGGCGCGGCGCTTCGTCGGTGTGTTGCACGGCATGGGTTGCCGCTTTGCACTGGATGATTTCGGCAGCGGACTGGGCTCGTTCGCCAATCTCAAGACGCTGGCGGTGGACTACCTGAAGATCGACGGCTCGTTCTTCAAGAATCTGGCCCGCGACTCGGTCAATCAAGCCATGGTGACGGCGATGATCCGGCTCGCGCGTACGCTGAACTTCAAGGTTATTGCCGAGCAGGTCGAGGACGCGAGCACCATGGATGCCGCGCGCCAGATGGGCGTGGATTATCTCCAGGGCTTCGCGGTGGGGCGGCCGGAGCGCCTGGCTATGGCGGCCTAGCCGCAGCAAAGATCTCGTTGGCGCGCACGAACGACTCCAGGAACGGCTGCATCCATTGCATCTGCGAGCCATGAGCGCGCAGCGCCGCGAGTTTGCGCGCGCGCTGCGGTGCCGTCAGCGGCGCGGATTGCCAGGCGAGCGCGGCGGCGTTGGCCGGCGGCGTCATCTCCAGATCCGATTCAAGTCCGCGCGGTCGCGGCCAACCCGGGGCATGCACGATCCAATAGCGCAATGCGCCCAGTTCACCGCGGCGCTCGAGCACACGGCGCGCAAGCGCGCCGCTGGCGCTGTGATCGGTATGGCGATCTTGGGGCGCTGCGGCCAGCACCAGCGTCGGGCGAAACTCTGCGATTACGCGCTCGAGGTCGCGCTCGAGGTTGGCGCCGGTATAGCTCGCGCCCGGGTTCAACGCTGACGCATACGGCACGGCGCTGGCGTCGGTGTATTTCGAATGATAGGGCTGGTTGTAGTAGTCGCCAGAGAGCGCCAGCAGTCCGCGATCGGGATAGCCCAGAATGTATTGCGCGGCGCGCGGCACCCCGAGTTCATCGGCCGCGGCCTGGGCCTCGCGCAAACGCAGCGCCCCGAACCGCCGCATGACGGCGCTTCCGGGCCACAGCGTGTGCTGCACCAGCATGGCATCGAATTCGAAGCCGTCGCCGGCCGTGATCCACACCACGCCGATGCTCGCCCCGCGCTCAAGAGCCTGCTGCAACAGGCCGGCACAGCACAGACTCTCATCGTCCGGATGCGGCGCGATCACCAGAAGCCGATCGTCCGCGCGCAGTTGCGGCATGCGCGGTAATTCCGCCGCGGCCCAGGTCGGCGCCGGCAGTACTGCCGGCCCCAGTAGCGCCGCCAGTACCAGCCACGGGCCCAACATGATCGTCAGGCCCGCGAGCGCTAGAGCAGCGGCACCAGCAGCAGTGCCACGATGTTGATGATCTTGATCAGCGGATTGATGGCGGGTCCGGCGGTATCCTTGTAGGGATCGCCCACCGTGTCGCCGGTCACCGCGGCCTTGTGCGCATCCGAGCCCTTGCCGCCGAAATGACCCTCTTCGATGTATTTCTTGGCGTTGTCCCAGGCGCCGCCGCCGGTGCACATCGAAATGGCCACGAACAATCCTGTCACGATGGTACCGATCAACAGACCGCCGAGTGCCTTGACGCCGGCTCCGGGACCCATGAGCGCGTTCATGCCGAAGGCGATGACCACCGGCACCAGAATCGGCAGCACCGACGGCACGATCATCTCCTTGATCGCCGCGCGCGTGAGCATGTCCACAGCGCGTGAATAGTCGGGTTTGGCCGTGCCCTGCATGATGCCGGGAATCTCGCGGAACTGGCGCCGCACCTCGGTGACCACCGAACCGGCCGCACGTCCTACCGCCTCCATGGCCATGGCGCCGAACAGGTAGGGCACCAATCCGCCGATAAACAGGCCGATGATGACGGCCGGGTCCGACAGCGAAAAGCCGACCATGTCGCGGCCTGTGTCGGCCATGTGGGCCGCAAGGTTGTGCGTGTAATCGGCGAACAGCACCAGGGCCGCGAGGCCGGCCGAACCGATGGCGTAGCCCTTGGTCACGGCCTTAGTGGTGTTGCCGACGGCGTCGAGCGGATCGGTGACATTGCGCACCGACTTGGGCAGGTCGGCCATTTCGGCGATGCCGCCGGCGTTGTCGGTGATGGGTCCATAGGCGTCCAGGGCCACGACCATGCCGGTCATGGACAGCATCGCAGTTGCCGCCACGGCGATGCCGTACAGGCCCGCGAGAGAGTACGAACCCCAGATCGCCAGACACACCGCGAGCACCGGCAGAGCCGTGGATTTCATGCTGACCCCGAGGCCGGCGATGATATTGGTGGCGTGGCCGGTCTGTGAGGCAGCGGCCACGCCGCGGACGGGAGCATACTCGGTGGCGGTGTAGTACTCGGTAATGACGATCATGGCAGCGGTCAGCGCCAGGCCGATCAGCGCGCAACCGAACAGTGCATCGAGCTGCTGCGGCAGCAGCGAGCTCGTGATGAACCAGAAGGCGACCGCTGAGATCAGCCCCGAGACGATGACGCCCTTGTAAAGCGCGTTCATGATCTTGCCGCCGTCGCTGACGCGCACGAAGAACGTGCCGATGATCGAGGAAATGATCGATGCCGAGCCCAAGGCCAGCGGATATACCAGCACCGCGGAACCGGCCTGCGGCATCAACAGGCCGCCCAGCAGCATGGTCGCGACGATCGTGACTGCATAGGTCTCGAACAGATCGGCGGCCATGCCGGCGCAGTCGCCGACATTGTCGCCGACGTTGTCGGCGATCACCGCCGGGTTGCGCGGATCGTCCTCAGGGATGCCGGCCTCGACTTTGCCGACCAGATCGGCGCCGACATCGGCGCCCTTGGTGAAGATTCCGCCGCCCAGGCGCGCAAAGATGGAGATGAGGGAGCCGCCGAAGGCCAGACCCACGAGCGAGTGCAGCGCGGCAGTATCGCCCTGCGAGGAGCGCAGAAACGCGAAGTAGCCGGTCACACCGAGCAGCCCCAAGCCCACCACCAGCATGCCGGTCACGGCGCCGCCGCGAAAAGCGACCTGCAGCGCGGCGTTAAGCCCTTTGCGTGCCGCCTCGGCCGTGCGCACATTCGCGCGCACCGATATGTTCATACCGATGTAGCCGGCCAGTCCCGACAGCACCGCCCCGACCGCGAAACCACCGGCCGTGGGCCAGTTCAGCGCAAATCCCAGCACCACGAACAGCACCACACCCACCATCGCTATGGCGCTGTACTGGCGGTTCAGGTACGCCTTGGCACCGGTCTGGATGGCCGCGGCAATCTCCTGCATGCGCTCGTTGCCCGCGGGCAGCGCCAGGATCGAGCGTACCGACACCACGCCGTACAGCACTGCGACTACGCCGGCAGCTATGGCCACCCACAGCCAGTTCGTGGCACCCATGCAATCTCCTCCAGATCTCTAAATCGGTGTGTTGTAAAAAAGTGGAATGGGCCGGCCTTGGATCTTGTTCACCAGCCTGAAATCGCCGCGAAATATAGCACACGCCGCGGTAGCGGCCGCTGCAGTTCAGAGTATGAATTTGGTCTTGAGCCGGCGCCGGACCGGCACGCCGCCGATACGCACGTAGCGGGGCAGGCCGTCGCGATAGGGCGGGGGGTCCTCGCCGGCGATCAGCGGCTCGAGATAGCGCCGGCAGGCCGCGGTGATGCCGAACCCGTCGGCGGTGATGAAATGCCGCGGCACCTTCTTCTCGACGTTGGCCACGGCGCTCAGGGGCACCGGCACCAGTTTCCAGCGGTAGGGCTTGGACGAGAGGCGCTTGATCGCCGGCATCACTGCATTCATTCCCGCCAGCGCGTACTGCACCGCGGCTTTGCCCACTGCGTAGGCCTGCTCGACGTCGGTCCGGGAGGCGATGTGACGGGCCGAACGCTGCAGATAGTCGGCCACCGCCCAGTGATACTTATAGCCAAACGCCTCGCGCACCATGTTCGCAACCACCGGTCCGACGCCGCCGAGCTGGGTGTGGCCGAACGCGTCCTGCGTGCCCGACTCGGCCAGGAACTTCCCGTCCGGGTGGCGCGCGCCCTCGGATACCACGATCACGCAGTAACCGTAGTCGCCGACGCACTGCTGCACGCGTTTGAGAAACTTCGCGCGTTCGAAGGTGATTTCCGGAAACAGGATGATGTGCGGCGGTTGCGAGGCCTTGCGGCCCGCCAGTCCGCCGGCCGCGGCGATCCATCCCGCATGCCTGCCCATGACCTCGAGCACGAACACCTTGGTGGACGTGCGGGCCATGGAGGCGACGTCGAACCCTCCTTCGAGCGTCGACACGGCGATGTACTTGGCTACCGAACCGAACCCGGGGCAGCAATCGGTGATCGGCAGATCGTTGTCGACCGTCTTGGGAATGCCGACACAGATCACCGGATAGTTCAAGGCGCTGCCGATCTGCGAGATCTTCCATGCCGTGTCCATGGAGTCGTTGCCGCCGTTGTAGAAGAAATAGCCGATATCGTGAGCGCGAAACACTTCGATCAGCCGCTCGTACTCGGCTCGATTCTGATCCAGGCTCTTGAGCTTGAAGCGCGCGGAGCCGAAGGCGCCCGCCGGGGTGTAGCGCAGCGCCCGGACGTTTGCCGGACTCTCGTGCGACAGATCGATCAGATCCTCGGTCAGCGCGCCGATGATGCCGTCGCGCCCGGCGTAGATCTTGCCGATCCGAGCCCGGTGCTTGCGCGCGGTCTCGATGACCGCGCAGGCCGATGCGTTGATGACGGCCGAGACACCGCCCGACTGGGCATACAAGGCGTTGCGAGGCGCAGGCGTAGGTTTTTTGGCTTTCATTCAGCGACCCTGGGACGCCCGTATGGCGGCGCCGCGCGAGCATACCTTGGGCGCGGTTGCGAAGTCTGCCGGTCTCGGGTCGGCGCGCGCAAAGTTACCCCTGGTTTGACCTTCCAGGCGCCGATGGGTACTGTTTCGCGGATGCGTATCGTGCTTATGGGGGCCCCGGGTTCGGGAAAAGGAACCCAATCTCAACGGCTGGTCGGGCGTTTCGGCATCCCCCAGATATCCACCGGCGACCTGCTGCGCAGCGCCGTGGCTCGCGGCACCGAGTATGGCCGCCGCGCCAAGGCCGCGATGGACTCCGGACAGCTGGTGGCCGACGAGATCGTGCTCGGAATCATCCGCGAACGTCTGGCCGAGCCCGATGCCGCGCGCGGGTTCATTCTCGACGGCTTTCCGCGCAACCTTGCGCAGGCGCAGGCGCTGCGCACCATGTTGACGGGCATTGGCGCGCCGCTCGATGCGGTGGTGCTGTTCGAAGTGGATTACGGCGAAATTATCAAACGCATTTCGGGCCGGCGCAGCTGCCCGCAATGCGGACGGGTGTTCAATGTTCAGACGGGCGCGGCCGCCGGCGCGCCGCATTGCGATCATTGTCCCGATCATCCGCCGTTGGTGCAGCGGCGCGATGACGAGGAAAGCACGGTCCGGCGGCGCCTCGAGGTGTACGAGCGCGAGACGCGCCCACTGGCGCAGCACTACCAGGCGCTAGGCCTGCTTCGCACCATCGATGCCGATGCCCCGATGGACGTGGTCACCGCACGTCTGGT
>Ga0302324_100025215_pt1 | contig 11420 bp, 8 predicted proteins | sample Palsa_T0_1_FD_201949 | JGI IMG/M metagenome (GOLD analysis project Ga0302324, IMG submission 201949) | Peat permafrost microbial communities from Stordalen Mire near Abisko, Sweden - Palsa_T0_1 | ecosystem: Environmental > Terrestrial > Soil > Palsa > Peat permafrost | place: Sweden: Abisko... | reverse complement strand
GAGCCAGGCGCCATTCATCATCCAGCTCTCCAAGGGAGCGCGCAAATATGCCGACAAGCGGATGCTCGAGGCCATCATCCGCACGGCCGAGGAGATCTTCCCCGAAGCCATCTTCGCGGTGCACCTGGACCATGGCGACGAGGAAACGTGCTACGACTGCATCGAGTCGGGCTTTTACAGTTCGGTCATGATCGACGCCAGCCACGAGAGCTTCGAGGAGAACATCGCGATCACCCGGCGCGTGGTGGAACGCGCGCATCCGGAAGGAATCAGTGTCGAAGCCGAACTGGGAATGCTCGGCGGCGTCGAGGAAGACATCAAGGTCGATGAAGGCAATGCGTGCCTGACCAACCCGGAGGAAGCCGTGGAGTTCGTCCATCGCAGCGGGTGCGACTCGCTGGCCGCCGCCATCGGGACCAGCCACGGCGCTTACAAATTCAAGGGGCAGCAGAGCCTCCATTTCGAAGTGATCGAGGAGATCCAGAAGAAAATGTACGGCACGCCCATCGTGATGCACGGCAGCTCGAGCGTCCCGATTTCGGAGGTGTTGCGCATCAACGCCGCGGGCGGGAAACTGGATCCCGGCGCGCGCGGAGTGAATGAAGACGAGTATCTTCCCGCCGCGAAGCTGGGCGTCACCAAAGTCAATATCGACACGGACGGACGCCTGGTCTGGACGCGCGTCCACCGCGAATTCTTCCGGGACAAGCCGTCCGAATTCGATTTCCGCCCGCCCGGCAAGATCTTCATGGACGAGTATGCCGCGTTCATCGCGCAGAAGAATGGCAAGCTCGGTTCAGCCGGCGAGCTCCCGAATGTTCGCAATGTGCTGGAGGCATCCACGCCGGCGATGAGCGGAGTCGCGTAGGGAGATGGGGAATGGCTTTGCCGTACCAGCCCCATGGAGTTTGAAGAGCCGATCCGAATTGTCTCCGATCTCCATTTCGGCCACCCCGGCAGCCTTCTCGCGGATGCGGAACAACTGGCGCCCCTCTTCCGCGGCGCGGCAACCGCCATATTCAACGGCGACACCGTGGAAATGCGCTTCCTGGAAGACCGCTCGACGGCCTACGAGGACATGGAACTGGTGGGCGAAGCCTGCCTGGGCGTGGGCGCGCGTCCGGTTTTCGTGAACGGGAATCATGATCCCATCATCTCTTCCGCCAACCATGTCGATCTGGCGGATGGCAGCCTCCTCGTCACGCACGGCGATATGCTCTTTCATGACATTTCGCCGTGGAGTTCCGAGGCGCGACTCATCGGGACGGCGCACACCCAGGCGCTGGAGGAAATGGGCGACGACGCCTTTCATGATTTTGAAAAGCGGCTGAATGCGAGCAAGCGGGCCGCGCTCTCGGTGGAACTTCACAAGTCAAACCTGCGAAGGGGCAGGCTGGCCAGGGGCGCGACCCTGCTGCGCGAGTGCTGGCCGCCCTGGCGGCCGCTCCAGATCCTGCGCGTCTGGGCGATCACGCCGTCGCGAGCGGTGGCCTTGGCTCGCGTCTTCCGGCCGCGCGCGCGCTTCATAGCGATCGGGCACACGCATTTCGGCGGCATCTGGCGGCGTCCTCCCCGGTTAGTGATCAATACCGGCAGCTTCCTCCCATTTTCGACGCGCATGTGCCTGGAGTTAGCCGAAGGCATGCTCACGGCTTACGGCATCGTGAAAAGGCGAAACGGCTTCGAGCTCGGAGCGCGCATTGCGCGCTTCCCCGCCACCAAACTCAAGGCCCACGAGGGTTTTTAGCGCAAGCCTCACGGCTTTGATTAACGGTCGAGCACTTCGCGGATCTTTCTCGCGAGGAGCGACGGCGAGAAAGGCTTTGGAAGAAACGCGATTTCCCGCGCCGAAATTCCCTGGAGCATCATCTCCTCCTCATTATAGCCGGAGGTGAAGAGCACCCGCGTTCCGGGCGAGAGCACCTCGAGGTTGTCCGCGAGTCTTTTCCCGCCGACTTGCGGCATCATGACGTCCGTCAGCAATAGGTCGATCTTCTGCGTGTCGCATTCCCGGATGACATTCATGGCCTCCGCCCCGCCATCGGCCTGGAGGATGGTGTAACCGAGTTTCCCGAGCAGGGAGGCAGTCAGCTTTCGCACGGAGGGATCGTCTTCCACCAGCAAAATCGTCTCCGTTCCCACCGCGGGGGGCTCCTCCTGCGAGCGCTCCGCTTTTGTCGCGGCGTCCAGATCATTGAGATTGGTCGTCACCGGTTGAACGGTCTGTGGCTGGCCGAAAACGAGCAGTTGTTGCGTCAGCGCCGAGGCGCGGATCGCGGCGGAATAGATTTCCTCGACGTCTTTGCGCGCCAGGTCATCGATAGCCGCGTTGCCTAAAAGCAGTTCGCCGAACCCGATGATGCTGGTAAGGATGTTATTGAAATCGTGGGCGACGACGCCGGCGAGCCGCCCGACTGCCGCCATCTTTTGCGACTGGCGCAGTTTTTCCTCCAGATCCTTGCGTTCGGAAATATCGCTGCTGATGCACACCAGGCCGGTGATGTCGCCTTTGGGGCCGTGCAACGGGAGTTTCGTCGTCAGCACCCACGTCTGCTTTTGTTCCGAACCCAAGCGGACTTCCTCGCGGTTGAGGATCGGCTCTCCGGTCGTCAAGACGTGATGGTCGTCGGCGATAAAGCGCTCGGCGCGTTCCTTCGAGAAAAAGTCGAATGCCGTCTTGCCCTCGATCTCGCCCGGCGAAGTGAACCCCAGCGAGCGGGTATGGGCAGCGTTGCTCAGGATATAACGGCTGCACGCATCCTTTACGAAAATGGAGTCCGGCAGGGAGTCGATGAGGGTGCGCAGCATATTTCGCTCGCTCGCTAGAGCTTCGCCCGCCCGTTTTCGCTCCGTGATGTCCGCCGCGCTTCCTTCATAGTAGAGGAGCGCGCCGGTCTCGTCGCGGACTGCCCTCGCGTTCGCCGAAACCCAGACGACGGAGCCATCCTTCGTACGGGCCTCCGCTTCGAAGCCGGTGACCGTTTCCTCCTGTTCGAGCAAGCGGATGAACTCCCTCCGCCGCTCGGGGTTCACGTAAAGCTTCCGCGGGATATCGTCCACGCTCGCCATGAGCTCTTCACGCGAGGCATAGCCGAACAAGCGCGCGAGCGCCGGGTTCGCGTCGATGAAAGCGCCCTGGGGCGTCGATTGAAATATTCCCTCGCTGGCGTGTTCGACGGTGCTCTCGTATTTTCGCAGCTTCCGTTTCAGCGCCTCTTCCCTCGCCTTGAACTGGGTGATGTCGAAAATAGATCCATTGTAGCCTTCGAGCGCGCCGCCATCATCGAGCACGGAAACCCCCCTTTCGGAAACCCACTTTTCCTCGCCCGATTTCGTCCGGATGCGGTACTCGACGGTGTAAGGCCCCTTTTCTTCGGCGGCGCCCCGGATCGTTTCCGCGATCCTGTCAAGGTCTTCCGGATGCCGGATGGAGTCGTAGCCTTGCGCCAGTTCGTAAACCAGCGCTCCCGAGTCATAGCCAGTCAACGCAACGCAACACCCGGTGAGGCATTTGACCGGCCAGCCTGGATCCGTCGATCGTGAAAAAAGGATGCCCGGAAACGCGTCCGCCAACTCGTTCTGGTCGAAGGGATCGACCTCCGCACGGCTGGGGATGTTTATGCGTTGCGCTACCGCCATACAACCGTTTAGTAGCAAAAGTTATTCCACATCCCCTCTCAAAACTAAAAAAATGGAGTCCGGGCGGCCCTGCCGCCGGGCAAGGCGTCCGGGCGCTCTCTTCGCGCGCCCGATAAATCCCGCTTCACTTCCCGCCAGGGCTCAGAGATTCTTACCCCGATTTTTTTAACACGCATGGCTTCCAATTGGTTTTGGCCCTGTTCCTTCCTGCTCGCCTTTTGCGCGCTGGGCGCGTGGTCTTTCTACCGGGGGATCTTCCGCCCGCTGGGCGATCTAGGCCGGATGATTCGGGCGCTCGCGCGCGGCCAGCGGCCATCCACATTCGTAATCCGCGGGGCAAGCTATTTTGCGCGGCTGGCCTCGGACATCGAGAGCGTCGCCGACGAGCAATCGAGGTTGAAGAGACAGGCCGCCGAGGAGCATTTCAATCTCAAGGCGATCCTCTCCAGCATGGTGGAAGGCGTCATGGTGGTTGACACCGACCATGTCATCCTCCAGGTGAACGATTCCTTTGGAAAGCTCTTCGAACTGACGGACAGTCCACTGGGGAAAACCGTTTTGCGCGCGTTGCGCGACGCCTCCATCGAGGAAATCGTGCGCAGCGCTTTGCGGAGCGGGCAGCTCCAGATGCGGGAGATTTCGCCGATCCATCAATCGCCGCAAAGCGCGTATCATTTTGCCGTGAGCGCCATGCCATTGAAGAGCCCGGAAGGAGAGACGGGCGGAGTGGTGGTTGTCTGCCACGATATTTCCCGGCTGCGGCAGCTCGAGGATATACGCCGGGAATTCGTCGCGAATGTCTCCCACGAGCTTCGGACGCCGCTGTCGATCTTCAGCGGGTATTTGGAAAACTTGATAGATAATCCGGCGATACCGCGGAAAGAGCTTCTCGCGAACCTCGAGATCATGGAAAAACACTCGCGCCGGCTCAACGCGCTGCTCGAGGATCTGCTCGCGCTGGCACGGCTCGAAGCGCGCAGCGAGAAGCTCGAACCGGTCTCCATCGACCCCGAGAAATTTCTCCGCGAAGTCGTCAACGATTGGAAGAGGAAGCTGGGGCAAAAAAAAATCGCGCTGACTCTCGACCTGGCCGCCGGCCTGCTTCCTTTCACGGCGGATACCGTCCTCATGGAGCGGGTTCTCAACAACCTCATGGATAATGCGATCAAATACACCGGGGAGGGGGGCAGAATGACAATCAGCGCGCGGTCCTCGGGCCCGTTGACGACGATCACCGTGCGCGATACCGGCTCGGGGATACCCGCGCACGATCTGCCGCACGTCTTCGAGCGATTCTACCGCGTGGAAAAGGCGCGGAGCAGGGAAGCCGGCGGAACCGGCCTGGGGCTTTCCATCGTCAAACACATCGTCGGCCTCCATGGCGGCACCGTTTCCGCGGAGAGCGCTTACGGGGAAGGGACGGCCATCACCATTTCCCTGCCGGGCGAACTTCCCCGACCGGAAGAAACTCAGACGCCGGATGCGGACGGTTGACACCCCGCGCCCGGCAGATTCCGGTTCACGAGGCATCCGGTTGTTTCACCGCGAAGAAGCGGCCTCGAGCCGCGCCTCTTCAGCGCGTGAGTGCTCGTCGTGCACGTCGTACGCGGCGGCCTGCGAGAAGGCTGCCTTGGCAAGATCCGGGCGGTTGATTTCAAGAAGGTCGCCGAGCATTTTCCATGACTCGGCGCGGTACGGTTCGCGATAAAGAACGTTACGCAACTCGATGATCGCGGCCACCTTTTCCCCGCGCTCATCGAGGTGGGAAATGTAACGCTTCTCGGCCGCCCAAGCCCCCGTTTTCGCGGCTTCACGCAGGAGATCGACGCGGTCGGCGTTCTTTTCCAGATACTCGATGGTGGCCAGGTATTGCAGGTACTCGGCCCGAAACAGCGGCGCTTGCGAGACGAGTTCGAGTTGCGAACGAGCCCGGGGGAAATCGCGCAATCGGATGTACGTGGCGGCCAGGCCCAGGCGCGCAAAGGGCTGGTCGCCGGGACGAGTAAGGGCCTGGTTGAAATCAGCCAGCGCAGCCTGGAAATGTCCCCGGGTTGATTCCAGCGACCCGAGATTGGTGAGCATGCGCGCCGAGTCGCCGCCATCATGGATTGTTTTCTCGAAAAAGCGGCGGTCATCACGCCAGTCCGCGTTGCGAAGAAAGGTGCGCACCCCGAAAAAACCGAGCCAGAGAATGGCCACAAGCAGAAATTCCCGCCTGATCGGCAAGGCCAAAAACAGGGCGAGCAGTAGAAACGCGCTGGGAACGTAAAGCCAGTGCTCGGCCGCCGTGGCGTTCAACGAAAACAGATTGCTGATGGGCAGATAAGCTGCGAAGAACGCCAGCAGCAGTCGAAATACCAAGGGATCGGTGCGCCACGCCCAGCGGCACCACGCAAGAAAACCGGCAAAGAGCGCCACGCCGAGCAGAGTCTGAAATTCGCGAAGCCGGGCGCGCCGCAAGGTCTCCTGCATGTCGCCCGCGTTGAGGGGAATCAAGTCTCTCTCCATGTGGAGATTGACCGGAGCAATGAGCAGCCCCGCGTACTCGGCCCACGCGCGCGCGGCGAGAATCGGGCGGACGGCGGCCGGCACAGGCGCTTTGTAAGGCGGCGGGATTTCTTTCGCCGAAAAGCGGAGCGCGGCGTAAAGGGCGAACACCGCGCAGAGCAAAAGAATCCACCAGCGGAGCCTCGCGCCGCCCTTGGGATCAAAGAAGAGAAGCGAGACAAGGGCGAACACGATGCCGCTTTCCTTAGAAAGCATCGAGGCCAGCAGGCAGGCGGCGGCTGCGAAATACGAAAGCGGGCGCCGGTCTTCGCGTGCGGTTTCCAGGAGGTACAAAGCAAGGAAGCCGAAAAGAGCGGCGAGCAGATCGGCGCGGCCCGCCACGTAGATCACAGCGGAAGTATGCAACGGAAGCACCGCCCAGAAGAGGGAGGCAAAGCCGGCCACGAAATTCGCGCTCCCAGCCCGCGGGCGCCCGGCCCTGGCGACGAACCTGCGCGCAAAGAGAAACAGGAAGGACGCCGCTGCGGCGTGCAGCACGATATTGGTGAGATGAAAGCCCCAGGGCTTGTCAAAACCATAAAGGGCGTAGTCGAAGGTATAAGTCAGCCGCTGGAGGGGCCGGTAAAAATTCGAGGCGGTGGCATCGGTAAACAAAAAGTGGCGGAAGCCCGTCGGAATCAGCAGCCAGCTTCGGATAAAAGGATCGCGCAGGACCAGAGCGGCATCATCCCAGACAAAGCCGTTTTTGAGCGCGGGCCAGTAAACGGCGAAGGTCGTCGCAATGATCAGGCCGACCCAACCGCCTTTCCCTTTCAGCACGGTCCGCGCTTGCCCGGTCATCTCACTCGTCCCAGATGAAATGCTCGAGCCGCAATTGCTCGGCGCGGCTCCCGGCTTCCTCCGCGCGCGGGCCCTTCAGGCCGGCCATTTTCTGGTAGATGCCGATGGCGGATTTCCACTGCCTTTGTTCTTCCATGATGCGCGCCGCGTCGAACCCGGCTTTATAATACCAGAAATAATCCGGCTCGACCCTGGACGCGGTTTGCGCCTGGAGAACGTCGTAAAAAACGGCCGCCGCCTCATCCGTCTTTTTGAGTTGTTCCAGGCACTTGCCCTTCATGTAGAGCGCCCGGTTGCGCCAGTAGGCGGTCACGTCCGGTTGGGCCGCCAGGCTGTCGAACACGGCGATCGCCTTGGTGAAATACTGGGGGTCGCTCGCGCCCATGGCAAAGAAGTTGTCCCCTTTCCCGCAGAGAGCGGAAAATCTCAACTCGGGATCGGGTTGGGCGCTTAGAATGTCGTCATAGAGATTGACGGCGTCCTGCTCGTTCCCAAGGCCGCTTTTCGTGATGGCCTGCTCCTGCCGGGCATAAAGCTTGAGCGGGCCGTTGAGTTTGGCTGCTTCGTCGAACAATTCGAGCGCCTGGCCGGGGTCGTTCATGCTCTTGAGCGCCGCTTGTCCCGCCAGGAAGAGAGCCGGTTCGGTGAGCCGGGAATCGGGTTGCTCGTGCGCGAGTGTTTCAAACTGGTTCCTGGCGTCGGAGAAATCTCCCTGGCGGAAATAGATCTCGCCCAGTTTCATCCGCACCTCGGGCAGCAAGGAGGAAGCGGGCCGCTCCTGGATGAACTTCAGACAGGCGTCGATGACTTTCGCCGGATCGCGTTTCCGCCCCGCGTCGGCCATGAATATCGCCAGATATTCCGCGCGCTCCGCGGTCTCGGGGTCGCCGGGTGTCTCGAGGGCGGCTTTCAGATAATGGCTGGCCTCGCCGCGGCGGGGCGGCGAGGAGAGGAAGGCTAGTTCCGCCAGGGCGATCCGGGCTTCCCCGACGCGCGGGTGCTCGGGAAAATCCCGGATGAAAAGGGCGAGGGTCACGTGCGCCCGCGGGTCGCCCGAGCGCGCCTGGAGGAGCCCTTCCTCGAGCACCAATTCACGCCGGAGCTGGCTCTCTGGAAATCGGGTGCTGAATTCCTTGTAATCTTCCAGAAATTTGTCGTACGCGCCGAGGTTTCCCCACGAGAGGGCGGAGTTGAAAATCGCCTTCTCGCGAAACTTCTCGCAAGACTCTCCCGCTTTGTGGAACAGGCCGGCTGCCGCGGCAAATTCGCGGCGCTGAAAATGCGCCGTTCCAGCGCAGAATTCGATCTCGGCCAGAAGGCACCGATCCGTGGAATGTTGCATCGCGGCGTCCAACGCTTGCAGGGCGGCGGGAAACTTTCGGTCCGCTACAAGTATTTGCGCCTTGAGCAGCAAGGCGTCCGCGATCAAGGGATCCGTGGGGAAGGTCTGGATGAAGCCGTCGAGAATTCCCGCCGCCTTTTCATCTTCCTTCAGGTGGAAGCGGAGCTTTGCGAGGTAGAAGCGGGCGAGCGCGCTCCGGCGCGGCGGTTCCCGGTCGATCCAGCTTTTCAGCTCGGAAAAGGATGGAGATTTTTCCCCCGAGTAAATCATGTCGAGCTTGCGAAACATCAATCCGAGATACGGGCTCTCCGGGTGATGCCAGATGAATTCTTCGATGGCCTCGTCGGCGGACTCAGGCCCCTGCGAGGCTGCGCGCGCATCGGCGACACCGAGCGTCGCGCTCACCAAAAGATTTTCAGAAAGACCTTCGGGATTTCCAAGCACCTGCTCGAAAAGGGGGATTGCGGCGTAAGGCTGGTCCTGAGCAAGAAATAGTCTTCCCTCGATGGCAAGCTTCCATTTCATGTCCGGGGGCGATGTCACTTTGGCGTCGTCGAGAAGGGCCCTGCATTTCTGGACTTCCTTCTCTTCGGCATAGATCTCGGCAAGCGTCAGTTTCGCCTTGACGCCCACACGGGGGTCGTTCACGAGCGACTCGAGCAACGGGATGGCCTCTGGACCGCGCCAGAGCGCGCGGAGAGCTTCGGCCTCGCCCAGCCTGGCCGGGATTTGCAGGGAAAAATTCTCTTTATCGAGCCGGGCGAAGAGCGCGCACGCCTCGCTCCAGCGGCCAGTCGCGGCCAGGGCCTCGGCCTTCACGAAATCGGTCTCGTCATTTTGCGCGCCGTTTGCCTGCAACGTCCGAAGGGCTTCCTCCGGACGCGCCGCGGCAAGCTGCGCCTCGGAGAGCTTTGCGACTCCGGCAAGACGCTGGTCCGGCGTCAAACCGGCGGCGGCCAGATACGCGGTCAATTTCTGGATCGCGACATCCGGGATTCCTTCATCGAGCGCACGCGCGGCTGAATCGTAGAGAACCCCGGCATCGGCGGCACGCGCGGGATGCGGGAAAGCGACAGCGAGCGCGCCAGCCGCCAATGCAAAGAGATGTTTCCTCATTCGGCGGTTTTATCTCGCTTGTCCCCGGGTCATTATTGCCGGCATTATCCAATGTTTTGGCGAGGCAAGCCAGTTTCAATTTCCGCTGGGACGGCCGTGCCGCCCGGGATCTCTCATTTATTTCACGGCATATCGGAAATCCTTGCGCAAATCCCTTCCGTTCATAACTTAAAGCGTGCGTGAATTTGGACAATCCTCGCTGGGGCTCACCGGTTCCCTCTTGATCGCGCATCCAAATCTCCTCGATCCCAACTTCCGGCGCACCGTCCTCTTCCTCTCCTCGAATGATTCCGAAGAAGGCTCGCTCGGCTTCGTCCTGAACCGGCCTACCGAGAAAACCGTCGCCGACTTTTTGCCCGACAAGCAAATCGGTTTGCTGGGAAAAGTGCCTGTTTTCATTGGCGGCCCCGTCGGGCGCGACCAGCTCACCTTCGCCTCCTTCGAGTGGCGGATCGAAGACCAGGTGGTCGCGTGCAGGCCGCACCTTGTCCTGGATGAAGCCCGCGAGATTGCTTCGGGCAATATCTCGGCTGTCCGCGCGTTTGTGGGTTACGCGGGCTGGAGCAAGGGGCAGCTCGAAGCCGAGCTCTCCCAAAAGGCGTGGGTGGTTCAGCGCCCGGATCGCGAAATTCTGGACGTCGAAAACTGCAAGGGGATCTGGCCGTCGATCATGCGCAACTTTGGCCCCTGGTTTCGTCTCCTCGCCTCCGCTCCGGACGACCCGTCGCTGAATTGAGAGAACTGTGAAAAAAGCAGGGAAGCGCCGAATCTCCGCGGCGCGCGATTTTTCCAACGATGAAGCCGGCCGATGAATACCACGAGATCAGGGAGGGCTTTTATTGCTGGCAGGCGTACGACCGTTCGGTAAAGGCGGACCTCTCCTCGACCGCGGCGCGCACAGGCGGCGGATTGCTTTTCATCGACCCGATTCCTCTCGCCAGGGAACCGCTTGCTCGGATGACGGGCGGCGTGAAGCCCGCGGCGATTCTCCTCACCAATTCCAATCATCAGCGCGCCGCCGCTGAATACCGGGAAAATTTTGGCATCCCGGTTTGGGCTCATCCGGACGCCGCCGGGTTTTCCATCGAGGTGGATCGGCGGCTGGGAGACGGCGCGATGCCGCTCGACGATTTCAAGATCATTCATCTGCCGGGTGTGGTGGCGGGGGAAATAGCCGTGTATTCTCCGCAAGCCGGCGGCACGATGATGATGGGCGACGCGCTCATCCATCTCAAGCCGGGGGGATTCGCGTTTCTGCCGGACAAATATTGCGAGGAGCCAAAGCTGGCAAGGGCCTCGCTGCAAAAACTGTTGCACTTTTCCTTCGATCTCATGACATTCGCGCACGGCACGCCGATTGTTTCGCGCGCCAGACAAAGGTTTCAGGAGTTGTTTTCATGATCACCCGAATTATTCGCCCGCCCGCGGTTGTCGTGCCGCTGCTGCTGGCGCTTGGCGGAACTGTCTTGGGACAGGCCGCGGAAAAGACCCCCTACAATCCTTTCCCGCCACTGACGGTTCAGGACGCCACACCCTATGCGAGCGACGTGAAGCTCGACGAACAGGTCAAAAAAGTCATCGACGGCTTTTTCGATCTGCTCCAGCAGGACCACGTCGATCAGGCGTACGACCAGTTGACCAAGGGAACAAAAATCGCCGAGAAACCCGATGACGTCGCCCTTCTGAAGTCGAAAACAAACCAGGCGATCGACCTTTACGGCGATATCGTGGGAAGGGAAGTCGTCTCCGTCAAAAACGTCGGGAACCATTTGCTGCGCGCGACCTGCCTGTCGCTGGGAAAGAATTATCCGCTACGGTGGCGTTTCTACTTTTACCGGAATGACAATACCTGGCGTCTGATCGATATCCGGGTGGATGACCGGCTCATCGATATGTTCGACGAAAAGGCCGCTGCTCCCAGCCCCGAGCCACAGTGAACGGTGGCGGACGGATGATCGGCCGGCTCCTTGCCTTC
>Ga0302324_100025209_pt1 | contig 11422 bp, 6 predicted proteins | sample Palsa_T0_1_FD_201949 | JGI IMG/M metagenome (GOLD analysis project Ga0302324, IMG submission 201949) | Peat permafrost microbial communities from Stordalen Mire near Abisko, Sweden - Palsa_T0_1 | ecosystem: Environmental > Terrestrial > Soil > Palsa > Peat permafrost | place: Sweden: Abisko... | reverse complement strand
AAACTGAAGAAAATCCTCGACCAATACAGGCGCTCTGATATTCATTTGCATTCAGAGGAGATCGCTGCATGATGGATAGATCGAACTGAGCACTCTCCAGTACAAAGTAGGACTTCCTTTTATGTCGTGTACAGGCGCGAGTGTTTCAGCAGCTTGGCGAACAATCCCCAAAATCAAGACTCGTTATCGGGTGGCTCTTCGCAACAGGATCGGTGGTTGCGTTCCTCGATTGCGGGAGCTACCGAAAGATGGATCCGAGCCATCGGGCAACGGTCCGATAGCCGGCCTTTGGCCTGTCTCGATCGGACTCGCGGACTCAGCCACCGGCGACCACGGAGCCGACACTCTCCGCAATTCAATCTGATCCCCGTTTATAGTGCCGGCGTAGGTCGTCGTACCGGAGCGGAAGGATATGTTCTTTCCGTCGACGCGGCCTTCAATGGGTCCGCCGACGGCGCCACCTCCGGGTCCGAAACCGCCGGCTGGCGCTTCCAACTTTCCGGTCAAGGCAGCACCGTTTTGGATCAGTGTGTAAAGCGTGTCGCCCGAAACCGCTAACTGCAGCGGATCAGGTCCTGACGATCCCGTCATAGTGGTCGGTCGCCACAGCCCTGTAATCCCCGCGCCGGTGGGCACCTCGCGCTCCCACTCGGCGACTTGCGGCCGTAGCTTAACACTCTCAACGGTAACTATGGCAGAAGCTGCAGTGAGTCCCATGGAGGTGACTTCTATCCGGATGTTCCCGGCACGCTTGCTTGACTGCACAATGCCCATGCAAAGCCCCGAGAAGGCGCGCCGCGTGAAGCCGATGTCGGACTCCTGCGATGTAGGATCACCATTGCCGACCCCAATTAACTTGCCCGAGCCCGTGACCGTGAACGTCACCTCTTGGTCTGTGATCGGAAGCACGCGACCCTCTGCGTCTTGGACCTCTACGGCGCAAGAGGCCAGGTCTTCGCCATCCGAGGCAATCGATTGACGATCCACCTTGAGGGCCAGCTTCGCAGCCTTGCCAACCGTCTCGCGCCGAGCAACCATCACTTGCTGTCCACCCTTGAAGCCGCGCGCTTCAAGCTTTCCCGGCTGATAGGTCACGTTCCAGGCAACGTGGGAATCCCTCGGCACGTCCTTGATGCCGAGGCTTTCGCCATCCTGCAGCAGCTCCACGCGATCCAAGTTCGAGTGCACCCACACGGCAATCTGCTTGCCTTCAAGGCCAGGCCAGTTCCAGTGCGGAAAAATATGTAACACAGGCTGCGCGGTCCACCACCCCTTGTAGTAAAAGTAGGTGTCTTTTGGGAAGCCACAACTGTCGAGCACCCCATACTGTGAGCCGGTGTTGGGCCACTGGTATGGTGATGGCTCGCCGCGGTAATCGAAGCCCGTCCAAACAAAGCCACCCGGCATCCACGCGCGCGCGTTAACAAATCTCCACCAGCCCTCAGCCGAGGCGCGGCCTGTGGTCGTATAGGGGTCATAAGATCCGACAAAGCCCTTCTCCGTGTCCAAGGTGTAGATACCACGAGTGGCTACGGCGCTAACGTTCTCCGTGCCCATCACTGGAATACTCGGGTTTGCCTTGTGATATGCCTCGATTTGCGGATCGGCATAGTTGTAGCCCATCACATCAGAGACCACAAGGCCGCCATGGCCCAGGTCAAAACCCAGCGGTGGCGGAGCCACAGTGACTGGCCGTGATCCATCTTGCTCCGTCGCCACATCTTTCATGCTGGTAAGAATGTTCAGACCGGTCTCGGTAGTCGCCTCGTGCTCTTCATTGCCCATATTCCACATGAAGACGCTCGGATGATTGCGGTCGCGCCGCACCAAATGGTCAAACTGCTCCAGCCCCTCGGAATTCGACGACATCATCCGCGTCTCGTCCAGAAAGAGCATGCCCATCTCATCGCATGCGTCGAGCAACTCGGGCGCCGGGGGATTGTGGGCACTGCGATAGGCATTGCAGCCCATTTCCTGCAAGGTGCGAACACGAAAGGCTTGCGCTGCATCCGGTAGCGCTACACCAAGGCCTGCATGGTCCTGGTGATTGCAGGTGCCTTTGATCTTCACCGGCTTGCCGTTTAGAAAGAAGCCCTGATTCGCGTCGAAACGTAGGGACCGGATGCCAAAGCGCGTTTCGTATTGATCTACGATGACACCGTTCCCTTCAATCTTTGTCAGCAGGGTATATAGGCTACGCTCTTCCAAACTCCACAGCTCTGGGTTGGCAACGCTCACTTGCTGTTCGAATGTCTGCTGCTCGTTGCCTGACACTCCGATGCCTGTGGTAATGGTTTTCGCTACAGATTTTCCACTCGGATCAAGGATTGTCGAGATTACACGCACGTTGTGCTGCTCGTTCGCGTCATTCGCCACCTCGGTCCGGATTTTCACTGCTGCGTTGCCGGCCTGTATGGTCGAGCGAACAAACGTGCCCCACTGTTTCACGTGTATCGGTGCTGTCTTAACCAGCCATGTGTGCCGGTAAATGCCCGCGCCCTCGTAGAACCAGCCATCGCTTTGCGTGGCTTCCACGCGGACCATTAGCACGTTGGGCGCTTCGGGAATGATGAAGTCCGTCACGTCGAAGGAGAACGGATCGTATCCGCCGCGATGCTGTCCAATATAAAAGCCGTTCAGCGTAACCAAGGCTTCTCGATAAACTCCATCAAATTCAATCGAGATGCGTTTGCCCTTGTCCGTCTTCGGGATCTCAAAGATACGCCGATACCATCCAACGCTGTTCTCCGGATAGGATCGCCCGATGGGGTAGAAGCCTTTGCTCGAAAGCGCAGGGTCATTCTTAAAGGGCAGACTGATCGCCCAATCATGAGGCAGGTTCAGTGTCTTCCAATCACTGTCGTCAAAGGCAAGTGCAGCGACCGGCAGAAAGTTGCCGGTTTTCTGAAATGCCCGCGAGCGACCGCCGCCGAAGCCGAAATCCTTGCTCGCATCGACTGCGTGGCCGAAATGAAAGCGCCATCCAAAATCAAGCAACAATCTTTCGCGAGGCGAGGCAGAAGCCACAACTTGGGTCTGCGCAGCCATAGATCGTGGCGCAGTAATCATTGTGGATCCTGACAGCAGGCTCGTCGCCGGAACAACGAGGCCCCCCTTGATCACATCTCTGCGGGACAACTGTTTCATCACGAGCTCTCCTTACTAGGTTAAACGTGGCCGATCAACGACTCCAATCAGTATTGAAGACATATCTTGCCAAAATGTCTATCGTTCTCTTGAAACTGAAATGCCTCAACTAGCTTGTCAAACGAATACACGGCGTCGATCGGGGGACGCAGATCCATCGAGTCCAGCGCGCGGATCATCTCGGTTTGGTGAGCCCTGCTGCCCACCGTTGTGCCGTGAAGAGTCTGCTGTCTCCCCATGAGAGCGACGGTGGGAACTTCGCCCGAGAGTCCCGTCAAGACGCCCACCAGGACAATGTGTCCTCCAATCCGCGTCGCCTTAATAGTTTGCGGTAAAGTACCGGGGCCGCTTGTTTCGATGACGAGATCGACCCCGCGCCCACCCGTCAGCTCCAAAACTTCTTTGGACCAGTTTGGTTGCTCAACATAGTTAATACCGAAATCCGCTCCAAGTTCGCGCGCGCGTTGAAGTTTTTCGTTCGATGAAGACGTAACGATGATCCTAGCGCCGATCTGCTTGGCAAATTGGAGTGCAAAGATCGACACGCCGCCTGTACCAAGCACCAGCACATCCTGACCCGCTTTGAGCTCTCCCTCCACTACAAGGCCTCGCCATGCAGTCAAGCCAGCTGTAGGTAGGGTTGCCGATTCAATCAAGGTCCAATCGCGCGGCGTTTTCTTAAACCACTTGGCCGGTTGGACTACCGTTGTGAGCGCATAACCATCTAGGCCTTCTCCTGGCGTGCGGGCGAATGTCGCAAGCGGCGCATTGCCTTGCTGCCAATCCGGGAAGAATGTGGAATCGACGTGATCGCCCACGGCGAATTCCGTAACCTCGTTGCCGAGCGCTTCTACGACTCCGGCACCGTCCGACATTAGGATGCGTCCGTCTTCAACCGGCAGAACGCCCAGCGCGACGTTGTAGTCGTGGCGGTTCAGAGAACAGGCATGTATCCTGACCCGGATCTCTTTGTGGCCAGGTGCTCCGGGATCGTCGATTTGAACCACGCAAAGGTTCGAGATCCCACCCGGCGAGCAATACGTAACAGCCTTCATCATGTCGTCCCCTACATCGAAAAGAGAAATGCGCCGCTCTAAAGGAACAGCCCGAACTAGCGCAATATCCTCATGGCGGCATTTGCCACCGACGATAGCTCCTTGCGAGTGGCCCCGGTTTTACCAACAACGCGTAATCCCTGAAACAAAAAAAGCATTAACCACGCTGCACCCTCCCGGTTGACATCTTTCGCGATGGATCCGTCTTCTTGTCCCGCCAAGATCAGGGCCTTTAGGAATTGTTGGCGGTACCTGAAGGAATTACGCACGTGTCTCGCTATCTCTGCGTCAGTCGACGCCAACTCGACCGCGGTTGTGACCACAAGGCACCCTTGCATTCCCTGCACGCCATGCGATATTTCTAGGTAGAACCATAGCGCCGCACCCCCTGTCGAGGGCGCTACCTGCGCGAAGTCGGCGTTCTCTATGCCGAGTTGGACAGCAGGGATACTCGCGTTGCCGAGCTGCCCGCATCGCTGGAGCGCACTGCGTCTGCAAGGGGACCATCTACCTCCGATGACAATCACCTCACTGGCGGCCGAGCTAGTGACGTAAATCTCGTTGAAGTACGGTGGAGAGATCGCCACCGAGGTCCCTACCGCCCCCGGGAGAGTGTCAATCACATGGTAGGTGGTTCGATTGAGCGCCGAAGTTCCGTTCGGCCCGGTGATGATGATCTCGTGGTTGCCGCTGTACTCGTACTTTCCGTTGCCTAGGTAAACGGTGGTCGCGAAGGCGGCTCCGCCAACGGTCCCGGGCGGCACGGCTAAGGTGTAACGGATGATCGTGGCGGTGGGATCGAGGGCCTCGACCGCATTGGTGTCCAGCGCGTAAACCCGCTGCTCACCGTAGGGATCGACGACGATGCCTCCCAGGCTGGTGCCGACCTGAATGGTCGAGACGATCTCCAGGGTTTTGAGGGAGATGGTGACCACCTGGCCGTTAGCCAGCGAGACGAAGGCCAGCCCCCTAAGTGCGCCCATCGCGAGCCGGTGGGTTCAGCCGGCATCGGGATCGATTTTACGAGCTCATCACTTCCCGCGATGTCTACCCGCTGGTCGCTGGCGTTGGCCACGTAGACCTGCTCATAGCCAAGAGGATCCCATGCCAGCGCGGTGATGCCGTCTCCCGGCGTGGAAGTGATCGGCACGACCTTAAGGGTGTCGTAGTCTTGGTTGTCGATCACCCAGAGCTGGCTGACGTCGTTTTGCACTGCGCTGGCATAGAGACTACCCGTGTAATTTCCGTTGGGGTAATTTGGGCCGAAGGCCAGGGCATAGGCGTGGGGGACAGGAATGTTCTTTATTAGAACCATCAAAGTTCGGATGGAAGACACTGATCTGGTCGCCGTTGGCGACAAAGACTTTACCATAATAACTACCGTCGCTGAGGATCTGGCCGGGGGGGCAGGTGAGGGGTATGGTCTATATAGTTGGCGCGGGCAGCGGCGCTCATTGAGAAGACAGCTAAGAGGATAAACAGCGGTTTCATCGGGTATCTCCTGTTCGGTAAGGTGGCGTTCACGGGAGGTGCTTCGGTCTTCTCGCGGGAGCCTAGATCATCATAGGTCGCCAGCCTTCATTGCAAACCCAAAAAATTCCCTGAGCTGTCCACGACAATGGATCCGACCGAACTGCTGGACACCGTGGCTTGCCCGCCGACAAAGGTCACGCTCTGCGCGGATGCTGGTCCAGGGACCATGCAAAGCAGAACACCGCTAAGGAACGCTATTGGGTGACGGAAGAGGCTGGAGATCGAACCAAAGCAGCGGCGAAATTTCGAGAAGCAGTTCCCGACAGACCCTTGTTCATACGCCACGACTAGGCTCTTCTTTATGATAGCGGTTTGACGATATGTTGGCTGAATGGCTCTAACGTACTGCGTGTAAAGGGGGATGTCCCTCCTTCATTCGTGCGGTCTCAGGAAACGTCTAAGCCCCCAGTCGCCCCGATCAGATGCCCAAAGATCAGGGGGCCGAAGGCGCCGCCGGCGAGAGTTCCGAAGGAATAGAAGAGGGCAATGCTGCTCGCACGGACGCCCTGCGGGAAAACCTCGCTCACCGTGAGGTAAGCGCAACTGGCAGCGCACGAGGCGAAGAAAAACTTAGCCGCCCACCAAGCGACCTGGGAATACACTCCCAACCGGCTATGGAGAAACAACCAGCTTGACGCCGGAAGAACCAGGCCTGAAGGACGTACGTAGCGCAGATCATCTGCAGGGTTTTGGTTGGGCGAATCTTGAGGCCCGCGTGAACTCGACACCGCACACTCCGTTCAGCTTGGCCTCGATCGCCAAGCCGTTCACGGCGACCACGATCATGACATTACTGGCTGAAGGCAAACTGGCACTGGATGAGCCCCGCGAATCATTTTTTGAAGGAATGCAAGCTTGTGGGCACAGACCGTAACGCGGAAGCAGTGAGTGTTCGATTACTCGATGCCCACGCAAGCGGTTGACCGGGTATTTTTGAATGCGATGGAGCGAATGAAGCGAGACTCGTTTCCACTACAAGGGCCCTGCTTCAAGCGTATGGCAGAATGGCTTGCCCTCCGGCAATCTGCTACGAGTACTGTGACCTTGGATTTTCGGTACGGAATGCGATCGCCACGACTCTCACGAAGACACAGTTGCCAGCCGGAGGCGTAGTATGAACTCGAATGGGGTCTCCCGTGTGTGCGCCTGAAAGAGGCGAACGAAGTGGTAAGACGAGGAACCGGCTTCCCGCGCAATGCGTCCTAAGCTCAGTGTCTCCGTCCGGTGCAGCCGGATGTACCGTTGCGCACGCTCAATCTGCGAACGATGGAATTGGCTTTGATGTCTGGCTTTTTTGCTCATAGGCTCCGGCTGTAGTGTAGTGCGATAAACCGATCGGACGCAGGGCGGTACGGTTCAAGTGAACCCATTACCAGATGACCAAATCGATCTTCGATTTCTTGATGTCTCATCAGCGCGAGTCTTACAACGAGGGATCAGGCGTTAAAGCCTTCAGCGCTCGCCGGACGTTTTCAACTCCTCGCTGAAAACCTCCAGCCTGGTACTTTTCCAGTGCTTCCAACATAAGTGCGCGCCCACCGCTGACGTCGCCTCGCTGTACTGCAAGGCGTCCCAATTGATATTTATTCACCGCTACGCCCTCAAGGCGGCCCACTTGTTCATCCAACTGGAGCGCGCGCTGAAAGTACGATTCCGCCTTGTCCAGCTGGTTGCGATCGTACGCGATTTGGCCAAGGTTGGTGCAGGTCACGGCGACTGCCAACAGGCGGCCTATCTTCTCATTGATGGCCAGCGCTCGCTCGCCGTGGTTCTGCGCCTCCTCCAGGCGGCTTTGCCGCCTGTATGCTGACGAAAGCTTCACATGCGTATCGGCAATGCCCGATCCACGCCCCATAGATTCGTTAAGCGACAAAGCTTGCTGATACCAGTTGATAGCCTTGGGCAGATCATTCTGCAGACTGCTGACCAGGCCAAGCGCATTATAAGTGTCTGCGAGAAAAGGCACGCGGCCAGCTTCTTGGTTAATTCTAAGCGCCAAGTCGTGCATGAGCTGCGCTTCGTCAAGATTACCCATCGCCCTGAAGACAGAGCCCAGGTCGTTATAGTTGTCCGCCATACCGAACCGTCGGCCAATTTCGCTGTTGATCTCCAGGGCCAGACGGAAGTTTTTCTCGGCCTCCGATAAGTTGCCCCGGACCCGGCAAACCAGCCCAATCCCAGCATAGGACTCCGCGACCCCTTGCCGTCCTCCGATACCCTCGTATAGGGTCAGCGCCCGCCGATTCATTTCTTCCGCGGGGTTCAATTCACCGCGTAGCCGGAGCAGAGAAGCGAAATTATTGAGAACCTCTGCGGTCAGCGCAGGGTCGCCCAACTGCTCGCTCATCTTGAGTGCGCTTCGCTGCTGCTCCTCCGCCCTTTGGAGCGTATCCACTTGGCGGTAGGTGACGCCAAGGTCAGTCTTTGCAGCCACCACGATGTCGGCCAGGTTCGCGGCAGTGGCCAGCTCGAGAGCCTCCCGTTGCAGCTTTTCGGCGGCCTGGAACTCACCCAGCGTCCGATGAATGCGCCCCATGTGATTCAACGCGATGCTTCGGTCGCGGGAATCCGTGCCGGCAGACTGGAGCGCCTGCAGCTGCTCTGCCATGGCGCGCTTGATCTCGCCTTGCGTGAAATAGACCGTGGATAAACCGTCGTGGATGCTCGAATCCTGGGTCCCGCTAAGCAGTGCGAGAGCCTGCTCAAACATCTGCGCCGCGCTGTCTAATTTTCCTCGCAAGATCTCGATTCGACCCAGGCCAGCATAGGCGGGGACCCGTTGTGCTTTCTCCTGCTGCTCGTCCGATGAAAGGTCGAGAACCTTGCGATAGAGCCGCTCCGCCACCTCTGAGTTGTGTCTTCTGCGCAGGCGGTCGGCCGCCTCTATCAATTCGGCAGGGGTTGGGGATGCACCTGGTTCCAATCGCGCTGCTGCGGCAAGCGTCGACTCAGCCTCCTCAGGACAGAATTCAAACAGCAGGGGAATCAGAGCGTGGATCACCGCTCCTTTGTCCCACGGGTATCCGTCAGTAAGAGCGGCGATCGAATGTATGTCGAAAATTAGCCAAATGGAAGCTGCGGGTAGGCAATTCCTTAAGCGCTCGATGGTAAGAGGGGCGGAAAAGTCCGCCAGTGTTCCATGCCGGGAAATGTAGTTTTCCAAACCTCGTGCGCCGGTCGCCAGCCCGGCCGACGCAGCCAGCTCAGAGAGATAGACCGCCAGGTTGGGGTAGGCTGTAAAGCCCATCTCTTGCCAGAGGCGGCTCAGGCCCAACCCGAGCGCGAGCATGGCGTCAGCCCATTCTCGCTCCCGGTGCGCTCCCTCGAACAAAGCCATCAACCGGTTGAGAAGAATACCAATGCTGTAGTCGTCCTCGATTTCCACCTCGAGCAGATGCAGGCGCCGTGCTGAAAAGCCATGTCCGATTCGTGAGAAGAGCTCCTCGAACGCACGTTTTGCGTCTCTTCCGGTAGCCGGCAACGGGTACACGGTCTTGCTCTGTCTTATGGCTTCTACAAAGCAGCCATAAGTACCACCAGTTCCACCAATCAGCACAGCCGCATCGGCCCGCCCTACGAGCTCACCGAATTCGTCGTTGATGTAGACGATCTCTCCTGCTGCCAGATTGGGCTTCTTGCCGGGCGGCAGCATCTGCAGAAAGCGGCTCTCAACTTTGTCTCCTACCTGTTCCACGGCATTCGCGAACGCACTGCCTACCAGGTAATCGACACCCTGCCAACCGCCACCAATGAGATTCAGGCGATGCACCGCGAGAGTCTTCCCCAGCCTCTCAGTGAGCTTTACAACTTGCGGCGGCAGTTCATAGCTGCCTGTGCCGGCGACCAGGATCCACTGGGCTGTAGTAACTGCTTCGAACTCCGGCGCGTAAAAAGTACGCTCCGCGGTCGCGATGGACCTACCTTCGATCATCACCGAAGCAGTTACCCAGCTTTTGCCCTGGCGCTCGGGCTGAACCTGGTAGCGCAGGGTTTCGGACTCACCCTCGCGCGGTAACCGCAGTAAATGAGGCTGAACGGGCGAGATGCTGCAGCCGTCCGGCGTTAGCCAGACGGATACCTCCGTTCCCTCCTGGTAGCGGTTCGACTTAACCGTAACCTCGACGACGAGGTGATATACCTCGTGTAACTTGAGGGTCTGATCAGCTGGCTCAATGTCAACTGCAACTTCGATTGCTAATGTTTTCGAAAAGAAATGCAGATCCTGCACACTCGCATAAAGACGCGCGGCAACCGGGGCATAAAGACCCTCATCGTGTGACCTAACTACACCCCGCGCCCTATGCGTGGCTTCGTCCAAAGCATATCCATCGGCAATTGCCCGGTAGAAGCCCCGCCAAAAAAGAATTCGCGCAGGCGCCGAGAGGATGAAAGAAGACACAACAACTGCAGGAATTCCCCTTTGCAGCAGGCTTGCTGGCCCAATCGAGGGGGGGTATAGATCTACCGCGAGGGCAACAAGTTGAAGCAACGGTTCGGATCGCGATGTTGAGGGTAATTGTTCCGCCCGGAGGGGGGTTGCCTTAGCGTCGGCGCCAGTGAATAGCCAATCGCCCGCCCAGTTCCTGCTGTGACCTTCAAAGTGGAAGATATGGAATCCACTTTTTGCGCGCAAGCTCTCCGACGTTGCGTGTTCGATATATTCAACAGCTGCGTCACCGTGTTCCACCAGCTCATCGAATATCGCTCGCGTCGAAGCCGATGCGACTGAAGAGGGGGGCAAATTCTCGGGCTCGGAAACGACAACCAGGATCCGTAAGGGCGGGACAAACAACGGTTGCACTTGCGGTACGGTGTTAAGAAAACGAACAATAGGAGTTTTGCTGTTGAGCACGAGAAAGCCACCCTGGTCTTCGTCGTACAGAAGCTCCCAGGGCACTTCATCCAATTCCATGGCATCGCCAAGATGGAGGTAAATCGGCAACTGCAAATTCCGGCTTTGCGCCTCCGCCCAACTCCGGCGGAACATATTGCCACTCGCGAAGAAGGTCTCGAATAGCCGGTTACCAAACTCCCTGGCGTTATCAGCGTCGCTCTCTTTCATAGTGGACGGCCAGTCTCGGGGCACGTCTCGCAACGCCACCTCAAAACGGATCTCGTAGGCAGGAAAGGCTTTCGCTTGCACGGAATAGCCGTCTGCATTTCTCTTGAAAAACAGATCAAAGCCCGAAACCTCGCCTTGCGCCTGCGGTAATCCACGGCGCAGATTTTGCTTCACCACGCCGGTCTGCTTCGCTATTCCAGGTTCATTTGCTACCAACGTCACCAGGCTTGCGCTGATATCCTCGGGAGCGAGTGAGTTGAACTCGGAGATCGATCTCGTCAGCATGTGTCTTAATGCGAACAGCCCTTTGACACCTGTAATTGCGCTGCGATCGTGGTCGATCTCCGCAAACCCGAACAAAGCGCCCTTGCAGGCATACCAGTATGGATCGAGAAGCACTTGCTGGATGCGGTCCGAGTCCTGCATGCGAGCCAGGTGCGGAATAAGATTCCGGAACAAGTAACGGTCCGTTCGGACGGGCTCCCAGCATGCATCAAAAAACTGAAAGTAGTAATCGGCCACGCGCGAATCGTGGGGTGGGGCTAGCTCATCGGGCAACAGGCGAAGTAATGCTTCGCGCAAAGGCAGGAACTTGGAAGCATCTGAACCTTCGCAGAAATCCATC
>Ga0302324_100025208_pt1 | contig 11422 bp, 11 predicted proteins | sample Palsa_T0_1_FD_201949 | JGI IMG/M metagenome (GOLD analysis project Ga0302324, IMG submission 201949) | Peat permafrost microbial communities from Stordalen Mire near Abisko, Sweden - Palsa_T0_1 | ecosystem: Environmental > Terrestrial > Soil > Palsa > Peat permafrost | place: Sweden: Abisko... | reverse complement strand
TTGACCACTCCAGCAATGCTAAAAATACCCGGCTGCTTGGAGGGACCTTACATGAAGCGCGTCAGCGAATTATCACTCCCTGAACTGGCGATCGAGGATCCTGCGTTCGGCGTGGACCCGGTCCCGCTGTTTGCGGCCGCCCGAAATCAGCATCCCTGGCTGGCGAAAACCGGCCTTGGCTATGTTGTCACTGAATTTGACGCGATTAACGATCTGCTGCGGATGGACGAGCGGATGCGGGGACCGTACGACCTTATCGTGGATGTTATGAACGCTAAGGGCTCGCGTTGGGAGCGCTTTCAAAAAGGGATGTTGGCCGCCCTTTCGGGCGACAGCCATCGACGTATTCGTAATGTTGTTGCATCGGCCTTCACACCGCGCGCCGCGAACCGGCAGCGGGGATTGATGCGCGAAGTAATAGCGCGCCTGCTCGCCGAGTGGGGCCCAAAAGGACGCTTCGATTTCGAAGAATTCGCCTCCTATTTTCCGATTTCGGTGATGTGTAACCTCATCGGTGCTCCAGCCTCCGTCGTACCGCGGTTGCGCCCGTCGCTTGAGGCGCTGGGTCTCAGCGGCAGCCTAATCCCAGACACCCTGCCTGAACTGGAGAAAGCCGTAGTGGCAATGGAAGACTTCCTGGTTCGGCTAGTCGCTGACCGGCGCAGGGGCGATCGCATCCACGAAGAGCCGGATTTGCTGGACGCACTGATTATGGCGCGAGATTCCGATGGTCTCAATGATGTAGAGCTGAACAGCCTCCTCATTCTCATGTTCGTCGCGGGATACGACACGTCCAAAAATGTTCTTACGATGATTATGAGCGAGCTGATGGGCGAGCCCGACATGTATAGTCGGTGTGCTGAGGATTTGGCCTACTGTCACAGGGTGGTTGAAGAGAACCTTCGCTTTCAGAGTCCGGCTAATAGTTCGCGGCTAACCAATGAGGATCTCATCTACCGGGACGTCCTGTTCCCGAAAGACACGATGCTATTTCTGCCGAACAGCATGTCAGGGCGCGATCCCTCGGCATTTCCGGATCCCGACAAAATCGACCCTGAACGGCCCGCTCCCGGTCGGCATATAGCATTTGGACGCGGGATGCATATGTGCCTTGGCCAACATATCGCCCGGGCGCAGATTGCGGAAGGTCTTCATCAGATCGCACAGCGCATTACAAACCCGAAGTTAGTGGGCCCGGTCGGCCATCGCCCGTTCCCAGGAGTGTGGGGACTGAAGGGCTTGCCGATCGAATTCACGCTGGCGCCGCCCAGGGCTACGATGACCACGGCACACGGCTACGACGACGCTCTGCCGTGACGCGGCATCTTCATCGTGAAAGAAAGGGAGAGAAACATGCTCGATAGCGCGACGCTGCAAAAAATGGGCAGTAGGGAAGAGTCGGTACTCGATCTGAACGCGCGACACGCCCGCATAGTTGGACATCCGCCGCGTATTCAGCCTCTCAAGTCGAGCGAACTGAGCGCGGACGCTGTGGAAGCCAACAATAATCTTCGTAAGGCCGTCTCGATACCGGCGACCGATAAGCTCCCGGATTTTACCGCAACCATGTTGAGGCATCCCGCTCTCTATCAGAGTCACATGCTGCTTTCGCTGGACCTATTTCGCGGCGCGCTTCTGCCACGTGACCGCGAGATAGCGATTTTGCGTGTGGGATGGCTTTGTCAGTCGCCCCACGAGTGGGGTGAGCACGTCAAGATTGGGAAAAACGTAGGAGGATTGACGACTGAGGAGGTTGCAAGGATAGCGTTGGGCTCCGGAGCGGCCGAGTGGAATACGCACGACCGTGCGCTGCTTCAGGCCGTCGAAGAACTGCATGCCGACGCGATGATTGCTGAAACGACGTGGACCGTCTTGTCGCAGAGCCTGAATGAAAAGCAGTTGATAGAGCTACTGGTTCTGGTAGGCCAATATCAAGGCTTTGCCTATTTGCATAATTCGCTCCGAATCCGCCTCGGGGAGGACAACAAAGGCTTGTTTGCGCGTTAAGCGCGCTTCGTCAAGGACGGTCAACTGACTTACCCGACCGTGCCGCGCTCGACACTCGTCACGTCAGGCTCCGTAATTTTTGTTGCTCTCAATATGAGCGCGGAAGGCCAAGGTCGTGTTGGGCAACGTAGTTAAGTACCATCTCCTCCGATACCGGCGCCATCCGAAAGAGACGGGCGTCACGCCATAAGCGCTCTACGTGACTATCGGTGGCATAACCCACCCCTCCGAGTGTTTGGATTGCCCGGTCGGTCGCCTGCGCGGCCGCGTGACCCGCCAACCATTTCGCCATATTCGCCTCACTTCCATAGGCCAGCCCGCGATCGTGCAACGTGGCGGCCTTATAGTTCATCAAGCGCGCGCACTCGAGCTGAATTTGGGCTTCTGCCAATGGGAATTGCAAGCTTTGATAGGAGCCGATGGCGCGATCGCCGAAAATCTTCCGCTCCTTCGCATAATCGACGGCAATACGAATTGCCAATTGGGCGGTTCCAATCAATCCGGCCGCCGTCACGATTCTTTCCGTGTTCAGTGTATCGAGTAGCTGGCGCCACCCACCATGCAAGGAACCCACCACCTCGTTCCGATCAATACGCACATCGTCGAAGAACACCGCGCTCGACGGCAGGGTCCGCGTGCCGACCTTTTCGATTGTATGGTGGGTCAAGCCTTCGCGCTTGGGATCGATCAAGAACAAGCTAATGCCTTCGGTCGGTCGGGCCACGTCCTGGGACTTCTTGGTGCGCGCGACCACCAACATCGATGTCGCCTGCGGTACCGCGGTGATCCAATGCTTGCGGCCGTTTAGCCTCCATCCATCGTCACACTCCGTGGCGAACGTAGATATGGCGAGCGAGTTGCTGCCGGCATCAGGCTCGGTGAGGGCCATGCAGAATGTCGCCGTCCCTTTGACGAGTCCCGGAAGCAAGGTCTCTTTCTGCGTGTTAGACCCGTACTTCTGAACAGTGACTCCGCCAAACACGGGATTACACATGAAAAGTTGACTCAGGGTAGATCCCCCTCCGGAGGCGCACAGCGTCTCAATCGCCATTGCGAGCTCGAGCATGCCGAGGCCCGAGCCGCCAAAGGTCTCCGCGAGTGCGAGTCCTGCGATGCCGCTCTCGCAGATCGCGCCCCAAATCTCGCTCGGATAGGCTTTGCGGGCATCGAGATCGCGCCAGTAGTCAAGACCGTATCTCTGGCCGACGCGACGAGCGGTCTCGACGATCATTTGCTGATCTTCGGTGATGGCGAAGTCCATAAGTTGTACTAGCTCACTAGCTCCGTGGGATGTTCGAGTCGGTGGACGATCGCGTTGAGAAACTGCGCACCCTTCACGCCGTCGAGCACGCGGTGATCGCCGGAGAGAACGAGGGAGACGAATTGCCTCAGTATCGGCGCTCCCGAGGCGTCGGGACGGAACTGTGGCTTCGCGGCGCCGACCCCAATGATGGAGGATTGCCCCGGATTGACGATCGGCACGAGCCAAGAAGCGCCGTGCATTCCGATGTTCGAGATCGTCACGGCTCCCCCTGACAGGTCTTCGCGGCGCAGATTGCCAACGCGGGCAAGCTCGGCAAGGTGATTAGCATCGCGTGCAAGGTCATGGAGGGACTTCGTGCCAACCGTGCGCAGAACCGGCGCGAACAGGCCTTTCGGCGTATCGACAGCGAAGCCAACGTCGGATCCCTGCAGCGTCACTATTTCCTCGTTGTCCCACACGATGTTGCAGGCGGCGTTCTCTTGAAGAGCTCGACCGGTCGCGAGAAGGATCAAATGATTGAAGCTGATCCTCGTCTTTCCCGGCTCGTTATTCAGCGCCTTCCGAATTTCAATGAGCGCAGTCACGTCGGCCTCGGCCATCACATAGAAGTGAGGAATATCCTGCTTTGCTGCGGTGAGTTTGCGTGCGACGATCTTCTCGACATTCGAGAGTGGCCGGCGTGTGGGTATCTTCAGATCGGCCGCTTTCACCCTGCCGCCCGGCCCGGATCCCTTGACGCCGCGCAGATCCAAGCCCTGGGACCGAGCGAGACGTCGTGCGTATGGAGTGGAACTGAGCCGGGATTCCGGAGTAACTGCCGAGCGAGGTCGAGCGGGCGCTGGATCGGATTCTCCGCCCGACGGATGGGCAGCTTCCGGGGCGCCCGTATCCTCACCCCACTGGCCCCCGCTCGGTCCGGTCCAGGTTGCGACGACAGCGCCCACCGGGACGGTCTCACCCTCGGCAACCTTGATCGCCTCGATCCTTCCGGCAGCGCGAGCCGTTATTTCGGTCGCGATCTTCTCCGTCTCCACGACGAATATGACATCACCGGCGTGCACTTCGTCGCCGGGCGCGACGCTCCAACTCGCCAGGATGCCCTCGGTCATAGTGAGACCCAGCTTGGGCATGAGGATGGTGTTCATCGACTCATTCCGCCGTCACAGACCCCGAAACTCAGGGGACCTCTTCTGCAGAAATGCGGAACAGCCTTCGTGAGCATCCGCGCTGTCGAGCGCCAATCCGATCATCGCTTGCTCGTACCGCAGGCTCGCCCGCAACGGCATCTCATTGCCGTCGTACAGGGCACGTTTCAGTAGTTTCAACACGAGGGGTGATTTCTGGGCAATGGCGGTTGCCATTTTCATGGCCGCGGCGGCGAGATCGTGATCAGGAACCACGCTGTTGATCAGCCCTAAGGCTTCGGCCTCCCGGGCTCCAATAGGCTCCCCGGTGAACATGAGCTGCTTTGCCTTGCAGGGACTGATCTGCCGCAACAGACGCTGGCTGCCGCCGGCTCCGGGGAATAAACCCAGGTTGATTTCGGGCACTCCGATTTTGGCAGACTCGCCGGCAATGCGGATATCCAAGCAAAGGAGCAGCTCCAGGCCGCCGCCCAAGGCCCAGCCGTTGATCGCCCCGATCGTCGGCTTGTCACACGCTTCGATCCCGCGGAACACGGCATGTATCCGCTCCCCGAACTCCAAGTAGTGCGCCAAGCCTTGGCGGGAGTTCAAGTCGGCGATGTCGCCTCCCGCCACGAACGCCCGCGACCCGGCCCCGGTGAACACCAGCGTCCGCACGTCGGGATCGGATACCGCTGCATTCACTGCTTGCTCGAGGCAATCCAGGGTTACTAGATCTAACGCGTTCATGGCCTTTGGCCGGTCGATCGTCAGAAGGGCCACGCTTCCTTGACGTTCATACCTAACGGGCTCATTTGACATGTCCTACTCCATAACGCGAGAAACTGCCGCAAATATCCGCTTCTCGGTCGGTTGGTAAAGTCTCTCCAGCGACGGCGAAAATGGCACCGGCATGAACGGCGCACCCACCCGCACGATGGGAGCGTCGAGCTCGTCGAACCCGATATCCGCCATTCTGGCGGCAATCTCCGCTCCTACCCCGAAGGCCTCTACCGCCTCGTGAGCGATGACAAGACGGTGAGTGCGCGCGAGCGAAGCGAGCACGGTGGCCTCGTCCCAGGGCTGTATGGTTCGAAGATCGATGACCTCCGCTTGGATGCCTCTGTCGGCGAGCGCGTCCGCCGCGGCAGTCGCTAAGTGCACGGCAGCGCCATAGGCGACGATTGTGACGTCGGCTCCGGCCCGCACCACAGCCGCTTTTCCCAGGGGGAGCGAGCCCGCATCATCGGGTAACTCGCTTTTACGCGCATAAAGTCCCTTATGCTCGACGAAAATCACGGGGTCAGGGTCATCGATCGCACTGCGTAGCAAACCGTAGGCGCTCCAGGAATCGCTGGGAACAACTACCTTGAGGCCTGGAACGTGGGCAAACCATGCCTCGAGGCACTGTGAATGCTGGGGGCCGGCGCTCAAGCCGCCGCCGTGCGGTGTGCGCAAGACGAGCGGGACAGAACATTGGCCGCCAAACATAAAGTGGGCTTTGGCGGCCTGGTTCACGATCGCATCCATGACGAGGGTTGTGAAATCCATGAACATGATTTCGACGATCGGCTTGAGCCCGCACATCGCGGCACCGACGGCGGCTCCGGCAATGGCCGCCTCGGAAATCGGAGTATCGATGACACGATGCGCGCCGAAGCGTTCCTGCAACGCTCGAGTGGCTCCGAAAGATCCCCCGGCGCTCGCGATGTCCTCGCCGAGCAAGATCACCGTCGGATCTGCTTCCAGGGCATCTCCCAGCGCTTTGTTGATCGCGCGCCCGATACTGAGCAACGCCATCAGACCCCCCGCGCCGTATAGACGTCCGCGATCGCGCGTGCAAAGTCGGGCGGGGCGGCGCTCTGCGCCGCAGCAATCGCACCCTCAATCTCGGCGTCTATCTTCTCGGCTATACGCTCGAGCTCATCGTTCGATACGGCAGCCTCGGCCAGGCGATCCACTGCAAGGCGGATCGGATCATGTGCTGAGAGCGAGCTCAGTTCCGCGACCGAACGATATTTTTGACTGTCCCCTTCGTGGTGCCCGCGCACCCTGCAGGTAGTGCACTCGATGATGCGGGGACCGTTGCCGGTACGTATCGGAGCAACAGATTCGCGGGCCATCGTGCTCACGGCCACCACATCATTCCCATCGATCCGTGCGTACGGGATTGCGTGCGCCGCCGCTAGCTTCTCGAGCGAAAATGCAATTTGCTTCGTGGTCGGCGAGAATTCGCTCCAACCATTGCTCTCGCAGACGAACAACAGCGGCAACTTCATCAGCGCCGACAAGTTGAGGCATTCGTGCAGAATTCCTTCGGCAAGCGCGCCATCGCCGAAGAATGCCACGGCGATCGCGTCGCGGCGCAGGCTCTTATGAGCGAGGGCACTGCCCAAAGCGACTGAGATCCCCGCCCCTACGATGCCATTCGCGCCCAGCATGCCGATCGACATATCTGCGACGTGCATGGAACCGCCTCGTCCGCGGCACAGTCCCGTCTCCTTGCCCATAAGCTCGGCAAAGAAAGCTCGTGCGGATACGCCCTTGGCAAGCGCATGTCCGTGCCCACGGTGCGTAGAGGCGATCGTATCGGCAGGGGTCAAGGCGCTCATGATCCCCACCGACATGGCTTCCTGACCGATTCCGAGGTGTATAAAGCCTGGAATCTCGCCATCAGCGAAAAGAGAGATCAATCGCTCCTCCGCACGGCGGATCATCAGCAGGTTTGCATACCACTGGAGGAGCTCAGCGACATCCGCCGAGGACGCTGCCTTCTTCGGTTGCACGGCTTCTTCGGCGAAACTCATCGACAACTTTACCCTTTATGACTTATATAAGTGAATCGTCAGTCATGAATTCTGGAGCGCGTTTCAGCGAACTATCCAGGCTAATAACCGGCGTAAACTCGGGCGCCAGAGGCCTCGCATCCTAGATGGCGTCCTCGGCAGCACTTATAATGAATTATCAGTCAGCCCAATCAAGCGCGCAAGGTGTCGCCGAATGGTCAACCTCACCAGCTTAATCAAGATTCATGCGAGGAGCCGGCCTGAGCGCGTGGCGATCCGATATCGAGATCGGGACACGACCTATGGAATGCTGGACCGCTGCGTCGAGCGTGTCGCGGCCTTCCTAAGCGCCAAGGGCGTGGGCTACGGAGACATCGTCGCCGCTCTGATGAAAAATAGTCCCGCTTTTATCGAGATATCGTTGGCAGTCAGCCACTTGGGCGCGGTTTTCTTGCCTATCAATTTTCGCTTGGCCGCAGCCGAGGTCGCCGACATCACCGAGGATGCTGGGGCAAAGCTTTTGTGCGTGGATGCCGAATTTTCCGGATCGTGCCCTCCCGGGCTCGATGCGTGGGTCTTGTCGGAGGAATCGCAATGGGATGCGAGCCAGATGGCGGGCGAGAGGTCGGCACCTGTCGTGGCTCCCTGCACGCCGGATTCGCTATTTCGGCTGATGTACACCTCCGGCACCACGTCGCGACCTAAGGGCGTGACGCATAGCTACGAGAATTTCTACTGGAAGTCCGCGGCTCACGTGGTTGCCCTCGGATTGAGCCGGGACACGAGGCTGCTGGTCGCAGGTCCTCTATATCATGTCGGCGCTTACGACCTGCCTGGTTTGGCAGTGTTGTGGACTGGTGGCATGCTGTGCCTCCACCGAGACTTCGATCCGGACGCAATCTTCTGGTCCATTGAACGCGATCGGTTGAACGGTGCCTGGCTGGCCCCCGTCATGACGACCACGCTGCTTTCGCATCCGAGTAAGAGCAAATATGATCGAAGCTGTCTCCAATGGGTCATTGGCGGGGGCGAGCGTACCGCGGAGTCCCGCATCCTGGAATTTGCATCCGTCTTTCCACGGACTAGATATATCGACGCCTATGGTCTTACAGAGTCCTGTAGCGGAGACACCCTGATGGAAGCGGGTTTCGAGCGGGTGAAAATCGGTTCGGCCGGTCGGCCCGTATCCCACGTGTCGATCACGATTCAGACCGAGGACGGGCGGGCCCTCCTTGCCGGCGAGGAGGGCGAAATCTGTTTGCGAGGGCCGAAGGTGACAAAAGGCTATTGGAAAGATCCTCTCAAGACCCAAGAGTCCTTTCACGGTGATTGGCTGCGCACCGGCGATGTGGGATATCTCGATGCAGACGGTTTTCTGTTCATAACCGATCGAAAAAAGGACATGATCATTTCAGGAGGAGAGAATATCGCCTCATCGGAGATTGAGCGTGTCATTCTGGAGCTTCCGCAGGTCGCCGACGTTGCGGTCATCGGAGCGCCCGATCCGCGGTGGGGCGAGAAACCTGTGGCGGTTGTCGTGTTTAAGCCGGGCATAGACATGGACTTGGAGCTCCTCGCGGCTCACTGCCGAACGCGCCTCGGGGGCTTTAAAGTTCCGCGGGAATTCATCGTCCGCCAATCACTACCTCGCAACCCGTCCGGCAAGATACTCAAGCGCGAAATCCGCAAGGACTTGTTGTCGTGAGAGCGGGCCAGGAAAGGGTCCGGCGATCGCGCCGTCTGCATTTGACTCGCGTGGAGCGATCCGAGGTCGTCAAGAAACGCCTTTTTGCGGCGGCCGTCAAAGTCGTTGGCGAAGTCGGCTACGCCGAAGCCTCTATTTCGCGAATCACCCAAGCCGCAGGTGTAGCCCAAGGCACCTTCTACAACCACTTTCCGAACCGCCAGGATTTGCTAGATCAGTTGTTGCCCGCGGTGGGCATTGAGATGCTGGAATTCATCCGCCGCCGGGTGAGACATGTGGTCTCGCGGGTCGAAAAGGAGGCCGCGAGATTCAGGGCTTTCTTCGACTTCCTGATTGAAATGCCGGAGTTCATGCGCATCCTCAATGAATCAGATCTGTTCGCCCCCAAAGGCTACGCGCAGCACATCGAGATCATCTCGAAGGACTATGTCCGAGCCCTCGAAAAGGAACAAGTGGGATACGGGACTTTTTCACCGGAAGAGCTGGAGGTTGTGGTGCACATCATGATGGGCGCGCGAAGCTATCTGAGCCACCATTTCAGTTACACGAACGGAAAGGTTCATTTGCCGCCCCAACGCGTCTTTACGGCATACCAAAAGCTCTTCACGATCGGCCTTTTTGCGACCGGGAGGACGCATCCGCTGCCTATGGCCAAACGCCGCAAGGCGACCGCACTAAAAAAGGCTCGCGGCGACTGAGTGCGTTAGCGCATCACACAGGGCTCTAGGTTTCAAATCGTTGCTGCGCCTGAGGGCCGCTCAGTCGGCCAGAGCCGTTACACACGCGACGCTGGCTGAAGAAGTACTCTCGATTGTCTGCGTCGGCACCCGCGCGCCTTGCTCTATTGTTCGGCTAATCGAGAAAAGCTAGGATTTGTGCGCTACAAAATCGGGCGGCGGCTGCGCTCATAAGTGCGCCCCATCGCGGGACCCCCTGGAACCCCAACTCCAGGTGGAACTGCTAAATCGGCAGGTGGCGACGCAGGCTGCATTGATTACCTACATCGATGACTTCAAATACCTATTGATGGTTATGCTCTCGCCGAGGCGGTCATGCGCAACCATTCGACTAGTCGGCCGCTGACTTCGCCGCCTACGCGAGCGCCGCCGCCAGCACTGAATGAATGACTCTGACGCTCGTTAGCTTGCTTGTGGGAGAAGTACATGATGATCAACACCGTATCGCAGATAAAGGATCAGTTGGCGGATCGTGAAGCGATCAAAGATTGCCTATATCGCTACTGCAGAGGCATTGATCGTTTGGACATGGAACTGCTGAGATCGGCCTACTGGCCCGATGCGACCGACGAACATACCGGATTCTCTGGAACCATAGATGAATTCATCGAATTTGCCAGTTCTCGCATAAAAAAGATGGCGCACAACATACATTTAATTGGGAATATTTTAATCGAGTTGCATGGCGTCAAGGCTGCCGTCGAATCGTACTTCTCGTCTGTCGGCGTTCGTCCGCAAGGGTCACCTCGCGCAATGGTCGTCGGCGGACGATATTTGGATAAATTCGAGCGTAGAAATGACGAGTGGCGGATTGCCAAACGCGTGCTCGTGCATGATTGGTTCCACGAATATGCGGAGACAGGTGACTGGGCGGTCGGGCCATTTGGATTGACCGACCTCAAGTGCGGCAAGCGAGCACCGCAAGACGAAAGTTACGCATGGCTTGGGCTAAATTGAGGGCATCAACCAAGGAGCGATGTAATGACTGACGATGTGCTCAGCATTGACGAAACTAGAGAGCTCAGAAAGCTTCTTGAGTTAGAGAAAATTCGCAAAAAAAGGCTGCTTTTTTCTCAACTGATGGACAGTGGCGACCTGGATGGCCTCGTCGCCCTTTATGCGGAAGATGCAACCGGCGATTGGGCCCATGCGGGAACATGGTCCGGCCGCGACGCCATTCTAGGCAAGATTGCGGTCCTGGCGGGGAAGCCGACATATAACTGGCTACATATGACGACCAACCTATGGATTGAGCTGACCACTTCAACAGTGGCTTTGAGTCGCTGTTACTTTCACAATCTGAGTACGGAATTCAATCCTCGTATGAGCCCCACGGTGTGGCTCGGCATATACGAAGAGGACTGGGTAAAGATCGACGGCGACTGGAAGATCAAGCACCAGCGCATTCACTACCTGTGGCCCAAGCGAGAAGTTTCCGAGGACTTCCCACGGAAAATGCCGACGAGCGGGGGTGGCTGATTCCATGCTACCCCTCGACTGCGCCGGTGAGCTCGCCGCCGGCGGAGTTTACATCACGAAATCGGTCGATCAGAGAACCGGACGATAGGGCTTCACGTTCCATTGCGTCGCATCGCGCTCGCCGCTCTCGATAATTCTCGATCCCGCCGGATTCATGACCTCGTCCCAGCGCGCCGCAATCTTTTCAATCGTAAGCTCGCGATCTCTGAAGCCCTTGGTCTCGGCTATGTAGTTGCGATTTACAAGTCCGCCCCCAGCATGAAGGCACTCGCCGTTAACGGCGCAGATCTCATGTGCAAGATACCCCACGAGCGGAGCCA
>Ga0302324_100025206_pt1 | contig 11423 bp, 10 predicted proteins | sample Palsa_T0_1_FD_201949 | JGI IMG/M metagenome (GOLD analysis project Ga0302324, IMG submission 201949) | Peat permafrost microbial communities from Stordalen Mire near Abisko, Sweden - Palsa_T0_1 | ecosystem: Environmental > Terrestrial > Soil > Palsa > Peat permafrost | place: Sweden: Abisko... | reverse complement strand
GAACATGCGCGAATGGAAGAAGCATCGGACGACATATGCGAATCGCTAGACGGCCGATCTATCGGACTTGGGATACGCGGCGCTTTTTCTGAACCGTACTAATCGCTCCGGCATCATTGGAGGGGGCGTTATTGGCGGACAGGAGCAAAGGGGCGAATGGTCGCTTGATGTTCGCTTCAATAGATCGGAACTGATACGGCGCGTCCGTCAGATTGGGCGCTATCGGAATCGGATTAAGCTTTACCAAATGGACACTTTGGACTTCACTCGCGGAGTCCTCAGAAAACTCAGTGCGGATGCGTTCGTGTTCTTTGATCCACCGTACATCGAGCGTGGCACGAAGTTGTACATGAACGAGTATGACGTCGATGACCATCGCCGCTTGGCAAGCGTCGTGGAACGGCTTAAGCAATGGTGGATCGTCACCTATGATTATGCTGCGGTACGTCACAAGATCTACGCGGATCGCCGACGGCTGGTTTATTGGCTTGAATACACGGCTCAGAGCCGCTATCAGGGGCGTGAAGTGATGTACCTATCTGATCGGCTGCATCTGCCAACCACGCGCGGGCTGGCGGAGCCTAGGATGCACATCGTGCCTAGTAGCTCCCGGTTGCATCTGCGACCGGGAGCAGCTTAGCGCGCAGCTCGTCGCCTTTTCGAGGCCTTCCGTTTCGAGTCGTTGGCCGCCGTTCCGTGTGGTGTAGGCGGCGTTTCCAGCAACCGCTTCATGACCACCTTAGCGGCCTGTAAGGCGGGTTCGGGTTTCTTAGCCATGGTCCGATTCTAGCTGCCGGGCGTATTATTCGCTCATATGGCGAAGGTGACCGTATATCCATCCTCTAGGTGGGGAATCGGCCAAGATATGCACCCGCGCATATTACGAATTGCCGCTGCACACCAGCAGCAGCCTGATTACACACAGCCTGTCGACGTTGACGAATCGCTCTTGGACGGCGACGGCTGCATCCTTCGTTCAGAACTACCGTAGCGGCGACGACCCCGGATTTCCCGGTAGGGTTCTCGCTTTTCTCAAGTACATAATCGCCAGTAGCCGCAGCGTGCGGGCGGGGCGACCAGTCGCGGTCAGAACCCTCCGTGTGCCGGAGAACTAAGGCCGCCACGACTATGTGCTCCTGCATCGGCCAGGATTTTCCTGACTGGAGTGCCAGAAACAGACGCGGCGACGGACATGGCGTCCTCATCATGCAAGCTCTTTGCCGACCGGAGTGGTTGCCATAGCCTCGCCGCTGTGCACAGCGGGGTCGAAGGCGGCGAGTTTCTGAGCAAGAGTCGCTCTCGGCTCGCCGATTGGCCTGACAAGCACATTCGAATCGTGCACGGAGACCTCCGCGGGCTGCCCCACCTTGAAGCGCGCAGATCGCGCCACTGCAGATGGGATTCGCACGGCCAGACTGTTGCCCCATCGCTGAACGGTTAGTTTGGCACTCTTAGTCACGGCACATACTCTTTCGCTTAAATGCGTCTATATGTCTTTGTCAGGATTGATGGTCAATGCTGAGGGGTATCAGCCGAAGACGTTTGGGCGCGCGCAAGGTGGTTACGCCCTTCGTCAGCCTCACGCCTTGGGAACGCCCACCTCAAGACGACACGCTTCCCTGCGACTAGAGGCCGCCGCTATTGGGTCGCCCGATATAGCTCTCGTGTGATCGTGGCGATGAGGGCAGAACCTTGGGCCGCGTCGTCCAGCCCACGCGTCAGGATGACCAGCACGAACGGCCGCGGTGCAAAGACGATCGCGGCGTCGTGCTGAATGCGAGTGATCTCACCGGTCTTGTGCGCCACGCGCGTGCCGGGTGGCAGGCCCACGGGAATGCCATCATTGAAAGTCTGGCGGTCCAGCACCTCGATCATCCGTCGCGAGGACGCCTTATCCACGGCTCGGCCGCGGGCGATCGCCCCCATGAGCTGCAGCAGCGCGCGTGCCGTCGTGGTGTTGTTGAGACCCTGGCGGAAGGCCTTCGTATCTTCGAGATCCCGCCGAACGTCCATGCCATCCGCGCCGAGGGCGTGTACGCCCGCGCGGATGCTGTCGACCCCCAAACGGTCCATCAAGATATTGGTGGCGAGGTTGCTGCTCACGGTGATCATGAGCTCGCTCAGCCGCTCGACCGTGCGTGTGGCTCCGATGACCTGATACAGCTCCGTCTCCGAGTCATCGTCGGGATTCAGGACGTATGGCGAGCCGTCCACCAGACTGTGGAATTCGTTCCTGACCGGGAGCGCCTCGTCCAGCCGGACCCTACCCTGGCGCACCTGGTGATAGAGCTCGATCAAGACGGCTACCTTCATGGTGCTGGCAGCGTGAAAGGACTCGTCCGCGCGCAACAGCCATTCAGTCCTGCCGTCGAGCGTGCGGAACGCGACAGCCACATCGGCCCCGCTTTTTGCGATGCTGCCGGTGATGGCGGGAACCGCGGCGATAATGCGCGGGTCCTGCACCGCCTGGCAGGCCACGCACCAGCACGCTAGAAGTAATGACAATCCCCGGGACGCGTCCCTCAGCGGTTGCCGGCGACCCACAGCGGCTCCCCTCCTCCTGCGAATTGAGCTGCCCTCTAGCCAGCAGTTCTTGCCTTTGCCGTGCCCCATAGTACAGGCGCTTACGGTGGCCGCCACGACGGGTGCTAGCGGGTATGGCGATAGCGACGTGCACGAGCCGTTGCGGGATGGCAGAGCGTGCCGCATGCTCGCAGACGTTGGCGCTGCCCGGATCGAGCGGCGTGCGGAGCCTGCGGTAAGGGCGTCCGATGCTGCGGCGGCATTGAAACTCAACCAGGGGAAGATCAAGACCTATGAAGCCCTTTTTAGCGCGTCTGCCGTTTCTGGTATGCATCACGCTCTGGCTCGGTGCCGCGGCGCAAGCGATCACTCCTGATCCGGCGCTGCAGTCTGCGGTTGCCGATCCTGCGCGGACCGCCAAATTTGTGAGCCGCGATGCGGCACGCCATCCGCTCGAAGAACTGACCTTCTTCGGCCTCAAAGCGAACATGACGGTCGTCGAGTTGTGGCCGGGGGGCGGATATTGGACCGAAATCCTTGGACCCTATCTGGCCAAGTCGGGCAACTACTATGTGGCCCTCAACCCCCCGGGAAACCCAGAGGAAGAAAAAGAGACTGCCGCCTGGCGCGTGCGCGTCGCGGCACACAAAGATCGATGGGGAACGCTGCACGAGACGACACTGGGCGCCGGGCACTTCGAGATTGCGCCGGCGGGCTCGGCGGACGTCGTGCTCACGTTTCGGAATTTGCACAATTGGATGGATGGCGGCTATGCGCAGCGGGCACTCGAGGCGTGCTACCGCGCACTCAAGCCCGGCGGGATCCTCGGAATTGAGGATCACCGCGGAAGCAACGATAAGGCCCAGGACCCGAAGGCAAAGGATGGCTACGTTCGCCAGGATTATGCGATCGCCCTTGCCAAGAAGGCCGGTTTTATCCTGGTGGGCACATCCGAGATCGACGCCAATCCCAGGGATACCAAGAACTGGGTTGACGGGGTATGGACGCTGCCGCCGACCCTGTCACAGGGCGACAAGGACCGCGCACGTTATGTCGCCGTCGGCGAGGCCGATAATTTTGTGCTTAAGTTTGCAAAACCCAAGCAGTGACCCAGGCGTTGGTGAGCCTACCGTGCGACCGGGCTGCGGGCCTGTCTTCGACGGCTAATCCGTCTTGGGCAAGAGGTACCCGGAACCTCTGAGACCCCTGTCCCGGACACTCACCTATCCGGGTGGCGTTCGAGAATGCCTCCCGGCTTGCGCTCCGTGTGCGACCAACCTCGATTCGCGTCACACGGACATTCCAGGACAACTCGCCCCGCTACTCCCCCAGCTTCGGCAGCCCGTCGACCGCCCATAGGCCCCGGCCCGCCGTCCGTCGGCTCGCCGGCCGCGTGTGACCCAATTCCGCATTGACGGGCTCCTGCCCCGGTAAAGTGCGCGCCATGCAACGGCAATCAGGTCTCACGCTCGTCGAACTGATGGTGGTGCTCGCGATCATCGTCATCCTCGTGGCCATCGGCATGCCCGCCTATACGAACATCACGAACTCGTACCGCATGTCCTCGGAGATCAATTCGCTCCTGGGCGACCTGCAGTACGCCCGTGGCGAGGCCCTCAGGGAGGGCCAGTACGTGACCGTGTGTGTGGCAAATGCCGCCGCCACCCAATGTTCGGGCCTGGCGAGCTGGCAGAACGGCTGGATCGTGTTCTCGAACCCGGTGCCGACCAACTCCGTTCCGGCGGCCGGCACGATCCTGCACGTGCAGGGGGCCTTCACCGGGGCCCACCCGGACACCTTCACCGCGAGCAACAACATCAGCGCGATCAGCTACAGCCGGGAGGGCTTTGCGAATACCGCGGCCGGCTTTGCGAGCACGCTGATCACGCTGCACAACCAGCCGACGCCGAGCACGGGTTACACGCGCTGCCTGTGGATCACCTCCCAGGGCACCGCGTCGATTCAGACAAACACCAACAACTTTTCGGGGTTCGCATGCAACTGAGGCTGCCAAATACCGCCCGGGAACGGGGCTTCACGGTGGTCGAGGTCATGGTGGCGGTCATCGTGATCTGTGTAGGCCTCCTCGGGATCGCCAAGATGCAGGCCTTGGCGCTCTCCAACATGAACACCTCCCGCCAGCGCGCGCTCGCGGCGATCGAGGCGGCGAGCCTCGCATCGGCGATGCACTCGAATCGTTCCTACTGGGCCGTGCCCACGGCTGCCGCCACGACCGGCGTGGCCTTCAGCCCGATCCTCATCACCTCCACTGACGGCACCCTCGCCTCGACGGCGACCGCGGATGTGAATGGCGGTGCGGCAGGCCTTGCGGCCTGCGTCGGCACCAGCAACGGCGTCGCCAAGTGCACCCCGGCGCAGCTGGCGGCCTATGACGTCGCCAACTGGGCCAACGACATAGCCGGGGTGCTGCCCAATCCGGCCGCCTCCATCGCCTGTGCCAGCAACGTCACCGGGACCCCGCCTAGCTGCACCATCAAGATCCAGTGGAGCGAGACTGCAGTCGCGATCACACAGCAGGCCGCCCAGCAGCAGGAAACCGCCGGCGCGGCGCAGTTCGAGATCCCCACCTACCTTCTCTACGTAGAGCCATGAGCGCCTCACGACAACGCACATTCGGGTGCGCCACGCGCAGCGCGCGCGGCTTTACCCTGGTCGAGCTGATGGTGGCCGTCGCCATCGCCGTGTTCCTCCTGTTTGGGCTCGGCACGGTCGTACAGAACGTGCGCCGCGCGAACGCCAATGCGTCGGCCCTATCGCTGCTGCAGGATCAGCAGCGCTTCGCCTTTACCGTGCTCACGGATGTGATCCAGGCCGGCGGCTACTTCCCTGATCCGCAGACCTACACCGGGGCCTCGCTCCCTGCCTACACCGGACCTAACGGCTGGGAGAGCGCACCGGCCGGGCAGCCTTTCTTCGGCAACCACCCTACCCCGCAACCGGACAATGTGGGCGTGCGCTACATGACCGCAAGCGGTGACGGCGTGATCCTCTGCGACGGCAGCACCAATACCACCGGCGCGGTGCAGACCTACAACAACCAGTTCTCCGTCGTGCCGCCGGCCGGCAACATTCCCGGAACGCTGCAATGCCAACTGAATGCCAACGCAGCTGTGCCGCTGGTGTATGGCGTGCAGAGCATGACCATCTACTACGGGGTCAACCGCACCGCACCGACCTCAAGCTACAACGTCGACACCTATCTCACCGCCGATCAGATGTGCTCCACCGGCTGCAACAGCAATGACTGGAACAACATCTCCGCGGTGCGCGTGAAGCTGGAGTTCAACAACCCACTGTACGGACAGCCGGGGCAGGCCCAATACATAACCATCGAGCGCGTCGTGCAGGTGATGGGACGCGGGGGAAACTACACGTGAGTGCGCAGCATTTTAAGCCGGATCCGCAGCGCGGCTTCGTGCTCGTCACCAGCATCGTGCTGCTCATGATCATCACGCTCCTGGCGCTCGGTATGTTCCGTGGCTTCGCGACCCAGGAGCACATCGCGGGCAACCTGCGCGAGAAGGAGCGTGCGTTCCACGCCGCGGTGAGCGCCGAGCAGTACGCCGAGTGGTGGCTGCTGCAGCCCGGCAACACCTCAGGCGGCGCGGTCACTTGCGCTTCCGGCAGCACCATGAGTGCCAACAACAATCAGGGGCAGATCTGCAACCAGACCCCCTTCGCGGCCGGCTATACGGTGGCGCAGCCTTCTACCTGGGGCTTCTACGTCACATACCTGCCCACGGGCATGGGCATTGTCGGCGGCGCGGCCGGCACCAACAACGATCCACCCTACGCTGCGACCCCCGCTTTCTACATTGCGGACGTCGGACCCTCGGGCGATGGCCAGGGCGAGGCCTACCAGATCGATGCGTACAGCTACGGGGCGACGACCAACACTGTCGCCGTGGTCGAAAGTGTCTACGAACTTCAGCAAGGTTTGATTAACAGAGGTGGCTTGTGATGAAACGCAAGAGCTTGATCGCAGCACTCAGCGCCCTCGCGGCGCTGGCTGCGCCGCTCGTCGTGGAGGCACAAACTGCGATCAGCGAGGACTTCACCGGTACCAATACCACCAACCAGTGGTATTACTTCTATAACGCGTGTCTGACGGCCAGCGCGGCTGCGGGAGTTGAGCCCTCCACTCAGAGCAATGGTACCGCCCCGCCAGGTGGCGGAACCGGCGGCAGGATCCCCGGCTGCGTCGTCAACGGCACCAGCTCATACGGGGAGAATCTGGTCGGCGGTTATAACGGCGTGGCGGGCACTGCGCAGACCCTTCCGGACCCCCAGCCCTCATCCACCGGGCAGACCTACGGCGCGCTGCGCTTCACGAACGGCTATCCATACGGTTACGCGCAGCACGGGGCCATCATCTCCGCCATGCCCTTCCCGACCGGGCAAGGTGTTGCCATCACGTTCAAGACCGTGACCTATCGCGGTGACTCGGGCGGCGCAGGCGGGGATGGCGCGGACGGCATCAGCTTCTTCCTGATGGATGCGACCCAGGTGCCGAACATCGGCTCCTGGGGTGGTAGCTTGGGGTACACCTGTTCCAACTCCAACACGCCTTATACCGGCATGGTGGGCGCCTACCTGGGCCTTGGCATCGATGAGTTCGGAAACTTCCTGAACGGCGAGAACCTGATGCCCGGCTACACCGGGACGAACCAGGCGAGCGGCGACAACACCGCCCTCGGCTACGGCTACAAGCCCGACCGCATCGGGCTGCGCGGAGCCGGCAACGTCTCCTGGGCGTGGCTGAACGCCAATTACCCGACCTACTACCCGAACAGCTTCAACACGGCGCAGCAGCAGGCCGCCGTGCAGTCGACCTGCGAGAGCGGCTACGTGTGGAACTCTTCCACCAACCAGCCGGCCAACATCAGGGGCTCCACCGTCGCGGTCGCGGACTACGCGCCGATCCCGAATGCCTATGTCGAGCTCGGCTCGAGCCTGCAGATTGCCAACGAGGCGGCCATGTCGCGCCCCCAGGCGACGGTGATCCTGTACAACCTGAAGATCAGCGAGAACGGGCTGCTGAGCCTTTCGTACTCCTCCTGCCCGCCCTCGACCTCGGGCAACTGCAGCGGCCCTTTCCAGGTGCTGACCGATGAGAGCATCACCACCGCGAATGGCGCGATGCCGGCGAACTTCCTGTTCGGCTTCGCCGGCTCGACTGGTGGTGATACCAACATTCACGAGATCCTGTGCTTCCAGGCCGCGCCGGCCACTTCCTCCTCCAGTTCCGCCGGCGCGAGCGAGAAGCAGTCCGCGAAGCTCGAGACCGGCGTGCAGGCCTACTTCGCCTACTACAACCCTCAGAACGACTGGACGGGGCGCGTCACCGCCAACTACCTCAGCTTCGATACCAACGGCAACGTCATCATCGATGCCGCCGTCAACTGGGACTCGTCGTGCGATCTGACCGGTGTGCCCGCCTCGACCGGGGTTTGCGCCAGCACCGGCGTGGCCTTCCCAACCGCTCCCGAGGCGCCGACCAGCCGCGTGATTCTCACCTGGAACGGCAGCAGCGGCGTCCCGTTCGAGTGGGCCAATCTGACCTCAGCGCAGCAGACTGCGCTGACCGCAGGCGACAGCTCCACCGGCGTGTGCGCAACCGCCCCCACCTCTTATCAGACAAGTGACCGGCTGCTGTACCTGCGCGGGGTCCGCAATTGCGAGATCAGCACCACCGGCGTCGGTCTGTACCGCGTGCGCAAGAGCGTGCTGGCCGACATCGTCGACTCGAGCCCGGTGTGGATTGGTCCGCCGATCGCACCCTACAGCTCGATCTGGACTGACCGCATCAATACCTCTGACCCGCTCACGGAAAACGCCGGCACCGCACAGAGCTATACGGCATTCGCCGGCAGCGGCACTGGCGGCCAGCAAACGCGCACGAACGTCGTGTATGTGGGCGCCAACGACGGCATGCTGCACGGGTTCCGCTCGGGCTACTACGACTCGAGCAACACCTTCTGCTCCCAGTCCTCAACCGACTCCTCATGCAATAACGATGGCATGGAAGTCCTGGCGTACATGCCCGGCTCGACCATATCCGGCAGTGCCGCGCAGCTGATTCATCAGACCGGCACGGCCAACGCCACCGTCGACTACTCGAACCCGAACTACGGACATAACTACTTCGTGGATGCGACTCCAGGCACCGGCGACATTTTCTACAACGGTATCTGGCACTCCTGGGTGGTCAGTGGCCTGGGCGCCGGCGGCAATGCCATCTTCGCGCTCGATGTGACCAGCCCGGGGCTGACTGGCGCGGCGAGCGGGACCACCTACAGCGCCTTCACCGAGGGCAACGCGGCCAGCATGGTGATCGGCGAGTGGAACTCCGCCACCATCACCTGCGCGGCCGTCAACGGCGTGACCAACTGTGGCAGGAACCTCGGCAACACCTACGGCACGCCGCAGATCCGCCGCCTGCATGATGGCAAGTGGGGCATCCTGTTCGGCAATGGATTCGGCAGCACCTCAGGGGATGCCGGGATCTATGTCGGTGTGGTGAGTGGCGCCACGGGGAACCCGGCCGCCACCCTCACCTTCTATTACCTGAGCACGCACACCGGCAGTGCCACAAGCCCGAATGGCATCGCCTACGTGACGCCGGCCGATCTGGATGGCGATCACATCACCGACTACGCCTACGCGGGCGATCTACAGGGCAATATCTGGCGCTTCGATCTGACCAGCAGCACCGAGGGGAACTGGGTGGTCTCACCCGGACCGTTGTTCTCGACGCAGCCGGCGGGGGTGGCGGTCACGACCACGACTCCGGCCGTGCAGCCGATCACGACCCAGCTGGTCGTCGCCTCCGGAAGCGTCACCACCGGTGCGGAGCAGCAGCTGATGGTGATGTTCGGCACCGGTCAGAAGTTCTCGCAGACCAATACCACGCCGACGACCTACGCCGCGGGCACGCAGAGCCTCTACGGGGTATGGGACTGGAACCTGAGCAGCACCGACGGCGGGCGGCTTGGCCCGGGCACGGGCAACCCGGCTGGTTGGGACGGCCTGTCGACGACGGCGCAGTACGCAAGCCTGACGCGTGCGAACTCGGGCTTGAGCGGCAACTACACGCTGCGGCCGGCGAACCTGACCTATCAGACCGTCACGATCAACGCCTCGACGCAGGACCGCGAGATCGCGACCAACAACATCGTCTGCTGGGCCGGTACCACCGGTTGCACGGGCAGTTCGGCGCAGTTCGGTTGGTATCTGAACCTGCCAGGATCGCAGGAGCAGGTGATCTTCAGCCCGGTGCTGGTGTCGCAGGCGCTCACGGTGAACACGATCCAGCCGGCGGCCAACGTTCCGAGCTCCTGCACGCAGCTCGGCGATGAGGGATTCACCTACGTGATCTCAGCCCTCACCGGAGGCGCCTTCAATGCGGTGTTCCTGCCCCCGGGAGCGGCAGGCGCGAGCGTGGCCAATAACCCCGCTTACAACGACCCGATTGCGGCGGCCATCGAGACCAACGCGACCGGTAGCTCGTTCGTGATCCTGAACGCGTCCGGGACGCCCTACCTGGTGTTCCAGACCAACCAGTCAGGAAGCGGTGGCAGTTCCACCGGAGACACCACCGGGGCGCCCATCGGCGTGAATGTGCCGCCCAATACGACCGGCAAACGCATCAGCTGGATCGAACGCCGCTGAGTACGGAAAGCTAGAGAGGCATCATGGAACCCAAGACTGCAAGAGGCGCTTCGGCGGGCTTTACGCTCATCGAGCTGATGGTGGTGGTCGTCATCGCGAGCATCCTGGTGGCGATCTCCGTCCCGCTGTACAAGCAGCAGGTGATGCAGTCGCGCCGCACCGATGCGCGTACGGCGCTGCTGGATCTGGCCGGGCGTGAAGAGCGCTTTCTCACCACCAATCCCACCGGCTACACCGCCACTGCCGCCAACCTCGGCTATCCCGGGTTTGGCGCGGGAAACCCCGTCGGACAGGGGTATTACTACCTGAATACGCCGTGCATCGCGGCCCCGAACACGGGCCTGGCCTGTGACACGAACGCCAACGCGCCGGCCGGCCCCTCGTTCTACCTCACGGCCACTTACGTGCCGGGCACCACTCAGGCGAAAGACACCAACTGTGCGACCTTCGGGGTCGACTCCACCGGCGCCCAGTTCGCGTTCAATTCGGCCGGCACCCTCAACACGGCGTATTGCTGGTCGAATTAACGCTATCTATCAGATACTTATCTCCTTTCATTGAAGTGCCGTAAGAGGTCTGGGCCTGCGCCGACCGGTTTCTGGCCGATTCGTGCGCTGTGCGTATTTTTTTTCTAGAGGCTGCGCTATATTTCGTGTGCAGCCGCTTGAGCGGACTGGGATTCCAATAACTACCGGTAACAATAACGAGTGACGCCGCTTGAGGCTCGAACCGGACGAGCCAGGAGATAAGACGGTGTCCCGCCGAGGCAACGATGAGCACCACATGGGAACAGCTCGAAGGCGCGGCACTTTCACTTGCGCGCTCGGGCAGCATTAAGGAACGCCTCACCGATGCGTACCGCAATCACCTCGCGCTGCTCAGTGCGGATGATCTTCCCGAGGTCGTGCGTGAGGAGTTTTGTGGCATTCACGATGCACTGACGCGCGAGCGGCCGCTGCGGGGGGAGGACGCTGTGCGCGCCACCGTGCGCAAGATGTCCAACCGTGAGGCAACCGAGATCGCCTGCAGTGTCGTGCGCATGTTCGCGGCACTGGCACGTGAGGCCGTACGTGAGAGTTCCGCCGCGCTGACCGAGCAGCTCCTGAACGGTAGCGCTGCGGGCGGTGCGCGGCTGAAGCCCTTGAAGAGTGTGCCCCAGGTGGTGGCGCTCTACGCCGCCGAGGCATAGCTCTCAGTCGAGCTTGAAC
>Ga0302324_100025203_pt1 | contig 11424 bp, 7 predicted proteins | sample Palsa_T0_1_FD_201949 | JGI IMG/M metagenome (GOLD analysis project Ga0302324, IMG submission 201949) | Peat permafrost microbial communities from Stordalen Mire near Abisko, Sweden - Palsa_T0_1 | ecosystem: Environmental > Terrestrial > Soil > Palsa > Peat permafrost | place: Sweden: Abisko... | reverse complement strand
TCAGTTGGGGCGGCCCGGAATCCAGTTGGACCGCGCAGGCCATGAACGCGCTCGACGCCGCCTGCCAGTCTGCAGCCGCGCTCGGCATTACCATCACCGTTGCTGCCGGAGACAACGGCTCAACCGACGGAGCGACCGGCAACAACGTCGACTTCCCTGCTTCCAGCCCGCACGTCCTCGGCTGTGGCGGCACCAAGCTAGCCGGCAGCGGCAGCACCATCACGTCCGAGGTGGTGTGGAACGAGCAGGCAAGCAACGAGGGCGCAACCGGAGGCGGCGTGAGCAACGTCTTCCCCTTGCCGTCGTTCCAGGCGAATGCCAAAGTACCGGCGCCTTCATCAAGTGGAGGTGGCCGCGGGGTGCCGGATGTGAGCGGCGACGCCGATCCCGTGACTGGCTATCAGGTACGCGTCGATGGCCAGAACATGGTCATTGGTGGCACCAGCGCAGTAGCCCCCCTGTGGGCGGGGCTGATCGCGTTGAGCAATAAGCAGAACGGAAAGAACGCCGGCTTTCTCCAGCCCCAGCTTTACTCCGCCAAGGGAGCTGCAGCCTTCAACGACATCGTCTCCGGCAACAACGGAGCCTTCTCCGCCGGCCCCGGCTGGGATGCCTGCACCGGCCTCGGCTCCCCCATCGGAAGTCGGCTCATAGCCCTCTTGGCCACCTCCACCGCAACAACCAAGAAAAGCGGAGGAAAGAAAAAACCCGTCCGCATGCGTCCAGCCAAGAAAAAGTCAGCGAAACGAAAACGGTAATTTCTACAACGGTCGGGATGGCAATTCATTTGGGGAACCACTTCCAACAAACCACCTCCAACGCCCTCAACAGAATTGTCATCCCGACCGGAGCGTAGCGAAGTGGAGGGACCTGCTGTTTCCTTCATCCACAAGCCAATCCTCACTGAAAGCGCCACCCTCCGATTTGTCATCCCGAGCGCAGCCGAGGGATCTGCGGTTTCCTTCCCCCGCACCCGATCTCCACTGAGAGCACCACTCTCCCCCCAACCCCACCCATTACTTAAGTGCATCTACAACTTTGGGATCCCGTCCCACCTCACTACACTCTTCACTTCTCCGGAACTCCTGATTTAGCATGACCACCATAGACACTCAAACACCGCATCAAACCTGAACCACTTCCCCGGATCTGTGCTGTTACGAATAAGCAAGAGAAAGTACGGCCATGCAGAAACCGGGAATGGGTCTGATCCTTGGGGCGGCATTTCTTCTCGCTGGGTGCACCGGTTCAAACACCACCAGCAACCCCACTACAAACCCCACCCAGACCACGAACCTGGCCATCACGACCACCGCGCTTCCCGCAGGATCGGTCGGCTCCGCATACAACAGTCCCGTGACCGCAGCCGGTGGCACCACCCCGTACACCTTCAGCGCCACCAACCTGCCCGGCGGCTTATCGATCAATCCCGCGACTGGAACCATCACCGGCACCCCAGGCTCACCCGGCACCGCATCAGCAACCGTCAAGGTGACGGATTCAACTCAACCTTCCGCGCAATCCACCACTTCCAATCTAAGCATCAAAATCAATCCGGCCACCCTGGCCGTGACCACCACCTCCCTACCCGGAGGCACAGCCGCGACGGCGTATCCATCGACCACCCTGCAAGCCTCGGGCGGCGTGCCGCCTTACACCTGGGCATTAGCTTCCGGAACCACCTTACCCGCAGGATTGAACCTATCCCCAGCGGGAGCACTTTCCGGAACGCCGTCCACCGCGGGATCCTATCCCGTGACCTTCATGGTGACCGATTCCTTCACCCCTCCGGATACCGCCAAAGCATCCTTCACCCTGACGATTGCGGGCGGTGGCAGCAGCCCCCCTCCCACGCTAACCCTGGCCCCAACCACGCTGCCCAACGCCACCCTGAACACCGCCTACTCCGCAACCCTGACTGCATCCGGCGGCACCGCCCCTTATTCCTTTAACCTGGCGAACGGCACCACCTTGCCCGCAGGACTAACGCTTTCCACCGCTGGCGCGATCACCGGCACACCCACCAAAGCCGGCGCCACCGCGTTCTCCGTGGATGTGAAGGATTCCACCACCCCCACGCCCCTCTCCCAAACAGGCAACCTGAGCATCACTGTCAACTCCTCCGCCGGGCCCTCATGCGGCAACATGAGCACAGGCAACGGCGCCAGCCTCAATGGCTACGTACCCTTCCCATCCTCAAACCTATGGAACACCAACATCGCATCCGCCCCCGTCGATCCCAACTCGGCCACCATCATCGGTGTACTGACCGGGAGCCACCTGCATCCCGACTTCTCGAACGTCGTTGATGGAAACTACGGCATTCCCTACGTAGTCGTCGACTCCAATACGACCCCAGGTGTGCCGGTGACGATGAACACCTATCAGAGCGAAAGCGATATCACGCTGTACCCCGTCCCCATCACCGCTCCCATCGAGGGCTTCCCCGCGGACTGTACGACCACCGGAGACAATCACCTAATCGTGATCGACAAGACCAAGTGCTGGATCTATGAAACCTGGCAAACCCAGCGTTGCAACGGTGCCTGGAGCGCCGCCAATAGCGCCATCTGGGATCTGACCAGCACCGAGCACCGCCCCTATGGATGGACCTCAGCCGACGCAGCCGGCCTGCCCATCTTTCCCGGGCTGGTGAGGTACGACGAGGTGGCCGCGGGAGCCATCAATCATGCCTTCCGCATGACCGTGGCTCAAACCAAAAGCGACGCGAACGGCGGATACTTTGTCGCCCCCGCGACCCACGCTGCTGGGAACAATTCCGGTACCAGCAACATCATGGGCATGAGGCTGCGGCTCAAGGCCAGCTTCAACATCTCCACCTTCAGCGCCGCCAACCAGGTGATCCTCACGGCCATGAAGAATTACGGCATGATCGTCGCCGATAACGGCAGCAACATGTACTTCCAGGGAGCCCCGGACGCCCGCTGGGACGACAACGACCTCGACGCCCTGAAGGCCATTGATGCGTCGAACTTCGATGTGGTGCAAATGGGGACGGAATACGATGATTCCACCGCGCCCACCGGGGCGGCGCCAACGATCAGCAGTTTCACCGCCTCGCAGACAACCGTAGCGGCCGGCACGCCGGTGACTTTGACCTGGACCGTCGCCAACGATTCTTACGATTACATCGACGTCGTCGGTACGGTACGCGGCGGTACGCAGACCGTGACCCCGGCGGCCACCACCATCTATACCCTGAATGCAACCAATCAGTACGGGCGTTCCACAAAGTCGGTTACGGTGAACGTTCAGTAGTCGTTGATTCCAACCTAACCCGCACCGGCGTAACGCGTGTGTCCGGCTTCTGGTCAACGCGGGCCGCGCCTAAAGTTGCGCAAGAAAAACCAAAAGTGGCCTGAACGATTTTGGCCCTCGTGCCGATAAGGTTTTTATCTTGGTCCGTCCAAAGATAGCTTGCTTTTAGAAAGAGGCCACCGTGTCCATATCAAACCTGACCTCCGCCTCACTATTAGATGATTCGCTCAGCACTGGATTGGCCACCGGCACCCGGCAAGCCGCTGCCAAGAACGCGAGCACACTCAACACCACGAGCACTGGCAGGAGCGCCGCATCCGGCAGCACCTCCCTCAACTCGCCTGATGTCATCACGCAGGATGTGATCAACTTGCTCAAAGCCCTGGCCTTCGGAGATCTTTCCGGAGCGAAGACTGACCTGGCTAAGTTCAAGACAGATCTGAAATCTCAGGCTACCCCGGCCGCGCCGGATAACCTTGCTGGAGACGTGACCTCGCTGCTCAAGGACCTCGCGACTGGAAATAACTCCGCAGCAAAGACAGATGTCACCAACCTGACGGCGGGTTTGCAGGCACAGGACACCTCGACCGACGCCGGCACGCGGACCACCAGCCCGCTCGAAAGCCTGGTCGCCAAGATCTCAGACGCGCTGAGCTCGGGCGTGGTCCAGGGCACAGTGCAGGAGCTGGCCGGTTACCTGGTGCAACACGGACAAGCCAGGGGAAGTCTGCTCAATACGTCGGTTTAGAAAGCCCGCATTTATTCCCGTCGTATCGCCTCCATGGGATCAACCGCAGCAGCGCGCCGCGCGGGTAGCAGGCACGCTGCGGTCCCCATCGCCACCAGTACGGAAACCGCGCTCGTGGTGATGGCTGCGTTATAAGGGCTCACCTCAAACAACAAACTGCCCACCACGCGTGCGAAGGCAAAAGCCACCACAATCCCGGCCACGGCCCCAGCTAACACCGGCACCATGCCATCCTGCAGGACCAAGCCATAGATATTCCTCCGCTGGGCCCCCAGCGCTACCCGCAAACCGATCTCCTTCTGCCTCTGGACCACGGAATAGGTCACAACCCCGTAGACTCCCAGACCCGCCAGCAACAGTGCGCTGGCAGCAAACAGAAGCAACAGTTGCATCTCGAACCGTCGATTCGCCACCGAATCCTCGACGACACCGCCCAGCAGGCGTATTTCCTGCACAGGCACTTCCGGATCGACCTTCCAAATGGCCCGGCGCAGGGCATCGGCCATCGTCGCCGGATCCTGACGGGTACGCACCAGCAGGCCGCCCGTCTTGTCGCTGCGATACCAGTAGGGCGTGTACACCATCATCGGATCCTGCTGGGACAGTGTGACCGTGCGCGCATTCCCAACGACGCCAATCACGGTAAAGGGATCCTCCTTCAATCCGGCCCGGCCAAATTGTTGTCCGATAGGATTCTTACCAGGCCACAGTGTTTTGGCCGTGAGTTCCGAGACCACGGCGTAATGTTTGCCTTCGTCGCTCGCACTAAGCGGACGGCCGGCAATCACGGGCAGGTGAATAGTCGCAAAGTACCCGGGCGTGATCCAGCGAAAATGCTCGGTAAGCATCTGCATGATGGGCCTCGCATCGCCTGGGACATGAACGATATCGATCCAGGTGTCGCGAGACAGCGGCAACTCACTGATGGCCGCTGCGTGCTCGACGCCCGGAAGCTGTGAAAGCCGGTCGAAAACCTGCTTATAAAACGCGGTCCGCGTGGCTAACTCCGAGTAGGATTTATCCGGGAGAACGACGCGCGCGGTAATGACCCGTGCGGCCTCAAAGCCCCGGTCTGCATGCAGCAGCCGATACAAGCTCGTGGTCACCAGTCCCGTCATGGACACCAGGGCAACGCTGACCGCAACTTCCACCCCAACCAGCATCCGGCGCATGCGTTTGCTGCTGCGCGACTCGGTGGCCAGCCGTGACTCACTGTGCAGAACCTCCTGCGGCGGAGTGCGCGCGATGATCCACGCCGGCGCCGCGCCCGCCAGCAGCGTTGCCAGCAGGGCAAGCACCAGGGCGCAGCAGGCGCCGGCCCAGTCCAGATGCATCGGCCCGCGAAAATCCAGCGCCGGAGGAAGAGAGCGCTGCATCACCGGCATAGCGATCATCGCCACCAGAAGGCCCAGCGTGCCTCCGAGTGCGGCAAGCACCGCCGTCTCTCGGATAGCTAGGCGTACCATTTCTGCGCGGCTCGCTCCCAGGGCAGCGGCCACTGCCATTTGCTGCCGCTTGCCTACTGCTCGCGCCAACAACAGATTGGTGATGTTCACGCAGCCAACCAGCAACAGCACCGCCACCGCTGCCAGCAAAATCAGAAGAGGCTTTCGGTCCTTCCCCACCAGTTCCTGCTGGAACGGCGTCAGCGTCGCGGAGAGAGTGGCCTTCGCGTTTGCCGGCAGGCGAGCCATGATCGTATGTTGCAGTGCATCGATCTCCTCATTCGCTTGGGCCACAGAGACTCCAGGTTTCAAGCGTGCCAACCCGAAATAATCAAAGTCTCCCATTTCATCCTCCAACATGTCGTTGGAGAAGGCCATCGGCAGCAATGCTTCAGGAGCCTGTTCGTGATTTGCATCCGCGCTTCCCAGGGTCGGTATAGGAGGCAGGTGGAATGACGGCGCCATCACGCCGATTACCGTATAGGGAAATCCATTGAGGGTGATGGTTTTTCCCAGAATTCGTGAATCGCTTCGAAACTGGCTCCGCCAGAGCGCGTCCATCAGCACCACGACGTGCTCGTGCCCCGGTTGAGCCTCCTGCGGCGAGAACGCGCGGCCAAGCAGCGGTGAGGCATCGAGCACAGAAAAAATACCCTGGGTCGCGTTCAATACATTGATCCGCAGCGGATGGCCGCCTATTCCAAGCGGCACCGAGTCTTCCTTCATCAGCGCCGAGGACTGAAAGCTGTGACCGTGCTGCTGCCAGAAGACGAAATGGTTCGCGTTCATGGGCAGAGTCGGATAAAGGTCGCGGAATTCGGCCACCTGCTCTTCCATCACCGCCAGTTGTTCCGGGTGGCTATAGTCCAGGGGCTTCAGCATCACGTCATAAACCAGGGTGAAGATGGCCGTCGTTGCCCCGATGCCTAGCGCCAGTGTCAGGACCGCCGTGATGGTAAAGCCGGGTGATTTGCGCAGTTGACGCATCCCGTACCGCAGGTCATCCAGAAGTGACAGCATAGAACCTCCGCGGAGTTTACGGTTAATACGCAATCTTCCCGAAAGAAGTTCTCAACCCAAGAAAGTAAAATAAGTACGACTCATCTGAGGTCTTGCGCATGTGCCGGAATATCAAAATGCTCTTCAACTTCGATCCTCCCGTAACCGACGAGGAAGTGCACGCCGCCTCCCTCCAGTTCGTAAGAAAGATCAGTGGCTTCAACAAGCCCTCGAAGGCAAATGAAGCCGCCTTTCTGGCTGCGATTGATGACATAGCCGCTATCTCCACCCGTCTTCTACGCTCTCTGGAAACCACCGCAGCCCCAAGGAACCGGGAAGAAGAAGCCGCCAAAGCAAAAGCCCGCTCCGCGGAGAGATTCCCCGCCTGAACCACCCCACGAACCCCCACTCTGTCCCAACCCACGATCTTATGGGATCCTACTGGGCCGACCCGTCACTCTGTCCCGACCTAAGAGCATGGGGTGCCCCATATCTCGCTCGTTTTTTGCGAGATGTGGGATACCACAGCTCTCAACCAGAATTTCCCATAGGAAGCCACGGCCAATTAAAGATTCACCTGTATCCTTGCCCTGCATGACCGACCCCACTCAAACCACGAAGTCGCATCCAGCCACCCGTTGGTTAGCCGCCATCGGTGTGGGCGCGGTAACCATCCTCGGGGCGCGCCTCCTCATAGATTTCTTTGGCTCGGCCGTACCCTATGCCATGCCTGACAAGAACCCTGCGCCGCTGGACTCCGAAGAATTCGTTCAATTTCTCAGCCTGGTAACCGACGGCACCCGACGTCATTCCCGCATCACACGTCTCAAAAACGGCGCCGAATTCTACCCCGCCTACCTGCAATCCATCCGCCGGGCAAAATACGCCATCAACCTCGAATTCTACGAATTCTGCGAAGGGCAAGTCGCAGATGAAATCCTGGCCACCCTGACCGAACGAGCCGAGGCCGGAGTCGAGGTGCGCATCATCGTCGATGCGTTGGGCAGCTTTACCACCCGCTCCGCCTACTTCGACCGCCTGCGCGCTGCCGGTGGTCAAATGTGCTGGTACCACCCCGTTCGCTGGAATACCTGGCCAAAAGTGAACAATCGCACCCATCGCAAGCTCCTGATCATAGACGGCGAGACAGGCTTCATTGGAGGTGCTGGGATCGCGGACCGATGGTTGTACTCAACCCCTTTGGTGCCGGTGTGGCGGGACACCGTGTTTTGTGTGGAAGGCGAAGCGGTAGCCGGCCTGATCTCCGCCTTCTGCGAAAACTGGCTTGAATCGTCCGGAGAAATTCTCTCCAGCTCAAAACAATTTGGCTTTCGTCCCACCCGGGAGGGCGCGGAGAGCTTTGTCGTTTCCAGCACCCCCCACGGGGGAGGAACCCAGGCACGCATTCTCTTCCAGGCGTTGATCAATAGCGCCCGCAGGACCATACGCATTACAACTCCTTACTTCCTGCCCGACCGAAGTGCGCGCCAGGCATTGATCGAGGCCATAGAGCGCGGTGTAACGGTGCAGATTTTGACCGCCGGTCCCTTTATCGATCATAAGATCATCAGAACCCTGAGCCACCGCAGCGTGAGACACCTGCTGCAGGCGGGCGCGGAGATATACGAATACGGTCCCTCCATGATCCATGCCAAGCTGATGACCGTCGACGGCCTGTGGAATGTGGTCGGCTCAACCAACTTTGACCACCGCTCCTTTGCCCTGAATGATGAGGTAAACCTTGCCGTACTTGACCGGCAGTTGGCGGCAACCATCGAATCCGATTTCTTCGAAGATCTCGAGCAGTGTCGTCGCCTCAACTTGTCCGAGCTCGTGGACTACGACCTCTTGGCGGAAGACGAGTCAATCGTCGACCATATCCTGAGCCAGGAAAGCTAAAGAACAGGATGTCGTATGCTGATCAGCAGACATCTCTCATCCCCGCTGGTGTTGCAGTGCAAATAGTCCGAGCAAGGAGCCTGGGAATGGTTAGCGTATGTCCTGGTTGGCGTGGACTGCGGGTGCATTCGATTGCGGTTCTGGTCTTGACTCTTCTCTCCCTGACGAGCCCAGCGGTAGCCCAAACCATGAAGCTGCAAAATCCAGGCACCGGTTCGGCCCCGCTGGACAAGGGCTGGCGATTCCAGTTGGGTGACGACAGGGGATGGGCGGATCCGGCACTCGATGATTCTAAGTGGGAGTCGATTCATGTGGATCAGCCCTGGGGGCAGCAGAGCCATCCGAGCTACACCGGCTTCGCCTGGTACCGCCAACGGATCGAGATCGACAATTCGAATTCCGCGGGAACCAAAAGTCTGTCCCTCCTGATTCCGCCCGCGCAGGACGCTTACGAAATCTACTGGAACGGCCAGAAGCTGGGCACCTATGGCAGCCTGCCTCCGCACGCCGAGTGGTGGCTAGTCGGCCACGCGACCGTATATCCGTTGCCCGGCACGAGCGGAGTACTGGCCTTGCGGGTTTGGAAAGCGCCACTTTCCTCGGTCGATCCAGCAGAAGTGGGCGGGTTTAGCGAACCACCGTTATTGGGCGATAACTCTCTGCTGGGCGCCCAGGCGCGGTCCAGAGCCTATGCCAGCGATGAACGACGTCTGCCTAACTTTCTCATCTCCGCGGTCAACCTGGTCATCGGGGTGTTGAGCTTCCTGCTCTTTCTGCGCAATCGCAAACAGGCCGTATACCTATGGCTATCGTTGTATCTGGTCGCCGCCGGATTGCAGGGGTTGCAGCAATTATCGATGTTCCGCCTCGGGATCACCTGGCATACCTATCAGTTGGTAACCCAACTGCTATCCAGCGCTCAAGACATCTCCATGTGGCTGATCCTGCTGTCCCTCTTCGGAATGGCGCGGGAGCGTCAATGGAGGCGGGCGACCGGATGGCTCATCGCCGCCTACCTGGCCGCCCAACTCGTTGACATCAGCGTCCTCTGGTTCTGGGAGAAGGGCAACTTCGCGTGGATCGATGGCATTTCGACTGCCGTGTACTCCATTACTCCCCTGTATGTTTTCGTCATTATCGGCTTTGGCTTGATGCGCCGTAACCGGTTTTCGCTATGGCCTCTCATCGTGGCTGCCTGTGTCAACGGCCTCTTCGCCTGTGTCTCCAACCTGGCTGGACAGGGCGTGCGATTTACCCACTGGACCGCGGGTACCCGCATGCAGACCTTCGGATTTCACATCGGCGGCTATTTCTTAAGCATCTTCACCATCCTCAGCACACTCTTATTCCTGGCCTTGATTTTCACCATAGCCCGCGAGCAATTTCTCGAGCGGGAACGGCAATCTCGGATCGAACTGGAAGTAAAGTCAGCCCGCGAAGTGCAGCAGGTTCTCGTTCCCGAAGAGACTCCGGCGATCCCCGGTCTCTCGATTGCCAGCGTGTATCGGCCCGCGGAAGAAGTAGGCGGTGATTTCTTCCAGGTGATCGCTACGGAAGGCGGCGGCGCGTTGATTGCTCTGGGAGATGTCAGCGGCAAGGGACTGAAAGCGGCGATGACTGTCTCTCTGATTGTGGGTGCCTTGCGTACGATGGCTGACTACACCCAACGTCCCGCGGAGATTCTTCACGGTTTGAACCGTCGGCTTCTCGGACGCACCGAGGGCGGTTTCGCCACCTGCCTGATCGCCCGCATCGATGCCAACGGAGAAACCACGTTGGCCAATGCCGGTCACCTGGCGCCCTTTCGTGATCGGGAGGAATTGCCGGTAGTCGGATCGTTGCCGCTTGGTCTGGCCCCAGATGCGGACTATGACGAACTGATATTCACCCTCCATGAGGGAGAGACGCTGATCTTTTACACGGATGGCATTTTAGAAGCGCGCGATGCGGCCGGTGAGTTGTTTGGTTTTGACCGGCTGGCTGCTTTAATCCGCTCTGATCCAACCATTGAGCAGATGGTCGAGGCAGCGTGCAACTTCGGGCAGCAGGATGATATTACGGTCTTTAAAGTTACGCGCCTGGCACAATCCGCCCCTGCGCACGAAGCACGGCTGAGCCTGGCGACACAAATTGCTGGAGCGTGATTCAATTTGGCGACCATCTGGTTTGAACGTAGATTTGAGTTTTCCATGTCTGTGGAGCTGCGTCCGAATTTGTGCGCGCGCCTGCGTGGCACTCCGGCCAGGCTGGAAGAGATGTTGGGAGCCAGTTCTCACCAAATCCTGATCAGGAAAGTGCAAGGTAAATGGTCGGCCCAGGAAAACGCAGGTCATCTGCTCGACCTAGAACCGTTGTGGCTGGCGCGGGTAGGCGACTACGTGACGGGAAGCGACCAGCTCACACCCACTGACCTGAACAACCAAAAAACCGACCACGCAAACTACAACGTGCGCTTGCTGGACCAGATTCTGTCTGAATTCCGCACCGCCCGAGGAAACCTGCTGAAGCGAGTAGACCAGTTGGACTCGTCACTCTTTGCTCGAGCGATTCCCCACCCCCGTCTAAAGACGCCGATGCGCCTGATGGACCATCTGTATTTTGTCGCCGAACACGACGACCATCATCTGGCCCGAATCTGGGACCTGGTCAACACCGTCCCGTAGACCCGTTGTTCACCTCCGACATCGCAAAGCCAAATGGAAGCACGTCCCTCCCCTTTGTCATCCCGACCGGAGCGTAGCGTAGTGGAGGGATCTGCAGTTCAACGGACCTCCCGTGGCAACGTTTTCCGACCCATACAAAACAGAAGTGTCATCCCGACCGAAGCGTAGCGAAGTGGAGGGACCTGCTGTTCACCTCCCACATCGCAAAGCAAAATGGAAGCACCACCCTCCCCTTTGTCATCCCGACCGGAGCGTAGCGTAGTGGAGGGATCTGCAGTTCAACAGACCTCCCATGGAAATGTTTCCCCCCCACCCCACCCAACCCCTCCACTACTTTCCCACCCCTCCCCCGGAGAACTCCTCCCTCAAATGAAGAATCCCCCCATGCGCC
>Ga0302324_100025202_pt1 | contig 11424 bp, 11 predicted proteins | sample Palsa_T0_1_FD_201949 | JGI IMG/M metagenome (GOLD analysis project Ga0302324, IMG submission 201949) | Peat permafrost microbial communities from Stordalen Mire near Abisko, Sweden - Palsa_T0_1 | ecosystem: Environmental > Terrestrial > Soil > Palsa > Peat permafrost | place: Sweden: Abisko... | reverse complement strand
GATTCTAATAATGGTCGGGACGGGCAGATTTGAACTGCCGACCCCTCGCACCCCAAGCGAGTGCTCTACCAGGCTGAGCCACGTCCCGACACAATCGAGCCCGTTCGCGGTGGCGAACCGGCTTTAGGGTCTTGATCAGTTTACACCAGCACAACCGGCCCGCGATGCGCCCCGTGGTGGTGCCAGGCTCTTCATCCCTCAGGTGCTGACCGTGTACACTTTTCCGAAGATGAGAACTCCCACCGATTCCCGTCGCCTCTCTCCCTACCTCGCTGTCTTCGTTTGCTGCGTCGCTTTGCTCGCTTTTCCGAAACACGCGCCCGCCCAGGCCGAACCTGCGAACCATTTGCTCATCTACGCCATCGATGTAGAGGGCGGACAGTCCACGCTGCTCGTCGACACCTCGACCGGCGCGTCGCTCCTTGTCGACACAGGCTGGCAAGGCGCCGACGCCCGCGACGCCATGCGCATTCAGCAAGCCATGCGCGACGCCGGCATCGACAAGATCGATCATGTGCTGATTACTCACTTCCATGATGACCATGTTGGAGGCGTGCCCGAGCTGGTCAAGCGCGTCCAGGTTGGCGAGTTCCTCGATCACGGCGTAAACCGCGAAAACTCCGACGACACGCGCCGCAACTACGCCGCCTACATCGATGCCATAGTGGGCAAGCCGCACCGCGTCGTCCACCCCGGCGACAAAATCGAAATCCCTGGCCTCGACGCCATCATCCTCACCGCCGACGGCAAGCACATCGGCTCCGTTCCCGGCGTTAACCCCACACCCAACCCCTGGTGCGCATCCGAGCCCAAATGGGAACTGGACGACTCCGAGAACCCACGCTCCGCCGGCGTCCTCATCACCTTCGGAAAATTCCGCTTCCTCGATCTCGGCGACCTCACCAAGAACAAGGAAATTCCCCTCGTCTGCCCCACCAACCTCATCGGCGCGATCGACGTTTATCTGGTTAACCATCACGGCTTCAACTTGTCCAACTCCCGCGCGTTTGTCAATGCCATTCACCCCCGCGTTGCCATCATGAACAACGGCGCCCACAAAGCCGGCAGCCCTGAAGCATGGCAGACCGTCCATGAAAGTCCCGGCCTCGAAGATCTATGGATGCTCCACACTGCGGAAGGCTCCGACGCCGCGCACAACAGCCCGGCGCAATTCATCGCCAACCCTCGCGGCTCGGCCGTCGATGGTGCGTGGCTCAAGGTGACCGCCTCGCCCGACGGCAGCTTTTCCGTCACCAACTCCCGCACCGCCCAAACCAAGGAATACCCCGCCAAATAGCGGCGTGTCTCCAAAGTTTCGATCAAATAAAGAGCTGTCATCCTGAGCGAAGCGTACTTCAGCGGAGTCGAAGGACCTGCATTTGGGGCGCGGGGTGCCCCAGGTCTCGCCTCTGATGTCTGGGATACAAGTTCCATCCGACTCGCGCAACCAGAGTGACCCCTACTCTTATCTAGTCCAGCCGCGTACTCCGATAGAGCTCCTCCAGCGCATCGCATGCCGTCCGCACACCATGCTCGTGATCGACTTTGTGCGCCACCAGCTTTGCGCGCAGCGCCAGCAATCGATCCTCCAACATCGCACTCAGCTTCTTCGCCACCCTGATCGGCGTGTAGTTCGCTCGTCGAATCACCCGCGCCACCTTCAGCCGCCCCATCCGCCTCCCGTTGTCGGGCTGGTCGTGCGAATAGGGCATGATCAACATAGGCTTGCCCGCCCGCAGGCATTGCGCCGTCGTGCCCACTCCGCCCTGGTGCACCACCAATTCCGCCCGCGGAAACAACACTGAGAACGGCGCATACTCTGCCACGCAGATCGTTTTCGGCAGCGGGCCCTGGGGCATGTTGCGCTCGTCGGAGCCAATCAGCAACACTGCCCGCACGCCCAGTCGTATGGCTGCTTTAGCTGAAAATTCGTAGAATCGTCCCGCCGCCAACACCGCCGCCGACCCCAGCGTAAACACGATAGGCGCCGGCCCCGCGGCCAAAAACTCCTCCAGATGCGCCGGCAGCGTCGCGTTCCCGGCGTCCGCATCGTAAAAGCAAAACCCCGTAATCTTCGTGTTCTCCGGCCAGTCCTTCTGTTTCCTGCCCAGCACGCGAGAAAACAGCGCCAGCACCAGGTAGGGGGAATGCTTGGCGTCGAAAAGCGGATTCCTGCCTCGTTCTAACCCCAGTTCCGCCCGCAAATCGTAGATCGGCTGCGACCATTTCCGGCTCACAAACCGCGCCAGCCGCTTCATTGCCCGCCCCATCCCGGGAACCGTGCTGTCTGCCCGGGCCAACCGCGGATACATCGGCAGCACAGGCGGATCGAAGGCCGAGAAAAAGCTCATCGGCGCCAGTACGTAGCTGGCCCAGGGAATGCCCGTCACCTCCGCCACCAGCGGTCCCGCATAGTTCAATTCGCCCAGCAGCAGCAGATCTGCCCGCTCCGGTTTCGTCGCCGCATCCAGCAGATCGTCATACGTCTGACGCAGCACCGGAAACAGAAACTCTCTCAGCCCCCGCTCCGTGCCCTTCTTCGGGTCGTAGATCATCTCCACAAGAATGGTTTCGTGCGGGTCGATATCCGGCCGCACCGCATGAAACTCCAGGCCCAGCGGCAAGATCTTCGGAGCGAACAACCTCGGTACCGCCATCACCGGCACATGACCCCGCCGCTTCAGCTCCAGCGCAATCGCAATCAGCGGGTTTATGTCCCCAAACGTCCCAATATTTGATAGAACAATGCGCAATCAAAAATCCCCGAGTCGGCAGTGCCAACACATTAGAGGTTAATCCATCAACCCCTCGACCAGCCCCCGCCACGCAGCCACCCCCCACCAACCGCCGAGTGGTATTCTTGCTCCGTCCGAGCGAAACCAGGAGAGCTCGATGCCCACTCACCGCGACTCACTATGAAATTTCTACTCGCCATCGTGATCGCCATCCTCATAGCCGCGTCGATCTTCGCCGACTACAAATGGCGCAAATGGATCGCCGACCGACGCCGCGATCGCCAATAACGCCGCATCTCCCGTTACAATGACCCAAAGGGAGCCATCCAACCACCATGCCTCGCCTCTCGCGAATCGCCCAAACGACCCTCACCCGCTCCAGCAGTTCCGGCGTGTTCCTTGCCCTCGCCTGCGCCGCACTTCTCGTCACCGGCGTCAGCGCCCAGTTCGCGCCTCCTCCGAAGGGAACTGCGGTCAAGGACCCTGCAGCCCTGCACCCACCAGCTGGCGCCCGCGTGGCCATGGTCGAGTTCGAAGACCTGGAGTGCCCCGACTGTGCCCACGCCAATCCCCTCCTTAAAGAGGCCGCTGCCAAGTATAAAATCCCCTGGGTCCGCCACGACTTCCCGCTCCCCTTCCACGCATGGAGCTTTAACGCCGCCGTCAACGCCCGCTGGTTCGACCTCAAGAGCAAGGCCATCGGCGACGAGTACCGCGACTCCGTCTTCTCGAATCAGCCCTCCATCACCAGCCCCGAAATCCTTCGCGACTTCACTGACAAGTTCGCAAAGAGCAAGGGCATCGCGTTGCCCTTTGCCATTGACCCCCAAGGCAAACTCGCCGCCGAGGTCAAAGCCGATTACGCCCTCGGTCAGCGTGTCGGCATCGAACATACCCCCACCATCTGGGTAGTCACCGCCAGCTCCAAAGGCGCACCATTCGTTGAAGTCGTTGACCGCACCAAGCTTTACCAGCTAATCGACCAAGCCCTCGCCGACACCCGCTGAGCACAACCCCGAAGGTGCAAAGCGCCGCATCTACTAACAATGCCATGTGCGCAACAATGGCTGGGTGCCCCATCCTCGCCGCGTTCTTGTTCTTGCGGCTCGGGTGGGAAACCTCGACCCCAGGAGCCCTCCGCGCGCTCTGCCAGTTCCCCCGTTACAATCATTCAGAATGACCCGTCTAACCACCATGCGTTTCACGCGCCCAATACAACTCGCCCGCATTCAAGCCCTGGCGGCCGCTCTATCGCTAGCTGCTATAGCCGCCCACGCCCAGACCCCAATTCAGGTCCTAGACGCCTCCACCCTCCATCCACCCGCCGGCGCGCGCGTCGCCATCGTCGAATTTGCTGACTTGCAATGCCCCGCTTGCGCCGCCGCCAACCCCACCCTCAAAGCCGCCGTCGCCCAATACAAGATCCCCTGGGTCCGCCACGACTTCCTCATCCCCTACCACAACTGGAGCCGCATCGCCGCCATCAACGCCCGCTGGTTCGACCTCAAAAGCAAGTCCATCGGCGACGACTATCGCGACCAGGTCTTCGCCGCTCAGGCCTCAATCTACAACCCCGACTCGCTCAACCAGTTCACGCTGAAGTTCGCCCAGAGCCACGGCATCACACTGCCCTTTGCCATCGACCCGCAGGGCAAGTTCGCCAATGACATCAATGCCGACATAGCTCTCGGCACGCGACTCGGCATCAAGAGCACGCCAACGATCTTCATCGTCACCGCCGGCAGCAAGGGAGCTCCCTACACTCAGGTGCTCAAACCCGCCCAGGACCTTTACACCACCATCGACCGAGCCATCGCCGACACAAAGGCCCATTAGCCTGCAACCGGCGGTTCCTTTGCGCCTATTCAGCGCTCTGAACGCGTCAGAGGCAAACGCGATCCCGTCAAAGCCAGCTTCAGCCCAGTAAATCAAGGGGGAACTTCAATGACGCGATCCCTGCTCTTGAAAGCTGGCTGCGTCATTCTCTTGCTGGCCTGCACTCATACCGGCCCCGGTCAGCAACCCACAACCATCCACGTGCTTCTGCTCAACGGCGACGACGGAAAGCCTCTGAAAATAGGCAACACAGGCCAGGCAGGCGCCCGTTTGTCCCTGACGATTTTCCCGAGCTGCGGAGAAGGCCACATCTGCTTCTTCCCCGGCGACAGATATTCCTGGGCTATCGATAGCTCTGGCCGAGCCGAAGTGCCGGTCTTCGACAAGCTCAAGGCTCTGAGGGTAACAAGACCGACGGACTGGCTCATCTACTGCCAGGGAACGCCGAACTCAACAACCGGAGAGCTCCAAAAGGACCCTGGGTTTGCGGTCGATGAGATTCTTCGTCAAGGTGTTGTTTCACCCAATCAGTGCAATGACCACCTTCATCTTTCGCCACATCCTGGCGAGTTGATCTTCTTCCTCAGACCTTTGACCTGGTGGGAACGCCTGACGAAACGGCCCCAGATGTAAGGGTCGTGTGCCCCATCCGATTCCGAAATCGTCAGCCTAGGTGCCGTGTGCCCCATCCATTCGCCGTTTTTCAGGCGAATGGGTGGGAAGCCTCCGACCTCAACAGAAGTCGTAGCTTACATCTATTTCTCGCCCGCGCCGACCATGAGATCCACAAACATCTTCTGAAATCGCGCCAGATCCACATCCACCTGCGCATGAACCAGCCGCACCCCCGTCGCCGGCTTCAGCTTCTCCGTCCACGTAATCGTGTCGCCATAGCTCGGCCCGTGATTGAGATCCACGTCCATGTACAAGCGTTCCTCTTTAGTAATGAGCGTCGGGTCAAGCCACGCGCATGCAGCCAGCTCGTCCCACAGATAGTAGCGATCCTGGCTCCAGGCAGCAATGTACTTCGCCGCCGGCGTCTGCGCTCCCCCTGCCTTCCTACTTGCTATTGCATCCAGCATGGCCTCGGTGAACGGAGCCTTCACCGAAACATCCACCGTCGTCACATCCACGCGCGGCCATGCGGCGCGCAGCACTATATGCGCGGCCTCAGGATCGAACCAGAAGTTGAACTCATGCCTTGGGCTGGTCGCAAACTCCGGATCGTCGGTCCGCGGATTCAGGCTTCCTCCCATCAGCACAATCCCCTTCGTCAGCCCGGCAAACTCCGGGTCCATCGCAATGGCCAGCGCAATGTTGGTCATCGGCCCCGCCGCATAGATCGTCACTTCATGCGGATGCGCGCGGACTTGTCGAATAAGAAAATGCACCGCGTCCTCGTCGATCGGCTTCAAAGTCGGCTGCCCCTCCGGCATCGGCGGAATGTCATACGGTCCATGCGCAACCAAATGATCCGGCGTAATGGGCTTCACGCCGCTCGCCGTCTCCACCAGCGTTGTCGGCCCTTGCCCCCACGCGCCCAGCCACGTCACCCTGCCATTGATAGCCTCAGCCAGCCGCGTATCCTGCTCGTTGCGCACCAGCGGAAACACAGCCCCCTTGGCCACCGGCACATTCCCGTGACCCGTCAGCTCCAGCATGCGCAGCGTATGCAGTGTCTCCTCATCCCGCCAAGCATTGCCAGTCACCATGGTTATGCCCAGCACCTCAACTTGAGGCGCCTCCAGCAGCGCCAACATAGCCATCTGGTTTGACCCACCCGGCCCCGACCCATCCTGGTCAATCAACACCAGCCGCTTCTGCGCCCAACACAACCCCGCGCCCAACAACAAAAGAAGGACAAGATAAAGCTTTCTCATAGTTCGGATATTGTGGCACACCCACGCCCATATTCTCTCCACCGAATTGTCATCCTGAGCAGCTCAAGTCGCGGCGTCGACTCGCGGGCGGGAAAATGACACTCGAAGCGTTCGCTGATTCTGTTGGGTTTTGGTCGCCTGTCATCCTGACCGACCGGAGCGAAATGAAGGGAGTCGAAAGCCTGCCCTGAGCCTGTCGAAGGGGACCCGCGGTTGTTCTTCGCTGGGTGCACCGCCCTCGCCGCGTTCTTGTTTTCACACCTGGGTTGGAATACCACGAACCTCATGGCGCGCAAGCGCCGTCTGCCCCACCGCAGGTGGCTGCCCCGCCGCAGGTGGTTTGCAGAGAATTACCCTGCTCGCGCGCACACTGGCCTTATGGAGATCAACTGACGCCACAAATCGTCGGTCGATCACACCCCGAAATCAGGTCCAGATTCTGTACCCCCGGCTCTAAATACCCCGGCTACCCCCCCACTTTTGCCGCAACCCCATGAAAACAAAACATGTTAGACCCGAATCTACCCATTTCACCCATCGAAACAAAAGACTTACGTGCCGCCCGACTGGGCAAAAGCTCGAAAAAATGGCGCATGAACCAAGAAGCGGGTTCGTCCGGCTCAGGCTACGATTGATTCATCTGCATGGCGAATCTTGCGAACCAGACGGCCCACGCGGAAAAGAAAGCGGTCACGACGGCCTCCATTGTTCTGGCCTTCGCGAGCGTTTACTTTTTCTGGGGTTCAACCTATACCGCGATACGCATCGGCGCGGCGGAGATGCCGGCGCTTTTGCTGGCTGGCACGCGGTTTCTGATTGCCGGCACGATTCTGCTGGCCTGGTGCCGCTGGCGTGGCCTTCGCCTCTTGTGGCCTGTCGGGAACATGCTGCGGCTGGCGCTGATTGGGCTGCTGCTGCTGGGCGGCGGCAATGTGGGCCTGGTCTACGCCGAGCGCACCGTTCCCAGCGGATTGGCATCGCTGATACTGGCAGTCGTTCCCCTCTATGTCGCGCTGATTGAGATGTTTCTGCCCGGTGGCGAGCCGCTGCCCATTCGTGGCTGGCTGGGTATGGCGCTGGGTTTTGCCGGGCTGGGCGCGCTGGTTTGGCCGTCACTCCGAACCGGCCTGGCCGGCGACCGCACGCTGCTCGTGGCGCTGGGAGTTCTGCTGGCCGGTGCATTCTCGTGGACGGTCGGCAGCATTCTCTCCCGGCGATCGAAGCTGCCTGCGAACAGCTTTGTGGCTGCATCCTGGCAGATGCTTGCCGCAGGCATCTTCAACACTGCTTTGGGAACCGCGCTGGGGCAGTGGCCGCAGTTCCACCTGAATGCCAAGGCGGTTGGGTCGCTTACCTGGCTCATCACCGGCGGCTCGCTGCTGGGCTACACGGGATTCATCTACCTGCTCGAACACGTTCCAGTGGCCAAGGTGGCGTCGTATGCCTACGTGAATCCCGTCGTTGCTGTGCTGCTGGGGATCTTCCTGCTGCATGAGCGGCCTGCCCCGGCGGAGTTTGCCGGCATGGCCGCCATCGTAGTCGCCGTGTTTCTGCTGACTTCAGCGCAGGTGAAGGCCAAAGGCAAGACATAGCCGGCTGAGGAGTTGGAGCAGGCGCCGGCGGAGTGAAGGCGCTGTTTCCTTGCGACAAATGCAAGTGAGAATGAGACCGGCTATCTAAGAAATAGAACTGTAAGTGCCGAGGCAACTCCAGCGATCGAAAACAGAATGCCGATGTACCAATAGAATTTGGTACGGGTCAGCAACGTGACAGAGCTGATCACCAGGCCAATCTCCAGCAGGGCCTCGCCCAGGTCGAAAAACCTGGCTTGACGCTCGGCCAGCTTCACATTTTCCTCGAGCCCCAGAGCCTCTTCCTGTTCTTCCTTGAAATCTTCGGCCCATTTTCCCTGGTGGTCGGAATAGCCCTTGGCGATCTTTGCCGCTGCCTCTTTGTCTGCAATGGTCACCACGCCGAGCAGATCGGTGATCAGGGCAGTATCGTAAGCGCGATTTTTCTTGGCCTGGTATTCGTTCCAGACGTCGCTGGCCTCGGCGCGCTTGAGCACAGCCTCAGTGTGAGTGCGATGCCCCAGAACGGTTGTAATTGCAACCAGCACGGCCATCACGCTCATGGTAAAAGCCACCGGGCGAAGCGCATTTTCGCGCTTCGTGTCGGCCTTTTCAATATCTTCGGCCACTTCCTGCAATTCCTGCGCTTCGTTGGGTTCCATGGTGTTCAACTTCCTCTGTGAGGGGATAACTTCAGGCTACTTCCTCTTCCAGCGTACTCCGTCTTTGGAGTCCTCGATCAGCACGCCCTTTTCCGCCAGTTCATTGCGGATCTGGTCGGCGCGGGCAAAGTTGCGCTGCTTCTTAGCCTGAGTGCGCTCGGCAACAAGGGCGTCAATAGCCTCGTCGGTAAGCGATTGGCGCGCCAGCAGTTCGGGGGCTACATCGGCCAGTCGGCCAGACTCCGCGGCCCATTGCAAGGCTCGGCGCGTAGGCTCGGCATCGCGGTCCTCAATGACGTCAAAGATGGCGTCAAAGCTCCGCAGCACGGCAAGAATCGCGTCGCGGTCATTAGCCAGAAGCTGACCCTGATCGATAGCCGTGTTGGCGGCGCGGATCAGATCGAAAATCGGCGCGCGGGCTTCGGCGGTGTTCAGGTCGTTCGCCAGGGCGGCCAGGTAGTCTGTTTGAGCCTTGCCGGCAGCGGTCTGGAGCGCGGGGTTGGCGCCGGGAGCGAGATTGGCCTGCTTGAGGCGCTGTGAAAAGGTGCGCAAGCGCTCGATGGCGTTGGTGGCTTCGATGAGACCATCAAACGTGAAGTTGAGCTGGTGGCGATAGGGCACTGAGACCAGCGCCATGCGGATGGCGGAAGCCTTGTAGCCCTTCAGCAGCAGGTCGCGGAGGGTAAAGAAGTTGCCCTCGCTCTTGGACATTTTGCGCCCGTCCACGAGCAGAAAGCGGACGTGCATCCAGTGGCGGGCAAAAGTCTTATGGGTTACGCTCTCGCTTTGGGCGATCTCGTTTTCGTGGTGCGGGAACATCAGGTCTTCGCCGCCGGCGTGCAGGTCGAAGCTCTCGCCAAGATACTCCATGGCCATGGCGGAGCACTCAATATGCCAGCCGGGACGCCCGCGGCCGATGGCAGTATCCCATGAAGTCTCGCCGGGTTTGGCGGCTTTCCAGAGGGCAAAGTCGCGGGCGGAGTCCTTCTCGTACTCGTCGACATCGACGCGCGCGCCGTCCTCAATGCCGGTTAAGTCCTTCTTGCTCAGCTTGCCGTACTCGGGGAAGGCCGCCAGGCGGAAGTACCAGGAGCCGTCCTCAGTCTGGTAAGCGGCGCCGGCGGCGGCCAGCTTTTGAACCAGCTCGACCATGCGCGGAATGTGATGAGTGGCGCGGGCAATGATCTCTGGACGCTGGACGCGGAGGGATTCCAAATCCTCAAAAAAGGCCGCTTCGAAACGCGCGGTGTACTCGTCGATGGGGATGTTGAGCGCCGATGCGTTGCGAATGATCTTGTCGTCCACATCGGTAATGTTCATGACGTGGCGGACGATGGTTCCGGTGAGCAGCAGGAATCGGCGGAGGATGTCAACCGCCAGGAAAGTGCGGAAGTTGCCAATGTGTCCGTAGTCGTAGACCGTGGGCCCGCAGGCGTACATGCGCAGCGCCTTGCCGTCCATGGGGACGAGGGGATCGATTTCTCCAGTGAGGGTGTTGAAGAGGCGGAGGGTCATCGGTACCTGGTCGAACGGCTTGCTCATAAAGGGCTTGTGAAATGGCGGTTTGGCCCTTCCGATTGTAGCAAGGCTAGAGGGACTGAGGGACCAGGGACAAGCGGGTCAGCGGATTCCGCGGCGCTTGCGGTTGACCATGATCAGGAGCAGGACCGCAAAGACCGCCACGGCTGCGCCGCGCCGGGCCCAGACCATCTGGCCGGTCATAAAGCTGCCGGGAAGGATATTGACTCCTTGAAGAATCCAGATGACGCCCATGGCGAACACCAGGACTACGAGAATGTTGGCGATAATGCGCATGGTTGCTCCCTGTTTCTTTGATTTCTGACGCTTTGATTTCTTCGCTTCGCTAGTATGCTCTCGCGACGTCTTGGGACGCCAGAGGTACCTCTCAGCAGGTGGGCAGCGACTGCCACGACTTGTGAGGACCAATTCTAACGTCCGAGGGCGAGGGATGGGTCGGCGGAAAGGTCCGGTCTGGCGAAGTCTCGCGCGAGAAAGCGGGGCCACGCAGCGGCGGCGATCATGGCGGCGTTGTCAGTAGACAGGGCCAGGGTAGGAAACGAGACGTTCCGGTTGCGGCGAGCAGCTTCGGCGGTGAAGCGGAGGCGGAGTTCGCGGTTGGCGGCGACGCCTCCAGTGACGAAGATGCGGCGGACGTTGAGGGATTCAGCAGCGGCGAAAGTCTTCTTCATCAGGTCGCCGACGACGGCGTGCTGGAAGCTGGCGATCAGGTCGAGCGTGGGCTGGGGACAGAGGGCCAGGGCTTCAGCCAGACTGGCTGGGGGCTTGGGGTTCGTTGACTCCCTGGTCTCAGAGGCGAGACCCTTCGAAAGGCTCATCGCAGGCTCTGGGGCACCCGAAGCTTCGGTCCTGTCGAAAAGGGCCTTGTGGCGGGCTTCGGCATCGGGGCGGAGGTTGTGGAGTTCTACGTAGCGGAGGACGGCGGTCTTGATTCCTGAAAAGGAGAAGAGAAAATGGGGGTCGAGGTTGGCGATGGGAGCGGTTTTGGCGGCCTTGGTGCGGGGGGCTTTGCCTGCGAGGTGGAGCTTGGTCTTGATTTGAGAAAAGGCGAAGGGTACGGCGTGTGGATTGCCGAACTGGGCGAGGGCGTCGATCCATGGGCCGCCGGGATAGCCGAGGCCGAGGAGCTTGGCGACTTTGTCATAGGCTTCGCCGGCCGCATCGTCGAGCGTGCGGCCGATGAGCGTGTATTGCCAGGTGT
>Ga0302324_100025201_pt1 | contig 11424 bp, 10 predicted proteins | sample Palsa_T0_1_FD_201949 | JGI IMG/M metagenome (GOLD analysis project Ga0302324, IMG submission 201949) | Peat permafrost microbial communities from Stordalen Mire near Abisko, Sweden - Palsa_T0_1 | ecosystem: Environmental > Terrestrial > Soil > Palsa > Peat permafrost | place: Sweden: Abisko... | reverse complement strand
TTGAACGGGCACGGCGCCGACGTGTGACCACGACAGCCGAGACCAGGATGCCGCACGATTGCGCGTCTTGGCGTCCTTGCAGTTGCTGGCGCGGCGATCTGGCGTGGCGCCAGGGACGCGCCAGACGTGCCAGGATTCGGTGCGCCGGGTCAGCCGAAACCAGCCGCGTGCCGGAGCCGCCACCGCGCAAGCAACACCGCGCCGCCGGCTGACTGCCGGTCGCTGACTCCGCTGATCGTTCTAGCGCTGTTGAGATTTAGCGGCGACGCCGTCGCCCAACAAGCCCTTCAGTCTGGTCTTTAGCGCGACGTCCGCGGGCGATCCGCCCGGCCGCCGGAGCCATGCGTCAAACGTGTTTCGGGTCAGCCGGTGCTCGGTGGTGGGTTCGCGCGATGCCACGATGAATTCGTGCATACCCTTTGGCTCGTATTTGACATGCTCACAGCGCCGGAAGCGATCAATTGCCAGGCCCACAGCCTCGTATAGTGTCCGGGCTTCCACTTCAACCGCGTGCTCGACACCTTCCGAATCCCGGAACGCAACGCGACAATGCTTCACTTGGGCAGCGTAGCATATTCGCTGTTCGTTCGCCTACCGTACTGTGCCTCACAAACGGCTTCCGGCGGGCTTTGTCCTCGCACAATCCCATGTAGATTGGGCTCCGCGCCTCGCCGCCACTCCCGGCCGCATCCAGTCCGCGGCTGCTGGCGCGCCGGATCGGCGGTGTGCCCGGCACATGGGCTTAAGCCGTTGGCGGCGGGAAGCGCCGCGCGCCCTAATCGGTAGTCGGCACACACTCCACTCCCGCCACCGCCTTGGCCCCGCGCCGTGCGTTTGGCGATGTGCCGCCGTGCCGCCGGCTGGGCAAGAACGGCGCGCGTGCTGCTGGAGTCCGCGGGCGCGCCCGTTCCGCATTATCGCCGGTGCGCGCACAAAAGTTTTACGCGCGCGCGTAGGGGGTGGGGCAGAGCGGGGCAGAGCGCGCACATTCGCGCAGGTCTCTAGCGAAGTTCGCCGCGGCATCATAGCGGATAGGCCTCAACTCAAGGAGTCGTTTCGTCGAAGAGCACGGGCCCCGGCCGCAACCACGAGCCACACCGCTCCCGCGATCATTAGTTGAATCCCGGACTCGTCCCGACGGTCACAACCTCACTTCCCGGCTTGCCAAAACGAGAGTTCAGCCGTCGAGGTGGGAACGAAGACGGCCGCGCATTTCGACGGGCACTTAGCGTCGGCTGAAAGGAACGCCCGAGGGTCGACTTTCCATTCCGTGGTGTACGTACTCTGCGCGGACGTGATCTGGATTGCAGCGGTGAAGCGTACCGAGTCGGAGTCGTCTGGCACATACAGAACGAAGTCTCTAGACGCTTCCTCGGATGTGTCGAACCAGTAGCCAGGGGCCAGCAAAGCCCCATTGGCGCAAACCAGCGGGTCCTGCTCACTGTAGAAACGGCGATGCCTACCCGGCGAGTAAGAGGTGCCCGGCTTTGGAAGGGCCTCCTTTACAACACCGACGTAGTATTCAGTGTCGGCGGCGGGCCCCTTCAAGGCCGGGTCGATCTTAAATGCCTCGACATTATACCAGGAGGCTACGGAGTAAACTGTTCGCCGTCCCGAGTTCTTGAGCTTCACGTGTGCCTTGAGCGCATGCAGCCCGTTTTTGCGCCCGATGTCGCTGAGTTCAGTGGACACATCTAGCTGCACCGGAAGTTTGGAGGGCACGTACCTGTCCTGATACCAAAACGTGGAAATCGCCCAGGCACCGGCGCAAAGAATGCCCAAAGTTTCCACCACGTTCTTAATTAACTCCGACGCTGAGTTCATGCTCCGTCATCCCTCCGAGTGAGCGAGAGTTCCACTAGCATAGCAAAAGGAATGCGGTTATACGTCCCGTGGCGTCCTACTTTTGAAAGTCTCAGCCTGCGTCCGACGGCTGCTGGCGCGGCGATCCGGCGGGCGCCAGGGACGCGCCAGACGTACCCGGATTTGCGGCGCCGCGCCAGCCGAAACCAGGCCGCCGTGCCGGTAGCCGCCACCGCGCCGCCGGCTGCCTGCTGATCGCTGGCCCGCTGACGCCTTTAACACGCATGCTGCCCGCTCCGACGTTCCACAGCCTCGCGGGCGGTCCGGAACGGTCATTGCTGGACATTGATGGCCTCTTTGTTCAGCAACTCGGCCGAGTGCTGGACTTGCTCACGTTTCATCGTTACATTGCGTATAGTAAGGCAATAAGGACCGCCAGCAGAAACTTATTTTCAATTTCATCCCGGACATTCACAGGAGATCGACAATGAAGCGCATTCCCTTAATTGCGATCATGAGCTTTTCGATGTTCGCTAACGCTGCGCTCGCGCAACGATCCGCTGCTAAGCCAGGCGGCGAGGCGCAAGACAGCCTCCCCACGGTCGAAGAGCAGCTTAAGGTGCTGAAGGAGAAACTCGGTCTCAGCGCGAAGCAGCAGGCCAAGGTCAGGCCCATCCTGCAGCAGTTGCATGACGCCACCGAAAAACGTCATGCAGGATCAAAGCCTATCGCGCGAGCAGCGTCTCGCCAAGGTTAGACCTCAGCGCCGGATGGCAGACAAGAAGATGCGAGCGATCCTGAGCGACGAGCAGGGGAAGAAACTCGATCAATACGAGCAGGGGCCGCACGGCGAGATGCACGGGACTTTGAGCGGGAAGCCAAAACCGCCGGCTCAATAGTAATCATCGAGCATCCAGCATTACTCGAAGGTTCTCGCCGGGCAAACGAGTTGGGCCGCCTATGCGGCGGCCTCTTCTGGAACGGCGGCGCGGAGGTTTTGACCTGAGCTCGCGACGATGTGGTAGGTGGTGATCTTCACACCTTGGCTTTCTTACTCGCGGCTGCGCAGCGCCTTCGATTAAAATCTCAGCCTGCGTCCGGCGGGTGCTGGCGCGGCGATTCGGCGGGGCGCCAAGGCACCCGCCAGGACCTACCCGGTTTGGCGCGCCGCGCCACCGAAACCAGTCCTCGTGCCGGTAGCCGCCACCGCGCCACCGGCTGGCTGCCGATCGCGCTGACTGCGCTGATCGCCTTAAACACCCAGCAGGCGCTTCGCCGACCGACGGAGGGACGATTCGAGGGCTGATTCTCCTCCTGCTCACCTGCTGAACGCAGGAGGCTCGGAGAGCATCCCTCATACGGATCTGCAGCGGAATACCCCGCAAGCCTCCTGTCCAGCCGCCGGACGGCCCGCCGTTCCAGACACGTACGTCGCTCAGGAAAAGCCAGGATATGCTTGCCTGGGTCACCGTGATCACCTCCTCGCAGCCGTCGTCATCACTGTTCGCGCGTACAGTCCTTAGAACGGCCTGGGAGGGTACACTCCAATCGACAGCCACGCCGTCGCCTGGCTGCCCGCGACAGGTGAATTGGCTGTTTCCGTAAGCGTACACCCGTTTGCTGTCTGCGTGAAGCGCAACAATCCGATGTAGGACTTGTTATCCGTGCCCAGTTCGGGCACATAGAGGAGGCCGCCCGTGCCCGCGGCAAGTTCGGTGGCCACGGCGCCGATGTACGCGTATTTTGAGTAGAAGCCGCGCAGTGGGCGGGAAGTGCAGCCCGGCCGCACTTTGCCTGTCGCCTTATCGAAAAACGCGGCCGTGATGCGTCCGCCCGAGCTGTTGGAGATGTACAGCAGGCGCTCATCCGGGCTGAGGCGGACGCTGCCGGAATTCCACGCCACGCCCAGATTGTACGCCACGGTGGGCGTCAGCTTCCCAGAGGAGATGTCAGAGATTTCGACGGCGCTCGCGGTAGAGCCGCAGCCGAGAATGGCGAAGTGACCGTCGCGAGTGATATCCACTGCGTCGGAAACGCAATCGGCTTTTGCGCCGGCGTCGAACTGGGCATCGCCATTCGAAACCGGCATGCCGCCGGAAATATTGAAGGATTCGATGGAACCATCGCCGTAAGCGGCCACCAGTAGGTTCCCATGGATTGCCATACCTTCCGCAGGGCCGCCATTCAAACCCTGGGCGTGGAGATCGCCCACAAACTCGAGCGCGCAGTCGGGCCGGATCCGGAATGTTCCGATGTTGCCGGAACCCGAGAACGCGGCGTAGAGATGAGTATCGCTACCGGCCAAGCCGATGCCGTCGCTAGCCAACTTGTTATCGCTGTGGGAGCCGTGAAAGACACCGGCCAGTTTGAGCGTGCGTACATCGATGCTGGATATGGTTTCGGACTGCGAGTTGGAGGCGTAGATGCAAGCTTCCGAGCCACGCGGCGCGATCAGGATGCGGGAGGCGCCGAAATAACCGCCTGCCATGCCGTTTCCGCCCGTCGATACGCGCGCCGGATTTGTCAGCGTGCCATCGGCGGCGATGGCGTAAAGACTGACCGTATTGGGCGGAAAGGGGGCCACCGAGTCGTCGTTGGCGGCTAGAAAATGAAGAGGTACATCAGCGCCCCAGACGGCCGTGGCCAGCAAGGCCGCCGCCTGGAGTGCCGCAGTGAGGTTCAAAATGCCGTTCCGCCGCAGCCGTTTACAGTGTGATGCTGATGCCATCGACGTACATGTAAACGTAGTCCGGGGAATAACCATTGCCATGCACGCCAAAGTACAGCCGAATGGTCTTGCCAATGTACTTGCTCAGATTGTAGGTGACCTGAGTCCAGGTCTGCGTGTTGCTGCACACCTTCATAACAGTGGCATCCGTAGAGCCCGAGGTGCTCTGGATCAGGCATTCCTGGTAGGCGTAATCAATGTTGTCGTTGGTTCCCGGCCAATACCAGAAAGTGAGCGTGGCGGCCTTGGCCGTACTCGGAATGCTAACGGTTTGGTAAATATAGCTGGTTCCATCCACCTCAGGCGTTTGGGCCTGGCCGAGCAGCGCACTAAAGCTGCTGGAGTGTGTTTCGGCCGTCGTGATGGTTGGTTCCACTGGTCCGCCAACCGTCCAATCAGTGAAACTGCCGGTTTGGAAGCTGCCATTTTGAACCAGATTCGGCGAGGCGCTGGTGACGGTAAGAGTTACCGTGGTGTTCTCCACAACGCCGTCAGAACCGCTGCCGATTACGTTGATGGTGTAGGCTCCCGTGGCCGCGCTGCTGCTGATGGTCAGGGTCAACGTGGATGAACCCGAGCCCGGCGAGGGGATACTGGCGGGATTGAAGCTCGCGGTCACTCCGGAAGGCAAGCCGCTGGCGGATAGCGCAATCGCGCCGTCGAATCCCCCGGAAGCAGTAGCCGTGATAGTAGACGTCCCATGGCCTCCCTGTTGAACCGTGACTGAACCGGGGCTGGCCGTGAGGGTGAAACTCGGAGCGGCGGCCGCCACGCTCAATGAGACGGTCGTAGTAGCCGTGTCGCCGCCGCCTTTACCGGTGACCGTTATTGTGTAAGTGCCGGTCGCCGCGCTGTTGCTGACAGTCAATGTTAACGTGGATGAGCCCGACCCGGGCGAGGCAATACTGGTTGGGTTGAAAGCGGCGGTAACGCCGGAAGGCATGCCGCTGGCTGAAAGCGAGACGGCACTATCGAATCCGCCGGAGACGCTCGACGTGATCGTAGAAGTCCCGTTGCTTCCCTGGTTTACGGTCAGCGAACTGGGGCCGGCGGTCAGAGTAAAACCGGCAGTGCTGCTGGTAATCGTGAGCGAGATCGTGGTGGTTTGCGTCACTCCGCCGCCCGTTCCAGTGACGGTGATTGTGTAAGTCCCCGCGGCCGCGCCACTGCTGGCGTTGAACGTCAATGTGGAAGTGCCTGATCCTGGTGCGGCGATGCTGGTTGGGCTGAAAGTTGCAGTCACACTGGAGGGCATGCCGCTGGCCGAAAGCGCGACAGCGCTGCTGAATCCGCCGGCGACAGTCGACGTAATAGTCGATGTACCACTGCCCCCTTGATGGACGCTAACTGATGCGGGGTTGGCCGAGAGAGTAAAACTCTGGCCGGACGTGATCGTGAGTGAAACCGTAGTGGTTTGAGTAACGCCGCCACCCGTCCCCGTGACCGTAATGGTGTATGTGCCGGTGGCCGCACTGGTGCCGACGGTCAGCGTCAGCGTCGAGGAGCCCGATCCGGGGGCGGCAATGCTGGAAGGGTTGAAACTCGCGGTCACGCCTGTAGGCATGCCGCTGGCAGAGAGAGCCACAGCATCGTCAAATCCACCGGAAACCGAAGAGGTGACGGTGGAGCTCCCGCTGTTTCCCTGCGTTACGTTAACGGACGCAGGACTTGCAGCAAGCTCGAAGGTAGGTGACGAGGTGAAGTTGAAACACTGCGTCAAATTACCGGTAGCCGAATTGCCGTCGCGCGGCGGGAAAGGCGCGCCGTTAGTGGAGTTGTTGGTCAGCGGAGTGCTCGTGTTGAACGAAGAGTTGATGGAAGCCAGCGTGGGCAGGCCGAACACTGCCTCGATGAACTTCAATTGCGAAGCGTGACACTGGAAAACCGTGTCAAAGTATCCGGCTTTCGCGAACGGCGAGATGATCAGCAAGGGCACGCGCACGCCGGGGCCGTAGGCATCCAATTGCGTCGGTGGGACGTGCTCGAAGAAGCCGCCGCCTTCGTCATAGGTCAGCAGAATCACGCTGCTTGACCATGCCGGAGAAGCTTGCACTGCCTCGATGACCTGCTGCATCTGCGCTTCGCCGGTCTGGATGTCTTCGGGCGGATGCTCATCGTTCGGGGACTCATTGGTGATGAATACAACGTTGGGGAGCGCGTTATTGGTGCAATCCGTGAAGAACTGGGTTTGCGATTGGTTTAGCTCGTTGTTGGCGCCGCCTGTGGCCCAATTCGACCATAACGCCAGGTAGGAGTAGTTGTCCGGAACGCCGAAATTGTAATTAGCGAAAGTAATGCCATACTGGCTAAGAAGATCCAGAATGCACGGATAAGTAGAAGAATCCAATGTGCCGTTGGTTTCGATGCAATCGCAGCAATTGCCTCCGCTGGTGCCCGAGTAGAGGATCATGCGGTTGGGCTGGGTGTCGCTCAGCATTCCGCAGAAGTAATTAACGCACAATGTGTATTGCGGGATCAGCGAGTAGTAGTAGGCGAGGTCGGACGACTCGTAATATCCGAGCGCGTTGATGCCGTTGGCCGCATACCATCCGTTCATTGCGCCGTCGGCGTATCCCGTGTGGATGGCATCCCAGTCGTGATTGGGATCGGTGTTGTTGTCAGTCAGAGTCGTGAAATGAAAAGGCGCTTGCCCGCCGCTGGTATAGCCGGCCGGTATGCCGTAACCGCTGGGAAGGCCGGCATAGCTGCCGAAGTAATGATCGAAGGAGTGATTCTCCTGGCACAAAACGATGATGTGTTGAACTTGCGAAATGCCCAGTCCGCGTTTGTTTATTTTGGACTTGGGATTCTCGCCTCGCAAAGGCCCCGCCAGGGCGGCCAGACCCGCGCCTCCGAGTTGCTCCAGAAACCGTCTGCGGGATTTCAAGAAAGCACTGCTGGAAAGTAGAGAGCGCCGGCGAAAATCTCGCGGCACGGGAGGAGATTTCTGGTTGTCCATGATTATTACCTCGGTCGTTGAGCAGTCGCCGCCTCGAATACCCCTCAGCGGCCATTCCAGCAGGTAAGTTAGCAGAATAGCCCCCTGAACTGTCAAGGAGTTTTCACCGGATTGGGTTTGTTGCGCGGAATAGCTCGTAATTTTGATGATTTCGCCTGGCGGATTTGGCGAATAAATTGTGAGAAAGCGCACTAAGCCGTCGCCAAACTACTTCGGATTCACTTGGACCGTAGCCATCATTCCCGCATCCTCGTGGTCGAGTATGTGGCAGTGAAATGGGAAAACGCCGGCGATGCTCGGATCGCGAAAATCCAGACGCAGTTTCACGGTGGGGTACGGACCGGCACCATCCCAAGCCGGCAGAATTACAGTGTCTCGCCATTCTGGACTCGGCAACTTCATGCCATTCACTTCCAGAAACAGAAAGTGGATCTGGTGAATATGAAAGGTGTGGACCTCGCCGGCGTGATTGGCAATCGTCCAATCCTCTACGGCACCGACCTTGGTGATCACTGCGGGCGCGCCCGCGGGATCGAAGATAGTGGGGGGCGTGCCTTCGGCTACGAGGAAGAATCGCGTGGGACCGTTAGTGCCATTGGCTGCTTCCGCGAAATAGAACCGACGGCGCGTGGTCACCCGGCCATCTGCAGGCCGTTTGTATGGCGGCGCGGTCCCGGGCGGCGCTGCGGGAGGGACGGCCGCATCCGAAATGGCCACAATTCTGGCCAATTCCCGCGGCGGATTCAGTGGGCCGATCCAGCCAGTATTGAAACCCGCTTGCCGGAAGGAAGCTGCTTGGCCGTCGGCGGGTCCGGTAACGATGAATTCCGCGCGGCCCGCAGGAGGCAATTCGATCTTGCTTAGTTGGACGCTGCGCCGCACGGGGACGCCATCGAGCGCAATCAGCGTCACGTTTTGTGGAACGCCGTCGTAGAGGAGCTGCAGCGCCAAAAACGCTTGCGAAGCGGCGTTAGCGATGCGCCAGAATTCTTTAGCGCCGGGTTTCATTTGGATTACCGGCGATCGCCTGCGCGGATAGATTGCAGGCTGGAAATTGACCGTAAGGCTGTTGGGTCCGGGCAACCAGGAGTTGGCGTCTTTGAATTCCTGGCGGATGATGAGAACCCGCTCGGGAAGTCCGGCAACTTCCGGCTTTACTTTCTCCATGCCGCTTATGATCAAAGCGCCGGCCGCGCCGCCGTTCACCTGTAGCGTCGAGAAGCCGTGCAGGTGCGGGTGATACCAGTACAAGCCGGGCGACGCGTTGAGGGGAACTTCGAGGCGATATTCGAACGGCGCCGCCGTGTTCGCTATGCTCGTGGCCAGCACGTCATCCTGATGGCACTTCGGGGGGATACCCAACCCGTGGAAATGAAGATTCGTAGAGGTGGCTGCCATACTGCCACCGGAGCACGCGCCGGGCGGGGTCTTTTCCTCATGATTGTGCCCCGCAACGACGTTGGGCGGACCCGGCGGAACGTAAGTCAGGCGATTAGTCAGGACCAACTCGAGCCTGTCGCCGGGATTGAGACGTACAGTGGGTGATTCCACTGGCCCTGAGGCGGATTGATAAACGTAGCATTCGTGCAGGGCTAGCTCGTGCATCTTCTGGCTGCGAAGGGTGAAGGCTACATGTAGAACGCCATTGGCGCTCGACAGACCCGCAGGATTGCGGATGATGCCGTCGACGGCGAGCCGGATCGGGCATCCGGTGGTCTGCGCCAGCACGGGTGCGCCTGAATTCAGGAGACAGGATGCCAAGACGACGTAGTATGTAGCTCTGCAAGCGGCCGACCGGCGTGAGTAGTTATCGCTTGGCAACGGTCACCATTCATCAGCAGCCCGGGCCTTCAGCGTAGTGATATCTGGCGTGTTGAGCAGCGCCTCGGCTTGCTTCTGGGACGGCCAGTGCCCATCCGGACGCCGATGGATTTGGCGCTCTTCATGCGTTGGATTCCGGGGACCCAGTGCCGGCACCAGCAGGCCGTTATCCATTGCCTCCACTGCCAGCTTGAGAATCGCTGACTTCGTTCATTATTGCATCCTCGGCGTATGCGCCGCATCGACACAGCCGATGCTTCAATTATTGAGAGGAAGGCTTCCAGAATGGGCCGCGCTCCTGGCAATTCGCGCAAATCGGGCATTGAGGGCGGAGGAGAAAGAAGCTTGCCACAAGCAATTGATCGGGGGTGAATCCCCTTCGCCAGACGCGAAATGCAGGCTTGCCGCGCATGCGCGAGCGTTGGGCAGCGGAGGGGGCTGCAGCGCGATGACCAGCAGGAATCTCGCGCGGCGTTCCGGCCACTCAGCAGTGACGCCTGTGGGAGAACACACTGCCGTCGTGTGGAACCGGTTGTACGATAACCCCTCCGGCGGTCCCATCGGGTATATGCGGCGCTGGACCGGCAGTGACTGGGAATGCCGCATTTAGAGTGCAAGGTGGTGAACGTTTGATCGGGGAGGACAATTGCGATCATTGTATACAGCACAAAAACAGCGTACGCCCTTCCCCAGTTACTTTGTCCGCTATGGCAACGATTGGTTTCATCCGATGTGCTCCGTTTGTTACATGGGATTCCAATTGGCTCCCCCGGGCGAGAGTATATCACGGCCGCGGTGCCAGGCAGTACCGGCCGCGGCAGATTACAAAAGCGAAGTTGGTGGGCCGCCGGATCTACAGCAATCGGGGCGCGCGCCTGGTGATATTGGCCCAGTGTTGGGTCTATCGACTCACTGCCGAAACACAAAGAAAAGGCTCGGACAGAAGAGTCCGGGCCTTTGCATCGTTCAGCGCGTGGCTCAGATAGGGCAGGCGATTCGGTCAGCGTCGTATCTGGAAGGTGAGCGTTGTGGTTTCGGTGAGGCCTCCACCCGTACCAGTTATGGTTATGGGGTAGGTGCCGGCCGGGGCGTTTTCGGCCACGGTCAGGATGAAATCGGACGTGCCGGAACCTGGCGCGGCGATGGAGGATGGGCTGAAGCTGAAGGTGACGCCGGAGGGCACGCCACTGGCAGAAAAGGCAATGGCCGAGTCGAAGCCGCCGGAGACTCTCGTGGTAACGACCGCATAACCGCTTTGTCCCTGGTACAGGTATCCCGAAGTGGGCGAGACGGAGATGGTCAAGGTGCCGGTCGTGTGCGCCGTCACAGTGAGCGATACCGTGGCCGTATGCGTGATTCCGCCGCCGGTGCCGGTTACCGTGATGGTGTATGCGCCGGCCGCGGTGGTGGAGGCTACTGCCATAGTCATCGTGGATGTACCGGAACCCGGAGCCGCGATAGGCGTGGGATTGAAGCTGACAGTCACGCCTGCCGGCTGGCCTGTAGCGGATAAGGCAATTGCCGAGTCAAAACCGCCCGAGACGCTGGTAGTGATCGTGGATGTGCCACTGCTGCCCTGTACCACGGACACCGAAGTGGGTGCGGCGGAAATGGTGAAGCTAGGGCTGGCCGTGGCGGTCACCGTCAGCGAAACCATGGTGGTTTCGGTAATGCTGCCGGAGGTTCCGGTCACCGTGATGTTATACGTGCCGGTGGCGGCGGAAGCGCCTACGGTCATGGTCATGGTGGAAGTGGCGGCCCCGGTAATCGATGCCGGATTGAAACCGACGGTCACGCCGGTTGGCTGGCCGGCCGCAGTCAAGGAAACGGCCGAATCGAAGCCGCCCGTCACAGCACTGGTAATAGTGGAAGTTCCTGAACTGCCCTGTACCACGGATACCGAAGTGGGCGAGGCCGCAAGACTGAAGCCGGGAGTCGACGTTCCGGAAAGAGCGTTGATCAGCCCGGCGTTCGGACTGCCCCAGCCGGTCACGAGATCATAACCAACCACAGCCGAATAGCTTCCGGAGCTGCCGCTGGTGATGTCGTGGAAGTCCGCCGTATAGCTGGACGTCACATTCTGCGCGTAGATCGTCGGGTTCAGGAAGCCAAT
>Ga0302324_100025198_pt1 | contig 11425 bp, 6 predicted proteins | sample Palsa_T0_1_FD_201949 | JGI IMG/M metagenome (GOLD analysis project Ga0302324, IMG submission 201949) | Peat permafrost microbial communities from Stordalen Mire near Abisko, Sweden - Palsa_T0_1 | ecosystem: Environmental > Terrestrial > Soil > Palsa > Peat permafrost | place: Sweden: Abisko... | reverse complement strand
CGATGGTGTTGAGGATGGGAGAAAAAATGCCGAATAGCTTGATGTCCCACAAAAGCCCATTATGAACACGTACGTTGCCGAAGCCGAACAGGTTGGTGTCGCTTGCTTCGGCGGGAGCGGAAAGCGCCAGGTGGCCGTCCAGCTTGCCTTCGATCTTGGTGTTTTTGGCGGTCAGATCGCTGGCCAAAGCGCCGATATCAACGTCTCTTAGGATCCAATCGCTGCCGAACCAGGTGCCTCGCCCTTGCGCCCATTCCAAGGTGATCCAACCTTGCACCCGCCCGGTATAGAAGCTGGTCTGGATGTTCGTCACGTCCACCGTGCGCGCGTGGTAATGCACCGCGCCCTGGGCGGAATCGGCGTTGAGAAAATTCCAACGAAAATGGTCGCCTTGGATGATGAAGTGCAGATCGGTTCCCAGATCGTTGTTCGGAATGAACGAGCCGGAAGCCTTGACCAGCGGGGGCGACCCGAAATGAACGTCGTTCATAAAAGGCGGCGCGATTTTGCCCAAGGCCCGGCGCACCACCTCAGGGTCGATGCTGCTGGAAGCGTTGGTTATGAAAAAGACATTGGAGGCGAGATCGACGGTGGCCAAGGGCAGTTCCACCCGCCCCGTGTCGTGAGCCAGGCTGAACTGGCTGACCTGCAGAAAAAGGTTGGTGTACTCCACGTGCGCGCGCAATTGGTTGACGGTTTCCCCGCGCACCAGAAAATGCCCGGTGGACAGCGTCGCGGCGGCGCCGATGGCCGCGGGTATTTTCCAATTGCCCCAGACCTCGCCCTGGATTTCGGGTTTGTCGGCAAAGCTGGCCTGGCTCATCGCGCGCTGCTGCGGCTCCGTCAGCAGAGGGAGAGCGATGGCCGGGTCCAATTTGCTGTCAAATCGAAAATGATACGCGTCGGTCACGTCGCTCCAGTCATAATCCAGGCCCAGGGAACCGCCAGGGCCGGCCACCCGCAGGCTCGACACGTTCCAAACGCGGTTGGTGTAGGCGAAATGAGACTGCGCGGAAGTGACGGCAATGCCCCGGAACGCGCCCCGCCCCACCGAAAAATCCCCGGCCAATTGAATGCTGTCACGGGATTCCTCCGGCCAGAGTTCGATGCGCGAAAGCTCGATGCGGTTGGTCCAGGGCGGCAGCACAAAGCGGAGACCGGCGCTCAGGCTGGGCGGCGCTTCCCAGTCGTAAAGCGATATCCAATGTTGGGCGGGGCCGCTGAGCAGGGGTGAAATTTGGTGGGGATCGAAATTGACGGCGGCGCGAATTTGCAGTTGACGTGAGGCGACATCGAGCTCGCCGCCAGCGCTGAGCTGGCCGCGATACATAACGACTTCCAATTTGTCGACCGTCAGTCGGGGCGGGTGCCAGCCGACCTGGACGGCCACCCGGTCCAATTTCAATTTAGGCGTGAGAATGTTGGTGGCCTGCACTTGGCAATCAAGGGTGAAGGGTTTGATCTGGTTCCATTGGCCCCAAGCGGGATCCAGTGGAGAGGAGTCGTCCACGTGCCGGGTTCGCAAAACCAGCGACGCAGAGCCGACCGAACCCCAGCCGGACTCAGTTTGGGTGACGCTCAACGTTCCCGTGAAGGTGGCGGGCATGGACATGAGCGCGGGCAGCGTGCTGGCGCCGTCCCAGCGCAAGTCGGCCACGCGCACCCAGTTGCTGCCCGAGGTAGAACGCCAGTTCGCGCTTGCCTCGTGGCCGTCCAGGCGGACATCGGCTAAAAAGTTGGTCTCGGCATCGCGTGAAAGATCGATTGAGACCGAGAGGTCGCGGCTTGCGGCCCAAGGCGTGGTCACCGCGTGGGCCTGGAAGCGGGTTTGAAAAAGGGGCGTCTTGCCGGAGCTGATCAACCGGGCGCAGACGGCGCGCAGATTAAGAAGACCGGTTTGGCCCCAAGGTGATTGCGTGCCGGCGGCGGCGAATCGCAGTTCGGCCCGCAGTGTATTTTCGTCCTCTCCGTCGGCGTCGAAATGGAGGTTCAATTCGGGCGTGCCGGTGAAGTAAATGGACCGGAGGACTTGCCAGGCCGTAAGCTGGGCCGCGGGTTTGGGCTCACCGACGGCGGGGACAGACGGAGCGGTGGGAAAAGAAGGCAGGTTGAATTTCCAATCGCGCATGGAAAGGAAGTTGCGGATTTCTCCGTTGAGGTGGATGCGAACGCCGCGCGACCAAGCGCTGCCGTTGTTCAAGCGGGCCACGTTGTTGGAAGCCAGGGTGACGCTCAAATCGACCTCTGTCAGCCTCAGCGGTTCTTCATTGGTGGGAGCCACCGGCAGGCGCAAGCCGGCTTTGAGAATCTGGAAAGAATCCACTTGCAACCGCGCATGCAGGAGGGCGGCGGCATTAAGATTCAATTGGGTCCACTCGGCCGAGAGGCGCGGACCGGAGTCTTGGTTGGTCGTGCTGAAGGCCGCGTTTTCGATGACGATAGAAGGACCCCAACCCAGGCGCGCGCTGGCGAATTCGGCCTCAAAGCCCCGCTGGCGCAATGCGCGCAAGAGGGGATTCTTGAGAAAGTCCGGCAGGCCCACCAACTGCAGGTAGGTCACGGCCGCGACGACCAGCAGCACGACCAGCAGCACGGTGACGCGGCACCATTTGAAAGCCGTCAGCAAGGCGCGCACCCGCGGGCGTTGGAAAAACGATCCCATGACTCAGCGAGGTTGCAGACGCGCGGTATAAAGGGTCAGGTTGGATTCCACCAAATTGTCGTAGAGGCCAGCCGGAAACTCGAAGATCAGGCGCTGGCCGTCGCGCACGACCGAGGCGTAGGGGTGGTAATGAGTGGGCGAGCGCGTGCCGAATTGCAGGCGGTAGGTTTCGTTGGTGCCGCCTTGTTTGACTTCAAAGGCCACCTCGTAGTCGGCCTGCGGAAAACCGTACCGTTCCAGGTGTTCCTCGCCCACCCCATCCCAGTAGATGGCCCGCAAGCGCCCGATCTGGAACACGCACGCCTCCGTGGCGAACGAATTCAGGGGGACCTGGCTGCTGAAACCCGGGGCGTAGGTCCAGTTGCCATCCGGATCACGCAGATACTTGAGGACCCCGCCACGTTGGTGAATGGTCACGCTGATAACATTGCTGGAGGCAAAATTCCATACCTCCCGGTCGCGCAACTCCCAGGAGCTGCGCGGGAGCAGGTAGTAATCATTACTGCTGACCGAATTGACGAAATCTTCGTCCAGGCGGCGCTCGAAGACGGTGCCGGCTTGATTGCTGCCGAAATCGATGCGGGTTTCGCCCGCCGCGCCGGCCTCCGGGCTGAAGCGCAGAGTGTACTGCAAGCAAGGATGGCTCAAGCCGTAGTCGGAGAAATCGGCCACGACCCTTTTGGCGATTTGGGTCGGCATGTTGGTGAACTGCGCCAGCCAATAGCCCATGAGGTCGGCATCGGCCGCAAAGCTCTTATCGGCCGCTACCATCCATAGTCCGTTGGTTCGCTTTCGCACCTCGAAATCATCGTCGCCCCGAACGGCAATGGACTCAATGAGGCTGGGGGAGAGGCTGATGAAATGCGGGTCCAGGAAATTGGTGTAAGGCGCTTGCCAGGGCTTGAGCAGTTCCTTGGCAACGGCGACGATGACGTTGCCCGGATCGACGCGCCGCGCGTAGGCATAGGCGGGATAATTGCTCACGCTGCTGCCCACTTGCAAGCCCGCCACCTTGTTGCTGCCGTTAAGGAAGGAAAGCTCCAATTCGGGCGTGTTCTCCGTGCTTTGCAGGCCAAAAGTATCCAGGTCTGGCTGCGGGTCTTCGGGTACGAAGCCGCTGATTTGAACATTTTGGAGCTGGCTCAATAGGTTGTTGATTTTGGAGGTGTCCGCGCGGGCCCGCGGGAGGGGTTTGCTCATCGACCAAAGATGATTGGTGGCATCGCGTTCCAGCTCGAATTCCTGCCCCGCCGAGCGCACCAGCAACGTCTGGAAGGCAAGATTGGTCAGGCTCAAGAGCGACTGGTCGCGCCATAATCTTTGATCCAATGGGAGCAGACGCAAAATGTCGGCGGCGGCCTGGTAAATGGCGGTGTCGCCGACGACCTGCAAGGAGACCTCGTCGTTGAAAGCGCCCAGAACGCCAAATTCCAAGCGGCGGGGCGAGCCGGAGCCTTGCAGCAGCACGGTGAAGAGGGGTTTGGTGAACCCGAATTCCTCCTGCGCGTTGGGCCGGTCGTTAAGTTCCTTTTCGTTGATGCGTTCCAACCACTCCAGTTTCCGCAAGGCCTCCAGCAAGGCGGCCAAGAGTTGATTTTGGGCCGGATAAGAAACCGGCCGAACCAGGCGCCAGGAATGGTCGCTGGCGCTTTGGCGGACGACCTCCGTGACGGGCTGGCCCCATGGATGGATCTCAATGTTGGTGACCAGGGAGGGATTCAGACCGGGCAGAATGAGGCGGCTGGCTTCCTTCTCCCTCTGCCGCCGCAACGGATGCTCGACCAACACGATGAAGGCGAGCATGACTGCGGCGGCCACCAGCCAAACCCATGTGGGTTTCCAATTCATGGCGCTTCAACGGCGGCGGCGCAGCCAGACCAATCCGCCCAAGGCCAGCACAGAACCGGGCAGCCCGGCCAGGAAGAGCCAACGGATTGTGGAGCTCTGGGCGGATGTCAAGAATAAGCTGTATTGTTTGATCGGTCGCGGGCCGACCCCCTCGATCAAAACAGCGGGCCGTTGCAGGAGCCAATCCAGGGCCAGCTTGCCAAACTCATGATTGCCTATGCAGGAGTCGATGACACGGTCGTCAAGAAAATCCGAATCGCCCGCCACCACGATGCGGGTGCCCACACCACGCGGAGTATCCACCCCCTTGATGACGCCTTGCTCGACGGCGGCCAGCAACGGATACACGCCAACATGGTTGTTGGTGTCCACGCCCTGATTGCTCGTGGCGGCCAGGGGTTTGACTTCGGGCGCGCCGGGGATCTTGCCGTGGTCTTCGATTGGATAAACCGGGCGCGGCCACACCATCCGAATGGGCGTCCTTTCACTGGCCAAAGGATCGACGATGGCATGTTGCAGGAGTTGGGCCGTCATGAACGTATATTGCCCGAGATTGTAATTCGGGTCCTTGTCGTACACGCGGTCGTTGCCCAGTTCCACGCCCCATTGTTTGGCCAGCATCGGCTCCAAGCCGCAAGGCACCGTCAGCAAGGCCAGTAGCCGCCCTCCATTTTTCAAGTAGGTCGCGATTTTGTCCACCTCTTCGGGCAAAAACTCGATCGTGCGCGGCCCGGCCACGATGAGCAACTGGCAATCGCGGGGAATCTCATTGGTGCCCTGCAGCGAAAGGCGGTCCCACGGACTGTCGCATTCGTCCTTCAAGATGCCCGCCAATCTGCTATACCCGGTATCGCCCAGTTTTTCCGGCTCGCCCGAAGGATCGCCCGGATTGTTCTCATGGTGGCCCATCAGGAAGTAGCTTTTCATCGACTGCGGATGGCACAGCGCGTAGATATCACTGGTGAAATGCAACTCGCCGAGAAAGCCGCTGCGCCGGACAAATTTGCTGCGGCCGGCCATCAGGTCGCTGTAGTCGTATTCGGCCAGTTGCTTGGCCATCTCAATCTTAAAATGGCCGTTGCTCTCGAAGACCACCAGATCCTTCTCCTGCCTCCCGCCCCAGTCGATTTTGGCCAGCAAATCCTTGGCCAGGCCGACAGAGCGGGTATAATCCAATAGGGTCACATGGATGTGGCGCGGATTGGCGTTCTGGTACTCCTCCAACAAGCCTTGGGTCAGACCGTAGATTTCCTCGTTGTCGCCGTTGGGCTTGAAAAAGATGGTCACCTGCACGTCATTGGTCAGGCTCTCCAGCACGGCCCGGGTCGGGCTGGAGAGTTTGAAGGGGGCGTCGCGCGACAATTGGAAATGCAGGAAGTAGCCGGCCGCCAGGTAATTCAACATCACCATCAGGGCCAAAACCCCCACGGCCGCCAGCACCGTGCTCAAGGCCCCCAGCCAGCGGCGTCCACTGGAAAAACTCGGCTTGGCAGTGTCAGTTTGGGGCATGTTATCTCCAGCGCCGGCTTTCGATGACCCGGCAGGCCAGGAACAAAAAGAAGAAACTGGATGTCAAGCAAAAAACGATCGAGCGCGTGTCCACCACCCCGCGGGCGAAGTCTTTCATCTGGTTGATGACGCCTATGCAATTGAACGTCCGCGCCGCCCAGCCCTGTTGCGTGTCCAACGGGCCGGCCATGAACCCGGCCAGAAATAAGGCCAGCCCCATGGCCGAACTGATCATGGCGGCGACGATCTGGTTGCGCGTCAGGGCCGAGGCGAAACAGCCCGCCGCCATGTAAAGGCAGCCGATGAGCAGGATACCCAGATACGCGCCACCGAGCGCGCCCGGATCCAGCAGGTTGGCGCCGCGGGCAAAGTAGTTCAGCACCAAAATACAGCCCAGCAAGGGCAGCCACATCAGCATGTAAAAAATCAGCGCCGCCGTGAATTTGGCCAGCACCACTTGCCAATCCGAAACCGGCGTGGTCATCAGCGTCTCGAAAGTGCCGGAGAATTTTTCCAGGGCGAAGAGCCGCATGGTGATGATCGGCGCGGAGAAGAGCACGATCAGCCAGAAACAACCGTCCAGGAAAATCTCCGTCAGCGGCATCATGGTTGGCTCCCCTTGCAGCCTGTCCAGCAGGGCGACAAAGCTCCAACCGGTGCCGAACATCGCGCCGGCAATGACGACGTACCCGATCCACGAGTAGAAGAAGCTGCCCAGCTCGCGCCGGGTCAACGTCAAGTAGGCCTGCATTAGTGCGCCTCTTCCTCGCTTTCTGGCCGGGTCAGCCGGATATAGACCTCCTCCAGCGAATACCGCACGCGGGACAACTCGCGCAGTTTCCAGCCGCGCTCAACCACGAGGGCAAAAATCTTGGGGCGCAGGTCCTCACTGCCCGAGGGCGTCAGCGCGCAGCGCAGATATTCTCCCTCCGACACCGCCTGCGTGTAATGGGCCAGTTCGGGCATTTGCTCCCAGCACGTTTTCAATTCCGCGAAGGGAGCGGCGATTTCGGCGATGAGATGGCCGTTCTGGCCCATGGCCCTTTGCAAATTCTCCGGGGTGTCGGCCGCCAGAATCCGGCCTTCGCGCATGATGAGCACGCGGTTGCAGGTCATTTCCACTTCCGGCAGGATGTGGCTGGAAAGGAGCACCGTGTGGCGCCGGCCCAGCCCCTTGATCAATTCGCGTACGCTGCGAATCTGGTTTGGGTCCAGCCCGATGGTCGGCTCGTCCAGGATGATCAACTCCGGCTCATGCACCAGCGCGTCAGCCAGCCCAACGCGCTGGCGATAACCTTTGGAAAGATGGCCGATGATCCGTTTGTACTCCTTTTCCAAGCCGCATTGGGTGATGACCGCATCGACGCGCTCGCGCGAGCGGCTGCGGCCCAAGCCCTTGAGGCGGGCGCGAAACTTCAGGTATTCCCGCACCCGCATATCCGGGTGCAACGGATTGTTCTCCGGCATATAGCCTATACGGCGCCGCACCTCGTCAGCTTGCGTAAAAACATCCAGTCCCGCCACCCTGGCGATGCCGGAGGTGGCCGGAATAAAGCAAGACAGAATGCGCATGGTGGTGCTTTTGCCGGCGCCGTTCGGCCCCAGCAGCCCCACGATCTCTCCTTTCGCTACCTGGAAGGAGACGTCTCTCACCGCGTTCTTTCCAGCGTAATTTTTGGTCAAATTGAAAACGTCAATCATCATTGGGCCATCCTTTGTTACCGGAGTCTAAGCCCGGTCTGGCCTTCGCGATAGTCCAAGATTAGATTGCCCCGCGTGCGCGGCACAAGCACGGAAAAGTCTAAACTTGTGCCTTGGGCGGCAGTTCGCGCGGGCTGGAGTCGGAGCGCAGGGCATTGATGACTGCCTCGAGTTGCTCCTCGAATTTGGCGTTGTCCTTGTCCCAGCCGGTGAAGTCGGGAGCCTTGCGCGAGGTCAGATGTTGCTGGTTCCAACCCTGCCAACCCGCCCAGAACATGTGGCCGTCCAAATTCAGCGGAATAATGGCCAGGACTTCCTTACCCCGTCCTTTCGAGATTTTTTCCTCCTTCTGCAGCGCCTTCTCGACCTCCTTGTCCACCCACCAACTGGTCAACGAATCTTTGGAACAACACAACAGCACCTTGTCCCATAGCCGAACGCCTTCATCGACGGTGCGACGGATTTGGTCCCCGGCCAGAATTTGGTGCTCATCAAGCCAGCAACGGATGCCGGTGGTCTGCAGGGCATCATGCAGCCTCAGGGCAAAGGCCTTGTCCGCGACGCTGTAGCTGATGAAACAGGAATAAAAGGCATTGGGCTGACTCCAAAAACCGGGCAAGTAACGGATAAACTCATCGGGCAATCCGCAGCCGCGGAGGAACGCGTCCGGCAACGGGCCGGATATAATCAAAGTGTGGTAATCGAGGGCGCTCGGTCCCAAATGCTCACACGCGTCCAAGCCTCGGGCGGTTTTCAAGGAGGTGAAAGTAAAGGTGGTGTGATCCAGGCAAGCCTTGGCGAAGGAAGTGTTGTACACGTTGGCATCGCGCAGGTTGGCGCCGCTCAGGTCGGTGCCGCTCAGGTCGGCGCCGCTCAAGTTGGCGCCGCTGAGGTCGGTCCCGTACATCTTGGCGCCGCTCAAGTTGGCGGCGCTCAAGTCGGCCCGGCTCAGGTCGGCCCGGCTCAGATCGACATGGTTGAGCTTGCCATCGAAGAGGTCGGCTCCGGCCAGGTCGGCGCCGCTCAGGTTGGAAACGATCAGGCTGGCTCGTCTCAAATTGGCATGCTTCAAGTTAGCGCCGCTCAAATTGGCGCCGCTCATCTGGGCCGCGCTTAGGGTGGCGCCGCTCAAGTCGGGAACAACGCGGCTGGATTCTTCTCGCCATTTGTTCCAACCCGCCACGCCTTCTTTTATCCTCCTCAAGTGATCAGGATTCGCCATAAATCGTGAGCCGATCATCAGTTCAATTCGCGCCAATGTCCACCCAAAACTTTTGCCTTTCCGTTCCGAATCTTCGTCACCTTAAACCATGCCATTCTCATTTTTGTCAATGGCTTGGAGTTGGACTCCAGCAAAGGCTTGCCAAAGCGCCCGGCCCACCCTACATACCCATCCGTGAATTCGCCTGTCCCTGCTTTTGCGCTGGTTTTGGTTTGCTCTTTGGCCCGGTCTGCGGGCGGCCAGCCGGCTGTGGACTTGGGTCTCTTTTCGGAGCAAAGCGAAGTGGGCGTGGTCCGCCACGTTGGCGGCACGCAATTTGATGCGGCGCGCGATGTCTATGTCGTTTCCGGCAGCGGCGCCAACATGTGGTTCACCAATGACGCTTTTCACTTCGTCTGGAAACAGGTTGCGGGCGATGTGAACTTGACTGCGGACATTCGTTTTCTTGACACCGGTGGCGTGGAGCATCGCAAGGGTTGCCTGCTCATCCGCCAATCGCTGGAGCCGGACGCGGCCTATGCGGACGCGGCGCGGCACGGCAATGGCCTGACCTCCTTGCAATTTCGCGAAGCCAAAGGCGCCACCACGGCAGAGATTCAGTCCGGCACGGCCGCGCCGGCCCGCCTCGGCCTCCTAAAGCGGGGCGATTACGTCACGTTGTCCGTCGCCGCCGCCGGGGAACCGCTCCGGCCCGACGGCGCCGCCTTTCGCCTGCACCTGCAGAACCCGTTTTATGTGGGCTTAGGGGTTTGCTCGCATGACGCGGACGCGGTGACGACGGTGGAATTTTCCCATGTCCAACTCACCTCCCTCCCGACCGCCGGCGGCCCGCCCTCTAACGGCGGCAGCACTCTGGAAGTCGAGCCCATCGCCTCCAAAGACCGCCGGGTCATCTATCACACCGGCGATCTTATCGAAGCGCCGAATTGGACTCGCGATGGCAAAGCTTTCATTTTCAACAGCCACGGACACCTCTACAAGCTGCCGGTGGCCGGCGGCCAACCCGAACAGATCGACACCGGCTTCGCCGTGCGTTGCAACAACGATCACGGACTTTCGCCCGACGGCACGCAACTGGCCATCAGCGACCAATCGCAAGGAGAAGATTCCTTGATTTATCTGCTGCCCGTCGGCGGTGGCACGCCGCGGCGCATCACCTCCACGGGCCCGTCTTATTGGCATGGCTGGTCGCCCGACGGCGCCAGCCTGGTATTTTGCGGTCAGCGCCATGGCGAATTTGATGTCTATGCCATCCCGGCCGCCGGCGGCGAAGAAAAGCGGCTTACTTCCGCGCCCGGTCTGGACGACGGCCCGGACTATTCGCCTGACGGAAAGTTCATCTATTTCAATTCCGTGCGCAGCGGCCTTATGCAAATCTGGCGCATGAAACCCGACGGCGGCCAGCAGGAGCAAATCACCTCGGACGACAACAATAATTGGTTTGCGCACCCATCCCCGGACGGCAAATGGATTGTCTTCCTAACTTACGGGAAAGAGGTCAGCGGCCATCCCGCCAACCAGGACGTGGCGCTGCGGCTGATGCCGGCCGCGGGAGGCCCGATCGAAGTCCTGGCCAAACTCTTTGGCGGTCAAGGCACGATCAATGTGCCGTCATGGTCGCCGGACAGCAAAGAAGTGGCCTTCGTCAGCTACCTGCCCGTATATGACAAGGCCAAAAAATCGCAAAATTGAGCCGTCCGCCCTGGCGGGCAGTAACAATTCAGTTGTGCGGCCCAGCCCATGCTCCCGCTTTGCCCCGACCATCCCGATTTTCCCGATATTCCCCGAAATAACAGGCCCGTCCCCCAGCAGCCGCCGACGTAAGGAGGCGGACAATTGCCGTAGCCGCCGACGTAAAGCTGAAAGTTGCAGCCCCTCTGCCCGCCACACGGCATCCCCCAGCCTTCCATCACTCACATCACTCATATTTATTACCATTATATATGTAATTATACACTAGACTTGAACATTATACAACATATTTTGTGAAACCTATTTGGGGCCGCGATAAACCTTACGTTCCCATGCAGTTGAAGTCGGGGGAGATCGCGGTCGTCCTCGTCGCGCCGACTTGTCGCGCCGTGGTTGAGAACGAAGGCGGAAGGGCAGCCGGATCGATCGCTGTTTTGGAGTCCCGCCGAAAACCCTTTTACTACTGACCACACACGAGGCATTCGTCGCTGGACGGTCCTCGAGGCTTTTCTCTTTTTGCGCCTTTCCAATCGGTCACCATCATAGAGACTGTTTGGTCAAAACGCGAGGGCGTAGGGTTGTGCCTTAAGTTCAGCGATTTAAATGATTCGAGCCCGTTGGAACTCTTATTTCTTGGCCGCATTTGGCGCCTGTTGATCCTTAAACGCCATGCCCACCTTAACCTTCGCTTGCGCCGAGTCCGGGTTCGGGCTGTTCCAGGTCATGGGCAAATTTCACAGCCATTCGCTCGCAGATCAGAAGAAGCCTAGGAAGAACTTGTCCGCCAACAT
>Ga0302324_100025197_pt1 | contig 11425 bp, 10 predicted proteins | sample Palsa_T0_1_FD_201949 | JGI IMG/M metagenome (GOLD analysis project Ga0302324, IMG submission 201949) | Peat permafrost microbial communities from Stordalen Mire near Abisko, Sweden - Palsa_T0_1 | ecosystem: Environmental > Terrestrial > Soil > Palsa > Peat permafrost | place: Sweden: Abisko... | reverse complement strand
GACTTCAGAACTTCCTGCTCAAAGCTTGCGTCGGTAACGTGAACAATTTTTTCGCTGGACATCTAATCTTGTCTCCTGTGCTCTTGGTCGCAGTCTGAACATAAGGACGCCTGACCAGCTAGTCAAGGCGGCCGCGCGTGTCTGCCCCGTGCGCGCAGCTTTTGCACTTGATCCGCCTGCCGATTCCACTAACCTTGGGGACGCCATGACTGCACCGATGATGAACGATGTATTGCCCGACCTGCTCGAGGAGATGGTGTATCTGCTCAAGCAGCAGGGCGCCGACCCGCTCGAGTCCAAGTTGCGCGCGCTCCGAATCGAGTCGGTGTGCGATTGCGGCGACGAGAATTGCGCGAGCTTCGCCACCGCCGCCGAAGTGAAGGTCGCCAACTACGTCGAGCTGCAATCGATGGAAGGGCAGGTCATCATCGATCTCAATGCCAACGACGAGATCTGTTTTATCGAGGTGCTCGGCCGCCCCGACGTGAAGTATCTGCTCGAGGAATACTACGACACGCAGAGCTGATCGGCCCGCAAGCCGAATCTAACCCGCTGCGCGCTTTTGCGGTGCGACGCGAAACCGCTCGACGAATTCCGCGACCTCGCTCACGACCCGCTCCTTGTCACTGTCCACCGTAATGATGTGGTAGCTGTGCTCGAGCTCGATCGCGCGCTTCTCGGAACTGCCAAGATGTTTCATCACGTAGCTGACATTTTTCTTCATTGGGCACGTGTGATCGCGCCGGGCGTGCATGATGAGCGCGGGCTGCGTGACGCGCGGCAGCATCGGCTTCACCAGCGCGTTTAAATCGAACAGCTTCATCGGCCCCGACAGCGGCATCAGGCGGCACGTCGGATGCACCGACTTCGCCGCCGCGTCGTGAATATCCGATCCGTCACGATTGTACAGATAGATCGAATCAACCAGCGATCCGAGTACTCCGCGCAGGCTCTTCAACAGGAGCGTGAGCGATGCCGGCAGAAAAAACGCCGGCGCCAGCATCACGATCCCCGCGACCGACTCGCCCTGGTCCGCCGCGAGCCGCGCCGACAGCACTGCGCCCGCCGACAAACCGACCACCACGATCGGCTCGCCGAATTGCCGCAACTCCTCGAGGCCCTTCACCACGCTTTCGTACCAATTGTCGTAGCTGGCCGCGCCCAATTCCTCGGGCGTGCGAGCATGACCGGTCAGCCTGACGCCGCGCACGCGCACGCCGCGCGCAGCGAGCCGCTCGCCGAGGTAACGCATCTCGTAGGGCGTCCCGGTCATGCCATGAACCAGTAGCGCGCTGATTCCGGCGCCGGGAAAGAAGAACTCGTTGGTGTCGACGCCCGCTGAATAACGCGATGGAGGTTCGTCGGAATCCGATGTCATAGATTGTATCGCCACTAGCCGCCGCCCTCCTTCAGGTTGACGACTCGCCTGCTGCGAGCTGATCGGTGTCGATTTGTATCTTCGCCTGATCCTTCAATTGATCCAGGAATCGCGTCCAGGCCTGGGCGCGCCGCTGATCGAGATAATCCTGCATGAACGATTTCTGCGCGCTCTTCCATTCGTCGTCAGTCGGCTCGGTGCGCGAGATCACTTCAAACAGGTACGAGTTGCCGCCACTCTCCATCACGCGATCGATCACTCCCGGAATCACAGGGACGGCCGCGGCAGCGTCGGTCACTTCGGGAAACTCGCCAATACCGGGAACTTTGCGATCGGCGCGTGTGAACGGATCGACATTTTTAATATCGAGATTGTTCGATATCGCAGCCTTGTCGAAATCCATCGGATCCTTGACTGTCGCGAGTATCTTTTGCGCCCTCTCGCTCGCATCAGCCACTGCCATCGAGCGTATCACCGCGTCGCGCACCTGCGCTTCGATTTCCTTCAGCGGCGGAATCCGCGACGGCACCCGCACCAGCAGCTTGATCACGTAAGGCGATCCCTTCTCCGGCACCAGCGCCACCTGGCCCGCATCGAGCTTGAACGCCGCCGCCATAAGTTCGCGATCCTGCTCGATTCCGCCGGCCGGCTCACCCTGCGCGACCAGTGGCGTCTCGACCGGATCAATCCCGCGCTTCTTCGCGAGATCCTCCAGGCTGCTGCCGCCAATCGCCGCCGTCAGGTCCTCCTGCGCCGCCTCGCGCCCGAGCTTCGCCCCCGCCGCCGTGCGCAGCTCTTCGATTATCTTCGGCTTCGCCTCGGCCAGCGTGTCGGTATGCGCCGGCGTGTGCTCGTCGACCTTAACAACATGAAAGCCGTAGATCGTCTCGACCATCGCGATCTGTCCAGGCTTCATCGCAAAAGCTGCATCTTCGAACGGCTTGATCATCTGGCCGCGCCCGAACGTGCCCAGGTCGCCGCCCTGCTGCTTGTTGGATGGATCGTCCGAATACTTGGCCGCGAGCTTTGCGAAATCGCCGCCCGCCTGCGCCTGCTTCAGCACGATGAGCGCCTTGGCCTTGGCCGCGGCCTTCTCCTTGTCGGTCGCGCCCTCCTCCACCATTATCAGGATATGCTGCGCATGCACCTGTTCCGGATGCTTGAAGCGCGTGTCGGCGTAGCGATTGTAATACTCTGTAATCTCCGAATCCGGCGGCGTGTACTTGGCCGCGAGCACCAGCGGATCGTAATGCACGTAGGTAAACTTGATGCGCTCTGGCTCGCGGAACTGTTCGGCGTTCTGTTTGTAATAGTCGGCGATCTGACTCTCGGTCGGCGTTATTTTGGCCACGAAATCGCCGTAGGATAGCTCGACGTACCGCAGCCCGATCTTTTCGTTGGCAAGATTGTACGCGTGGCGCGCCTCATCGTCGCTGACGATCACGCCGCTGTCGATCATGTTGCGCAACGTGTCGGCGATCATGCGATCGCGCTCGTCGTTCTCGTACTCGGCCGGCAGCAGGTTGTTGTCGCGCAGCACCTCCTGGTAGGTGTCAAAATCGAACTGGCCGTCGCGCTGGAAGACCTGCTCTTTCGAGATCTTATCCTGCAGCGCCGCGTCGCTGATGTTGATTCCGAGATGGTGCGCCTCTTCGCCGATCAGTTGCCCCTCGATCAGCCGCTCGACGGCTTCCTGCCGGAGGTTGACGCTTTTCAGCACGGCCTGCGCGTTGGCCCCGTACATCTGTTGCACGGTCTCGCGCAACTGCGTGGCCTCGCGATCGACCTGGTCGCCGAGTATCTGGCGGCCGTTGACGGTCGCGATGGGATGGACGGTGCTGAACAGCCCACCGAAACCCCAGAACGCCATGATGAGGGCGAGGAACGTGAACGTGGCTTTCACCTGCCACGAGTACTGGTAACGCCGAATTCCTTCCAACATTGAATCGTCATCATACTTTAGTGCCTTTTCCGTGCGCAATTGCGCCCGGTTACTTGCTTGCCCCGCCCGTCGTCTGTTAGCGTGTCGCAGAGTGGTGGCAGGGCGGGCCCAAACGTCTTAGGTAATCAATTCTTCAACATTCGGGCGCGTCTGGGGTTGTGTATTCGGGCCCGGTCTCAGTACCGGCATCCAGGCCTGAACGGGGCAGGCAAGGGGCAAAATTCGTGGTTCTCAATTCAATTTTCGGCTGGTTTTCCAACGATCTCGCGATCGATCTCGGCACCGCCAACACCCTCATCTATGTGAAGGGCGAAGGCATCGTTTGCAACGAGCCCTCCGTCGTTGCCGTGCAAAAAGACTCGCGCGGCTCGCGGCGCGTGCTCGCTATCGGCTCGGAAGCGAAGAAGATGCTCGGGCGCACACCCGGCTCTATCGTCGCCATCCGGCCGCTCAAGGACGGCGTCATCGCCGACTTCGAGATTACCGAGAATATGCTCAGCTACTTCATCAAGAAGATTCACTCGGGCAAGACTCTCGTCCGTCCGCGCCCGCGCATCGTCATCTGCGTGCCCTTCGGCATCACCGCGGTTGAAAAGCGCGCTGTGCGCGAATCGGCCGAGCAGGCCGGCGCGCGCGAAGTCTATCTGATTGAAGAACCGATGGCCGCTGCGATTGGCGCCGGCCTTCCAATCACGGAGCCCGCCGGCAACATGATCGTCGACATCGGCGGCGGCACCACCGAGGTCGCCGTGATCTCGCTGGCGGGCGTGGTGTTCTCACGCTCGGTGCGCGTGGCCGGCGACAAGATGGATGAAGCGATCATCCAGCACATCAAACGCAAGTACAATCTGCTCATCGGCGAACGCACTGCCGAGTTGATCAAGATTACCATCGGCTCGGCTTACCCCGGCAACGAGATTCAGACGATGGAGATCAAGGGCCGCGACCTCGTTGCAGGCGTGCCCAAGATTATCGAGATTACCGACGAGGAGATTCGCGAGGCGCTGATGGAACCGGTGCGCCAGGTGGTCGAGTCCGTCCGTATCGCGCTCGAACGTACGCCGCCGGAACTCGCCTCCGATATCGTCGACAAGGGAATAGTTCTGGCGGGTGGCGGTGCGCTGCTGCGCAACCTCGACGTGCTGCTGCGCGAGGAGACCGGGCTCCCGGTCACGCTGGCCGACGATCCGCTGACTGCGGTCGTGATGGGTGCGGGCAAGGTGTTGGACGAACTGTCGCTGTTGCGCGACGTGACCGTTGATTGATCGACTCGCCGCATTTCTGCTGATACTAGCGCCGGCGCGTCGGGCTGGAATGACGTGAGAAGCGGCTTTCTCTGGCGAAACCGCGTGCTGCTGACCAGCGGCGTGCTGCTGATTCTGTCGCTTCATCTGATCTCCGCCGGCGTCCATCCCGGCGATCTCGCCGCCCGTCCCCAATCCGCAATCCTCGAAATTATCAGCCCCGTCGATGCCGCCTTTACCCATCTCAGCGACGGCGCCTCGTCGGTCTTCAGCGATTACGTCGACCTGCTGCACGTGCGCGATGAAAACAAGCGCCTGCGCGACGAGCTGGCGCGGGTCAACAGCGATCACGCGCGGCTCGAGGAGCTCGAAGCCGAGAATCAGCACCTTGGCGAACTCCTCGAACTCCGCGACGCGCTCGGCACCGACGCGGTCGCGGCCAACGTCATCGGCAGCGACGCGACCGGGCTCTCGCACACTTTGATCATCTCGTCGGGTTCGCTCGACGGACTCCGCGTCGGCATGGCGGTGCTCGCCAACGAAGGCGTCGTCGGCAAGATCATCGCCATCAGTCCGCACGCGGCCCGCGTGCTGATGATCGACGACCACAACTCCGCGCTCGACGGCTTCGATCAACGCTCGCGCGCGCGGGGAATCGTCGCCGGCGTAGTCGACTACGGCTTGCGGCTCAAGTACGCCGATCGCTCGCAGGACATCGAGGTGGGCGACACGGTCGTGACCTCGGGCCTCGATGGAATTTTTCCGCGCGGCCTGCTCGTCGGCGCCATCAAGAGCGTGCGGCGGCAAGGCCCCGGCCTGTTCCTCGACGTCTCGATCACCCCGGCGGTAGATTTCCGCGAGCTCGAACAAGTGCTGGTCGTCACCCAGGCGCCGCCTCATCTCGACGATCTGGCTGACCAGGCCAAGGACTGACGCGGTTGCGGTTAATCCTGCTGTTCGCGGTGTTCGTGGTCCTCGGATTGGCGTTCGAGTCCGCCGTCCCGCACCTGGTTTCGCTTCATGGTCTGATTCCGAACCTCATCATTATACTCGCCGTCGATCTCGGCCTGCGCCATCACGGCGTGCTCCCCGCGATAATCGCGTTTGCGATGGGCTACGCGACCGACGCGCTCAGCGGCTCGAACCCCGGCGTCAACGCCTTCATGATGACGATGGTATTCCTGGTCAGCCACGAAATTTCGACCCGGCTGATGGTGGCCAACGCGTTCGTCGGCGCGACCGTGGTTTTCTTCGCCGTGATCCTGACCGCTCTCGCCACTATCGCCTTCGCCAACGGTTTCAACGCGCTGTCCGACACCGGCCCGATGCTCCCGCGGCTGATGCTCGAAGCGGCCATCTCCGCCATCGTCGCGCCGTTTGTTTTTGCGATGCTGGCGGGCGGCAAGCGGCTCACGGGATTGCCTGCCAGAGCGGCGCGCGAATAGATTGTAAGTGGTAGCCCGTCGTGGCGAAGAACCAATCCCCGAGAACCAGTAATAGCAATCAGCCCGTGCCGCTGCTCGAGCCGCGCATCATGGCGTTCACGGTGCTGATGTTCGCGATTTTCGCCGTCGTCTCCGTGCGCCTCTACTATCTGCAGGTCCTGCACAACAAGGAAAACGTCGAGCTCGCCGATCGCAACCGCATTCGCCTCGAGCGCGTGCCCGCGCCGCGCGGTCTGGTCTTCGATCGCAATCATCGTCCGCTGGTCGATACGAAACCGTCGTTCGACGCGCAACTCGTGCCCGAGGATTCCGACAATCTTTCTCTCACCATCGAAAGGCTCGAACGCTACACCGGCGCCGATCAGATCCCCGACAAAATTTCCGACGCCGATGACGAAGGGCGGCCGCCTTACGATCCCGTCACCGTGGCCGAGCGTCTCAGCTGGCAACAGGTCGTCGCGCTCGAGACCCATCAGCTCGAGCTGCCCGGCGTCAGCCTGCAAATCACGCCCGCCCGCCATTACCTGTACGGCGAGCTCGCAGCGCATCTGCTCGGCTACGTCGGCGAGGTGACCAAGGCTGACCTGCAGGATCACAACGACTACCACATGGGCGACGAGATCGGAAAATTCGGCCTCGAGCGCGTGTGGGAAAGTTTTCTGCGCGGCGACGCCGGTGGTGAGGAGATCGAAGTCGACTCGGTCGGACGCCGTCTGCGCGTGCTCAAGGAAATTCCCGACACCCCCGGCGAAAGCATCGTCATGACCATCGACCTCAATCTGCAGCAGGCTGCCGAGCAGGCGATGGAGGGCAAGAACGGCGCCTTCGTTGCGCTCGATCCAAGAAACGGCGACGTGCTCGCGATGGTCTCGCATCCGGCCTTCGACCCCGACATCTTCGGCGGCGGCGTCAAAGCCTCGGCCTGGAAAGAGTTGATGACCGATCCGAATCATCCGCTGCAAAATCGCGTCATCCAGGGAATCTATCCCCCCGGCTCCACTTTCAAAGTTGTCGATTCAATCGCCGGCCTGCAGGAAGGCACGCTCCATCCCGACACCACCTACACCTGCCCCGGCGGCATGTGGTTCGGCGGCCGCGAGTATCATTGCTGGCGCAAACAGGGCCACGGCACCATCCAGCTGCATGACGCGATCGTGCGCTCATGCGACGTCTACTTTTACAACGTCGGTGAAAAACTCGGCGTCGATCGAATCGCAAAATGGGCCAACCTGATGGGCCTCGGCATCAAGAGCGGCATCGATCTCGATCACGAAAATCCCGGCACCATTCCGTCGTCGGCATGGAAGCAGAAGCGCTACCACGAACGATGGTACCCCGCGGAAACCCTCTCGGTCGCTATCGGCCAGGGTTACGTCGCCACCACGCCGCTGCAGATGGCCGAAGTCGCCGCGCAAATTGCCAACGGCGGCATCCGCTACAAGCCGCAATTCGTAAAGGCGGTCGAAGGCCTCGACGGCAATGTCGCCAAATCCTATCCGCCGATCGTCGAGAACCGCATGAAGATCGATCCCACCGCGCTCGAGGACGTCAAGGACGCAATGGCCGACGTCGTCAACGGCGTCGGCGGCACCGCCCACAAAGCCCATCTCGACAACGTCATCGTATGCGGCAAAACCGGCACCGCCCAGGTCGTCGGCGACAAAGGTCCCTCGAGCGAGGACGAGACCGAAGACAAGACCCCCGAGCAGTTCAAGGATCACGCCTGGTTCATCGCGTTTGCGCCCAAGGACAATCCCACTATCGCCGCCGCCTGCATCATCGAGCACGGCGGCCATGGCGGCAGCGCGTCGGCGCCGGTGATCCACGACGTGTTCCAGCGCTACTTCCAGCTCTATCCGCCGCCGCCCAAACCCGAAATCGCCCGCGTGCTCGAAGACGACTCGCAATGACGAATGCTGGAAGACAACTGAGAAGAGTGCGGGCCTGATGGCGGCGGGCGATCGCAAGTTCATGCTTCATTTCGACTGGACCCTGTTCCTCCTCGTGCTGGCGCTCGCCGGCATCGGGCTCGTCAGCGTGATCAGCGCGTCGTACACGGGCATTCCGCATAAATCGATCGACCCGCTGGTGCTTCGCCAGATCATCTGGATCGTCGCCGGCACCGCCGCCATGCTAATCGCCGTGCTGGTCGATTATCGATCGCTGCAGGCGTATGCCTATCCCTTTTATGTCCTCGTGGTCGGACTGCTGGTCGCCGTGATGATCGCCGGCCACGCCACCGGCGGCTCCCGCCGATGGATCAATCTCGGCTTCTTCCATCTCGAACCGTCCGAACTCGCCAAGCTCGCCGTCGTGCTGGTGATGGTGCGTTACCTGCGCGAGGATCCGCCGAAGGGCGGATGGGGCCTGCGCAATCTGATCATCCCGTTCATCCTGCTCGGCGTGCCCGCCGTGCTGGTCCTCAAGCAGCCCGACCTCGGCACCGGACTGATCCTCGTGCTGCTCACGATCACACTGATTTTTGTCGGCGGCCTGAATTGGCGCACGATGCTCATCCTCGGAGTCGCCGGGATGCTCGCGGCTCCCCTCAGTTGGCACTACCTGAAACCCTATCAGCGCCAGCGGCTCGTGAGCTTCATCAATCCGCAGGCCGATCCGCTGGGCTCCGGCTATCACATCATTCAATCCGAAATCGCTATCGGCGCGGGCGGCCCGATGGGCAAGGGCTTTCTGAAGGGCACGCAGGCGCGCTTAAATTTTCTGCCCGAGCAGAGCACCGATTTTATCTTCGCGGTGTTTGCCGAAGAGTTCGGCCTGGCCGGCGCGCTGATCCTGCTGGCGCTCTATGCGAGCGTGATTGCGCGCGGCGCATACATCGCGCGGCACGCGCGCGACCGCTTCGGCGCGTTGCTCGCAATCGGCGTGACCGCGATCGTTTTCTGGCAGGTGGCGGTCAACATCGGGATGGCGACCGGGATGCTGCCGGTGGTCGGAATCACGCTGCCGCTGGTGAGTTACGGCGGATCGTCGGTGATCGCGATGATGGCGGCGATGGGCATTCTCATCAGCATCAACACCCGCCGCTACCTGTTCTGATTTTTTCGATGAGGTAAAAGATCGTGGCGCGCAAAAAAAAGTTCACCGATCCGCTCGACCTTGAAATCGTCGAAATCCACGGCCGCTTCGTCGACGCAATGGAAAACGTAAGGCTGGAAACCCTCAGCCCCGAAATGAAACAGCGCTATTTGGCGGTAATGAAATCCCTGACCGAAAAGCTCTCGATCCCCAGCAAGCCCCTGCACGAAATCCTCGGCGAAATGATGGCCGAAGCAGGCCCCCTAATCTTCCAGGCAATGCAGCGCTAGCGAATGTTTGATCTGGTTTCCCTCCTCTCAAATGGGAGGAGGGTTAGGGTGGAGGACAACGTGCGGCGCGATTGTCTCTGGCGCCGAACATCCGGGCTCATGCGCAAAACTGAAGGTTTTGGTCCCTCACCCTAACCCTCTCCCGATAACGGGCGAGGGAACCAGAAATCCGAATCCGGATCCTTGCCTCGCTCGCGAATGCGCGGTCGGCTGCTGCTCAGCCCTTCGGTAGTTGCAGGATTCGCTCGCCTATCATGTTTTTCTGCACCGGCGAGGTGCCGCCTGCTATCGTCATCGACTCCGACGCCAGCACCCGGCGCATCCAGTCGCCGTCAGGCGCAAACGGCGTATGCCGCTCGAGCATCGCATACTCGCCGAGCAGCCGCGTGATGAACTTGGTCATCCGCTGGCCAAGGTCGGTCGATAGCAGCTTGGAGATCGACGCTTCGGGTCCGGGCTGCTGACCCTTGAGGCGTTTGGACAGGCTGCGCAGGCCATTGTACTTCTTCGCGGTCGCTTCGATCGCGAACTGCGCGATTGACTGGCGGATGTCGCTGTCCTCGATCGCGGGCCGGCCGTTGAGCTCGACCGACTTGGCAATCTGTACCAGCTGATGGAGCAACTGCTCGGTGCCGCCGAGCGTCTCGCCGATTCCGAATCGTTCGTGCATCAGGGTCGAGACCAGCACCTGCCATCCCATGTTGACCGGGCCGAGCAGGTTCTCCTTGGGCACGCGCACGTCTTCGAAAAAGATTTCGTTGAACTCGCTGTCGCCGGTGATTTGCTTGAGCGGACGCACGTTGACGCCCGGCGCTTTCATATCAACCAGCAACGCGCTCATCCCCTTATGCTTGGGCACGTCGGGATCGGTGCGCACGAACAGCTGCACAAAGTCCGCGCGATGCGCGATCGTGGTCCAGACCTTCTGGCCGTTGACGACAAACTCGTCGCCCTTGAGCTCCGCCTTGCACTGGATCGACGCGAGGTCCGACCCGGCGCCCGGCTCCGACATTCCCTCGCACCAGATCTCGTCGCCCGCGAGGATCGGATTCAGATAGCGCTTCTTCTGCTCGTCCGTCCCCCATTGCATCAGCGCGGGGCCGGTCATGATGACGCCGAGCACGTTACATCCCATCGGCAGGTTGAGGCGGCCGAGCTCTTGCTGAAAGATCACCTGCTCGATAAAGGTGGCGCCGCGGCCGCCGTACTCTTTGGGCCACGTGAGGCCCGCCCAGCCGGCGTGATAGAGCTTTTTGTGCCAGGCCTTGAGCCGCTGCCAGACGGCATCGTCGCCGCCTGCTTCGGGATCATCGCCCCGCGCGAGAGCTGGCGGGCGATTCGCCTCGAGCCAATGCCGCACGTCCATCCGATAAGCGTCCTGTTAAGGCGTCCAGGTAAAATCCATCTGATTCGAAAATCTCCCTTAGTTGTCGACGTTGCACGCGGTCGCGGCGCGCACGGGTATCTCTTGAGTACCGCCCATTCCCATCGCGGAGCAAGAGGCGCTGGCGGAATTGGTCAGCTACAAGCCGAACGCGCAGGCGAATTGAGTCGGCGACGGATATCGGAGAAACGATCGGGTCAAGGGTCGGTGCAAGCCACGAAACCGCTATCGCTGAAGCATGCGGCGAAACCGTCCATCGACGAGTCCGGAGGGGCCACGCTCGAGAACTGCCCGTTCGGATTTTGCATCTGGAGACTGATGGCGTCGTCAAGATTGGCGCTGTCGCCGTTGACGACTGATGCGGTGAAGAACGTCTTGTCGAAATCCGCCAGCGGCAAAATGCCGCTTCCGCTGGACGGGGCCTCTTCAATCCAGTCCACCGAGAGCTTCGAGGACTTGTAGGAGAAGACCTGGCTGAATGATTGGCCGCTAGTTACGTCGTCTATCGACAGCGTCCATTTCTGGTTGTTCTTGCATTTGCCCGCGCAGGTTAAGGACGCTGTCATGGTGTCTCCGGGACTAACGTCGATTGTGTCGATCGGGATTGACGCGGCCGGAATCATTTCGTACCAGGCGAAGTATTCGATATCCCCTTCCGAGAATGCCGCCTGGTAGGTACCCAGCTGAATCAGGGTCTTGTCGGGTT
>Ga0302324_100025195_pt1 | contig 11426 bp, 5 predicted proteins | sample Palsa_T0_1_FD_201949 | JGI IMG/M metagenome (GOLD analysis project Ga0302324, IMG submission 201949) | Peat permafrost microbial communities from Stordalen Mire near Abisko, Sweden - Palsa_T0_1 | ecosystem: Environmental > Terrestrial > Soil > Palsa > Peat permafrost | place: Sweden: Abisko... | reverse complement strand
TGTGCCCCTGGATCAGGGCTGGTCCACGCTCGGTCACGCGGTTGCGGTGCAGGGCAACCTCGACCCCATCCTGCTGTTCGCCGAGGAGGACCTGCTCCGCAGGCGCGTGCGCCAGATCCTGCAGGATGCGGGCGGCCGGCCCGGCCACATCTTCAATCTCGGTCACGGCATCGTTCCCGGCACACCGGTCGAAAATGTACAGCGAGTCGTGCAGTATGTGCGCGAGTTCAGTGCCCTCCCTGGAGACGATTCCCGTGCCTGAGATTGCATTGCCGCGCCAGGCCGTGCTCCTGCTGGCCCACGGAACGCCCGAGTCGCTCGATCAGATTCCCGAATACCTGCGCAACATCACCAGCGGACGCCCCATGCCCGAATCGGTGATCGAAGAAATTCGTCACCGTTACAGTCTCATTGGATCAAGCCCGCTTACCGCACTTACCCTGGAACAGGGGCGCTTGCTCTCCCAGGCACTCGCTCTCCCGGTTTATGTCGGCATGCGCAATTGGAAGCCGTACATCGCCGACGTCGTCCGCCAGATGCGCGCAGACGGCATCACCTCGGCCGTCGCTATCTGCCTTGCGCCACAAAATTCACGCACCAGCGTGGGACTTTATCGCCGCGCGGTGTTTGCCGAAGCAGCAGAGTCTATTGAGATTGACTTCATTGATGGTTGGGCCGACCATCCTCAACTCACCCAGGCCTTCGCCCAGCGGCTACAGCCCGTTTGGCAGAGTGTCTCTGCGCAAATTGGGTCGATGGCACCGGTGCTGTTTACCGCGCACAGCGTGCCCTGCAAAACCATCCAGACTTCTGAAGGGGAACCGGCGCCCGATCCCTATCCGGTAGAGGCCAAGCGCACCGCGGCAAACGTGGCCGCTCTGCTCGCGCCCCTGGGTCTCACCGCGGCTGACTGGTATTTCGCCTTTCAAAGCCAGGGCATGTCCGGCGCAAGCTGGATCGGTCCGACGGTGGAGGACACGCTCACCGCGCTTCGCCAGGAAGGCCACTCTGCGGTTGTGATCCACCCCATCGGTTTTCTCTGCGACCACGTCGAGATCCTGTACGACATTGATATCGCCTTCCGTGATTTTGCTGGCGGAATCGGGCTTGAAGTCGTGCGGCCGCAGTCGCTCAACGACTCTCCGCTGCTGATCGCAGCACTCGAAGACCTGGCCCGGCAGGGTTTCGCTCGCCTCGCCGCGAAGACTCCCTCTGCATCGCTGGCCGCGCCGGCCGTATGATCGCGATCGTAGGCGGCGGTCTCAGCGGCCTGGCGACAGCGTATCAATTGGCGTGCGAGGGCATAGAGTTCACGCTCTTTGAAGCGTCCGGGCGGCTCGGCGGCATCATAGAGACCGTTCATCGCCAGGGCTTTGTGATCGAATGCGGCCCCGACTCCTGGGTCACGGAAAAACCGTGGGCCCGCGAACTGGCGGTGGAACTCGGACTCGAAGGCCAGATCATCCCTTCCAATGATCAATGGCGGCGCACCTATGTGCAGCAGGGTGCGGAGCGCCATACGCAACTGGTGCCTATTCCCGACGGCATGCGCATGATGGTTCCCGTAAGGTGGGGCCCGCTGCTGGAGTCGCCGCTGTTCAGTTGGCAGGCCCGGCTGGCCTACCTGCGCGAGCCCAAACGCGCGGAAGAACTGAAGGCATCCGCGCCCGCGCATGACGAATCAGTGGCCGATTTCGTACGCCGTCACTTCGGAAACGAGGTCACCGGTACGATTGCCGGGCCTCTCCTCGCCGCGGTCTTCGGCGGAGACATTGCGCAGCTCAGTGTGCGGGCGGTGATGCCCGCCTTCGTGCGCATGGAAGCTGAGCAGGGAAGCCTGATACAGGCCGTGCAACGAAGCGCGCAGCAATCGTCATCCGCTATCTTCACGACCCTCGTCAGTGGCCTTGAAACTCTCGTCGATCGCATGGTTGCCAAACTGCCTGCCGCTTCATTGCGACTGGGTAACCCTGTGATGCGCATTGAGCAGGATGGTTCCGTCTGGCGGCTTACCACCGGCGATCGCTTGGACGCGCGGTTTGATGCGGTGGTCCTGGCCACTCCGCCCAACGTGACCCGCGACTTGTTGCAACCCCTCAACCCTCAGATGGCCGGCTTGTTGCCACAGCAAGCCAGCTCGGCGATCCTGATCGCATTCGCCTTTGCTGCTGAGCAGGCCAGCCGTCTGCGCATCCCGCGCGGATTTGGCTTCGTGGTTCCTCGCCATTCCGGGCGGCGCGAATCGGAAGAGCACCCGCTCCTGGCCTGCACTTTTGTCGATCAGAAGTTTTCCGGTCGCGTTCCACCGGGAGCAGTGTTACTCCGCGCTTTCTTCGGAGGAGATTCTGGCGATGCACTTCTCGGCGAGACAGACGAGAAGCTCATCGAGCGAGCCCGCGTGCAGTTGGGCCGCGTCCTCGGCCCTTTGCCGCAAGCCGCGGAAACCGTGGTGCGTCGTTGGCCGCAGTCGCTGCCGCAATACGCGGTCGGTCACCTGGATCGTATGACAAAGCTGGAGTCGATGGTGAGTGCAATGCCTGGTCTTCATCTTGTGGGTAGCGCCTATTACGGAGTGGGATTGCCCGATCTTATCCGCCAGGGTCGTGCGGTTACGCGGCTGCTCGCAACTTCGCGTGCATGTGCCGGGAATTGAAATAAAGTTGCTAAAGTGTTCTCGCGTTTTTCCAGTTGACTTTAATCCGCAATACATACGACATTAGGTCATGCACCGGGAAGCAACCTACGGTGTTTTCTCGCTGGCTGCTTTTGATCGTCTCCGAGAAGTTACGTGCTTAAGGGCCTCTGGCGCCGAGCGCAACGGCAGAGTTCTACTGCCATCCTCTGATTCATCTGTTGGGAACGACGACTCGATCGCCCGCAACCCGCACGAACAACACGCTTGACATTACCCGATGAATGATGCTTTCGGTAGATGAAACTATCACAGGTGCTTATGCGTCTGAGACCCATATTCGTCCAGGGAAAACCAACAGCCTCATCAAGAATGCAATTTTGGAGGGAGTCCAGTGTCACGCTTCGCGAAGATTTCTCGTCTCGTGTGCTCTTGCAGCCTGTTTTGCTTCGGGCTTTATCTGGGCTTCTTCAACCCGGCAACAGCACGTGCCCAAGGCATCATCACCGGCGCTTTGACCGGCTTCATCCAGGATTCCTCCGGGGCAGTCGTTCCAAACGTCCCCATCGTTGCGGTAAATAACCAAACCGGAGCTATCTTTAGAACCTCTACCGGCGGGGATGGAACCTTTACCCTCAGGGATCTTCCCATCGGAGACTACAACGTCAACATCGTGAGTCCCGCCGGGTTCGGCAAGGCGACCGTGCAAAATGTGCGCGTGGTCGCGGGCATCACCACGTCGATCGGTAATCAGAAACTTCAAACCGGTTCAACCACAACGACGGTCCAGGTTGCGGCCAGTTCGGCGTCGCTGCTCGATACAACTACGTCCGAGGGTAGTGCAACCATAGAAGCTAAGGCTCTCCAGGAGCTCCCGGTTTATGGAGGGTTCGACACCACAACCCTGCTTGTGCCAGGCATCGTGTCCACCCATGCAAACGGATTTGCCCAATCGAACGGCATCGACTACTCCTCCAATGGATTGCGGTCCCGTTCCAACAACGCAGAGCTGGACGGGCAGGCGAACAACGACCTCTTGATTACCGGTCCGCAGATTTACTTCTCCAACCCGGACGCGCTGCAGGAAATTCAGGTTATCTCCAACAACTTCAGCGCCCAGTACGGCCGCAATGCGGGCAGCATTGTCAACTACATCACAAGAACCGGGACCAACCAATTCCACGGATCCGGCTTTGAGTTCTATACCGGGACGTGGTTGTCTGCACTGACTGCGGGTCAAAAAGGTCCCCAGTTTGGCTACTGTCCGCCGGGCGTCAGCCCATCCACCGGCTGCACCAAGCCCGATGTTCCCGCATTCACTGAAAATGCCTACGGCGGAACTCTCGGCGGCCCCATTCTCAAGGACAAACTTTTCTTCTTCGGCAGCACCTGGTGGGTGAGAACCTTCCAGGGAGCCACGCGTTACACCAGCCAGGGGGCTTTATTTCCCGACGCCACTGGGCTCGCCGCATTGCAAAGCGCCTTCCCCAACAACCCGGGCATGCAGGAGCTGGTGTACCAGGGACCCTTCGCCTACAAGGCGGGGAATCCACAATCGTTTGGCCCAACATCACTGGTCAACGTCACGGACGGAAATATCACTGTGCCGATTGAATCTGCCCAGGTGGCGCGCAGTGTCGCGAATATTGACTTGGACCAGGAGCAGATGGGCCGCCTTGACTACCAGCCCACCAGCCGGGACCACTTCTATCTCCGCTACATTTATCAAGACACGCCGCTCATTGCGTATTTTGATGCCATGCTGGTTGCCGGTGAAAGCGTCAACGTACAAAGCACGACCCATTCCATAGGCGGCGACTGGACACACACCTTCTCCCCACGATGGGTGGATCAGTTGCGTTATTCCTTCCAGCAGGCGCGTCTTGCGTTTGACGCCGGCGGTGTTCCAAACTGCACCATTAATGATCTCAATCCCTGCCCCTCCAACGTAAGCTTCGGCAGCGCCTTTTTGACGTTGGGCTATCCAATAGGATTTCCCGTCGGGCGCATCGCGAAGGTAACGCAGGTGCAGAACAATGCGAACTGGGTGGCGGGCCGCAACAACATCAGTTTCGGCGGAGAATTCGATTACCAGAACAACCCGAATATCAGCCTGCCCAATGGAGCCGGCGTCTTCAACTTCACTCCAGGGGCCTCTTCTTTCCCACTTCGCAATACCTCGAGCTCGAGCAGCACTTACAACGGCTACACAGCCCTCCTGGAAGGAGTGTCGTTTACTTCACTCACGGCGGGTGATCCTGTCACTCACTTCACCGCGCCCAATGTCTTCTTCTACTTTCAGGATGACCTCAAAGTCACCCCGAACTTTACCGCCAACCTCGGGCTGCGCTATGAATTCTTTGGCCAGCCGGGAAATGCACTGCACAACGAAACGGTGGCTCAACAGACAGGCAGTAATCCTTTCTGGAGCACGGCGCTGCCCCTCTCGGCAACCACTTTCCCCAAAATCAGTTCCTACTGGAAAAATATCGAGCCGCGCTTCGGGTTCTCCTACAATCCGGAGTTCGACAAGGGTCTCGTGGTACGCGGTGGTTTCTCTGTCAACGCCGATCCATGGTTCAACGAAATCTTCGAAACGGCCGCCGGTGGAGGTCCAGTCGTGAACTCAGGCACCTTCAGCTGTGATGGGCAGACCGTGACGTGTCTGCCTGGCAGCGGATTCACCTACGCGAACGTGCATGCATTGAACAATTCGCTGATCCCCGCGGGCGGTGATCCCCGCACCAGCCCCGAGCAGGATGTGCCGACAGACTTCCGCACCGCTTTTGTCGAAACCTGGACACTTGGAGTCCAGCACCAGCTTGGCCGGGAGAGCGCGGTGGAAATTCGCTATGTCGGCAATCATGTCTCGCAGGAATTTCAAAGAATCAACTCCAATCCACTGATCGGCAGCAGCTCGACCTGCGTTGACCCCACTCAGGCTGGATATCAGCGTGTCGACTGCGATTACTCCCTCCGCAGCACCGTCGCCAACACTGGCTTTTCGCAGTACAACGGACTGCAAACCTCCTTTACCACTCGCTCTCTGCACAATTGGAGTGGTTCCTTCGCCTATACCTACAGCCGTACGATTGATAATGCCAGCGAGATAGATCCGACCTTCGCCGGAGGCACGACCATCGCCTATGCGCAGAACCCGCTGAATCTTTCCTATGGTGAGCGTGGTGTCAGCGGGATTTCCTACACCAACGACATAGGATCCAAGATTACTTACACCACCCCTTTCTTTAAGGAGCAGAAAGGGTTGGTCGGCCGTGCTCTGGGTGGTTACCGCGTGAATGCCTTTTACACTTACAACACCGGTCAGCCATTTACGCCCTTCCAAAGTGCGTTCTCGCAATCGCCCAACATCAACTCCGCCGACCCCAGGACCTATCTCAGCAATTGCGACTCGGCCTTTAACAGCTACTTCAATTCCGGTTACGATGTGTGCCGCCCGGTCCTCGCCAACCCTAAAGCTCCGATCGGATCGGTGGGTATCAACACCGGAAACGGTTACATGGATTATGCGACTCCAGGCAAGGCGATCTCGCGCAACGATGTGCATTGGATCTACAACAACCAGTACGAGGCGGAGGCTCTCAACAACCCCTATCCTGGAGTGGGTCGAAACACCCTGCGCGGTCAGAGCTGGAGTGCCCTGGACGCGAGTATCTACAAGGATGTCCGGCTGAACGAACGGGTGACCGTCCAACTGCAGATCACTGCCTGGAATGCTTTGAATCGAGCCTATTACGCCACACCGGATCCTTACCTGGATGACGTGCTTAAGTCTCCGGTCTCCGGTTTTCTCAACGACCACTACAACGGGGGAGCGACCGCTACGTATGCCGCGAACGGCGCAATCGTGCCCGCACCGGGAAATCGAAATGTGCAGCTCGGGGGTGTAATTCGCTTCTGATGGCTGCAAGCCGTAGGGCCATCCTGATGGTCATCCTGTTCGGTTGCTGCTTGCTCGGCTGCCGGGCGCAGGAGAAATCGATTACGGTCGAGCGCGGAGTATCCGTGCGCATGCGCGACGGCGTCGTGCTGTTTGCCGATATCTATCGGCCAGCGATCCCCGGCCGCTTTCCCGTATTGCTGGAGCGCACTCCCTACGATAAAGACAAAGACAACGAGATAGACCTCGGTCACGACGCCGCCCAGCGCGGATACGTCGTCATCGTTCAGGACGTACGAGGCCGCTACAGTTCCGGTGGCGAATGGTATCCATTCCGCCACGAATCACAAGACGGATTCGACACCGTCGAGTGGGCTGCTGCACTCCCATACTCTGACGGAAGGGTGGGCATGTTCGGCTCCTCCTACGTAGGCGCTACACAAATGCTGGCAGCGATTGCTCATCCACCGCATCTCGCCGGCATCTGCCCCATGTTTACTCCCAGCAATTATCATGACGGCTGGATCTACCAGGGAGGCGCGTTCGAGCAATGGTTCAATCAAACCTGGACATCCATACTGGCGCGGGATACGGTAGACCGCTATCTGAAAGGTGTCACCAATGCCATGGAAGACGCTCGTAGTCTTCCACTCACCAACTATCAGCTCTTCAACCTCGGCAGCCCGCTCGAGGCGGGGCGGCTCACCGCGCAGTTTGCGCCTTATTATCTGGACTGGCTCTCTCATCCGGACTTCGACGAGTACTGGCGTCCCTGGTCGATTGAAGACCACTATCCCGAGATTCGCGTGCCGTCTTTGACCGTTGCTGCCTGGTATGACATCTTCCTCGGCGGCTCTCTGAAAAACTACCTCGGAGTGAAGAAGGAGGGGGGAAACGATACCGCGCGGCAGAATCAGCGTCTGCTCATCACCATCGGAGGTCATGCCGGATCCGGACGCAAAATTGGCGATGTAGACTTCGGTCCCGCGGCCGCTGAGTTTGACGAGGCCGCGGTCACCCTCGAATGGTATGAGTTCCTGTTCAAAGGCAAACGAAACCGCTTCGCCACCGGGAAACCAGTGCGCATTTTCGTCATGGGCAGCAACGCATGGCGAGATGAGCAGGAGTGGCCGCTGACCCGTGCCAGATCCACGAAGTTTTTTCTGCATTCCGCCGGCCGAGCAAACTCGGTGAATGGCGACGGCTCCCTCTCCACCAGTGCCCCTGGGGCCGAGCCGGAGGACAGCTATCAATACAATCCCCAGGATCCAGTCCCGACCGCCGGCGGCCCCCTGTGCTGCGACGCACATCAACCGGCCGGCGCCCACGACCAGCGAGCGGTGGAAAAGCTTCAAGATGTTCTGGTCTACTCCACTCAGCCATTCCCTGCGGATACCGAGGTGACTGGCCCGGTAACGGTCGAGTTCTACGCGGCTTCCTCCGCCGTGGATACAGACTTCACCGCCAAACTGGTTGACGTGGACTCCAGCGGGTTTGCCCGTAATCTTACCGAGGGAATTGTTCGCGCCAGATACCGCGACTCCCAGGCCAAACCGGAGGATCTGGTTCCCGGGCGAGTCTATCGCTTTGACATTGATCTCTGGGCCACCAGCAATGTCTTCCTGGCAGGGCACAAACTACGCCTCGAGATCAGCAGCAGCAATTTTCCGCGCTTCGATCGCAATCTCAATCTTGGCCAACCATCCGGCAGCGCGAAGGATTACGTCACCGCTAAGAACAGCATCCTGCACGATTCGGCTCACCCCTCCGCGCTGCTCGTTCCTGTTTTGTGAACCGTGTCTTGCGAGCAACGATTCGCCGCCATTTCTTTGGTGGCATCAAACGGCGGATAGCGCGATCAGGCCAGTTGTGAAAAATTAAAGTATCGGTGCAGCGGTTTCCAGCCGATCTTAAAGAGATAGCCGCTCTAACTTGACGATACTAAGAGGACTAACTCCATTTCTTATCGATCCTGCATCTCACCATTGAAAATCGAATGATCAAGCCAAAACAGAAAGTCGTCATTGTCGGGGCCGGTCCAGGTGGACTGGCTGCTGCTATTTTGCTCGCGCGGTCGGGTGTCGACGTCACCGTCGTTGAGCGCCGGGATGTTGTTGGTGGCCGGACCTCCACCATGGAGCGAAACGGATTCAAATTTGATACCGGGCCAACCTTCTTTCTTTATCCCAAGGTGCTGCGCGAGATCTTTGCGGCCGCGGGCAGAGACCTCGATGAAGAAATCCCCATGTATCGGCTCGATCCCCAGTACCGCCTGGTCTTCGGCTCAGGTGGAGAACTGCTGGCTACCCCTGACCTGAAACGCATGGAGCACGCGATCGCCCAACTCAGCCCGGACGATGCCCGGGGCTTCCATCGTTTCTTTTGCGACAATCGCAATAAGCTGGAGAAGTTCACCCCCTTTTTGGAGTCGCCCTTCGAGAGCTGGAGAGATCTGGCCAAACTCGACATGCTCAAGCTCCTGCCGCTCCTGCGCCCCTGGCGCTCGCTCGATTCAGACCTGCGCAGCTATTTCAAAGATGAGCGCATTCGTCTAGGCTTCAGCTTCCAGTCCAAGTATCTGGGCATGTCGCCGTTTACCTGCCCCAGTCTCTTCAGCATTCTTTCCTTCCTGGAGTACGAGCACGGCGTCTTTCATCCCGTGGGTGGCTGCGGCGCGGTCACCAAGGCCATGGCGAGGATCGCCGAAGAACTCGGCGCTAAAGTGCTGCTCAATGAGCCAGTAGAGGAAATGATCTTTTCCGGTCGCAGGTGCACAGCGGTGCGTACCGCCCGCCGCACTTTGGCCGCCGACGCCGTGGTCGTCAACGCGGATTTTGCCCAGGCCATGCAACGCATGGTGCCGGATGCCATTCGACGCCGTTGGACCGACAGCAGGATAGAGAAGAAGCGCTTTTCCTGCTCCACCTTCATGCTTTACCTGGGCATCGAAGGGCGTTACGACCAGGTAGCCCATCACACCATTTACCTGGCAAAGGATTACCGGCAGAACCTGCGCGATATCGAACAACTGCATCAGCTCTCAGACGATCCGTCGTTCTATGTTCAGAATGCCTGTGTCACGGACTCGTCCCTGGCGCCGAAGAACATGAGTACGCTCTACGTTCTGCTGCCCGTTACCCACGAGCACCAAAACGTCGACTGGGCGGCTGAAAAGGAGCGCTTCCGATCCCTGGCCCTGTGCCAGTTGGAGAAGATTGGAATTGCGGATGTGGAAGAGCGCATTCGCTTTGAGAAAGTGCTCACGCCCGCGGACTGGCGCAGGGATTACGCGCTGCATAAAGGCTCTACCTTCAGCATGGCACACAACCTGAGGCAGATGCTTCATCTGCGGCCCCACAATCGGTTTGAGGATCTTGACCGTGTGTACCTGGTGGGGGGCGGAACCCATCCCGGCAGCGGTCTGCCCGTAATCTTTGAATCGGCGCGCATTACCTCGCGCCTGCTTCTCGAAGACCTGAAGGTCGAACCCCAGTGGGATACCTCCCCAGCCCTGGCCGAAACCGCGATGTACGAGGCTGCCGCTTCATAAAATGGCGCCAGGGTGCACAATCAACACTATGCCGCTGAAAACGCAGCGTAGAAACGCAGGATCGTCCCTTCCGCCCGTCTCCCTTGGGGAGGCGCGGACGGCGCAGCAAATCTGGGGGCGTAAGCGCCTACGCGAGCGTCTGGCACTCCTGCGCCGCGCTCGCCACCGCATCGCCGGGAATTCCGAGGAAATTGCGCAGAGCGTCCCCTGTGAGCAGGCCGGCGCGCTGCATCGCGGCGTCGCGGATACTTTGGTCTCCGAGGTGCTGCCTTTGGTTGAGGCTTGCCGTTTTCTGGAGCGTGAGGCAGGCTGGATCCTCGCTCCTCAGCGGCTCAGCTCGCATAACCGTCCCTTTTGGCTCCGCGGGGTCTCTGCGGAGAGTCGGCGCGAACCGCTGGGTGTGGTGCTGATTCTTGCGCCCGCGAACTACCCTCTGTTCCTGCCGGGGGTGCAGGCGCTGCAGGCGTTGGCCGCCGGCAATGCCGTTCTTTGGAAACCCGCGGTTGGCGGGATGCCAGCCGCGCAGGCGCTGCGCGACATTTTGCTGGGTTGCGGCCTGGACCCTGCCTTGCTGCAACTGCTCGACGAATCGGCGCAGGCGGGCAGCGACGCCATCGCTGCGGGCGTCGACAAGGTATTTCTCACCGGCTCCGCCGCTACCGGCAAGGCTGTGCTGCATCAACTGGCGGGTACATTGACGCCCGCGGTTATGGAACTGTCCGGCTGCGACGCTGTTTTCGTGCTGCCCGGTGCCGATCTTGATCGTACGGTGGCCGCGTTGACCTTCGGATTGCGGCTCAATGGTTCGGCTACCTGCATGGCTCCGCGAAGGCTCTTTCTAGTGGGTGATCACCCCCACCTGCTGCCCGCTCTCCTCGAGCAGTGCAAGAGTCTGGCTCCTGTAACCCTGCCCGCGCACATCCATGTTGAGGTTGCTGATTTGGTCCACGATGCCCAGCGGCTGGGCGCTACGGTGCTGATGGATGAATCCGCTGCCGGCCTTCGCTACGCCCTGATCAGCCACGCCCGCCCAGAAATGCGCATCGCGCAGAGCGATATCTTTGCTCCTTTGCTTTCCATTTTCGATGTGCCGGATGCGGAAGCAGCGATTGCCGCTCACGCACCGTGTCCTTATGTGCTTACTGCGGCGATCTTTGGCCCCGAGCCTCAAGCTCGCGCTTTGGCCGAGCGCCTGCCCGTCGGCACCGTGCTGATCAACGACCTCATCGTCGCGACGGCCGATCCGCGCGTTAGCTTCGGCGGCCGCAGATCGAGCGGCTTTGGCACCACGCGGGGCCGCGAAGGTTTGCTGGAGATGACTACGCTCAAGACCATCGTCGCTC
>Ga0302324_100025194_pt1 | contig 11426 bp, 11 predicted proteins | sample Palsa_T0_1_FD_201949 | JGI IMG/M metagenome (GOLD analysis project Ga0302324, IMG submission 201949) | Peat permafrost microbial communities from Stordalen Mire near Abisko, Sweden - Palsa_T0_1 | ecosystem: Environmental > Terrestrial > Soil > Palsa > Peat permafrost | place: Sweden: Abisko... | reverse complement strand
CTACGAGGTCTCCTACCTCCGCCAGTACCATTTCCTGAAGCGCGAGCTGATCGCCCTGCGAGCCAGGAAAAACGAGTCAATTTCAGAACGAACCTAGATTTTCCCAATAATCCCTATGTTTTTGCAAAATAACGAACCTAAAACGAACCTAAACCGAACCCAGATGGCCACGAAAAAAGGTGGGACAGGTGCTTTCGCCTGTCCTGAACGCGCACGCCAAGCGGAGCGTACCATCCCCTACCAAACCATCTCCCCTTGCATCTCCCTGTCGAAGAGTCATAAACCTATATACTGTATGTTGTTCTCCCGTCTCGGTTCCACAGCGTTCGCCGCAGCCATGCTCTGCTCAAGCATGCTCTGCTTCTCGCTCACGCAGGCCCAACCGCCCGCTAAGGCTCCGAAAAAATCGGCAGTCAAGGCCACCACCCCGCCACCCGCACCCCCGTCGAGCCAGTCCGACGACCAGAAATTCGCCGAACGCGCCGCCCGCCTCTGGTGCCTCCAGCCCGTCAAACGCCCCGACGTCCCCGCCGGCCTAACGAAATCCACCAATCCCATCGACGCCTTCATCGCCGAACAATACCGCGACAAAGGCCTCCAGCCCGCCCCCGCCGCCGACCGCCTCACCCTCCTGCGCCGCGTCACCCTCGACCTCACCGGCCTGCCCCCCGCTCCCGCCGATCAGGATGCCTTCCTCACCGACACCTCCGCTCAGGCCTGGGACCGTGTCGTCGACCGCCTGCTCGCCGACCCGCAGCACGGCGTCCGCTGGGCCCGCCACTGGCTCGACATCCTTCGCTACGCCGATCAGGATTCCGGAATGCCCGCCGCTTCCGGCATCTATCTCTGGCGCGACTGGGTCATCGGCGCACTCAATCGGGACATGCCCTACGACGACTTCGTGCGCGCCCAGATCGTCGGCAGCCGCTACAAAGAGCACTCCACCCTGACTGCCACCGGCCATCGCCAAAAGGTGCCGGGACCGCTCGAAGACCAGTTCGCCCTCGGCTTCCTCGCCCGCGCCGCTCTCACTCCGGACAACAGCGAGCAGGACCTCGCGCTGAACTCAGTCGAAACCATCTCCACCGCCTTCATGGGCCTCACGGTCGGCTGCGCCAAATGTCACGACCACAAATTCGACCCCATTCGCCAGAAAGATTTCTACGCCATGAAGGCCATCTTCGATCCCCTGGTGGTGAAACGTGTCGTGATGGCCACGCCTGCGGAAATCTTCGCCAATGGCAACGAGCTCGCCGCCTATCGCGCCAAAAAAGCCCCGCTCGATGACGAGATCGAAACCCTCGTCGCCCCCTATCGCACGAAGCTTTATGACGAGCGCGTCGCCATGCTTCCCCCGGACGTTCAGGCCGCCGTCCGCAAGCCCGAAAAACTGCGCACCGTCGCCGAGCAGAAGACGTTCGACGACTACTACCCCATCCTCCGCATCGACGCTTCCAAGATCAAGGAAATCCTGCCGCCGCCGGATCTCGAGAAATACACCGCGCTTCTCAGGCAGCAGACCGCCCTCGGCGCCGCGCCACAACTCCCGTCCTACTGGACCGTCGAAGAAGACAGCGCCCTCCTGAAGGAACCCAGCTACATCCTCACCACGGGCGACCCGATGCGGCCTGAAAAGGATCACCCTGTCGAGCCCGGCTTCCCCTTCAAACCCGAATCCGCCGACTTCCGCGAAGGCCGGCGCGAAGGGTTCGTGGACTGGCTCACCGCCGCCGATAATCCCCTCTTCGCACGCGTCGCCGTCAACCGCGTCTGGGCCTGGCATTTCGGCGAAGGCCTCGAAAAATCCACCAGCGATTTCGGCCTGCTCGGCGGCACGCCCAGCAACCGCAAGCTCCTCGATTACCTCGCCTCGGAATTCGTCGAGCACCGGTACAGCATGAAATGGCTGCACCGTCTCATCGTTACGTCGGACACTTACCGGCTGGCCTCGCGGGCGGACGCATCCGTCGTCGAGGCCAACGCCAAAGCCGATGCGCGCGACACGTACCTCTGGCACTTCCGCCTCCAGCGCCTCGAAGCTGAGCCGATCTGGGATGGCATCCTGTCCGCCGCCGGGGATCTCGACACCACGGTCGGCGGCAAGTCCTTTCAGATGCTCAAGCCCGGCGAGACATCCAACCGCCGAGCCATCTACATGTCGCGCGGCTACGTTCCCAGCACGGACGTGATGGCCAACTTCCTCCTCAGTTTCGATGTCGACGATGGGCGCACCCCGTGCCCCATCCGCACCCAGACCGTGACAGCCCCGCAGGCCCTGTTCACCATGAACGATGACGCCATCGAGAAGGCAACGGCGAAGTTTTCCAGTCGCGTTCTGGAAGCCTCCTCCGGCGATATCCGAAGCGCGGTGGATCTCGCCTACCGCACCACCCTCGGGCGCGCCCCCACGGGCGGCGAACTCGACTCCGCGCTCACCTATCTCGCGAACGATCCCGCGCGCATGAAGGGCCTCGCGTGGATGCTGTTCAATCTCGACGAATTCATTTACGTGAGGTAATGAAATGACCCACCTGAGCCAACTCTATCCCTGCGGACGCATCGCCCGTCGCGGCTTCCTCCGTCAGGCTGCCGGCGGCCTGCTCGGCTCCGCCATAGGCTCCCTCTGGGCCGATGACGGCAAGCTTTCCGCCGCGCGCCTGTCCGGCGCCCCGAAAGCCAAATCGGTCATCTACCTCTTCATGTGCGGCGGCGTCAGCCACATCGACACCTTCGACCCCAAGGACAACAAATTCGCCGGCAAGTTCATGGATGCCGTCGGCTTCGGCGATAATCTCGCGCAGATGAAGCGCCCCGTGATCCCTTGCCTCCGAACATTTACCCCTTACGGCAAATCCGGCATCCCGGTCTCGGACTGGTTCCCCAACGTCGGCAGCGTGATCGACGAGATCGCCGTCGTGCGCTCCATGTGGTGCCACCAGACCAACCATTTCCCCGCGGTCCTGGAGCACACCACGGGCAAGCCTCTCCGCCAGTTCGAACACCCGTCGCTCGGCAGCTGGATCAACTACGCGCTCGGCACGGCGAACAAAGACCTCCCCACCTTCGTCAACATCGGGCGTCCGTCGTCTCCCGTCCAACTTACCGGCGGATACCTGGGAGCCAGCTATTCCGCTACGCCCTTCCAGCCCGGCGACAATCCCATTCCCGACCTTCTCCCGCCCCCCGCTTCCACCTCCAAAGAACGCGACCGGCAAATGGAAACGCTCGCGCAGCTCAACCGGCAGTTCCGCGAAGAATACGCCATCGAAAGCGAAATCGCCGCGCGCGTGAAGGCCTACGAACTGGCCGCCAACATGATGCTGAAGGCCCCAGCCATTGTGGACTTTGCCAGCGAGCCCGAAAGCGTCAAATCCCTCTACGGCATCGGCGAAAAAGAGACCGACGATTTCGGCCGCCAATTGCTCCTGGCGCGCCGCCTCGTAGAAAATAACGTCCGCTTTATTCAGATATGTCACGCCGGCGGCGGCAACGGCAAATGGGACGCGCACGACGATATGAAACTCCACGCCCCGCTCTGCCGCGCCGTGGATAAACCGATCTCCGGCCTCATCCGCGACCTCAAGCAGCGTGGGCTGCTCGACAGCACTCTGGTGGTCTTCACCAGCGAGTTCGGCCGCACCCCGTGGTCTCAGAACACCACGGGACGCGATCACAACGCCATGGGCTTCTCCTCATGGCTCTCAGGCGGGGGCGTCAAAGGCGGAATCGTGGAGGGCGCCACCGATGACGTGGGCTACAAAGCCGTCGAAAACACGCACTACATCGCCGATCTGCAGGCGACAATTCTGAACCAGCTGGGCCTCGATTATAAGAAAATGGATTTCGTCTTAAACGGCAGGCCCTTCCATTTCATCGAAGAAGGGACCGGCCCCATAAACCGAATCCTGTCGTAGGGTCGGGCTTCGGCCCCGCCGCCGGGCTTCCGCCCGGCGCGGAGCGCGTATAGTCTGTCAATCTAACCTCTCGACTAAAATGGATAATCCCCCATGCCTGAGCAGACGCCCCTCATCCAAGAAACCTTCCTGCCTGAGTCCATGCCCCGGCGCGCCTTTCACCTCGCGGTAATTTACGCCCTGGGCGCGCTTATCGGGATCGCCCTCGCAATCCCCACCATTCTCTACCTCTTAGTGCCGCCGCGCACGCGCAAACAGTCGGGCTTCGTAGATGCGGGCGATATCAGGCAGTTGACCCCAGGCACGCCGGTCGAACTGAGCTTTCAGCTCAGCCGCGTGGATGGCTGGCGCGTATTGACGGAAAAGAGAACCGCCTGGGTGGTCAAGGGCGCCGACAACAAGATTGTCGCCTTCGGACCCCAATGTACGCACCTCGGATGCGCCTACCACTGGGAACCCGGCGCCAGGGAATTCCAGTGTCCGTGCCATAATTCGTTCTTTTCGATTCAGGGCCAGGTACTCGCCGGACCCGCGCCGCGCCCGCTGGACCGTTACGTCACGCAGGTGAAAGATAACCGCCTTCAGATCGGGCCGCTGAGGAAGTCGGCGGAAAAGGCTTAGGGTGCCGCGATGAAGAAACGATTCGATCAGTTCATTGAGGCGGTGGATCAGCGGACGGGCCTCCACACGGGTCTCCACAAGTTCCTTTATGAGGAAATTCCCCAATCGAGCGGCTGGCATCAGGTCTTCGGCAGCGTAGCCCTCTTCCTGATCCTGATTCAGTTCTTCACCGGTATTATGCTGGCGTTCAATTACGCGCCCACGCCCGGCGAAGCCTATAACAGCCTGCGCTACATCCTGACCGAAGTCACGGCAGGCCGCATTATGCGCGGACTCCACCACTGGGGCGCCAGTATGATCATCGTGATCGTGGTTCTCCACATGGTGCAGGTCTTCCTCTGGGGCGCCTACAAGAAGCCCCGCGAAGGCACCTGGATTGTGGGCGTGATTCTGCTGCTGCTGACGCTCGCCTACGGTCTGACAGGTTATCTGCTTCCCTGGGATAACCGGGCTTACTGGGGCACCGTAGTCGCTACGCAGATCGGCGCGACCGTGCCGCTGGCCGGCCCTTATGTCAGCCGCCTGCTGGCCAGCACCGGGGATATCGGCGTGGTCACATTCGCGCGCTTCTACGGACTGCACGTGCTGCTGCTCCCACCCGCCACCATGCTCCTGATCGGGCTGCATGTCTTCCTGGTGCGCCGTCACGGCGTTGCGCCCGCGCCCGGCGATGAACTCAAGCCGAAGAAGTCGTTTTATCCCGAGCAGGTTTTCAAAGATACGGTCGCGGTGTTCGTCGCGTTCGCCATTCTGTTCACGCTGGCCATCGCCGTCCGCGTTCCGCTGGAGCGACTGGCCGACCCGACCGACACCAGTTACATTCCCCGCCCTGAATGGTACTTTCTGTTTCTCTTCCAGATGCTGAAGGTGTTCGAAGGACCGCTGGAGGTGGTTGGGACGGTAATCCTTCCTACGGTTGCGATTCTGGCGCTGGTCGTGACGCCCTTCGTTGACCGTGGCAAGGTCGTCAAAGTACGCAAACGGCTGCTCGCGATGGGAATCGTTGTGCTCGCGGCATTGGGCTGGGGCGGCATGACGCTGGCGGCCATCCGCAGCACACCGCCGCAGACTGCCGCATCTTCCATCGATTTTTCCGGCCCCACCCAGTGGATGCAGTTGAAGCCCGCTGAGCTATCCGGCATCCATTACTACCGCGAAGAAAACTGCGCAGTCTGCCATAACGTAATGGGCACGGAGGCCAAAGCCGGACCGAACCTGCTCAACACCGCCGGACGCCACGATCAGGCCTGGATGCTGCAGCATTTCAAGTCGCCGCAAACCACTAGCCCGGGGAGCGCCATGCAGCCCGTCAATCTGACCGGTCCTCAGCTCAATGACCTGGCCGCGACTATGCTTGCGCTCACGCCCGACAACGGCGACGTGATTTCAACGACGCCCGCCTTTGTGGCCGAGGGCGCCACCGTCTATCAGAAAAACTTCTGCTTCGCGTGTCACACGGTGAACGGCGTCGGCGGCAAAACCGGACCGGCTCTGAACGGGCTTTCCGGACGCCGCACCGAAGCATGGACCGCAGAGCATTTCGTCGACCCGCAGAAGATGTCGCCGGGAACTTCGATGCCCGCTTACAAATTGTCGCCGTCCGACATGCAGAACATCGTTTCTTACCTGTTCACCTTGCCGGACAAACAATAGACCCGACATGAACTGGCCCAACATGATCTGGTCAAACGACGAAGCGCTTTTCAAACTGATTCGCGAAAAACTGTTCACCGCGGCAGTCGGCGACGTGCTGGACGCGATGGGCCTGCGCCGCCAGTTCCTTCCGCCCGCTATCCAGCCGCTCGACGATGCAATGGTCGTGCTGGGCCGCGCCATGCCGGTGCTCGAAGCGGATTGTTTCGACGATGCGGGTTTCGGGCTGATGCTGCACGCGCTGGACGATCTGAAGCCGAACGAAGTCTACATTGCGTCGGGCGGCACGCCGCGCTATGCGTTGTGGGGTGAGTTGATGAGCACCCGCGCAATGCAGTTGGGCGCGGCGGGGGCGGTGCTGAACGGCTATTCGCGGGATACGAGAGGGATTCTCGAGCTTGGCTTCCCGACGTTTTCTTACGGGCGTTACGCGCAGGATCAATCGTGCCGCGGCAAAGTAGTCGACTTCCGGGTTCCGATCGAAATGGAGGCAGTCCGGATCGCTCCGGGAGACATCGTGTTCGGAGACCTGGACGGCGTCTTGATAATTCCGAAGGCGGCGGAAGAGGAAGCGATCTCACGCGCGCTGGAGAAGGCGAGCAAAGAGAACGCGGTGAGGACAGCGATAGAGAACGGCATGAGCACAGTGGACGCCTTCGAAAAATTCGGCGTCATGTAGTAACGGGGAATTCAGGCGAAAACGGCAGCGCCGCAAATGCTTCGAGGTAGGACAGGCGGTTCCGCCTGTCGACATTGATTGACAGGCCAAACGGCCTGTCCTACCCCACGGCAAACGGCACGATGCTGGATCTGCGGATCTTCGTGTCGCGTGTCAGCAACGGCACGCGGTGGACTATGCTGGTGGCTGCAATCAGTTCATCCGCCGGATCGCTGCTAATGTCGAGATTCGTGGATTGCCTGCAAACCGCAACATCCAGTGGCCAGACATGAACCCGCGCGAAAATGCGAGAAAACTCCACTGACTCCATGTCAATCGAAATCCGCCCCAGTTGCGTCAGCTTGGCAATTTCCCAGAGAACAATCGCCGAGATCCCCCACGAATTGCCCGACAACAGTCTGCGCTCATTGGGCGTCACTTCATCGTTCAGAGCGTGTATCAGAATGTGCGTATCAAGATTCAGCATCCCACGCGATTCCGGTGGAGAAGATGTCCCCAGAGACCTTGATCTTCCCCTTCATGCTGCCGATCAGTTCAGCGCAACCCGATTCGATCGGAATCAGCCGCGCCACCGCTTTCCCATGCTTCGTAATGACCAATCCGTCCGGCTCGAGATGATCCAGCAAAGCAAGACACTGCTCCTTAAACTTCGATGCATTCAGTTCACCCATACAGCCAGTATAGCAAACATTTCTGACCAGTCAACAACTTTGACTACATGACCGCATTCACCGCCAGAACAATTCCGAACCCCACCACCCCCGACACAATCTTCATCATCGTCCACGTCTTCAGCGTCTGCGGCACCGTCAACCCGAAATACTGATTCACAATCCAGAACCCCGCATCGTTCACGTGCGACAGAGCCGTCCCGCCGCAACACAGCGCTAGGTACATCATGTCCGGCCGGTAGCCAGGCATCACCTTCACGATCGGCGCCATGATCCCCGCCGCGGTAATAATCGAAACCGTGGCCGAACCTTGCGCCAGACGCAGTGCGCTGGCCATCAGAAACGCCACAATCAGCGGCGATATATGCGTCTCCGCCAGCATCTTCCCCGCGGTCGCCCCGGCCCCGGTATCCACGATGATCTGCTTCAGCGCCCCGCCTGCCCCCATAATCAGCAGCAACGATCCGATCGGCGCCAGCGATTTATTGGCCAGGCTGGTAATCTGATCGCGCCCCAGCCCGCGCGCCGAACCCAGAAAAATCATCGCCCCGATCAGCGTCACCAGCAGCGCCGAAAACGGATGCCCCAGCAGGATCAGCACCTGATTCTTCGGCGCCAGCGTCGCACCCAGAATCAGCAGCACCGGCAGAATCAGCAGTAACGTCACCACTGCAACCGATGGCGGATTGCGCGTCTGCTCCGGCGGAGCCTCAAGCGCCGCGGCGGGCAACGGGACGTCGATCTTCGTCGCGATCCACTGCCCATATCCCATGCCGCTGATCAGCGACATCGGGATCGCCAGCAACACGCCATACAGTATGCAATGGCCCAGATCCGCCCCCAGCAGTTGCGCAGCCGCGGCAGGTGCGGGGTGCGGCGGCACCAGAGAATGCAGAACCGTCAGAGGCGCAGTCATCGCCAGGCCATAAACCAGTAGCGGCCGTTTCCCTTCCCGCGTCAGGCTGTAAACCAGCGGCACCAGGATGATGAAGCCCACTTCGAAGAAGATGGGCAGGCCCACCAGAAACCCCGCCAGCAGCATGGCCCATGCCGAATTCTTACGTCCGAATTTGTCGATCAGCCAGTCGGCGAGTGCGATGCCGCCGCCGGAATGCTCCAGATAAGCGCCAATCATGGCGCCCAAGCCCAGCACCACCGCGATGAACCCCAGCGCATCGCCAAACCCCGCCTGGATCGATTTCAGAATCCCCGCGGGCGGCATCCCCGCGGCCAGGCCCAGCGCAAACGCCGAAAGCATCATCGCGAGGAACGCGTGCATGCGGAAGACAAGTATCAGAACCAACAGCAGCGCCACCGCGCCGAGGGCCAGCAAGAGCAGATTCAATTTAGGGCCGCTACCTTTCACTGCAACAGGCAGGCTATCATGTGGTTGGTTGTAGCTCGGGAAGCATGAACACTATCGAAGTGTCGCTCAGAAAGCGAAGGATTCCGAAGTGGGTTGTGCCGGTGGTTGGCTATGGAATTTCGGCCATATCGCTCATCTGGGTCTTCTCGAAATTCCCCTTCGCCCAACTCGGCCACCACCTGCGCACGCTGGACTGGCGATGGGTTGCGCTGGCCATCGTGGCCGAAGTATTGGTTTATTTCGCCGATGCGTGGCGCTGGATGGTCATTCTCTCGCCGGTCGGCGCACCCTCCTTCGCCTCCTGCCTGCAAGGGGTGTTTGTCGGCCTGCTAGCCAACGACATATTGCCCGCGCGCGCCGGCGAACTGATCCGCTGTTTCCTTCTTTCCTATAAAACCGACGTCCACCTTTCCCTGGCAATCACGTCCGACTTCATCGAGCGCATCATGGACGGAGCCTGGATCGTCATCATCTATCTGCTGATCACCTTCCGCGTCTCCACCCACGTTGCGGTAGACGACGTAATGTGGGTCTTCGGTTCTGTAGTGGCCGTCATCTCCCTGGTCATCCTCTGGGTGCTGTTTCACCGGCAGCACGCCCATCATTTCGTCAACAACCGGAGTTGGGGCGCACGCTTCGTTCACTTGTTCGAGGAAATTCACAGCCTCGGCCACTGGCGGGAACTCGGTCTGGCGTTCGCGATCGGGGCCATCTACTGGGTGTTGCAGGCGACCGCCGTCTGGGCCATCTGCCGCGCCGACAAATTCTATTTCGGCGCCAGCGAAATTGCTTTCCTGCTGGTCGTCAAGACGGTATGGACTCTGGTTCCCAGCGCGCCCGCCAACGTCGGTTTATATCAATGGAGCGCCGCCTATGCCCTGATGCTGCTCCAGACGGAAAAAGGCCCGGCCGAAGTTCTGTCGGAGATCATGTTTGTATTCCTTACCCTGCCGCTGATCCTGGGCGGCGCAATCGCCATCGCCTCCGCGGGTTTCAAACTGGACGATCTGCACCGGCATGCTCACGATGCCCACACCCGCCGATTGCCTCGGAAAGAAGAATGAAAACTCTGGCCGAGTATGAAGAGTTAGCCGCTCGTGCTCATGGACACATGTGCGCCGGCCAGGTTCTCGGCCTGCGCCTTGCGATACACGGCATGGAACTGCTCGGTATTGATGACCCCGCCGGAAAAGATCGCAAACGGCTTGTCACCTACGTCGAGATCGACCGTTGTGCCACGGATGCCATCACCGTGGTAACGGGATGCCGCCTGGGCAAGCGTGCCCTGAAATTCCGGGATTTCGGGAAAATGGCGGCCACATTCTGCGATGTGAAAGAAGGCCGCGCAGTGCGCGTGGCCGCACTGGAATCCTCCAAACAACGGGCCAAAGAAATGCATCCCGAAATCCCCGATAAAAACCTGCAACAAATGGCCGCCTACCGGGAAATGCCTGTCCAACAGTTATTCGATTCGCAGTGGGTTCGCGTCTCTATCGGACCGGAAGAATTTCCCGGGTATAAAGGGGAACGCCGCACCTGTGCCGAATGTGGCGAGGGGATTAATTTCGAACGTTTCGTCGAGCGCGGGCAGCAGATTCTCTGTCTTGCGTGCGCGGGAGCCCGGTACTACATTCCCCTGTGATTCGCTATCAGATCACGGATGGTACATTCGCTGCCGATCCCGACGCGTGGTTTCAAAGGCTGCGAAGAGATGCGGACTTCATTCAGATTCGGGAGAAAGACTTGTCGACGCGAGACCTCGCGGAGCTGGTGCGAAGAGTTATGCAATACACGCCGGTTCCAGTGCTGGTAAACGACAGGATCGATGTAGCTATTGCCTGTGGCGCCGCGGGAGTGCACCTGCGAGGCGGATCGATATCCCCAACCAAAGTCAAACTACTTGCCCCGCTCATGGTTACAGTTGCCGTTCACGGCGAAGACGACATAAAAAACGCTGGGGGCTCGGACTATGTAATCCTCGCCCCCATCTTTCAACCTCTGTCGAAGCCGGATACCCGACCTCCTCTGGGCCTTCAGACGCTCCAAAGGCTCGCACAACGATCCGTGGTCCCGATCCTCGCGCTCGGCGGAATAACCCCGGAAAACGCCCAATCGTGCGTCGGCCACGGCGCAGCGGGAATAGCGGGAATTACCCTCTTTACTGATCTGTAATCCGTAGATGTAGGGCGGGCATTCTTGCCCGCGGACCGGCTTTCCAGCCGGTCCCGCCGCCTGGAAAGGCGGCTGCAACCTGGTTGTCAACCGCCCGCGATTCTTAACGTCCGCCCGAACGGCCCGCCATCTCAGCCTCTTTCTCGTTATCCGGCATCGTCCGTATCCACTCATCCGCCTGCCGGTTCGCTTCGTCCTTCGCGATTCCGTAACGCTCCTGTATCCGTCCCACTAACTGGTCCTTCTGGCCAGCAATGGTTTCCCAATCGCTGTCAGTCAGTTTTCCCCACTTCTCACGGGCCTTACCAGCTATCTGTTTCCAATTGCCTTGTACACGGTCCCAATTCATA